>Ga0302154_10002898_pt1 | contig 12770 bp, 10 predicted proteins | sample I_Bog_N2_3_FD_193507 | JGI IMG/M metagenome (GOLD analysis project Ga0302154, IMG submission 193507) | Peat permafrost microbial communities from Stordalen Mire near Abisko, Sweden - I_Bog_N2_3 | ecosystem: Environmental > Terrestrial > Soil > Wetlands > Peat | place: Sweden: Abisko, Stordalen...
TCGTCGGTTTCTCCACTGAGGAGGCACGGAGCGGGCTCGCCCTCTCGACGCGCCCGAGGCACCGGACGAGGCCCGGAATACGCCCGGACCTCGCCCGCCACCGTGGATCGCGTTACTTCACGGGCGCCGGGAACGGGGGTTACACCAGCAACCGTATGAAGGTTTGCAGTCCTTGCTTTACGCCGAGAGCGGAGCAACCAGCGCCGCGTGCGCCCGCAGAGCCGGGTTGCCTTCAAGCCAGTTGAAGCGGACGGTGCTGAGGCAGATGAAGTGAATCAGCAGCGCCAGAACGGTGAGGAAAACGAAGAGGGCAACAAGAGCTCTCCGCGGATCGAAGAGCAGCCAGATACGAAACATGGTGTGCGCCCCTTATGCCAGGAACGGGGTGATTTGGTCGATCATCGCGGCGACCCAGCCGTGCGGGCCCGGCCAGAACGGACGCCAATTGTACGCCAGAACGTGCGCGATGATGACGACGATAAAGAACACCGCGGCGCTGGTCACGAAGATGGAGTGGAACTCCTTCGCCTCGGATTCAGTCAGCCCAGACGTGGAGACGCCTGCTTTTGTATCAGCCATTCATACCTCCAGATAACGACCTTTCGGCGTTTGCCGCGTGTGTCCCCGCGGTTGGGGGTGCCGTGGCGATACCCTGCCACAGCGGGCTCTCCGCCCGGCCGCGCCGGACGGAAATTCGGCCTGACGGCACTCCAACGCGCCAGTCGGCGGTCACAGAGCGCCGCGGAATTTCGTTGCTTGCGGGTAGCGTCATGGTCATGCCGCACGCTCCCCGATCAGTGCTTGATCAGCGAAAAAACAGATGACGGGATCGCGACATGGTTGTGGAGCGCACGAGCTTCCGCCTCATTCATGTTCGACAACCAAGTAACGCCGGCCATTGAAACGGCCTCCATAGAGAGCATTTCGGCCGCTGCCGCGACGAGCTGCCCAACCGCCATGACCAGACGAGTATTCAGCCTGCTTAACGTGACCGCACAAACCTCACCCGGCCGCGGTTGTCATCACGCCCATGACACCACAACCGTTGCTCGACCCGGAAAGGCCGGACGATCACCTCGCGGCGACCCGCATTGACAAGTTGTAATGTGCCATTGACGGCCCAGGGCGTAAACCCCGATTGACACTTACCGCGTTCACGTCTTCGTGATCGAGGCGGGGGGTTGCCAATCGGTTGTCGGCCCGCGCCTGACCAAACCGTTCAAGATCGTTGACGTTGTGGCAGTCCTGACAGGGGAGGTATGGAATCGGCGTTCACAGATAGAGGCGGCTGAGCGACGTTAGCTGCGTATCGGGTTTGCAACCGTTTGGTTGTTTTCTGTCCGATACTTCAGCAAATTCGGCGAACGTGGTCGCCGGTTTTGCCAAACGCCGATATCCTGTGGGAAGATATTAGCGGGGACGCCTTTCTTGGTGCTGGCCTCTGCGTTATTACAGGGGTGGCACTTTCGCCCAATCGTAGCCACGGCGTCCGCGCTGGTAGCCGTAGTCGAACAGGTGGTGGATATAGCCCGGGTCGAACGGCCGGGGCAGCGCCTCGGTAAAATCGGAACCGATATAAGCCAGGTTGAAGTCGACGCCGTCACGCTGGGTGTTGTTGTACACGCGCGAGACATCGTTGAAGCCGCAGGCCCCGATCACGGTATCGATGGAACGAACGCTGATGCCCATCATGCGGCGCTTAACGGGGGCCCACTCGGGGTCGAGCTTTCTATTGCGGATGATATAGGCGGTTGCCGGAAGAATAGGCTCGCCACGCTTTATGTGTTCGCGCCGGTGCCGGGTCAGAGCGGAAGGGTACAGAAACAATTGTGTGAACAAGCCTCCATCCACGTGCATTTCTTGATACGTCTTGCCATCGAGGGTCACGTCGAACATGGACGGCGGGAATTGTCCGGGAACGGCCATGGAGGCAAGTATCAGCCGACGGATCGTGTCCAGTGCCCGCGGGTGTCCGCTTGCGGCGATGGCACCAACGTTCCAGATCACGCGCTGCTGGGCATCAAGGTCCGCCGAGGCAATGAGCAGCAGCCGGCCTTGCTCGTAGGCTTTCGCGAGCGCAGACTGTGTTCCTTCGTTAACGTAGCGGGAGATTGACCCGAATAGCGGGGCATTGTCCGCCATCGCGTCGTCGAACAGGGCAGCGGTGAAACTGCGGTCCGACAGGATGTCGGATCGCTCGGTGAGGCTCATGGCGCGCAACTGAGGATCGTAATCGCGCCCGAGAAAAGCGAAGGGGGCAATGATCGCGCCGACGCTGACGCCGGTTACCAGTTCGAAGACCGGGCGCGTTTGGTGCTCCGACCAGCCGCACAGCAGTCCCGCGCCGAAGGCCCCATCGTAGGAGCCGCCAGACACCGATAACAGTTGCATCTCGGGCAGCGGCGCATCCGCCTTCAATCCGAGCGCCTGGCGTTGGCGTTGCATGGCTGCCTCGAATTCCGCTTCCAGTGGTCCCGTTCCGGCCATGGGGAAGAAGCGCTCGTTCGGAACGCCCAACACAGTGGCCGCGGTCTCTCGTCCCCGGGGCACGGCCGGCCCGCGATCCGGTGGCCCGCAACCACACTGCAATGCAGCGATCGCGCCGCCGGCGGCCAAGCCGAAAATGCTCCGGCGCGAATATGGTTCGGGTGCGTGGGGCTTGGGCGTTTGCTTGGCTAACACGGCCAGCTCCTAAGACGATCGCGGATTTGCTGATCGTCGTCATAGCGGTGCATCTGCCTGGAGCGTCGCCGAGCCGGCGGACTGGACGTCCCGGCGCGGCTCACTTGCGCCCGGAGCCGATGACCTGTTGGCCTGGTTCCGCGCCGACAGGGCTGGGCCGCCGACCTGTTGTCGCGGACCGACCCGCCGCGGCCATCGCCGGTGGCGGCAGGACGTAAACCCCGATTTGACTGCGCCATGTCCACGCCTTCGTGATCGAGGGAGGGGTTGCCAATTGGGCGTGGAATCCGCGCCGACCAAACAGGTCAAGGTCGCTGACGTTGCTGCAGTCCTGAGTTGCTTGTTGTCCGATAGTTTGCTCGAAACAGGATTTGTGCGCCCTTCTTGGCGCTGGTCGCTGCGTTATTACAGGGGCGGCACTTTCGTCCAATCATAGCCACGGCGTCCGCGCTGGTAGCCGTAGTCGAACAGGTGGTGGATATAGCCTGGGTCGAACGGCTGAGGCAGCGCCTCGCTAAAGTCGGAACCGACATAAGCCAGGTTGAAACCGACGCCATCACGCTGGGTGTTGGTATACACGCGCAAGACGTCATCGTAGGCGCTCGCGCCGATCAGGGTATAGATGGAACGTACAGTAATGCTCATCGTGCGGCGCTGCACGGTGACCCACTCGGGATCGAGCCTGCCGTTGCGGATGATGTAGGCGGTTGCCGGGAGCACGGGCTCGCCACGCTTTATGTGTTCGCGCCGGTGCCGGGTCAGCGCGGAAGGATATAGAAACAATTGCGTGAACATGCCGCCATCAACGTGCATTTCCTGATACGTCTTGCCGTCAAGTGTCACGTCGAACATGGTGGGCGGGAATTGTCCGGGAATGGCTGCTGAAGCAATCATCAGCCGGCGGATCGTGTCCAGTGCGCGTGGGTGTCCGCTTGCGGCAATGGCACCAACGTTCCAGATCACCCGTTGCTGGGCGTCAAGGTCCGTCGAGGCAATAAGCAGCAGCCGGCCTTGCCCGTATGCCTTCGCGAGCGCAGGCAGTAACCCCTCGTTTACGTAGCGGCAGACTGTCCTGAAGAGAGGGTCATTGTCCGTCAACGCGTCGTCGAACAGGGCGGCAGTGAAAATGCGCTTCGACAGGACCTGGGATGGCATGGTTTCGAGGTAAAGGGCGCGCAACTGAGGATCATAGTCGCGGCCGAGATAAGCGAAGGGGGCAATGAGGCCGCCGGTGCTGACGCCGGTTACCAGATCGAAGCCCGGGCGCGTTTGGTGCTCCGACCAGCCGCACAGCAGTCCCGCGCCGAAGGCCCCATTTTCGCCGCCGCCAGACAATGATAGCAGTTGCATCTCCGGCAGCAAGGCATCGGCCGTCAATCCAAGCGCCCGGCGCTGGCGCTGCATGGCTGCCTCGAACTCCGCTTCCAGCGGCCCCGTTCCGGCCATCGGGTAGAAGCGCTCGTTCGGAATGCCCAACACGGTGGCCGCGGTCTCTCGCCCACGAGGCACCGCCGGCCCGCGGTCCGGTAGCCCACAACCGCCCTCCAATGCGGCGATCACGCCGCCGGCGGCCAAGCCGAAAACGGTCCGGCGCGAATATGGTTCGGGTACGTGCGGCTTGGGCGTTTGCTTGGCTAACACGGCCTGCTCCTAAGACGATCGCGATTTGCTGATCGTCGTCGTAGTCATGCACCTGCCTGAGCATCGTCGAACCGAGCCGGCTGACGTCACCGTGCGGATCCCTTGGGTCGGAGCCGATGATCCTGTTGGCCTGGGCTCCGCGCCGACAGGCGCTCGCCTCCGACCGACTTCAAGCGGGGCTAATTCTTCACGATTGCGTTATACCACAGACCGACGGCCCCTGATAGACCAAATCGTTGACCGTCCGGGGGACTTTGTAACCAAGAGAGGACCGACGCTCAGCGCGGCGCGACCATCGCCGGTGGCCCAGCGCCCCAGCTATGCGTCGCCACCGCTGGCGATCACGTCCGACGTGACGACGTGGGCCAGCAGCGACCGCAGACGCGCCGGCTTGAGCGGCTTGTTGAGCAAGTGGAACCCGGCGTCGCGAACCGCATCCCGGACCGCGTCGGTGCGATCGGCGGTGGTGATGATGCCGGGGATCGGCCGCGCCCAGCAGTCCCGGATCGTCGCCAGGGCCGTCAAGCCGATCTCGCCGCCGTCCAGGTGGTAATCCGCGATCAGCACGTCCGGCTCGCGCGGCTGCGCTTGCAGCGCCTGGACCGCGGCTGCCGCCCTGTCGGCCGCAAGGACCGTGCAATGCCAGGACCGTAGCAGGGCGCTCAGCCCATCGCGCGCCGCCTCGTCGTTTTCGACCACGACCACGAAGGCGCCGGCAACGCGGTCAAGCCGGCCTGACAGAGCGAACGTCGCGGCCTGCGGCCTGATCCGCTGGGCGCTGCCGAAGGGCAGGACAACGCCGAACACCGACCCGCTGCCGAGCGACGAACGCACGGTGATTTCGTGCCCAAGCCGGCGAGCGATCCGATCGACGATCGCAAGGCCCAGCCCCATGCCCCGATCCCGGTCATGGCTGTCCACCGCCAGCCGCCGGAACTCGCCGAACACTTCCCCCAGTTTGTCACCCGGTATGCCGATCCCGGTGTCCCAGACCTGCACCTCCAGCCCACCGGGCCGCCGGCGGCAACCCAGCAGGATCGATCCCGACGGGCTGTACCGCATCGCGTTGCTGAGGAAATTGCGCAGGATCCGTCCCACCAGCACGGCATCGGTACGGACCACCGCACCACAATGCACAAGGCGGAGCGCAAGGTTGCGCGCCCTCGCCTGCGGGCCAAATTCGTCGCACAGCGCCGTCAGCAGCCGCTCGATGCGAAAATCCGCGATCTCCGTGGCATGCACGCCGGCGTCGAGTTTGGAAATGTCCAGCAGCGCACACAGCAGTTCGTCCACCGCATTGAGCGCGGTGATGACGTTGCGGGCGAAACCACGGTTGCGCGGCGCCAGCCGCGACTCGCCGAGCGCTGTTGCGAACATGCGGGCGGCGTTTAGCGGCTGCAGCAGGTCATGGCTGGCGGCGGCGATGAACTTGGTCTTGCTCATGTTGGCCTGTTCCGCCTCGGCCTTGGCGACCTGCAGCGCAGCCTGGGCCTGCCGGCGTTCCTCGACCTCGACTTGCAGCCGGGTGTTCAATGCCGTCAGTTCCGTGGTGCGCTCTGCGACGCGGCATTCCAGGCCCTCCTTGGCTTCGCGAAGCTGTTCCGCGGCCTTCTTGCGTTCGGTGATGTCCTGGATCAGCGCGAAGAAGCCCAGAACGTCGCCATTCGGGCCGACATGCGGCACGTAGGTGGCGAGCGCATGTTCGATGCTGCCGCGCACCATCGGCATGCTGATTTCGAAGGTGACGCGGCGACCGGCAAGCACGGTATCGACGTGCTCGCGCCTTGCCTCAAACAGATCCGAGCCCAGCACGGCGCGCATGTGCCGGCCGTTGATCTCGCTGCGCGGCCGGCCGAACCAATCCTCATAGGGTTTGTTGGTGAACCGGTATCGCCCGCCGGCATCGACATAGGCGATCAGCGCCGGGATTGCATCGGTGATCAGGCGTATCCGCTGCTCGCTCTCGCGCAGCGCCCATTCGGACGCCTTGCGCTCGGTGATGTCGGTGTACGTGCTGACCATGCCGCCATTCGGCATCGGGCTCGATCGTATCTCCAGAAACCTCCCGGTGCCCGTTATGTGCTCGACGCAGATCGGGTAGAGGCCAGCCGGCTGGTCGGCGTGCGTCCCGAAACCCAGTATGGGCAGACGGATCAGGTCGCGCAGTGTCGCGCCGACCGTCGGCTGGTCCGGTGCGATGTTGAGCAATTCCAGAAAGCGCTGGTTGGACGCCACCACACGCTGGTCCTGGTCCACCACCGCGACCCCCTGGGAGATGGTGTCGAACGTGGCCTGCAGCAACGTGTTCTTCTCGGCCAGCTCGCGCTCGCGCTGCCGCTGCTCCGACAGCTTGATTTCGGTGATGTCGGTATAGATCGCGACGATGCCGCCGTCGGCGACGGACCGTTCGCTGATCTGCAGCCATCGGCCGTCGGCCAGTTTGATCACCAGCAGGTCCCGCGGTTGGCGATGGGGTTGCAGCCGAAGCTGCAGCGCGTCCCTTCCATCCGATGAATCGAACAAGCCGCGCGCCTCCGCTTCCCGCACCAGCGCCGAGAACGGCATGCCGGGCTGGATGATCTCCGCCAGGGCCGGCCAGAATTCTCGATACTTGCTGTTGCACATGACCAACCGGTCCTGCGCGTCGCACAAGACGAAGCCCTCGCTGACCGACTCGATCGCGGTGGCCAGCCGCACCTGGGCCGTCTCCGCCTCCTCCTTCGCCTGGCGGAGCGCCTGGTTGCTCTGCTCCAGTTCGGCCAGCGCGTCCCGCAGGCGGCGCGTGCGGTCGCGCACCTGCGCTTCCAGCTCGATGGCGGTCTGGAACAGGGAAAATGGATCGCCTTGCAGGCCGGCGCCACGCTCGACCCGGTTGATCAGGACCGCGTTGATCTTCCGCAGCTTGGCGTTTTCGTGTTCCAGCTCGGTGATACGGCGCTGGGCTTCGTCCTGGAGTGAAACACCGCTGTACATGTCAGGCGCGGCGGCCGATCGCGACGCCAGTGAACGTCTGGTTGAAGTGCATGGCGTCGTACTGCTCGCCATAGGTGCTGAATCCGACGACGTTGTTCTCGATCATCAGGCGAGACACCTCCTGCTCCAGCCCCTTCTGCCGCACTTCCAGCCCGCGCAGGATGCAGTCATAGCCGACCACCAGCTCCGGCGGACCGATGCGGTCCCGGATGTCGCCGAACAAGCGCCGCAGATCGGCGACGATATCCAGGTCTCGCGCAACGGTCAGCACGATGCCCTGGTCGATGGCACAATAGAACGTCAGGCTGCCGTCCGCGTTCGCCTTCTGGATCGACCGCGCGTAGGGCGTGTCGCCGACGCGGACGACCACGGGATAGGCGGCGAAGGTCTCGGGGGTCAGTTCATCGACGCTGCGGCCGATCAGGCGCGCATACTCCTCGGCCGCCGGCTCGGCGTTGATTTCCGTCACGACGCGCTGCGCCGGGTCGGCGCCGGTCACCACCATCTTGCTGTGCGAGCTGGTGAAGTGGTCCGTCTTGAAGCGGCAGAACGGCAGGTCGGTCGCAACCAGCACCAGCACTGCCGAATCGCGATGGAAGCCGCCATCCGCGAGGATCTTGGTGGCCCGGAAATCCAGATCGTCGCCGGCCGAGCCGCCGACCAGCGGGATCACGTCCAGCTCCCGATGGATCGCGCTGACCACCGATTCCTCGCAGGCGGCGAGGCCGTCGATGAACAGCATGGCAAAGACCTGGCCGGCCGGCCAACCGGGTGTGTCGCGCCAACCCGGTGTGTCACGCCCTGGTGCGTTAAGATTAAGCTGGCGCAGGCAGTCCCGCACCAGGGACCGCCCGTCGGCGACGCTGAAGCTGCGGATATCGGGTATCCGCCGCGCTACGGTACGGAAATCCGGGGCGGCGAAGCTGACACCGGTGATGCTGCCGCGTAGGTAGCCGCGCGGGGTGATCTCGCCCGCGGTGGTGCAGCCGACAACCGGCGTGCCGGCGAACCGCATGGCCAGTTCCCCGGCCAGCGGATCGAACGCCAGCCGAGGCGAGACGAACAGCAGCACCAGCGAGGCGTCGTCCTGGTTCAGCCCCGCGTGCAGCTCGGTGACCGCCTGCCCGGTGTCGGCGGCCTCGGTGACGGCACGGCGAAGTTTCGTCGCCGGGTGCGGCGCGAAGGACGCGGTCATCGTGCGGCCTGCTGCATGGCGGCGGTTCCCCCTTCAGTCTGCGCCTGTTTCCACTGGCATCGGCGAATGGCAGCGTATCAGGATTTTCGCACAGGGGCGCTATTCGGCCCGGGCCAGCCGTTCAGACACTCGGCGCCTCCCCCGCTCTCGCGGATTTTCAGCTACAGCCAGTGTGAGCCGCCCAGCCTACGCTCCCGGTTGTTGAGCGGCGACCGGCAAGATGACAGACAATGCCGCATGGCACTTTGGAGCTGATCCATTACGGCAACATCGCGGGAGTAGCGCTTCGCCTTGATATCGTTCGCACCTACGCATAGTTGAACAGTGCCATGAACCCGAAATCCATGTGCAACTGCTGGTGACAGTGGAACAGCGTCGGCCCCGGATTGTCGGCCACGAAATCGACTTCGAGTTCCTGGAAGCCGCCCAGCATCACGACGTCCTTGATCACGCCCGCGCTCGGCTTGCCGCCGATGCGCGTCAGTTCGAAACTGTGCCGGTGCAGGTGCAGCGGATGGATGTCGTCGCTGGCGTTACGGACCTTCAGCCGGTAGCGGCGCCCCTCCTGCACCGTGTACGCGGGCTTCATCGTATCCATGGAAAACACTTCGCCGTTGATGGTCCACTGATTGAACCCATGCAACGCGGCATTGTGCTTGACGATAGTCATCTCGATCGTCTCGTCAGGCGCCGCCGGCACGGCATTCGGCTTGCCGAAGCGCGTATAATCCCACCGGAACGGCTTCGGCGCGGTCCAGCGCGGCTTGCCCGCCTGCCCTGTGTATTCGACGACAATGCCCATCCCATGGCCGCGGTCGTCGTCGGCAAGATCGCCCATCACCCAGACGCCAGGGTGGTTCATATACACCAGCGCGGAGATGCGTTCGGCCGTCCCCAGCCAAAGCACCGGCACGTCCACCTGCGTCGCCACCGGATTGCCGTCGAGTGCCACCACGCGGAAAACATGCCCAGGCAGAGCGAGACTGCGGATTTCCGTCGCGCTCGCATTGAGCACGTGGAACAGCACCCGTTCGCCCTGCTTCACCCGAATCGGTTCGCCGTGACCGAGCATGCGGCCATTGATGCTGAACAGCTCGTAGCCGACTTCGAAGCCCTTGGCTTTTTCCCGCGCCGCCGCGTCCGCCGCCGCGCCCACCTGCTGCAGCGCGGTCACCGGCGCGCCGGCCAGCACGTCCATCGCCATATCGCCGCCCCGACTGAAGGCGGGCGCGAACTCCTTCATCACCAGAAACACTTCCCGATCATAGGCGCCAGGGTTGGCGGCCGGTTCGATATATACCGGCCCGGCCTGCCCGCTGTACGTGCCGCGGTTCAGGTCGCCCGCGGCCACGACGTGCGTGTGGTAAAACCGAAAGCCCGACGGTTTGGGGACAAAGGCGATCCGGCGCATGCCGTGCGCCGGAATGAACGGCGAGCCTTCCTCGGCAGCGCCGTCCACGTCGCTCGGGATCATCTGCCCATGCCAGTGGACAAGCTCCGGCGTGTCGGTGTCGTTGAACAGATCGACGACGACAAGCTGCCCTTCCTTGAACCGCAGCAGCGGTCCCGGGAACTGTCCGTTGTAGAGCGTGGTCGAGATGATGTGGTCGGGCGCCAACTCGACCAATCCAGTGCCGATCCGCAGCGTGTAGTCCGCGCTCTCGGCGAGGACGTCGTTGGCAGCACCGGCAAGCCGCGGCGCCGCGGCGAACAAGGGCACCAGTCCGGCGCAGGTGAGCAAGGAGCGGCGATCGATCCTTACCGTCGCGAAGCACGCAGGCAAAGGGCTGTTGGCATTCCCGGCCATGCGACACTCAGCGAGCGCGAAACACGTCGGTGATGATGGGAGCTTTGGCGTCCGCCTCGGTGAGAGGTGCCAGGCTGTAGAAATCCCCGATCGTGTGCAAGACGGCGTAATGGTCAATCCGCTCGTCATAAGTGCCGGGGATAACGCGCTCTCCCGCCATGATCGTGGCAATGTGGTTGTGATAGTGCTTTGCTACGATCGCCCCGGTAGAGTCCTTAACCGGGTCATTGTCGTCTTCGTCTTCGTCCCAGGTGACAATCAGCAAACTGTTGTGGTTCATCGCCCATTGGCGATAGGGATCGATGTGCGTCCTGAGCCAGTTGTCCATGGCCTTGCCCAAATCCGTCCCAGGCGGCGCCGCCAGGGAGCCGTGCGCGTCGTTGATCTGATTGGGCACGACGATGGCCAGGGTCGGCAAGCGCGCAAAGTCGGAGTCGTTGGAGGGGAAGGCGGTGAAGGGACGGTTGGTGCTCGACGGGAGCTGGTTCTCACCGATGGCATCATCGCTCGCCGCCTGCCAATTCACCCAGGGATTGTGCTTCCGCCGATAATCGACGCCGCTTCCCGGCGGCCCTTGATTGGCGATGCCGGTAAACCCCTGCTGCGGCAAATCCTCGGCATATCCGGCAAAGCTACGGCCGGCACGGATAAGCGACGCAGCGAGATTGGGACCTGTCAACGGCGCCCCGCCGACCGGCGCGTCGGTCCCGACCTGGGTATGGCCGCCAACGATGGGATTGGAGCCGTCCAGGTTTCGCTTCGACCCGGTGCCCTGCGTGCTGCCCGAAAACAGCGCCAGATAATTCGGCTGGCTCGGATGATCGACGGCGTGGCTGTCGCTGAAGCTGGCGTTGTCGTGCCTAAGCTGGCTCAGATACGTCAGCTCAGGCACCAGGTTCCGGTACGACAGATTCTCCTCGACGACGATGACGATGTGGTCGGGCGTCCAGGTCGCCGCAAAAGCCGGCGCTGGCAGAGCGCCGCCGACCAGGAGCGCGAATAGGAGTGACCGCGTCATCAAGGGTTCCGATTTGTGGTTGAGACCAAATTAGCATGGTCTGCTGCGCCCGGTACAGAATCTTGCCCAACGCGGGACGAACGGCGCTCACCCCGTCAATAAACCGCGGCGCCTCGAATGCATGCCAGGCTATTCCCGCTGCCATATACGGTCGCGCAGCACCGGGGCGTGAGAGCGGGTGCCGCGTTCCGCCTCGGGCAGCAACAGCCACGCGCCGAGTTCCTCGACCACCATCCGCGTCGGCGAGGCGAGGTCCAGCGCCAGCGCCTTTTGCATTCCGTACCAGCGCAGGTCCTCCAGCTCCCCCGACCCGGCGAGGCTGCCGCGCACCCGGTCCGCGTCCACCACCAGAAACCGCGCGTTGAAGCGGACCGGCAGGAATCCCGGCGTGATGGCGCGGCACAGATAGTGCAGACCATCAAGGGCCGGGGGCGTCCCGAGCGTCAGCCCGGTCTCCTCGGCAAGCTCGCGCGCGGCAGCGACAGCGAGGCCCACCGCCAGAAGCGGATTGGCGGATTTCTCAAGCAGGCGCCGGGTCTCTGGAAGCAGCGGCGAGGCGAACGGCGCGCGTCGGTCCGCGGCATCGACCGCGCCGCCGGGGAACACCAGCTTGTGCGGCATGAACCGGTGCCCGGCGCCGCGCAGGCCCATCAGCATCTCCGCCGCATCGCCGCGCCCTCGCAGCACGATCAGGCTGGCGGCGTGGCGCGCGCGCACCGCACGCCGGCGCACCGTTGCGCCGACCGGGCCAAGGACCGTCGCGTCCGGCATGCCCTGCCTGCCCGCTCTACACCGGGTCCCAGGAAAACACGTCGCCCGAGCGATCCAGCGGCATGAACGTTGCCTCCAGCGCCGGCAGCGCATGCTCGGCGATCAGCTCCGGCGTCCAGCCCTCGCTGCGATGCACGATCCGCGACGGCCGCGGCGAGGTGAACAGGATGATCTTGTTCATTCGCGAGCCGAACACCTGGCCGGTCACGCCGCCCGCCAGGTCGGAGGCAAGGAACACCGCCAGCGGCGCGTTCTTGTCCGGCGTCATCTGCTGCATCTTCGCCAGCCGCGCCTGCTGCTCCGGCGTGCCGGCCGGGATCGAGCCCGTCATGCGGCTCCAGGCAAACGGCGCGATGCAGTTGGACCGCACGTTGTAGCGCTGCATATCCAGCGCGATCGACTTCGACAGCGCGGTGATGCCGAGTTTCGCCGCGGCATAATTCGCCTGGCCGAAATTGCCGATCAGGCCGGAGGTGGACGACATGTGCACGAACGCCCCGCTCTCCTGCTTGCGGTAGTGCCCGGCGGCGGCGCGGCTGACGAAGAAACTGCCGTTAAGGTGAACGCCGATGACCGACAGCCAATCGTCGGGAGTCATCTTGTGGAAGATCACGTCGCGCAGGATGCCGGCGTTGTTCACCACGACATCGATGCGGCCGAAATGGTCCAGGGCCGCCTGCACG
>Ga0302154_10002907_pt1 | contig 12748 bp, 11 predicted proteins | sample I_Bog_N2_3_FD_193507 | JGI IMG/M metagenome (GOLD analysis project Ga0302154, IMG submission 193507) | Peat permafrost microbial communities from Stordalen Mire near Abisko, Sweden - I_Bog_N2_3 | ecosystem: Environmental > Terrestrial > Soil > Wetlands > Peat | place: Sweden: Abisko, Stordalen...
CAAAAACGCATCGAAAACGCCTTAAATGTGCCATATTTGCACTGTTTGTCACGCGTTTGTCGGTGCATGTATGCACAGGCAAACGTGTCCATTTCACCAGCGCGTGTGCGCATTTCGCCGCACCCACGGTGAAGCGGCCCAATCAACTAGAAAGCCACCGGCTTTGCCGCAGGATGCTTACTCGACCACTTCCAGGCTCGTCTCCGCCGTAGCCAGCGAGCTGCCGCCCACCCATATCTTGTAAGTTGTGGGTTCCACGGTGCGCTTCAAGTCCACGTTGTAGAAATTCAGTTCGTTGAACCCCAGCGGGAATTCGACGTGCTTCTGTTCGCCCGGCGCAAGCTGGACGCGCGCAAAGCCCTTCAGTTCCCGCACCGGCTGCTCCACACTGGCCGCCGTGTTGCGAATGTAGAGCTGCACTACTTCGGTTCCCGCCACGCTTCCGGTATTCTTCACGTCCACGCCAACAGTTGCCACGGGAGAACTCTGCGACGCGAGAATCGTCTTCACTGGAATCACAGCGCCCGTAATCGTGGGCTGCGAGTAGCTGAACCGGGTGTAGCTCAGTCCCCATCCAAACGGAAACAGCGCCGAGTTCTCCTCGTCCACATAGCGCGACATGAACTTCTCCAAGCTGTTCCGCGGCATACGGCTCAGATCTCCGTGCGCCGGGCGGCCAGTGGGAAGTTGCGCATAATAAAGCGGTTCCTGACCAACCGCGCGGGGAAAGCTGGCCGGCAGCTTGCCCGATGGGTTTACGTCGCCAAACAGAACATCGGCTACGGAATGTCCGGCCTCGATCCCAGGGCTCCAAGCCTCCAGGATTGCCGGCACATGATTTGCGGCCCACTTCAGTTCCAGCGGACGTGTGGCCAGCACCACCAGAATCACCGGCTTGCCGGTCGCAACAACGGCCTCCAGCAATTGCTCCTGCGCTCCAGTAAAGCCCAGCGTGGTGCGGCTTGAAGCCTCGCCCTCCATCCAGTTTGTGCTCTCGCCCAGCGCCAGAATCGCCACATCCGCCTCTTTCGCCGCTTCCACAGCCTCCGCAATGGTCTTGGCATCGTCCGGCGGAGGCGCATTGTCGGCGGCGCGATCGGGTCCACCAAAGCTCACTCGCTTCAGCACGTCTTCGTCATCGCCGCTGAGCAGGCCACAGCCCTCGGCATAGAGCAGGCGATCTCCCAGCCGCTCGGCAAGCGCCTTTCGCAAGGTAACCACGTACTTCGGATCGCCATGCCCAATCCAGGCGCCCAGCAGTTCCAACTGGCTATCGGCCATCGGACCGATCAGTGCCACTTTTTTCGCCTTCGCGGTCAGCGGCAGCAAGGTCCCCATGCCCTCGACGGGATCGTTCTTCAGCAGCACCAGCGTCTCGCTCGCCACTTTGCGCGCCGCAGCCCTGCGCTCCGGCGTGGGATCGTAGGCCGGCCCCTCGGTGGTATAGGGGTGCTCAAATAGCCCAAGTGCGAACTTTACTCGCAGAATTCGCCGCGTAGCCTCATCCACCACGCTCTCTGGAATCTTGCCCGCCCGCACCTGATCCGCAATCACCGTGCCGTAAAGGTTCCCCTCCATGTCCATGTCCACGCCGGCTTCCAGAGCCTTTCGCGCAACGGTCGGCCCATCGCCGATGGAGTGGTTTATCAGCTCGGCTACCGAGCCCCAATCGGATACCACAAAGCCGTCGAATCCCCATTCCTTGCGCAAAATCTGGTTCAACGTGAAGGGGTTGGCCGTGGCGGGAACGCCGTTAATGGAGTTGAAAGAACTCATCATCGTGGCCGCGCCGGCTTCCACGGCGGCCCGATAAGGCTCAAGATATACCTGCCGCAGCGTCAGCTCGCTCATGTCAACCGCGTTGTAGTCGCGCCCGGCGATGGCCGCTCCATACGCCGCGTAATGCTTCACGCTCACAGCGACGGAATCCGGCTTGGAGAGATCGTCCTGCTGGTAGCCTTTTACCCACGCGCGGGCGATGGCCGAACCCAGGTAGGGATCTTCGCCGGCCGATTCGATAATGCGCCCCCAGCGCGGATCGCGCGCAATGTCCACCATGGGCGAAAATGCCCATGCAATCCCGTCCGCGCGGGCCTCCTCGGCACTGATGCGCGCCACCGTCTCCACCGCGGCCGGATCCCAGCTTGCTGCCAGGGCCAGCGGCGCCGGAAACGTAGTCCTGTGACCATGAATCACGTCGAGCCCGAAGAGAATGGGAATGCGCAGGCGCGCCTTCTCCATGGCGATGTGTTGATAGTGGTTGGTCGCCTCCGCCCCCACCACGTTCAGAAACGACCCAACCTGCCCTTTGGCAACCAGGTCGTCCCATTTGAGATTCGATGCGCCGGGACCAGTGGCGAAGCCGGCGGAAAACTGCACCAACTGCCCAATCTTCTCCTCAAGCGTCATCTTCTTCAACAGAGCGTCTACGCGCTCATTCACGTCTTTTGACGCGAGTTGAGCGTTGGGCACCGGCTTCGTTTGGCCCGCTGCGGGAAACAAGGCAATTCCGGCTAGAAACAGCACAGGCATCAGCAACTGAAGAACACACTCCGAATGGATTTTCATCGCTCGGCCATGATAAACGGTCGGAGGAACGTTCGTCAGAACTTCGCCATGCCGAAGCCTCGCCGGCATCTCCGCAAAGTCTCCGAGCCGCCGACCGGCCGAAGTCTGAATTGAATTCAAAGCCATATCGCCGAAACCGTGCGAAATGCTCTACTCTTGCCATTGACGCCGATGAAGAACATTTTTTTGAAGCTCTGGAGTGCCGCCAGCCAGGCCTTTGCCAACGACGTGATCAACACGGCGAAGGCCGCCGCGTATTCCGGGATGCTGATGCTGTTTCCCGCCATGCTGGTGATTACCACGCTGCTGGCCCAGGTGCCGGAGGGAACCACGCTTGTGGGCGAAATTCGCGCGACCTTCGAGCAGTTTATGCCCGAGGACACCATGGATCTACTCCAGTCCTACGTGCTGAGCCGCCGCATTCACTCCGGACCGGTGATCTTCTCCGCCACCAGCCTCAGCGTCTTTGCCGGCCTGGGCATGATGCTGTCGCTTATGGAGGGTTTTCGCCGCGCATACCGGCTGCCGCGGGACGAGTGGGGCTTCTGGGAACGCCGCCTTCGCGCCCTGATGCTGGTTCCCATAGCGCTGGTTCCACTGTCGCTGGCAACGCTGGTGGTCATCTTCGGCCATCCCATCGAGGCGTGGATGATCGACAACGCCGGCCACGAGTTGCGGCAAATTGTGCTTCTGTTTTGGCGCAGTGTGCGCTGGTCGCTCGCGTTAGTCACGTGCGCCGCCGTTCTGGTTGTTCTTTACCACTTCGGCACCAAGCGCAAGGAGCATTGGCAGCGCGTTGTTCCGGGCGCAATCGCCAGCACGCTGGTCTGGTTCCCAGCCACGCTTGCCTTCGGCTGGTATGTAACGCGAATTGCGGACTATTCCATGTTCTACGGTTCGTTTGGAGCGGGAATTGCCACCCTGGTCTGGCTGTATATCAGCGCATTCAGCGTCCTGATTGGCGCGGAATTGAACGGCGCGATCTTTCGGCAGCGGCAGGCTATCGCGAGCGTTACTGCTAAACCTGATCCTCCGCCTTCCGGTCAGTGACGAATTGCACCGACCATTGCACCCCGCCCGATAGAAGATGAATTAAGCGGGGTCCGGTCCAACCGGGGTGGAGTCCGACCCCCCGTGTACAATGAAGCGGACCACTTACAGTCCCCAATTTTTCCCCAACTGATCTTTTTCCTGGAGCAATCGTATGCAGTTTGCCGAACTAAACATGACGGATTCCGTGTCGCAACGCCGGGCAAAAATCGTAGCCACTCTCGGCCCCGCATCGAATACCGAGCCCGTTTTCCGAAATCTGGTGCGCGCCGGCGTCGATGTGGTCCGCCTTAACTTTTCCCATGGCACTCACGAAGAGAAGCTGGCGCTGATCCAGATGATCCGCAAGGTGAGCCGCGAAGAGCGCAAGCCGTTGTGTATTCTGGCCGACCTGCAAGGGCCGAAGATCCGCACAGGGAAGCTGAAAGACCACCTGCCAGTGCTGCTCAAAGCCGGGCAGCGGCTCACCATTACCTCGCGCGAAGTGCCAGGCTCGGCATCTTTGGTGGGCACCACATTTAAGACGCTCGCTGAAAACGTCGAGCAGGGTTCGCGCATCCTGCTCTCCGACGGTCTCATCGAGCTCCGTGTTCACGAAGTGCTGGGCGACGATGTTGTCTGCGAAATTGTGAATGGCGGAATGCTGGGAGAAAACAAGGGCATCAATCTGCCCGGCATTGCGGTGCGTGTTCCCTCGCTCACCGACAAGGACGCTGAAGATCTGGAGTTCGCCCTGAAAAGCGGCGTGGACGCCATCGCCGTCTCCTTCGTCCGCACCGCGGAAGACATCCGCCTGGTGCGAAACCGCGTCTCCGCCTTGGGCGGGGAAACCTGGATTGTCGCCAAGCTGGAAAAGCCCCAGGCAATCGAACACCTCGACAGCATTCTCCAGGTGGCTGACGCCATCATGGTTGCCCGTGGCGATCTGGGCGTCGAAGTACCGCCGGAAAAGGTGCCCGCAATCCAGAAGCACATCATTCGCCGCGCAGCCGAGTACAGCAAGCCCGTGATTACGGCCACGCAGATGCTGGAATCGATGATCGAAAACCCCCGCCCCACGCGCGCCGAGGTTTCCGATGTGGCCAACGCCGTTTACGACGGCACCGACGCCGTGATGCTCTCCGGCGAATCGGCGGTGGGCAAGTACCCGGTGGAGACCGTGTCCATGATGGCGCGGATCGTGAAGGAGTCCGAGCGCCACATCAAGGAACTCACCTACTCCGAGCCGCGCATTCGGCAAACTCATCTTTCCATCGCGGAGACCATCTGCGAGGCCACGGCCCACGCCGCGGACGACCTTGACCTGCGCGGCATCGCCCTGTTTACCGAGTCGGGAGCAACCGCGCGCCAGCTTTCGAAGTACCACCCATCGGCGCCCATCTTCGCGCTCAGCCCGGTCGATGTCACCATCAATCGCCTGAATCTGCTTTGGGGAACAACGCCCATCCGCTGCCCCAAGGTCAATACCACCGAGGCATTGGTCGACGTGGCGGAGAGCCTGCTGGAGCAGAGCGGCTATGTGAAGCCACGCGAGGTGATTGCCATCGTCGCCGGCACTCGCACCAAATCCGGGTCAACCAACTTCCTGCGCCTGCATGTGCTCGGCGACCAGCATCAGGAGGGGGTGCGGTTCTTTGCTCCGCACGATGAACATGCGGTTCCAACCCCTGCGCCGCCCAAGGCCGGCGCAGCCAAGCGCAAGCGCCCGCTTCCAAGGCCGGCCGCGCCCGAAACGCAAGGGTAATTGATGCGGCGATAAAGAAAAGCGCCACTTCAAAATTGGGAGTGGCGCTCACTTCAACTCATTTGCAAATGGGGAACACGCTGGGCGAGAGACACTTACAAATTCGCAACAAGCTTGTATTCCTGCGCAACAGGTTCCACGATTTTCAAGCGCCCGTGCCCAGGGTTGGATTTGTAGCTGGTCCGAAGCAGCCCGGCCTTTTCCAAAAGGGACACATCCCGGCTTACCGCCCTCACATCGCGCTTCAAACCTGTCGCCAAAGCAGAAATATGCTGGGATTCGCCTTTGATACTGCGCAGCAAGCGCACCCGCTCAGATGTAAGAACCTCGACCAGGTCTTCTGGATCTTCAAAGGTGATCGTGATGCCAGCGGGCGGAGTCTCGCCCCGGTCCAGCTTCTTTGCGCGGTCGCGGAGGCGGTTGAAAAAGTCTTCAGTGCTGCCTGTTCTGAGGGTGATTTTAGTCTTCTTCATCTTCAATCCTCCAGAGTTCGTGGACTTCCGCTAAGAATTGCTCCAAATGGGCCTCGTATGTGGTGAAGCTGACGGCATCAACCTCGCCCATGAAATGCCTGTGGTGGTATCCGTGGCTGTTGTCGTATCCCAAAACCCGGCCATTGTCGGCAGAACATCGCTTCAGATTGATGTATGCCAGACTATAGCCGGTAACCTTTCCATCCTCTAGCCAAGTCTGCTCTCTGAGCTTCGCTCCCTTGCGTTTCCCTTTGAGGCGATGTACCTCAATCGACGTTGTCTTGACCGGACGACTTCTCTTGCTCACAGAGAAACCTTAACGCAGACAGGATATCACATATCCCATCTGCGCGTGTTTGGGACTCTCTTGGAGGCACGGATTCCCGCTTCCCTGAATCATTACGTCTGGCGAAGGGCATCCTCGCGGCGATCTTGCAGAATTGGTTCGATGGCTGCGGAAGGGCTCTCGCGGCACACCTCCGCGCTGCGCCCCTGCCCGTTGGCGCCAGGAATCTCAGCAGACCAGGCGATAAACCATTCGCCGTCGCGCTCTATCACCGCAGTGAATTCGTTCCGCATGGAGAGAGAATAGCGCGGAAGCGGTTACAATGAGACTGTTTGGAGGTTAGCGTGGTCGTCGAGCTTCCTGCGGAGTTTGAATACAGCGTAAAAGCACAAGCTCTCTCGCGCGGGCTTTCGGTCGAAGCATATGTGCGCGATGTCGTCGAGCGCGACCTGCGCCGAGCTGAAGAGACCAGCCCCACGGATCGCCCATTTGAGACCGGTAGGGGAATCCTGGCCGCCTACGGCCCCGCACCCTCATCCGAAGAAATCGACCGAAACAGGGCTGAGATGTTTCGCGGATTTGGGGAGAGCTTTTGAACCCCGCCGCAGTCGCCGATACTCACGCGGTAATTTGGTTCCTCTTCGACGACGAGAGGCTCTCGCACGCAGCTGGCGATGCGATTGAAGAAGCAGCAAAATCTCGGCGCAAGATTCTGGTTTCCTCCATCTCACTGGCAGAAGTTGTGTACCTAACGGAAAAGGGCAGGGTTCCCGCTTGGACGTACGATGTTTTGCGCGACGTTCTGGCTAAACCGGAGCACGTCTTCGCCGAAGCGCCATTGACCGCCGGAGTCGTTGAGTCCATGCGGAAAGTGCCTCGATCTCAGGTCCCAGACATGCCGGACCGGATAGTGGCTGCGACCGCTCTTTATTTCAACGTTCCCGTCATTAGCCGGGACAGCCGGATCCTTGCAAGCGATGTGACGACAATCTGGTGAGGGTGGCGAGACTATCTCTCCGCGACAGGCACCTGAAGCTGCGCGTAAGCCATGCATTCTGGACGGGAGATGCGGTCTGCCCAGTTGAGGCCGCAGGGTGCGTTGTGTTCCTTGGAGCAGGCGTCGAGCGCATCACGTGTGCCTCGGGTCAACAGACCCACTTTTACGCCCTTCGCCCCACGGACAACTTCTTGGTAAACCTTGAGAAAGCCCTCGTAGGAAGCCTCTGGGTCGGGATAGACGAAGACAACCTCAGTTTCAACCTGACGATTTTGGAAGATGAATGAAATGGTACCTTCCAGTTTCTCAAGTGGCTCCGGGATCTCGTTGATGCGCGCGCTGCCACTTTTCTCGACGAAGACGATAACGCTTCGGTCGTCGTAGCACTCCTCGAAGCGGAAAGCCCTTACGCCGGGAACAGGAAGCAGGAGGCCTGCGCCGGCGTGGCTTGTAGTGCTGGAGTCTCGATGAATGAGCAAGGCAGTGGCCGAAGCCAGGATCAACATGGCAACTAGGATTCGGGTTCTTGGCGGGAAGTCCCGGACGGCCATATAGGAATAGACACCGAGCGGAGGCAAGATGTCCCACGACTACCCCGCTTCAGGTCCATCCAGAGGCTCCTGAAAAGGAGCCTCCGTGGAGAGCCGGATTTACTTTCCCGCCAGCCCCCGCAGCACATACTGCAAAATCCCGCCGTGCTCAAAGTACTCAATCTCCTGCGGGGTGTCGATGCGGACCTTCGTCGCGATTCTCTTCGTTGTCCCGTCCGCGGACGCGGTCTCCACGGTCAGGGTGCGGCCGTTGGCAAACTTCTCTGCCAGCAGCGTGGTCAGCCCGGAGAAGGAAAAAACCTCCTCGCCCGTCAACCCCAGCGACTCCACGTTCTGCCCCGCCTCAAATTGCAAAGGCAAAATCCCCATCCCCACCAAATTCGACCGGTGAATCCGCTCGAAGCTCTCCGCGATCACCGCCTTCACTCCCAGCAGGTTCGGTCCCTTGGCAGCCCAGTCGCGCGACGACCCCGACCCATACTCCTTGCCCGCAAGAATCACCAGCGGAACACCGCGCTCGGCATACTTCACACTGGCGTCGAAGATCGACATGGGCTCACCTTCGGGTAATAGCCGCGTCACGCCGCCTTCCGTGCCAGGGGCCAGCTTGTTGCGCAACCGCACATTGGCGAACGTGCCGCGCACCATGACTTCGTGGTTGCCGCGTCGCGAGCCGTAGCTGTTAAAGTCCGCCGGCCTCACGCCATGTTCCGAGAGGTATTTCCCAGCCGGCCCATTAGCTTTAATCGAACCCGCCGGCGAAATGTGATCGGTGGTCACCGAGTCGCCCAGCACAGCCAGCACCCGCGCGCCCAGAATGTCCGTCACCGGCGCCGGCGTCTTGGTAATCCCATCGAAGTACGGCGCCTGGCGGATATAAGTCGAATCCGGCTCCCACTGGTAAACGTCGCCGGTGGGAAACTTCAGCCCCTGCCAGTTGGCGTCGCCGTCTGAGACAGTGGCGTACTCCTTGCGGAAGCTTTCGCTCGATAACCCGCGTTCAATGGCTTCGGCCACCTCCGCCTGAGTAGGCCAAATGTCCTTGAGATACACCGGCGCACCAGCCTCGTCCAAGCCCAGCGGATCCGTCTCGAAGTTATGTCCAATCCGTCCGGCCAGCGCATACGCCACCACCAGCGGCGGGCTCATCAGGTAGTTGGCCCGCACATCCACGTTCACGCGTCCCTCAAAGTTGCGGTTCCCGCTCAGCACGCTCACAGCTACCAGTCCGTGCTCATCGATGCTCTTTGAAACGTCCGCAGGCAGCGGCCCCGAGTTGCCAATGCAAGTGGTGCAGCCGTAGCCCACCACATTGAAGCGAAGCTTCTCAAGATACGGCAGCAACCCGGCTTTCGTGTAGTAGTCGGTAACCACGCGCGAGCCAGGCGCCAGCGAAGTCTTCACCCACGGCGGCACGGTAAGGCCCTTTTCAACGGCCTTCTTCGCCAGGATTCCCGCCGCCACCATCACCGACGGATTCGAGGTGTTGGTACAGCTCGTTATAGCGGCAATCACCACCGAGCCGTGGTCGAGATAAGTATCCGGATCGACGCCGAACCGCTCCTTCACCGTCGTGGTCACGTGCAACGGTGCTGCCGTAGTCGCCGAAGAAGAAGTCGTGGAGCCCTCGTTTTCTTCCGCGGCAATTGCGGCATCGTTAACGGCTGTGGTGCGTTGCCAAGCCGCAGCCGTCCGCGAGCCCAGCGGCTTGGCCGTCGGTGAAAGCAGGGCAGGCAATTGCTCAAGAAAGCTGGCCGCCGCATCTTTCAGCAGCACGCGATCCTGCGGCCGCTTCGGTCCCGCCACGCTCGGCGCCACCGCGCCCAGATCCAACTCCAGCGTCTGCGTGTACTCGGCCTCAGGCGAAGCGGCCGTATGGAACATGCCTTGAGCCTTGTAGTAGGCCTCTACCAGAGCAATTTGCTCTTCACTGCGCCCAGTCAGCCGAAGATACCGCAGCGTCTCGGCATCCACCGGAAAGATCCCGCAGGTAGCGCCGTATTCAGGAGCCATGTTGCCAATGGTGGCGCGGTCGGCCAGCGGCAGCGCCGCAATGCCCGGCCCGTAAAACTCCACAAACTTACCCACCACGCCCAGCTTGCGCAGCGCCTGGGTCACGGTCAGCACCAGGTCGGTCGCGGTCGCGCCCTCGCGCAGCTTGCCGGTCAGCTTGTAGCCCACCACCTGCGGCACCAGCATACTCACTGCCTGCCCCAGCATGGCCGCCTCAGCCTCGATTCCGCCCACGCCCCAGCCCAGCACGCCCAGCCCGTTGATCATGGTGGTATGCGAATCGGTGCCCACCACGGTGTCAGGATAGGCAACCGCCTCGCCGTCGATTTCGTTCGTAAAAACCACGCGGGCCAGGTATTCCAGATTCACCTGGTGGCAAATCCCCATCCCCGGCGGCACGGCCGAAAAATTCCTGAAGGCCGTCTGCCCCCATTTCAGGAAGGCGTAGCGCTCGCGGTTTCTCTGGAACTCCAGCAAAGTATTGAATGCAAGAGCGCCCGCGGCGCCAAACTCATCCACCTGCACCGAGTGGTCGATAACCAGCTCGGCCGGCACCAGCGGATTCACCCGCTCCGGGTCGCCGCCCAGGGTCTTGATAGCGTCGCGCATGGCTGCCAAATCAACCACGGCAGGCACGCCGGTAAAGTCCTGCATCAGCACACGGGCCGGCATGTAGGCAATTTCCCGGCTTGGCTCCGCCCTTGCATCCCAGTTGGCCAGAAAGCAAATCTCCCCGGCGGTTACATTCACGCCATCTTCGCGGCGCAGCAGGTTTTCAAGCAGAATCTTCAGGCTGAAGGGCAGCCGGCTCAGGTTGAAGCCGCGCGCAGTGAGCGCTGGCAGGCTATAGAGCGTATACGTGCGATTGCCGGAGGTGAGCGTAGCCCGGCTGGCAAAGCTGTTCATTTTGAGGAAGCCTTTCTATCCGCCCATCAGCGGATGGATCAAGAGATGTCAACTCGAACCCTCCGCCACGCGGAGAATCCTCGGAGCGCGCAGCACACTGCCGTCAGCGATCCGAAAAACCTGTCAACCGGATAGATTACTCAGCGGGAGGTGCGCCGTCCACGGTCAGGCCGGCCGCGGCGAAAGCGCCTCGGCGCGGGCTCTCGCTTTTCGGGAATGGCGACGCGGATACGCAGGTAACTCACGCAAAAATTCTATCAGGCTATCGATACAGTTTGAAGCTCAAAGATTGCGGAAACACTGCCGACGCTGCTCGGAGGTGAGTAGGGGCAATTACGCCCCTGAAGAGAGCCGCCGATTGGTTGGCCTTCAGGCCTGGAAGTACTGCCTAGTCGTATCGCTCAAACACAATCTGCTTGCGGTGCCATCCATACTCCGCCAGCTTGTCGCGAACACCGGCGACCATGTTGTTCAGCCCGCAGATATAGGCGTAGATGTCGAACGTCAGCTCGCCCTTCGGTATCGCCGGATCGACCTCGGGCTGAATCAGCGGAATCCCCAGCCGCGCGGCGCGCTCCTCGACAATTTTAGCCACATGTTCCTGAACATAGCCGTGCAGGCCGGTCCAGGTTTCGCGGGAGCGGCTCAGCGTCACCAGGTAATGAAAATTCGGATGCCGCGCAGCAATTGCTTCAAATTCTTCCTGATAATAGACTTCGGTCTCGTGCCGTGTGCCGTACACCAGCCAAATCTCTTTCCCATTGCTGCGGTCAGGCCCATCTTCCGGGAACAGCCACTGCGCGAACCCGCGCATGGGAGCGATGCCTGTTCCTGTCGCAATCAAAATTGAGTCGGTGACCGGCTGTTGCAGAACAAAGTGTCCGTGCGGTCCATGAATCTGGATTGCGCCGCCGGGTTGCAGATCGGTGAGATCGGCCAGATGGTTCGAGAAAAAGCCGCCCTCGACGCGGTTCACGCACAGGTCGAAGCGGTTCACATTGGCCGCGGAAGCAATGGAGTAAGCGCGGGTCTGCACCTTGCCGTTAGCGTCCGGCGCAACGGCGGAGACAAACTGCCCTGCGGCAAAGGGAAAGCTTTCCAACTCGTCGAGGACGAATTCGAAGTGGTAGCACTGGGACGATTCGGAGATGCAGTCTTTTTTCTCAAGACGTGCGGTAAATGTTTCACGCGCCAAGGCAGGTTCTCGCTTCAAAACAAGGATGAAGCCCAAAAACAGGACTGTAGGGAGTATCGCCAGCCGAGGGGTAAAGTGGCAAGTGATACAGATCACACGAGCCGCCGCCCCCTATAATTAACGGGGAGCCGAAGACGATACCCGTCGCGTCGCCGGCTTCCAACCCAGCCTTTTTGAGGACCCCATGGCCGCACTGCTCGAAGCTATCGCCGTAAAGCGCAAAATGTATTTTGAGTTTGAAAACGCACCCTACTACTGCATCGACGTTGAGGTATCCACGCCCACAGCCCGCGGCGGACAAACGCTGGTGCGCCTCAAGATGCGCAACCTGATCACCCGCGCCGTCTTCGACAAGACCTTCAAGGCACAGGAAAAGTTCAAGGAGCCCGATCTCGAAACCGTCGAGGCTTCCTATCTCTACAGCGATGCCGACGGCTCCTACTTTCTCGACCAGGAGACCTTTGACACGCTCACGCTCCGCGAAGAAATGATCGGCGATGCGCTCGAGTTTCTCGTCGAAGGCGCAATCGTGAAGCTGAACAAGTTCAACGGCAACCCCATCGGCCTGGAGCTGCCTGACAAGGTTGAGTTGGAAGTAACCTACACCGAGCCGGGCGCGCGCGGCGACACCAGCGGCAACGTAACCAAGCTGGGACGCCTGGAAACCGGCCTCGAAATCAAGGTCCCGCTCTACATCCAGGAAGGCGAAAAGGTAAAGGTCTACACCGAAACGCGGGAATTCGCCGGGCGGGCCTAGTGCGATTCCGGAGGGAGCAGTTTTTTTTAACCCCCTGAATCCGGGACAAATCGTCAAAGCATTCAGGCCCGTGCATTGTGCCCCTGAGGCATACAATTGAGGCCATCGCCGAGGGACTAGATTCCATGCAGGCAAAAGTCAACAAGCTCAATGGCCAAAGCAAATGAAAACGTTAATCATCGCCGCCCTATTGGCCGCATTGGCCCTC
>Ga0302154_10002912_pt1 | contig 12738 bp, 8 predicted proteins | sample I_Bog_N2_3_FD_193507 | JGI IMG/M metagenome (GOLD analysis project Ga0302154, IMG submission 193507) | Peat permafrost microbial communities from Stordalen Mire near Abisko, Sweden - I_Bog_N2_3 | ecosystem: Environmental > Terrestrial > Soil > Wetlands > Peat | place: Sweden: Abisko, Stordalen...
CTCCTTGTGCAGTGTTGACTGCAAGATCACGGGCCCGTCACCCGTCAAGGTGATCAGGTTTAGACCCGATCCACCGAAGGCCGCGGTCATGATCGTCGACGCGTTCAGCGCCCCGACTCGTTCCACGCTGAAGGTCACCGCGTCACTAAAGGCGACCACCGCGCCACCGTGCACTTGGATCTTCCCGCCGTAGTCGGCCGGATTGAGGTCCAGGAGTGTTCCTCCACCACCGAGAACCACCGTGCCTTCGCCCGTGAAGTTCTCGAAGATGTAGCCGTTCTTGCCACGAAAGCCCTGCATCATGCCCGTGAAGTCGATGTCGTACTTGACGGTGCTTTCGGCGCAGATGAACGCTCGACTCTCCGCGCGCCAACCGACGCCCCCGTCGAGTTCTAAGACGCGCACCTGACCGGGCAGGTCACCCGCGAGTGAGACCAGACCCGAACCGCCCGCGGGGGTGAACCATTGAAAGGCGAGACTTTGGCCCGAGAGCGCTCGTTTACCGACCTCGACTGCGGTGGCCATGGCGGCCTTTAGGAATCCTCCGCCACCCGACTTGGCCTGCTGATTCGCGGCGTCGGCCTTACCGCCGGGCACCGAGAGACGCGTCTCTAAGGCGACGTTGGTCGTCTTCCAGCGGAACTTGGTGGCGTCGGCGTACACCGACTGTCCCTCATTGAGCTGGCAGGTGATGTGTTGGGCGAACTCGCCGGACACCTTGCATGTAATGGTCATCTCTCACCTCGTCCCCGCAGATTAGTCGGGCCCGCGACGGCCTATCAAACGCGCCGTCGCGTCTTTCGTTGTTTTCGAGCGTCCGCACCGACGGTCCGGTCACCCGCGGCGTTGGGCCCATCGACCTCGTCGCGCTCTCGCCGACGGACCTCCTCGCCGGCCACTCGGGGTCCCCTCGAGGCCCTCGACCTGAATCCCCGTCGAATCGTGGGACAATGAGGGTGGTGTACGTCCCCCCACACTTTCGAGTCGACGCTGACGCCGCGTGGCGCATCGTGAGCGACGCGGGAGCCGGGGTGCTCGTCATCTCAACGCCGAAGGGTCTCGCCAGCGTCTTCGCGCCGGTCATCGTCAGCGACGATCGAGGGACCCTCACCTCTCACGTCGCACGGGCGAACTCGTGGTGGCGATCGGTGGAGCCCGACACCGAGGTCTTGGCGCTCTTTCTCGCGGCGAGCGCCTACGTCACTCCCTCCAACTACCCGAGCCGAGTTGAGAACCCCAACACCGTGCCGACGTGGAACTACGTCGCCGCCGAGGTCCACGGACGAGCGACGATCCACACCGACCTCGAGTGGAAGCTCGACCAGGTCTCGACGCTCACTCGTCACTTTGAGGCGGGTCGCGATCCCGAGTGGCGCATCGACGACCTCGACGAGCACTACCGTGACCAGCAACTCACAGCCATCGTCGGCGTCGAGATAACGGTGACCTCGATTGAGGGCAAGGAAAAACTGTCTCAGAACCGACCGGACGTCGACCGCGAGAATGTACGCGACCAGTTCGCGGTTGGTTCATTCGCCGAACGGACCGTTGCGAAGCGCATGGAGTAACGGCCCTAGCGCGTGAGTCACGGTCTCGGCGCCCCGAGCACTTCGCGGAGGTCTCGCACCACCACCATCGCCCCGTGTTCGTGCAGTTGGTCCGCGTAGGCGTGCGATCCCGCTCCGTCGTGGTTGTCGACGCCGACGACGAGCGCGAAGTGCCCGGCCCGCCCCGCTTCGACGCCCGCCAGCGCGTCTTCGATCACGACCGCGTGGTCCGCGCTCACCTCGAGCATCTTGGCGGCTTCCAAGAAACTGTCGGGCGCGGGTTTGCCCGCCAGGTGCAGACTCTTCACGACGAGTCCGTCGACGCGCGCGTCGAAGAGGTCCTCGATACCCGCGGCCGTCAAGGCGGCCTCGGTGTTCTCACTCGCCGAGACGACAGCGACCTTGATGCCGCGGCGACGAAGCTCCTTCACGAGCACGACCGCGCCGTCGTAGACCGCGACACCCTGGGTCTTCATGACCTCTAGGACGAGTTCGTTCTTACGATTACCGACGCCGTTGACGCTTCGTGCGTCGGGCGGGTCGTCCTCGTTGCCCTCGGGCAGCGAGATGCCGCGCGCCGCGAGGAAGTTCCGCACTCCGTCCGCGCGAGGTTCCCCGTCGACGTACTTCTGGTAGTCACTCGCAACGTCGAATGGCGCGTAGGTCGCGCCCGTGCGCTGACCCTCTTCGAGCAAGAACGCGTCAAAGGCCCGTTTCCACGCCGCGGCGTGGACGTCGGCGGTCTTGGTCAAGACGCCGTCCATGTCGAAGAGCCACGCGCCGTAGGCCGACACGTCCACCGAGGCCGGGTCGCGGGGCGTGGGCCCGGCGTCGCTCACGGTTCGTCGTCCTTGCGCCCCGCGTCGGCGACTCGATGTTGGGGTGCCCGGCCGCGAGGCTGGACCGGCGGGGGCCACGCGGTCGGCGGAGCTTCGAGGGACCGATCGAGCACGACGCTCGCCCCCGGCGCGACCGTGAAGGCCTCGTAGCCGTGCCGCAGTTCGAGCGCCTCACCACGCGAGAGCGTGTACGTCGTCGTCGACGGCGTCGTCTCCACGCGGAGATGGCGACCTCGAAAGACGAGATTGAACGCGAGGCGCGAAATTCCCTCGGGTAACTGGGGAGAGAAGCGCAGCGACTCGCCCCAGGGTCGCATGCCCGCGAGACCGGCCACCAGGGCGATCCACGTGCCGGCGAGCGACGCGACGTGCAAGCCGTCACGCGTGTTGTGCTCCAGGTCCTCAAGGTCCATCAAGGACGCCTCGGCGAGGTAGTCGTAGGCGAGCGCCAAGTGACCAACCTCAGCGGCGAGCACCGACTGACTACACGCCGAGAGCGACGAGTCACGAACCGTGAGGGACTCGTAGTAGTCGAAGTTGACCCGCTTCTGCTCGGGGGTGAAGGCGTCACCGCGCAAGTACATCGCCATCACGAGGTCGGCCTGCTTGACGACCTGTTTGCGGTAGAGGTCGAAGTAGGGGAAGTTCAACAGCAGTGGATACTGCTCGTCGGTGGTTCCCTCGAAGTCCCAGAACTCGTGATCGGTGAAGCGCTCCGCCTGGGAGAACACCCCGAGGCGTGCGTCGAAGGGAATCGTCATGACGGCGGCCGCGGCCCGCCACGCCGCGACTTCTTCGTCCGTCACCCCGAGCGCCGCCGCTTCGTCGCCGTAGCGTTCGGCGACGTCGGCCGCGGCGCGGAGGTTCTGCTGGGCCATCAAATTGGTGTAGATGTTGTTGTCCGCCACCGCGCTGTACTCATCGGGACCCGTCACGCCGTCGAGACGGAACTTGCCGACGAAGTCGTAGTGACCGAGCGCGAGCCAGAGCCGAGAAGTCTCGACCAGGAGCTCCAGTCCCTGGTTCCGCTCGAAGTCGACGTCACCGGTGGCGTGCACGTACCGCAACACGGCGTCACTGATGTCGGCGGTGACGTGAAAGGCCGCGGTCCCCGCGGGCCAGTAACTCGAACATTCCGCCCCGGTGATCGTGCGCCACGGGAAGGCCGCGCCCGCAAGTCGAAGTTGCGTGGCCCGCTCCTTGGCCATGGGAAGGGTGCCGTGTCGCCAGCGCAGCGCCTCGCTGACGGCGTCGGGCGCGACGTAACTGAGCACCTGGAGCACGAAGGTCTCGCTGTCCCAAAACGCGTGGCCGTCGTAGCCGTTTCCGGTCAGTCCCTTGGCGGGAATGGCCCGACGTTCGTTGCGCGCACCGGCCTGGAGCACGTGAAAGAGCGAGAACCGCGCGGCCTGTTGGATCTCGGCGTCCCCGTCGATCTCCACGTCCGCCCGGTGCCAGAAGTCGTCTAAGTAGTCGCACTGGTCTCGACAAAGTCCGTCCCACCCGCGCTCGCGGGCGGCGACCATCGCGGCGTTCGTCTGGTCGCGCAGCGCCTCCCAAGTCTGTTCCGAGGACCAGCCGTAGGCCACGTACTTCACGACGCGGAAGCGTTCACCGGGCTCCAGATTCACCGAGACGGTCATGCGCGCCACGTCCTCGAAGCTTTCGCTCGTCACGATCGCCGACGGCGGTCCTTCGATCTCGTGGTCCATCACGGCCGCCACCGTCAGCGCACTGAACTGAGTTCGGTGCAGCAGTTCGGCCCACGTGCCGTCGCTGGTGAAGGAGAGCGAGTTCCACGGCGCATCGAGGGCCACCGCGTCACGGGGGTCGTTGCTCGCCGGCGGCGCAGGTTCATTCACGACGAGCTCGGACTGGAGGACGAGGTGCACTGGTTGATCGAGTGCCTCGACCTCGTAACTGATGGCACCGATGGACCGCTGCGCGAAGGAGACCAGGCGCGCCGAGGTGATCCGCACCCGCTTGCCCTTGGGCGTCGACCAGTCGATTACGCGCGTCAGCACGCCGCGTCGAAAGTCGAGGAACCGTTCGTGGCTCGCGAGCACGCCGTAGCGAACGCCGAACGGCTCGTCGTCGACCAGCAGACGGATGATCTTGCCGTCAGTCGTGTTGATCGCGACCTGGTCCTGCTCGGGGTACCCGAAGCCGACCTCCGCGTAGGGCAGCGGTCGCAGTTCGTGAACGCCGTTTAGGTACGAACCGTGGAGTCCGTGCGGTTCGCCCTCGTCGAGGTTGCCGCGCCACCCGATGTTCCCATTAGAGAGCGCGAAGAGCGATTCACTCTGGGCGAGTACGTCGAGGTCGAGGGAGGTCTCGCGAAGTCCCCAGGGTTCGACGTGGTAGTTACCACGCTGATTCATGCGGGCGACAGCGTCAAGCTGATGGGACAGTGGTCGCTGCCCATCACTGAGGGGTGAATATCGGCCGCCACCACGCGCGGCACCAAACTCTCCGAGACCAAGAAGTAGTCGATGCGCCACCCCACGTTGCGCGCACGGGCGTTGGAGAAATTGGACCACCAGGTGTAGAACCCGTTGCCCTGGTGGAAGAGTCGGAAGGTGTCGACGAAGCCCGCGTCGAGAAAGTTCTGGAACCCCTCTCGCTCCTGGGCGGTGTAGCCGGCCGAGCCGACGTTGGCCTTGGGGTTCGCGAGGTCATCGGGCGTATGGGCGACGTTGAGGTCGCCACAGAACACGACCGGCTTGATCGCTTCGAGTTGCTGTACGTGATGCAAGAACGCGGGGTCCCACTGGGTATGTCGCAGCGAGAGTCGCTCCAGCCCGCCCTTGGCGTTGGGCGTGTAGACGGTAACGAGGAAGAAGTCGGGAAACTCCGCGGTCAGTACACGACCCTCGTTGTTCGGATCGCCGAACTCGTCAGGCTGGAGCGAGAAACGTTCGACACTCGTCGTCGGTAACCCCGGGGTCACGGCCAGCGGCGCAACCTTGGAGAAGATCGCGGTTCCGGAGTAACCCTTTTTCTCCGCGGAGTACCAATGTTCTTCGAAACCGGCCAACTCGACGTCGGACTGGGACTGTGCGGCCTTGGTCTCTTGGAGGCAGATCACGTCGGGATCGAGTTCCTCGATGCAGGGATTAAACAGTCCCTTCTTCGACACGGCCCGAATTCCATTGACGTTCCAGGAGATTAAGCGCACCTATGAAATGTAACAACCAACGGACGACCATCACGCCCCCGGCGACGCTAACAGCGCAGGTGCGAGAAAGCGACGACGTGGGTCGTTGAGGTCTCAGCCCCACTCGTTGGATAGACGTCCTGTGACCAGACCAGGTCCGTCGCGCTCACCCGTAGGGCGCCGACGACCCCGACCCTGGCGGAGACGCCGAGGACGCCGGGCACCACGCACCACGCTGTCGCGTCGGGGTAGAGACGCAGGAGTGACTCGCGCGTGCCCGACGCGGAGGTGACGGTGGCGAAGAGCGAACCATCGGGCGCCATGAGCAGCGACGTGCCGAGCGGTGCCCCGTCGGGGAAGTTCTCCCCGTCGTTGCTCGGCAGGGCGAACGACGACCAGTCGACGCCGCCGTCGCTGGATCGCAGCAGCGGATACTGCGAGGAAGGATCGAGCAACACGAGACCGTTCTTCGAGGTGGCGACGAGCTGTTGGGCGAAACAGCTATTGACCGTCGTAGGCCACGAGGAGTTGCGCCACGTTCTTCCCAGCGCCCCGGTGGCGCCCCGCGGAGCGACGAGGAGCGCCTGGGAGGATCCGTTCATGGCGCAGTTACCCCAGTAGTACGGCCCGAAGGAGGCGCAGGGACCGGTTGAGGGACAGCCCAACGTCGAGGTCGACCACGTCAGGCCACCGTTGGTCGTCATCTCCGTCGCCACCTCGCCGTTCGTCGTGCCGAACGGCGTGTCCGATCCGCCGCTCTCTGGCGAAGAGAAGAGCGCTTCGACGACATCGTGGTTGGCGACGAAGCCCGCGAAGTTCTCATCACTCGAACCAGGGGGAATCGGGACCCGTTGCCAGCGGGTCCCGGCGTCGACGCTATAGAGGCCCGAGAGGTAGATCGGCGGGGCCCCCTCGCTGGTCGCCGTGTCAAATCCCGCAAACACGCTCCTCGGATAGCGCGGCACCATCAACACGGTCGAACACGGTGGGTGTGACGTGGGGGCATCGAAGAGCGAGAGGTTGGTGCCACCCAGGGCCGCCGCAACGCCAGCGGTCGAGATGGACGAGATCGTCGCGCCCTTCGTGACCACGAGGGACGTCGGTTCACACCACGCGATGCGGTTCGAGCCACTCACCACATCGATGGGTGAGGGACCCGCGAAGCTCGAGGCGACGTAGGTGAGGCGGCCGAGATCCGACCAGGTCCTACTGGCGACGACGTGCAGAATCTCTGGCGCGAGGTCGACACTGAGGTCACCGCCCTTCGAGGTACGAAGCACCGACAGCGCGTCATAACGCGCGCCCGCGGCCGCGCGGGCCACCGAAAGTTGAAAACCAAATGGTTGGCCGATGATCGACTCGAGCGGGGCCCAGCCACTCACCTCCACCACGTCGCCCACGCCCGAGCGAGTCGAACTGAGGTGCAAGGTCGTACAGGGTCGCGACGACGCGCACCGCGTCGGGGACGGTGCCGTGAGGTGAAGTTCGACCGTCGCGTCGCTACGGCCCAGGGCGCAGCCCGAGATCTCTCCGAGGCACTGCACACCCACCGAATACTGGCCCGAGGTCAAGGGGTGCACGCTCACGCCGTGGTGTCCGGACTCGAGCCAGGCCGTTCGAGGAACGACGAGCGTCATCTGAAACGTTGTCGAGGACCTCCAATGGATCGCGACGCCCTGTTCGACGAGGCCGCTGTGACACCCGTCCCAACAGAGATTGGCGTACGAGTCTCTTGGCGAGGCCGCGTGGCGACGGTAGCGACCACGTAGGACGACCCGCTCCCCCGGAGTGACGTCGCGCGATCCGACCTGGAGGGTCAGCGCGCCACCCGGGAGTGACGGGACCGTCGTGGTCGTCACGGCGAGGGGAGATCCCGTCTTGACGACGTAGGTCTGAAGGGACACGACCAACGCGGTCGCCCGCAACGAGGGCACCCGGAAGCATCCACTGAGATCGCCGTTCATGGCCTGAGTGAGGAAACTGGCGCCCGATGAGCACTGTGAGCTCGGCGAGAGGTAGCCGGTCGGGGTGACGGGTGTTGAACGAGACGGCGATGCAGTTGGTGCGCCACAACCCGCGAGGACCGCCGCGGCGAGAACCATCGCGAGAATGCTCGTCGGCCACGGACGCCCTCGATACCACGACTTCGACGCCATCACGTAACTCCGCCAGCCCGGGTCGTCGAGGACTCACCTCATCGGTGGGACCACGGGGACTGACGAACCCACGATAACGAGGCGACGTGGCGGCGAATGGGCACGCCCGGCGCGGTACCTCGGCGGGTAACGGGCTCACGGTACTATCGAACGTATGTTCGCTTCGGGGTCGACCCTCAACGACCGACAGCGCGAAGCGGCGTCCTTCGGCGAAGGACCACTGCGCGTCATCGCCGGACCCGGCACGGGAAAGACAACGACGCTAACGGCCAGAGTCGAGTTCTTGCTTGACGAGGGCATCACGCCCGAGCGGATCTTGCTCTTGACCTTCACCCGACGCTCGGCGCGCGACGTCCTCGGGCGCGTGCGCGCGATGCGGCGTGCGGACCAGTCTCGACGAGTCACGGGCGGGACGTTTCACTCCGTCGCGCATCGAACGCTGCGTCGGTACCACGACGCGGTGGGTCTGCCGGAAGGCTTCGGGGTCCTCGACCACGGCGACGCCGCGGACTTGTTGGACCTCGTACGAGGGGATCTGCGCGTGGTCAGCGCCGAGCGACGACTACCGAAGAAGTCGACGCTGGCGGGGCTGTATTCGCGAACGGTGAACACCGGCGTGCCGTTGGTCGAGGTCTTAGCCGAGCACGCGCCCTGGTGCGCTGACCGCGCGGACGAAGTTGGCGCGATCTTCAGCGCCTACACCTCGAAGAAGCGCTCGCTCGGTCTCCTGGACTTCGACGACCTCTTGCTCTACTGGCGCGTGGTCGCCGAGCACGACGTCCTGGGTAAGGAGATCGCGGCGGACTACGACCACGTACTCGTCGACGAGTTCCAAGACGTGAACAAGTTGCAGCTTGACGTCCTCGTGGGACTTCGTCGTTTCGACCCGCGCCTGACGCTGGTGGGCGATGACGCACAGGCGATTTACGGCTTTCGTGGAGCGTCGCCACGCTTCTTGCTCGAGGCGGAGAAGTACTTTGACGGACTCACGACCATCACCCTGGATCTCAACTACCGATCGTCCGCCGCGATCCTCGCCGTGGCCAACGCGCTTGCCGCCGACGCCCCCGAGGGCTTTTGCGCGGTGCTGCGAGAGAGCGCGGCGCACCCCGGCGCGGGTACGCCCCAACTCGTTCACTGCGCCGACGAACGTCAACAGTCCGAGCTCGTCGCCGATCGCGTCCTCGAACTCTACGAATCTGGTACCGCACTGCAGAAACAAGCCGTCCTCTTTCGCGCGGCCCACCACAGTGGTGACCTGGAACTCGAACTCGCGCGACGCCGGATCCCCTTCGTCAAGTACGGCGGCTTGCGCTACCTCGAGGCGGCCCACGTGAAGGACTTGTTGGCGTCCTTTCGTCTCGCGGACAACCCGCGCGATGAGGTCTCGTGGTTTCGACTCTTGCAGCTCATGCCCGGCGTCGGTCCAGCGACCGCCCGTCGGGTCCTTGACGGGCTTCGCGATGAGGCTCGCGCGCTCCCCCTCTCCTTTGACGTCATCGCGGCGCGGTGGTCCGAGGTGGTCGGACTCCTGCCCGAGGACGTCCGCGACATGTCGACGCGACTCATTGACGCGATGTGCGTGCGACACGGCGAAAGTGTCGTCCTCCAGGCGGAACGCATTCGCGAGGCCCTGGGTCCGTTCATCATCGCCTCCTACGACGACGCCGCGCCGAGGCTCGAGGACCTCGGCGCGCTCGTGGTGGCGTGCGCCGATGCGGTGCGCCTGAGCGACGTCGCGGCCGATCAAGCGCTCGACGCACCCGTGTCGACCGGCGACCTCGCGGGGCCACCCATGGTGGATGAGGACTGGCTGGTCCTCTCCACGGTGCATTCGGCGAAGGGCCTCGAGTTCGACGCCGTGCACGTCATCCACGCGGCCGACGGGAACTTTCCCTCCGACATGGCGCTCGGCTCACGCGAGGGACTTGAAGAAGAGCGACGACTGTTCTACGTCTCGGTGACCCGGGCCCGCCGGAACCTCGCGATCTACGTCCCGTTGCGGTACCACCACCACGTGGTACGCGATGACCACTCCTGGGCCCAGCCTTCTCGATTCCTGAGCGATGGCGTACGCGCGACGCTCGATGAGGTGGCGGCGCCACACGACCCGCGCGAACGTGCCACGCCGACGACGGCGAAGGTGGACGGCGCCGACGTCGTAGCGGGCCAACTCTCTCAACTCTGGTAGCGACGACTCGCCCACCGCGCTCTCGTTACGTCGCGGGCTCCGCATCGCCGAAGACCTGAATCTGGTTACCGCCGCGCCGCTTGGCTTCGTACATCGCCCCATCGGCTTCTCGGATGACGTCGCCGGACTGCACTCCTCGGGTCGCGTCCCGATTCACGCGCGAAGCGTGGGTGACACCGATACTGACGGTGGCGTCGAACTCGGCGCCGTCGATGACGAACGGCGCCTCCATGGCCCGTAGCACCCGCGCCGCCACTTCTTTGCCTAACGCTCGCCCGTCCATCGCGTCGCCTTTCGCGGGGGCCCCCGCGACGGGTCGATTCCACGGTTCGACGATGAGCACGAATTCGTCGCCGCCAACTCGCGCGACCGTGTCGCCGTCACGGAGGGCCCCGCGAAATCGCGCGGCGGCCTCGACGAGGACCGCGTCACCCGCGGCGTGTCCCGCCGCGTCGTTGACGCCTTTGAAGTCGTCGAGGTCGCAGTACAACACCGCGATTTCGCGGCCATCGCGTCCGGTGCGGGCGAGGGCCTCGTCCAGTCGGTCCAACAACAACGTCCGGCTGGGCAGACCCGTCAGTTCATCGTGCAGCGCGTCTTCGATGCGACCCTCCCACGTGTTGACCACGTCGGTGACGTCACGCAGAACTCCGAGAACTTCAACCACCTTGCCCGCGGCGTCGCGGCGAAAGGGCACCGCGTGGCGAGTCATCCAATGCCACTGCCCGTCGGCGTGGCGAAGACGGTAGCGAATTTGCAGAACCTCGCCGTCCTTTAGATCCCGTGACGCCTCGTTCATTGCTTCCCACGCCGCTAGGTCGTCGGGGTGCACGAGCCGCTTCAAATTGTGCCCGACCAACTCCGTCCTGGTGTTGCTCAGACCAAGCAGGTCTCGATCTCGTGAGCCGTAGACCAAGACGCCGGTCACCACGTTCGAGATGAAGGTGTAATCGGGTGACGCGATCATGATCGCCTCTAGGAACTTGTTCGCGGCGGCGACCTCTTCTTCGGCGGATACCTGCTCCGTGATGTCAGCGACCGCGCCCACGAGTCGCGAGACCATTCCGTCCTCCACGATGCCGCTCGCGCGTGAAGCGAACCACCGGGTCTGCCCATCGCTCAACCTCGTCACGCGATATCGAAACTGGACCGACTCTCCTCGATGGCACGCCGCTATCGCCTCGTCGACGAGTTCCCGGTCGGCCGGGTTGACGCGACTCGCCGCCTGGGCGTACCCGTTGTCGAAACGTTGGCGATCGAGACCGTGTAGGGCGAACAGGCCGTCGGACCAGGTGATGACGTCGCTCGCGAGGTCCCACTCCCAGGAACCCGCGTGCCCGATCTCCTCGGCGTCGCGTAGTCGGCGGCGCTCGTCACGCACGGTCGTCTCTGATTCACGAAGACCTTGCTCGGCCTGGCGCGACGCGGTCACGTCCAAGACGAAGCCGATGCCCGCGACGATCTGTTGGGCGTCGTCACGCAAGGGTGCGACACGGTGCGAGTAGGTGCGACCCTCGTAGTGGATATCGATGGTTTGCTCAATGCCCGTGAGCGCGTCGCGGAAGGGCTGTCCGAGCGCGGCGGCCACTTCTCGGGGGAACACCTCATAGATCGTTCGCCCCTCGTAGTCGGCGCGAGTGAGCCCGACGAGAGCGAGACCTTCTCCCCCGGCACAGAGGTAGCGAAGGTCCCGATCGAAGACGACGATCGCACCCTCTGGGAAACACCGCACCACCGGGTGCGATCCAGCGGCCCTGAGAACTTCCAGAATGCCCGACGACGTCGACGTGTCGTTCGTCGTCACGGCTTCCCCAGTGGTTGTCCTGGTTCGGCGTTCGCGCGAATCAGCACGTTCACGAGCCGGATGTACATATTCTCAGCCTAGGAAGCCCAGTTCTCGTCGAAACAGGGCTCGACAGTCCTTTCGCCACGTCACACCAGCGACGGACGCTCCGCTCCGCACGGGCGATTCAAAGGAAACTCGAACCCATCTCCCATCGATTCAACAGTTTCCTCACACCGATCTCACAATCGCACTGCCTACTGTCGAATGTGTTCCTCTGAAGGGAGAACTCATGAAGAAGTTCAACATCAAGTCCCTGGCGTCAGTCGCCGTCGTCACCGCGGTGGGACTCACCATTCCCGCCGTCGCGTCGGCGAGCTCATCGACGACCTCGACCACCTCGGCCACCTCGACCACGACTGCCGGTACCGCAACGTCAGCCACGACGAGCGCGACTGCGGCGTGGAAGGCCTTTCACGCATCGTGGAAGTCCTACGTCGAAGGCCTGCAGTCAATCCGACTGACGTATCGAGCCTCCATCGAGAGTGACCGCGCCGCGTACTTCACGGCGAAGTCCACCGCGACGACCCCGGCCGAGCGTCAAGCGGCGCTCGCGGCCCTCGAAGCGGCGCTCGCCACGTCCTTGAACGCCCGCGTCACGGCGATCACCGCGGCGGGCGACCCCCCGACACCCCCGGCGGGCTACAACGGTACCGCCTACGTGATGGGCATCCAGGCCGCGAACATCGCCTTCCGCGCGACCATCGTGGCGGCACAGACCACCTTGGCGGCCGCCCTCGCCGTCTCCACGACCGGCGCCGAAGCCCACACGGCGCGCTTGAACTACGAGGCCGCCCTCGGCAGCGCGCTCGTCGTCCGTAGTGCGGCGCTGCTGGCGCTGGGAGCACCCCCGGCCAACCCCGGTCAGCCGTCGTAACCAATCGGCGTCAACCTCGACGAGGCGTTCCCTTTGGGGCGCCTCGTTGTTGGTTCGCTCAGCGTCGCCACCGCAACCTCGAGGTCGGCGCGACGTCAGCCCGCGGTGACCGCTCTTAGTTCACTGAA
>Ga0302154_10002922_pt1 | contig 12704 bp, 10 predicted proteins | sample I_Bog_N2_3_FD_193507 | JGI IMG/M metagenome (GOLD analysis project Ga0302154, IMG submission 193507) | Peat permafrost microbial communities from Stordalen Mire near Abisko, Sweden - I_Bog_N2_3 | ecosystem: Environmental > Terrestrial > Soil > Wetlands > Peat | place: Sweden: Abisko, Stordalen...
AGCTTTGATGGAATGCGTCATGGTCTCAATCCTCCGGCTGTCACTTCACCCATAACCTGGCCGAAGTGGAAGCATATCTTGGCCGCGTTTCCAATCTCTGTCAAACGTCCAAGTGCTCAATCTTGGCCGGCCCATCACGGCAGTGGAACCATATCGTGGCCGCAAGTTCTGAAAGGGGCATGAATGCCCGCCGGAGATTACCTATTTGAGCCCCATGCCAAAGCCGCCGCAAAAAAGGGATTGATTTTTTGTTTTCGTATGTGCGTATATATACACACAGACATGAAAAGAGCACGAGCAAAATCAGAAGCTTTGTCAAAAGAGCAGTTCAGAAAGGCACTGCAGGACTTGTGGCCGGTGGCCGGCGGCTCTCTGTCTTTGAGGAAGAGTCCCTGTGTACGCGAGCATTGCCAAGCGTGCCTCAAGAATGAGGGGCACAGGAGCTATGTGCTCTACGGAAAGACCGGCAACAAGAGGTTTTCGCTTTACATCCCGGTACGGTTGGTTCCTGAGGTCCAGACCGCGATACGTAACGGTAGGCGGCTACAGGAGTTGATTAGCGCGGCCGGGGTGACGTACGTCAACGGGCTCAAGCAGCAGAAGGTGGAGGAGAACGTATAGGGGGTGTCGCTTCATGATGACGCAAGAGGAACTGACGGTCTGGTACGAACAGACAAGCATTTCTCAGGCAGGGCGCGCTCTAGTTGATCGCATTCGCTCATCGCAGCCGGTGCGAAAGGTCGGTTCTGGTCGATCGAACGTGTGCGGTCGATATCCGAGCCGAAAGATGGGAGTGACCGTTCAATTCGAAAGTCATCAAGTCGAACTGGCGGCAATCTATGAGATGGAGTACGATCCCGATGTTCTCGAATACTATGACCAGCCAACTTCGTTGAGACTTGAATACAGCAGCCTGCTTGGAAGGAGGGTGGGCGCTCTGCATACTCCGGATTTCTTTCTTATCAGGAAGACAGAAGCCGGATTCGAGGAGTGGAAGACAGAAGACGATCTTGTGAAGCTGGCGAGGGAGAAGCCCAACCGCTACTGTTTCAGTGTCGAAAATGGATGGATATGTCCACCCGGAATAGCCCACGCAACATCTTTGGGTCTCTTCTACCGTGTCCGCTCTGCGCAGAACATCGATTGGACGTTTCAGCGAAACATTCTCTTCCTTGAGGACTACCTGCGCGGCGATTCGCGGATAGTCAGTAACCAAATCCGCTCTGCTGTGAGGGACTGGATAGCTGAAGAGCCCTCCAGCCTTGCCGACCTATTCAGAGCCAGTGACGGCATCGCAAGCCGCGACGATATATATTCCCTCATTGCAAAGGGTGAGATTCAAGTCGATCTTTCATCAGCATTGCTGGTCGAACCCGATTCTGTGCGGCTTGCGACCAAGCAGCAGCGTACTCCACTCACTCCGGCAATTCCAGAAATTCCCGACTCGCCGCACAGAGACGTTTCCGCCGACACACTAAGGCTTCACGCAGGACCCGATGCCTTGGCAGAAGCTGTACGCCGTCACGCCGCAATCGAAGCGTATATGTCCGGAAGAAAGGTCGAGCCCTACGTGCCGGACCGCACGTTACGACGTTGGCAACGCTATTTTCGACAGGCGGAGAGAACGTATGGCGATGGCTTCGTTGGCCTCTTGCCTAGATGTCATTTGCGGGGAAACCGCAATGCGAAGTTGCCTGAGACGACTCATGCGTTGATTGCACAGTTCATCAATGCCGATTTTGAAACCCTCAAACAGAAGCGCAAATTTCATGTATATGCGGCTCTGTTACGCGCCTGCGAAAGCCACGGAACTCCTGCACCGAGCTATAAGACATTTGCCGGAGAGGTAAACCACCGGCCGCAACACGAACTATTGTTGCGGAGAAAAGGGCGCCGAGCAGCATATTCCGTGCAGCCTCCTTACATGGAACTCGCGCTCACCACTCCACGTCATGGTGAGTGGCCGTTTCAGATCTGCCATATTGACCACACAGAACTGGACGTAGAACTTCGATGCTCTGTGACGGGCACTAATCTGGGACGCCCATGGTTGTCCATACTCACTGACGCGTTTTCACGTCGTATGTTGGCCGTCTTTCTCTCGTTCGATCCGCCGAGCTATCGATCTTGCATGATGATTCTTCGCGAATGCGTTCGGCGCCATGAGAGATTGCCAAGGATACTTGTGGTCGATGGAGGGAAGGAATTCGAGAGCGTCTATTTCGAGACACTTCTGGCGCGCTATGAGTGTACGAAGAAGAGCCGGCCGCCGGCCCAGGCCCGCTTCGGATCTGTTTGCGAGAGATTGTTTGGAACAACCAGTTCTCAATTTATTCCGCTTCTGGCTGGGAACACACAAATCATGAAAGATGTGCGAATTACCACGCGTTCCGTGAATCCAAAGAATCATGCGACTTGGACTCTTGAGCGATTGTCTCACTGGCTTTGCAAATGGGCCTATGAAATCTACGACAACACCCCTCATTCTGCCTTTGGTCAAAGCCCTCACGACCATTTCGCGCAGGGGGACGAGCGAGCCGGGCGTAGAGATCATCGCTTCATTGCCTACGATTCTGAATTCCAGATGATGACGCTGCCAACCACAAGCATGGGGACAGCCCTTGTCTCTGCCGGCAAAGGAATAAAAGTCCATCATCTTCACTATTGGTCGAATGCCTTCCGTGATCCGCGCGTGGAGCAGACACGGGTTCCTGTTCGATACGATCCCTACGACATCAGTGTTGCCTACGCCTATGTTGCCAACTGCTGGGTCACGTGCCACTCAGAACACTATGCGACATTCAGAGGCCGCTCCGAACGGGAAGTTAAACTCGCGACAGCGGAATTGCGCAAGCGCATGCAGAACCATTCCCGGAACCTGCCGCTGACTGCCAGACGACTAGCTGACTTCATCGTGTCTGTAGAATCCGAGGAGTCGTTCTTACTTCAACAACGGAGGGATGCCGAAGCGAGGCGCATTCATCGCGGCAAAGTGCAGCACGCAGAACCTGGAAGCTCTGGTGCCGGAGTTGATGCTGATGAGCATTCGAACATGAACTCGGAAGAGCCGCTTGGACGGATGGCATTGGGCATCAACAGCTTGGTCCCGGAGGAGTATGGAGCGTATTGAAATGACTTCAACTGGCGTTCCTGCATCGGTTATGAACGGTTCCGGAGCCAGTCGTCTGGAATATTTCCGGTCATTCACAATGGCACATCCCCGGCTCAAGGCGGTGGATATTGCGCTTAGAGAGGCAATTCGGGAACCGGCCGGAGCGTCGCTTATCTTCGTGTACGGGCCAACCGGCGTTGGAAAGACAACGCTGCGCAACCGAGTCGAAAATCAGCTCAAGGAATCCTTGATTCCACTCCTGGAGCAGGATCCGGGGCGAGTCCCTGTTGTCAGCATTGAGGCTGCAGCACCAGATTCAACACAGTTCAGTTGGAAGGATTATTACAAACGAGCCTTGATGGCGATGGAAGAGCCTCTCATCGGTAAGAAAATCACGTACTCCATTCGCGGTTTGGACCGAGATATATCGGGCCGACTGGTAGTTGATGGTCGCACGGTTGGTCTGGAGCTAAGGCATGCAGTGGAGAATACCTTGATTCATCGGCGACCTGCTGCATTCTTTGTCGACGAGGCACAACACCTAACGAAGGTGCGTGGAGGACGCAAACTGCACGATCAATTGGACTCGATAAAATCGCTCGCGAGTCTGACTAATGTCGTTCATGTGCTCATAGGGACATACGAACTACTGCCCTTTCGCAACCTGAGCGCACAGTTGAGCCGGCGGAGTATAGACGTTCATTTCCCTCGCTACCGTGCCGAGGATCGAGAAGATTATGCATCATTCCGAAGCATAGTCTTCACCTTTCAGCGGCACTTGCCGCTCCCCGGCGATTCGGATCTACTCAAGCATGTCGACTTCTGTTATGAGCGCTCCGTGGGATGCGTAGGGGTGCTGAAGAACTGGCTAATCCGGGCGCTATCCGTTGCGCTATCGAGTAACTCGACGTCCATAACGACCCAGATACTGGAGCGCACTGCATGGTCAGTTGATCAAGCGGAGCGCATGGCCAGAGAGGTGTTGGAAGGGGAGGCTGCGCTCACAACCACAGACGAGTCGCGTAACCGGTTGCGGCGATTGCTGTCTCTCAATTCAACGATGTCAGGCTCAGGCCATCCGAATAACAATGAATCGGAGACTTCGAAGAGAACACAGAGTGTGGGCCGACGAAACCCTGTACGTGATCGTATCGGTATCTCCCAAGGAGCGTGCCATGCAACTTGATCAGCAAGAGAAGGAATTTGAGTCGTGGGATCTCCGCGGGCCCGCAGTGCCGCAGAGAAGCGAACTCTTTCATCTGAAGCCGATCGGCCTCAAAACCGGGCGCGTGGAATGTCTCACCAGTTACTTCTCCCGATTGGCAGTAGCGCATTCTGTCTCAGCGGGCGCCTTAACGCATCACATCATGATCCCGCGCAAGGCAGGCAAACGAAATATGTTTTCTTGCACGGTGACCTGCAGAGTCGCCCAGCTACGATGCCCTACCTCAGGACTCAACAGCATCGGTAGCATGGCTGCTCGATTCGCGTCGGTTGTGGCTGAACTGACGGGACGGCCAGATATTCACCAACTCACGCTGCTCCCCTGGAAAGAACTTCTTCCTGCGCAGCTATTGACACGTGGCCTTGGAGCGTGGTGTCCAGCATGCATAAACGAATGGCGGGACGCTGGCCAACCTGTGTATATCCCGTTACTGTGGACGCTTGAAATAGTGAAGTACTGTCCGCACCATCAGCAACCACTCCAATTGCTGTGCCCTCACTGCAGGACGCCCCAGCCCTTGATTGCGCAACTTTCTCCAAACGGATACTGTGCACGCTGCAAAGGGTGGCTCGGCAAGACCGCAAAGGAGAGCGGTCTTGAGCAGTTCTCTATAGTGAGACCCGAGTCAAGCGACTGGGAAATCTGGGTAGCAAGAGAAGTCGAAGGAATGATCAAAAGCTCTTTCGCTTCCGGGCCTCGGTTACAGAAGAAGGAACTTTCGAGGATCATTCATATTGGAGTCGCGGCGGAAGGACTCTCGGGTTTTGCGCGCCTTTTGGGCGTGAGCGCAACAGGAGTTCAAGAGTGGAGATTAGGGAAAACTTCGCCTATGCTTCCAGTCTATGTAAGGTTAGCGCGGGTGTTTCATCTCTCGCTTTCCGATCTGCTATCGAACAGGGTCAAGCCGCGCCTGTCTGTCGATATGAGCGAGGTCCCATACTGGAGAGCCATACGAATCTCAACGCCGATGGTTTTTGATCCGGTCAAGGCTAAACGGAACCTCGAGAAGGCTCTTCGTGAATCACCGCCTCCCTCGCTCGGCGTCTTCAGGACCCGCCATCGGTACCACGATTCGACATTAAAGAAACGTTTTCCCGAAATGTGTGCTCAGTTGGTGAAACGGAACCACGACTACCGAGCAGCGGCGAGTGCCAAACGACACGCGGATCGCCTATCGGAGTTTCGAAGTATCGCATTCCTGCCAGTTCGACCGAGTGAAGGACCTGTGATCTGCGCACAATATCCTTGACTGTCGACGGTAAAGAGACAAGTGCGTGGCCACGCAGTTCGAGCAATTCAAGTCCTGAATGCGTAATTGCAAAGACAGGTTCCGGAAGCAACCGTCCACAGTCAATGCGCTCGACGAGGCCATTCTGCTCCAGCCGAGCGAGCCGCCAGTGTACAGAACGCCGGCAACTCTCCTGTCCATTGTTAAGCAATAGCGCGCAAATCTGGTCGCAGGTAATGGAGCGAGCATTGCGAATCGTGACGAGCATCGGAATGTCCCGATCATCAGAGAGTGCGATGAAGCCGCGCCGGTATCTCATGCGATGCGCTCCGTAGTTCCGGTTTCAAGCTCGATCCGTCGGCCATCCGCCGACAGAATCCACCTTCCGAATTCTGTTTCGACCCAATCCGTGGCGCTGATCAGAACCATCGCTTCGTAGCGAGCGCCGCGCACGCTGACCGAAATGGGTTGGACGCTGGCCGATCTCCATGCGCTGGTTGCAAAAGAGATGCGCCCATGCGTGCGCTCGTTGAGCGTGACCAGAAAGCGATCGGGTGCATCGCAGTTGGCAGGAAGACGAATGAGAAGGTGCATTCTGCCGTTAAGGAAGTTCGGCTCCGAGCACTCGAATGTCCGACCGATTGATCGCAATGGGCGATCAGGATCGAAGTTGCTCGTCAGATTGAAGCGGATTTGTCCAGGGAATGCCCAGCACATGCGCAGCCTGCGCCCATACATAAGGCCGGCTGAGTTGAACCATGCCGCGTGCCGGCGAAAGCAGAATGGATCATTCAGGTCGCGCGAGTGCGCGGCCCACCAATTGGTTCCACAACCAATTATGCGGACGCGCACGGCTTCATGGCCTCAATCAGTCCCTGCACTATGGCGCGCGCCTGGAGATTCCGTTCGGGTCCGCGCAGCCGGTCAAGGAACCAGATTCGTTCAAATGAGAGTGGCGGCAGAGGGTGATTGTTATCGCGATAATGCGCGAGCAACTGCCCCAACTGTCCTATCAACACCGCATATTCACCATCACGCTTCGCGCTTTTTGACGGATCAAGGCTATGAATTGTGGTGACGAACTCCTCCCAGGGAATCCGCCCAGCGCAATCAGCCGAACCTGTATAGTCACGCCAGTACCTGAAGTGAGGACTCGTTCGTGCGAGGTGATCGAGCAGTGTATCGAGCTGCTCTCGCGGATCAGTTTGATTGTCGGAGTGGTCGGTAATGACCGCGGCGAATTTACATTCCGACATCAGTTTGATTGTGGTCGTTGCGAGCAGCGAGTCATTGAACGCTTCGAGCGCCTCAGTTCGCTCCGGTTCGTTGAGCTTCGCTATGCGGTCGAGTTCCGCCTTAACTTTAGTTGGCGGTTTCATTCCACGCAGTTTGTAGAAGCACAGAAAAAGCTGTGTGCGCTCGAACGCCAGCACATAATCAGCGTCCTCATCCGGAACGAATGTGCGAACATATTCGCGCCACTCTGCTGGATCGGCGAAATCTTTGGACGATTTGATCTTCAACTTGTTTGTCATCGCTTTACCCATTCGCTCCTTTGAGGGTCCGATTGCGTCTCCGTTCCTCGTCCAGTTGCGTATTCACCTGGTTAAGCCGCTCCCGCAGATTGTGTTCGCTGTTTTGCGTTGCCTCCAGACGGCGCTGAAGAAGCAGCGTCTGTTGTTGCTGACTCATTGAGCTATTTCCAACTGGTGAAGACGCAACCAAACTTGTATCGGGTACATCTGACGAAATCTTGGCAACGTCCTTAGCGCCTGTTTTAGCTTTCTGTTCGAGGACCTGAACCGTGCGCTTGAAATCCGATGTATCTGGTTCCGCCGCTTGATTTGGCTGCTGCTTTTCTATCAAGGCGCGCTCGACTTCGGCGTTATGCAGTTCGACCAGTTGGTTGAACTGCTCGGTGCGGCGCAGGATTTCGACTCTGTCGCTGACGCGGCCGTTCCAGAGTTCCGCAATGATGGTGGCGGCAATGATCTCCTTCTTTGCCGCAGAACGCCACTCGAAATAAATAATCCCTACAGCACAAACAAGCAGGCCAAGCGTAACTATGTTCGACCAGAAGTAGAGATCGTCGACTGTATGACCGACAAGATTGCCTCGTCCGTCTGCCAACGTTGCGCCATAGTCGGTATTCGAGGGGTTGATCTTGCCCAAAGCGTAGTCGAAGAATCCCTGGCGTTGGCGTAGGGTTTGTCCGCTCTTTTCCGGCTGGATGGTTTGCGTTTGAGCGACCAAGGCCGGCGCAACCGCCCAAATGAGCAGAAGGATTGCGGGCAATTGAATGGCAGATAAGCGTCGCATCATTGACCTCCGTAAGGGGTATCGAGCGAGATTCCGGCGATCCGCCTGCGCCGCTGGCGGCGATTAACGGCGTCCTTGAAACGGAGATTGACGCCGATCTCTGAATCTAACCGACTGTGCATCTTGGGATAGAGATACTGGTCGATTCCGTCCAAGTGGTAGCTCGGTGCACGGCGGACATGGAGATGAGAGTGGAGCGTTCCCTCGCGCGGATCTGTCATCAGAATCTCCATCTGTCCAACTGGAAGGTTCTTGATGTGATCCTCCCGCGCCCTTGTCTCCTTTGCTTCGCTCTCGCTTCCCGTACCGGTCTCGATGTACTTGGGTGTAAAAATACCGGTCTTGCGCACCGATAAACTGCGCCGCTTTGTCGCAATCCTAGCCGACGCTTTCAGAAACCACTGCGCAGTATTTTCCTCGGAGACATTCATGATCATCTTGGTTCCGGGCGCTGATGAGACCTCATCGGAGAAGGATTGGCTGACGCGTTGCAACTGCGGCAGGCTCTGAAAGGAAAACAGAAACGACACCTTTGCACCGCGCGCCGTCTGCAGAACCTGCGTGAATCCCGGATAAGCAAACGGCGCAAACTCATCCAGGATCACCGAAAGCATCGGCTCATCCTTGGATCTTGCCGCGCTTGTCTGCGCATACCGCTTGCCCACCATCAGTTGAATGTTCTGGAGAAGTATCTTTCCCAAGGCTTCGACGGCGCGCTGATTGCGATTTGAATTTAACGAGACAAACAAGATCAGGTCGTTTTCTAGCACATCGTCGAGCGTCAGCAAATCCTGGTAGGAACCGGTAACGACTGACAATTCGTCTTCGAGGAAGCTCAACAATTCGTTCAAAAGCCCCTGAATCTTCTCCACGCGCTCGCGGTCCTGAAGCGACCGCTGAAGCATTTTGACCGACATCTCGAAGTTCAAACGCTTCTGCATTGAAAGGCCAGTGAGCGTCGCGATGCGCGCCTTGGCCGCTTTGATCTGGTCCTGGAGGACATCCTCATCGAGCGCCATGACCAGCACATCGTAGACGTTGAAGAGCTTTCCGGTGTACTGCAAAACGCGAACGAGATCAGATAGGTAGGCTTCCTGGTGCCCCTTGAAAAAGTCTTCGCGCAGGCCGAAGGAACGAAAGATGAAGTTCACGTGCTCCTGATAGGCGTCATCGAGCGAGTAGAACGGGTTGTAGCGGCAGGATTCCGTGGGATGCGTAGGGTCGAGAATCCGCAAATCCTGCAACCGTCCGGCTGCGGAAATGTGCGGTAGAAGATGGTTCAGAAACTCGCGTTCACCCTTGCCATCGAAGATAATCATCGGCATCTTGCGCTCGCCAAAGCGGCGCGTCAGATCTTGAGCAATGATGTTTTCGAGGAATGTGGACTTGCCAGCACCTGTGCCGCCGACAATCACGCCGTGCTTGATTCGCACAGCATCTGGCCAAAGCCATGGCTCTTTATGCACGTTGTAGCCGAGCAATGTAGCGCCATTGTTGTGCGCATCCGTGGCAATTTGTGCATCCGTGGCTGATGGTACAGTGACAGCAGGATGCGGCCAGTTCTCCTCGCGCTTCTGTCTCCGACCAGCAAAGTGGGCGACGATCAGGCCTCCGCCAAAGAACACAATGGCGCAGTCGAGGAAGATTTCCAAGCACTGATCGTTGCGCAGATGCAGGCGGGAGACGGCGATATACCAGAGAAATCCGAATACCGCGCAGCACAGCAGAACAACGATACCAGCAACATCTTCCGGTCCTGTCCGCCTGTATCCGGGCTGATCATAGTAGGAACTCATAGGCTTCGACCCAGTGAGAAGTAGAGGAATACGCCTAGCAACGCAGCGACAATTGCGCCAACGAGAATTACCAGCGACCTTGGCTTCCAGCGTCCTCGCTCATCGATGGGTTTCAGATCATCTGCAAACGCTTGCCGCAATGCCTTCTCAGGATTCGTCTCAATGTCCTCAGAGTGCAGCTTTCGAAGCGCAAGGCGCACCTCTTCCGGCGTGACATAACCCGCGGCGTCCATGACTAAAGCACCGCCTCGGCCGTAACTGGACGGTTCTGATCGACGCCGAAGTTCAACTGGTAGAGCCGCGATTGATTCCCGTCCGTGCCTTTGATGGCAATGACGCCAGTCGCTTTTTCCCCTGGAGCTAGATCGCGTGGACTGGACTCTGTCTGCGCCACTTCGAGCGCAATACCGCGCCGCGCTTTCAACGATGCGTATGTTTTGCGCTTGAGTTGGTGGTTGTGAAGACTCGCCAGTGCGACTGTGTTTTGACTTGGTGTCTGCGCGCAAACAGTCGGCGTTGTCACCCGAAATGGCGCATCCGTCCGATTTGTTATCGAATACCGAATATAGATTTGGTCTCCAGAGCGATAGATCTGCTCAATCACAACTTGTACGTGATTGCGCTCTGTCTTGGTCGAATCCTGCACAATATCTTCCGCGCCGGCGAGCGTCTGCGTGAGAACAAGCGACGCAATCTTGTGAATCTTCTCTTCGGACAAATCAGCATTCGACTGCGCATTAGAGCGCGGATCAGGAGCAGGATCGGTGTGAATAGAAACATCCATGGAAGCAAGTGAACCTGCAGGATCGAGTTCGTAGCTCACCTCCCGTGACGCCGTCCACACAAAGAGATTGGTCGCAACACCCTGCTGAAGCGGTTTGATGAAGACCTTGTCTTCGTGGCGTTCGATCTGAAAACTGTCCGCATCGCCAATGGCGAGCGTCGTAACCGGCTCGCCGAATTCGAGAACGGTGAGATGGTTCATCGATGTTTCTACGTGGCGAATCTGGCCTTGGCCGGTCGTCTGCGCCTCTGCCGCGGCGACTGCAAATACAAATATCAATGACATGAGCGTCTTCATAGCGGCCTCCTCGGCGCAAAATAGAAAGGAGAAGCCACGGCTCACGCAGTGACTTCTCCTTTGGGTTAAGAGCATCCCAGTGCGGCTGGAATACTCGTGTCCTCAAATGTCAGGTTCCGCTTCCCCTTGTACTGGAAGAGAAATACCCGCTTCACGCCCTCCGGTCCGTCAGGATTGGCGATCCGCTCGACGAGAAACGCGCGTTGCTGATCGTCAAACCAGACGTACCCGTTGATGGTCTTCGGTAGCCTAACCCTCACGCGCTGTCCGCCGGTTGCCTCTGCAAAGGCATTGACGATTTCCTGCGGGAAGGATTGAAAGAGAACCGCCCCGGAGCCTGTACCATTCGAGACGATGGTGTTCATCGCCTGTGCCCATGCCCTGCGATTCTCCTGCTTGCCCTGCGCCCAGTAGTGCACAAACAGGTGGAGCGAGCTGAACTGATCGCGCGCCTCCTGTTCATGTTCCCAGAGAGCAGATTGCGCTTTGTTGCGCGCAAGCACTGCCGACCTGCGTTGTTCCTTGTCTTCGCACTTGCGCATGGCATCCCACAGCGCCTGTGCGTTTGCGAGTTGAAGTTTGATCTCCTCCTCACGTTCGACGATCCGGCTTGCGACATCGGCGTAGATCGAGTTGACCAATTGGCATTCCTCGAACATCCCTTTGGTGACAGTTTCGCCAGAAAAGAGTCCGCGGAAGTCCTCGATCGACATCCTTTCCTCGAAGTTCAAGCCAGATTCGTTGGGCAGAAAGCCAAGCTCTTTGCGCATCACGTTATAGAGCCTGCCGACTTTGTCGGTGTCCGCTACATCCAGGTGAGCCGGCAGATCCGACACTCTGCGCTCGCGTTTGTATTTGAGCCAGGGCGCCGAAGCTACCTCCTTGCGGATTTCAATGATCACCGATTCATCGATCTCAACCCGGTGTTTCAATGAGTCGAGAGCGTTCTGCAGTTGTTCGACGAGCTTGTATGCAAGATCCGGTCTTCCAGCAGCAAGGCACGAGGTCTTCAGATCGGTAATGGAACCAATCCTGTTTCCACGCGCCTTCATCGCAACCAGGCAGACGTTCCACCAGGGCGACTTCGCTTTTGTTAGCTTGGTCTTCTGTTGGCGGAACTGCTCTCCGTATGCAATCCGTCCCGCAACAAATCGCGGAAATTGATCGGATGGCATGATGCAGACAGTGTCGAAGTCGAAGTCGCCGCCATTCCGTTTCGCTGTCTCCGAGTGGAGGATGTAGGTTCCCTCCATGCGAAGCTGGCGTTCGAGAATGTAGGCGATCTCGGACTCTTCAAGATCTGCGCCCAGTGCACGCTTGAGCGACGGACCAAGCTCGTCCTTGGTGAGATGGCGGATGGGAAGCAAATCCTCCTGCATCCGAATGGGATACCGGATGCAAAGTCCCTGTTCCGCCGTTAACGATGTGATGGACGTGTCGAGTGGTATCCAGTCCGAGGCCGAGAGAACCCTTCCCCGGTGCTCGATCAGGACGCCGTCATCTGCCAGTGCAAATGCCGGCAGCCGAAAACCTCCACCAGTGCAAATGCGAAATGCCCAGCGGGCCAGCTTGCGGTTGATCTGGTTCGACACGTAGGGGAACTTGATGCTGGTTCCACTACGATCGGCCAGAAGCACTGCTTCAGCCGGTTCCCACTCTTCGGAGACGTGACTTACGCCACTCTCCAACGATTCAGGATCAAAGCTCGAATCCTCATCCTCAAAAGCGGCAACGTCGGACGATTTGCCCAGCAGTTCGAGCAAAGCATCGTAATCGCCCTCGTCCCAAGCCTTTCTCACCTTGCGAATCTGCTCAATGGCCCGAGGCATGATCTCAAGTTGAAGGCTGTCTTCCGAAGCGTGCTCGACCAGCGTATAGCTCGATCCAAACTCCAATGCCCGGGAGATTTCCTTGATCCCGAGAACCGCTGGACCCGTATACAG
>Ga0302154_10002927_pt1 | contig 12696 bp, 12 predicted proteins | sample I_Bog_N2_3_FD_193507 | JGI IMG/M metagenome (GOLD analysis project Ga0302154, IMG submission 193507) | Peat permafrost microbial communities from Stordalen Mire near Abisko, Sweden - I_Bog_N2_3 | ecosystem: Environmental > Terrestrial > Soil > Wetlands > Peat | place: Sweden: Abisko, Stordalen...
CCAGGATGTACTCAATGTCCACCGCCTCGCGCATCAGCGTGCCGGTCTTGGCGTTGGCCTGCGAGGCCGCGAGGAAGTAGCTCCTCACCCGGGCCCGCAGGTTCTTCGCCTTGCCGACGTAGATCACCTCGCCCTCGGCGTTCTTGTACAGGTAGCAACCCGCGCCGGTGGGCAGCGTCCGAATTTTCTCCAACAGGTCCATACCGCTGCTTTAAGTGTAGAGCCGTGCCGCCTTCCGGCCGCCGCCCGCTTCTCCCTCTGCGCCCTCCGCGAAACCTCCGCGCCCTCCGCGTTGAGGCTGTTGCCTCTGCCTTTTCTCTTATCTCAAACTCTCTACCCTCTAAGCTCTTCAGAACCCATTCCCGCCACCCACTCCGGTCGCCTCACGACCAAATTCTTGTCAAGCCCCCTCCGAGCCCCAAAATCGCCTAACCCATTGATAAGTAATAGAAAAATAGATTGAAAAAACTTGGCGTAGTTATATGGTCCGATCTGCTATTCTTAAGAAGTAGGGTTAACAAAGAGAAGTTCCCAGGGCTGCAACCGGCACAAGCCGCTTGCGGCCTTTCGTTTTAACCTGTCCCAAGGAAAGGAGGTCCCGATGCCGAGCCACATCGCTGTTGGCTGTTCACCGTTGGCTGTTAACTGCTTCACCATGAATACTTTGCCTGTAAAGTCTCGCAGATCAATACTTTGCCCCCGAGGTCGCCCGCTAAACCACTGATTCCAGAGACCCTCCAGAAAATAATAGTAGGGGGTACCCCTGACTGAAGTGGGTTTGGAACTCACCCGCAACGAAACGGTCACAGGCTTCCACCGCCTATAATCGTCCGGATGCGGTCTCTGTCGAAGCTACTCGCCCTCAATCTCGCTCTGCTGGGCGTTCTGGCCTCCACAGCCCTTCCAGGCCGCGCGCAGCAGACCTCCGCAGCGGCAATGCCCGGTGGTCGAGTCGTTCTGGTTCTGCCCTTTGACAACCGCTCCGGCGACGCGACCTTGAACTGGATCGGCGACTCCTTCCCGGACACGCTCGACAAGCGCCTCAACTCCGCGGGGTTCCTTACCATCTCGCACGACGACCGCGCCTACGCGCTCGACCACCTCGGTCTGCCCGCTGGCTTCCGTCCCTCACGCGCGACGACCATCCGCATCGCGCAGCAGCTTGACGCCAACTACGTCATCGTCGGCAGCTACACCGTGAAGAAGGGGACAGGAACCAGCAACGACCACATCGCCATCCAGGCGCAGGTGCTCTCCGTCGACGCGCTCACGCTCTCCCGCCCGCTCGAGGACGGAGCCGAGCTCAACCGCCTCTTCGACGCCGAGAACGCCATCGCCTGGAAGGTCGCCCGCGAGATGGACCCCATGCTCAACGTGGCCGAGCAGACCTTCCTCGCCGCGCCGGGCGCTGAACCGCTGCCCGCGTTCGAGGACTACATCCGCGGCACCACCGCTCCGACCGCGGAGGAGCGTATCCAGCGGCTGCAGTCCGCTGTGCAGCTCGCTCCAGACTACGCAGCAGCTCTGCTGGCGCTGGGCAAGGAGCAGTACACCGCCCATGACTACGCCGGCGCCGCCACCACGCTGGCCCGCGTGCCCACAACAGACCGGCTTGCGCTGGAGGCGAACTTCTATCGCGGCCTCGCGATGTTCAACTCGGCGAACTACGCTGCCGCGCAGAAGGCCTTCAACTTCGTCGAGAGCAAGCTTCCGCTTCCCGAGGTCGTGAACGACGAGGGAGTCGCAATGAGTCGCCAGGGCAAGGACGGAGTCGTGCTCTTCCGCCGCGCTTCGGTCGCCGACCCTTCCGACGAGGACTATCACTACAACCTCGCTATAGCGCTGTTTCGTGAGGGCGTAACCGATCAGGCGCTGAGCGAGGTCGAGGCAGCGCTGAAGCTCACGCCTGCTGACAATGAAGCGGCCGAGCTGCGCAAGGCGCTGCAGGCCGCTTCCGCAGGCTCCAAGCTGGCTCCCAACTCAACCGGTGGATTCAGCCCCGTCGAGCGCGTCCAGCGGACATGGTCGGAGACCAGCTTCCGCCAGGCGGCCTTCCAGTTGGACCAGTTGCGAGCCGCCCGCATGGCCACGCTTCCGCCCGCGCAGCGCGCCGTGCAGTACTCGCAGTTGGGTCGCGACTATCTCGCCGAAGGCCTGCTCCCTGAGGCTGAGAGCCAGTTCCAGTCCGCGCTCGCTGCCGACTCCGGATCTGCCGAGGCGCACGCAGGACTCGCCCAGGTCCGCGAGTACAGCGGAGACTCCGAGCAGGCCCGCAGCGAGGCTGCGGTGTCGCTCCAGCTCCATCCGAGCGTCGAGGCATGGATGGTGCTCGCGCGGCTCGACCTCGCCGCCAACAAGCTGCCCGCCAGCGCCGACGATGTTGCCCATGCTCTGCTGATTGAGCCCGGCAACTTCGCCGCTCAGGCCATGCGTCAGGCCCTGCAGCAGCGCGGCCAGATAGTGCCATGAACGCAGCCACGCTGCATCTCGCACCGGATCACGCGCTGTTGCTGTTCACGCTCGGCCTGCTGCTGATCTACGTCGAGCTCAACCGGCCCGGCTGGATCGTTCCCGGCGCCTGCGGTCTGCTGTTGGCCCTGCTTGCCACAGCTTCGCTGCTGCGTCTGAACCTCAGCCTCGCCGCAGTCACGTTGCTTGCAACTGCGGCAGCCCTGCTGCTGCTGGATCTGTTGCGTCCGGCTCCCGCGCTGGTAGCGCTTGCGGCAACAGTGGCGCTTATCCTGGGCTTTGACCGCCTTGTACAAGGCCCAGAGCAGCTACGTATCCACGCGCCGGTGGCTGTGCTCTGCGGCCTCGTGGTCGGGGGCGGAACCTCGGTGCTCACCCGAATCGCCCGGCGCGCCCGGGCCAACAAAGCGGTAGACTAGACAGACACAGAGCGCCAACTCGCGCCCGGAGATTTCACGACTTGATCCGCAAAGCCTCGCCTTTTCTTGCCGCCGCCCTTCTCGCTTACAGCCTCGGTAGCGCAGCCGCATTCGCCCAGACCGAAACGCCGGAGACGCCGCTCGTCCGCCAGTTGCATCGCCTGGACCTCGGCGTGAGCGGTATCGGCATATTCAACACCACAGTGACCGGCCCGGTCGTTCCACTGGCCTCCAACACGGGACAGTCAATCAAGCAGTTCGGCTCGAATACGCTCGGCGCTCTGGTCTCTATCGGCTACACGGCAAAGCCATATATCGGCTTTGAGTTCAACTATGGCTACGCCCGCTACACCGAAAACTATACCGGTGCTGGTAGCGTCACCTGCTGCGCCACGAACGACTTCCAGATTCAGACTCAAGCGGACGAGTTTACGCTCGGCTACGTCGCGCATCCACCGCATCCGGTCTTCGGCCTTCAGCCTTTCCTCGGAGCTGGAGCTGGGTCCATCGAGTTCAAGCCCACCGCCCACGGCGGCGAAGGTGCTGATAAGCATGCACGTGCTGTCTACTACTATTCAGCCGGTGTGCAGAAAGACATTACCCCCAACTTCGGCCTGCGCGCCGGGTTTCGGGAGCTTTTCTTTCTGGATCCTGACTACGGTTTGAACTACCTTACAATCTTGAAGCATGCCAATACATTTGAGCCGTCTGCCGGCTTTTACCTGCGCTATTAGTCCGGGCCATATTCTGCTCTAGATCGACAGGCCTTATGAACTATCTACTCGATGATGATGACATTGCAGCACCAACCGAGCGTGAGTTCACTCTGAGCACCAGCGCCATACTTTGCCTGTTCTTCGGCCTTGTGCTGCTCTGCGGCCTCTTCTTTGAGTTCGGCTATAGCGTGGGCAGCCATAAGGCGCCGCAGTTGGCTGCACAATCGCCCGACAACACACCTGCACCAACCAACTTCAACGCCTTCAAACCTGCAGCAGGTCTGCCGGTTGGTGCGTCCAACAACGTTTCAGCTGCTCCCCAGAGCACAAACACTACTGCCAGCACATCTCCTGCCGGCAATACGACTCCATCGGGCGGCATCGCTACTCCAGTAGCTCAGGCCAGTTCCACCGCGCCCGCTCCTATCGTAAGAGTGTCACCAGCACATACCGACACTGCCTCACCTGCAACATCTGCCTTGGGAACATTCATCGTCCAGGTGGCTGCTGTTTCCCATCAGGAGGATGCAGACCTGCTAGTCTCTGCGCTGCGGGCCAAAGGATATGCAGTCGTCGCCCTGGTTGGGCAGGACAAGTTCATACGCATACAAAGCGGCCCGTTCAGCAATCGCCACGATGCCGAAGCCATGCGCCAGCGTCTCTCCGCAGATGGCTACAGCCCTATCATCAAGTAGCCAGAGCGCACTCCATCTTCGCGCGAACAAACTCCATCAGTTCCTCGCGTGTTGCAAAGTTTTTCGGCCACACGACAGGCAGAAATCGCACTACTGCTTCACCGGGATAGACCTTCAGGCTTCCCTTTCGCATCATCCGTGCGGTTCCCTGGATGATGATCGGAACCACCGGCGCTTCTGTGGCCATCGCCAGAAAGAACGCCCCTTGCTTGAAGGGCAGCAACTGTCCATCGGTCGACCTGGTGCCCTCCGGAAAGATGGTGATATGCAGACCGCTGCGTAGAGCATCGGCAGCATCCTCAACACTCTTCTCTGCGTCCTCACGATTATGTCCACGCGCTACGGGGACGAACTTCCCCATCCGCATCGCGGTACCCAGCAGCGGAATTCTCATCAGCGACTTCTTGAGAAACACACTGGTCATCCCCGGAATCGACGGCAGCAACACCGGCGGGTCGAGATTCGACACGTGATTGCTAAGAAAGATGCACGACTTCCCCACAGGAACATTCTCTAAGCCTTCAAGGCGGACTCGAATGCCGGCAATACGCACACCGAGCCGGATAATCCCCATACCCCAGCCATACATGGTTCGGAAGTTCCCTCTTAGCGCCGACCATGGAATTCCAACTAACGCCCCCGGAATCCCCAACACGACAAACACAAACAACATACGTAACGCAGCGAACATACCGCCAGAATACCGTGCCGGCGGTGCCCTTGCGCCTTCTACTTCGCCAATGTCCTCGGCAGCTTCTCGTAGATGCCGCCGAATCCCCCATTCGAAAGGATCGCAATGACGTCTCCGGCGCGCATCCGCGACGAACTGTGTGCAATGATCGCATCCGCATCGGCGCACAGCACAGCCGGCACGCCGCGCTTCAGCAACGCTGCTATCACCCGTTGCGGTTCCAAACGCTCAGGCACCCGAATCGACTCGCTTTGGTATACGGCTGCCAATACCACCTCATCGGCCAGCGCCAGGGACTCCACAAGCTCTTGCTCAAATACATTCCGCCGTAACGTGTTTGAACGTGGCTCCAGAACCGCCCACAATCTACGCCCCGGATATGCTGAGCGCAACGCTCGAAGCGTCTCACGAATCGCCGTTGGATGATGCGCGAAGTCATCAATCACAGTGATACCTGCGACCTCCGCCCTTATCTCAAGCCTGCGTTTCACGCTCTTGAACGTGGCCAGAGCCTCAGCGATTGACTCGACCGGCACCCGCTGTACCGCGGCCAGCGCTGCCGCCGCTGTCGCATTCAGCGCATTGTGCTCTCCGGCCATAGGCAGCGTCAGTCGGGCATACTCTGCTCCGTTATGCAGCAACGTCCAACTCGTCGCAGACCCAATCTCCAGATCTTTGATGCGCCATGTCGATGCTTCTGCAAATCCGTACCGCTCCACAGCACAGTATGCCTTTGCGCAGCACTCGGTTACATTCGCACTTCCATCGAAAGCGACCAGCCTTCCCCGTCGCGGGATCAGGTTCACCATCCTCTTGAATGCCGTCTTCACCGCATCCAGGTCGGGATAGATGTCTGCGTGATCGTACTCAACATGCGTCAGTATCGCAGCGTCGGGAAAGTAATGCAGGAACTTCGGCCCCTTATCGAAAAACGCCGTATCATACTCATCACCCTCCAGAAGAAATGGCCGTGTCTCCTCTTCTACGCGAAAGCTCGTCCCAAAGTTCTCCGCTACGCCACCAATCAGGAATGACGGCTTAAACTTGGCGTCCTTCTGCGCAGCCGTCTCATAGATCCACGCCAGCATGCTGGTCGTTGTTGTCTTGCCGTGTGTTCCGCAGACGACCAGGCTCTCGCGCCCAAGGAGGAATTCATCGTGGATCAGCGCTGCCATCGACGTCATCGGAATGCGCTCATCCAGCACTCGCTCCAGCTCCAGATTGCCACGCGAGATCGCATTGCCCACCACCACCAGGTCCGGACGCGGGTCCAGATTTTCCTCGCGATACGGCTCCAGGATGGCAATTCCCATAGCTCGTAACTGATCGCTCATGGGCGGATATGCCGCAGTGTCCGACCCCGTCACGCGATGTCCCCGTGCCCGCAGCATGCCGGCTAACGACGCCATCGCCGTGCCGCATATCCCTATAAGGTGAATGTGCTTCTCTCTCAAGCGCTCAACTCCAAATCCTTCAACCTCACCCACGCCCCCAGCGGCAGAGACCTGTTACCACGCTCTACGTGGCCACTCTTCAAGCCAATCGCAATCGGTCCCGCAAACTCCCGCAATGCATGCAGGCAGGCATCCTCCATCAACGGCATATCATTCGTCGCCGCACACGCGCTCATATCCCCCAGCACAATTCCTTTCACGTTCTCCATCACCCCTGCAAAGCGCAGATGTTGCAGCATGCGGTCGAATTGGTAAGGTTTCGCGCCAATGTCTTCTAGAAACAGCACACATGGCTCATCGACACGCAGCGCCCACGGAGTTCCCAACCCAGCCGTCAACATTGAAAGACAGCCTCCCAACAACCGTCCCTCAGCTTCACCCGATCGCAACATACGCAGCCCGTCCTCAGCACCGACGCGCCAGACATTTGTTCCCTCCACAGCAGACCGCCAGGATCTCTCGTCCACGCCATCATCCCTCGACCAGTCCGCCGCCACCATCGGCGCGTGAAAGGTTGGCAAGCCACACTCGTTCCACAGCCATACGTGCAATGAAGTATGGTCGCTATAGCCTGCAAAAACTTTTGGATTCTCCCGTATCAACGCCACGTCCAGCAACGGTAGCAGTTCCACCGATCCCCAGCCGCCACGCGTGCAGATCACTCCTTCAATGGCCTTATCGGCAAACGCCGCATGGAGGTCAGCCGCCCGCTGCTCCGCCGTTCCTGCAAAGTACAGAGGGCCGCGCGCCAGAGCATGGGGCAGCATCACCGGCTCGTATCCGAAAGCCCGTAGCTGCTCGACACCAAGCTCCACCAACTCAGGCTTCGCATAGGATGCCGGTGAAACCACAGCAACTCGACTGCCCTTCTTCAAGCTGGCAACTGGCGACTGATTACTGGAAGCTGATCCCACAAAGACCTCTTTCACTCGCCAAACTCCGCTTCCCCCGAGCAGATAATCTCTGCCGGCCCGCGTAGCAGCAGCTCACTCGCAGCATCCTGCCATACCACCTCCTGCGCGCCACCCGGCGCAACCGCAGTGAGTTCCCGAGCAGTGCCGCGCAATACCATCGACGCCGCGCTCGCCGCGCATGTGCCCGTTCCACTGGACATCGTAGGGCCGCACCCACGCTCATAGATTCGAAACGCAATCTCCTTCGCTGAGAGTACTCGAACGAACTCGACATTGGTCCCAAACTTGAACATCGGATCGACTGCAATCCTCGAACCCAGGTCCTGCCAGCTCAGGTCATGGCTCCCAAAATCCTCTCGCTCGGTGAAGATCACGTAGTGTGGATTCCCGACATTCACCATTGCACCGTCGATCACTCCCACTCCCGCAATCTCGATCTTCCGCGGCATGACCTTCGGCACACCCATGCCGCTCTCAATCCACCACGCTGCACGCTCGCGCCGGATCACCCGGCATGTGCGTACCCCTCCATGGGTACCGAACGCCACTTCCTCCAACCCTTCGTTATGCGCCAGCCATGCTGCAACACAACGCGTCCCATTGCCGCTTAGCTCCGCCTCGCTGCCATCCGCATTGAACAATCGCAGAAAGAACTTCCCATCCGGCCTCCGCTCTAGAAATTCGATGCCATCGGCCCCGACCCCGGTATGTCGCGCGCAAAGCTTCCGCGCGAGCGCCGCATGCCTTCCCTGGGTCACGCTGTCTTCCATTATCAGAAAGTCATTGCCGTTCGCGTGAGCCTTCACAAATGCAATCCTGCTCAATCGTCCTCCTGATCCTGGAACGCCACCACCTGGTCAGTCATATCGCTGTCGCGAAGCTCCTTCAGTAACCAGGCGTGCTCTCGCCGCGTCGTCACTACGGCAAACGACACGCGCTCAATTCCCGCCACATTGTCACGGTCCAGCACAGCCAGCCTTTGCCCCAGGGAGTCCAGTACGCGCAGAATTGCCCGCAGCATCCGGTGTTGCGCCGATACTACATCCTCTGCCAGCGCCTCCGCACGCTGTTCTCCCACAACCGCACTCGGCAGCACGGCTCCCACATCCGCCCGCACCTCATACACCATGGAATAGCGTTTCCATCCCAGCTTCAGTTCAACCGCACCCACTATTTGCAGGGCGATCAGCACCAGCAGCGTGGCGATAAATGCCTCCACATAGAGCCCAGCGCCGCAGGTCATCCCAATGGCCGCCACGGTAAACACCGTCGCTGCGCTCGTCAATCCAAGCACCCGGTTCTTCGTGTGCAGAATTAATCCGGCGCCAAGAAAGCCAACACCCTGCACAATGTTCGCCGCAACTTGTCCATGGTTCGCCGTCGAGTCCCCCGCCAGCACCACGCTCATGATCGTAAACAGAGCTGACCCCATGCAGATCAGCATGTTCGTCCGCAGGCCGGAGTCCTTATGCCGCCACTCCCGTTCAATTCCCACCAGACCGCCCATCGCGCACGCCGCCAGCAAGCGCCTCAGAGCGGCACCAGATAAGATCATCTGCTCGTAGGAGGAGAAGTGAAGATGAGTCGGCTCTACCATCAGGTCAGAATACTACCCACAGCTACTTCTCAGCCCCACCCTGACCGCTCGCAGGACTCAAACTCCACACCTGCGACTGGTACACCCTCGCGCAGGGCTGTCCGGTCGTACAGACCACAGCAATCTCGGTCAAACCCTCAGGATGTTCAGAAACTGCCTTCGCCACCGGATCGCCTGCAATCGCGATCACGAAAGCTGCATTGTGCGCCGGGTCGTTCAGCGCCACTTCAAAGCTCTGCGAGTCATTCTCGCTCACCATGCTGCGTAGCGTCCGCCCCGCCGTCTGCACTGCGCCAACATGTGCTGAGAGCGCCATCATCACCGGCACATCAGCAGGCATCTGCTCCAACTCCAGCGCAATCGACTCCTCCAGCGACACCCGCGTCCGCGCATTCACCATGCCTTCCTTCAACACCAGCGGCGTCCAGTACATCATCGCGAGGCAGTTCGCCACGCACAGCACCATCGCCACTGGCTGCCAGAAACGCGCACCCACCCGTGCCCATCCCTCAGTCTTGCCACGCAGCCAAACGTCCAGTCGCTCCGCAGCCAGCGCCCCATATACGCTAAGCGCCGGCAGCATCTCCATTCCGTAGCGGGCGTTGTAATAGGAGTGCGGGTAGAGCTGCGGAATAAAGATGGGCACCGAGCCGTACGCAACCGAATACACGTAGAACGGTAGAGGCACCCACAGCAGCCAGGCGAACGCTTCACTGCGCCCGCGCACCTCGGCATCCATGCGCCGCTTCCATGTCAGCCACCAGCCATAGAGCGCCGCCGCCATAAGCCCGAAGCCCGTCTCCCACACGGCAGCATCCACCTGCGCCGTGCGCATGTAGTAGATCAGCGCTCGCAGTGGACGGTGCCACTCGCGATAGTGCTGCCCCGGCGGCGCAGTCTTACGCTCAATCTGCTTCGCAGAGTATGGCCCACGCAAAAAGTCCAGCCAGTCTCCTTCGAAATGATGGTTGTACCAGAACCATAGCAACGGCCCGGCGACGCAGAGTACAGTGCAGATCACAAACGCCGGCAACACCTGCCGTCGCACGTTGCGCTCTGTCTTGCTGACCTCCCAGCAAAAGCAGCTCCATACCACGGCGCCGATGATCCAGCCGTCGTAGCGCGTGAAAACCATCCCCAGTACCAGCAGTCCGGCCAGCAGCATACGTGCGCTGGCCCGCTCAGCCTGCCCACCGCGAAGCGCCGCCACACCCTCCATCGTGGCCACCACCGACCACACCAACAGCGCCAGGAAGACCGCCTCGGTCATCGCCGTGGTCGCAAGATAAAGCAGGTTCGGATTCAGTGCATAGAACGCCGTCGCCACCAGCGTCCAGCGCAGCCGTATCATCCGGCGTGCCAGCCGCCACACACCTGCCACGCTCAGCGCGTAACTCAGCATGGACATCGGCGCCGCCGCCAACCCGGTCTGCCACATCCGCATGTTGCCAATGAATGGCAGGATCAGCAGGTGCGGTAGCGGAAGCCACACACCTCCAAGCTGCGCAACTCCCGGCCAGCGCGAGTCCATAATCCGTCGCGCAATGGCAAGATGGGCTACGGCATCGCCGTATAGGAGGAGATATCCGCGCGAATAGCAAACAAACAACGCGACGAACCCCAGGATGACCCCAGCCGCAAACAGCGGGTAGGTCTCCCCGCGCTGCACCGGCCGCACCGCCTCCGGGTCACCCGGAACCCACAGCGGCGCCTGCCCACGCGAACCTCTCCGCCGCGTCAACGTCTTTTTTTCCTTCAGCGACATGCCTCCGCGACCTCTGCGTTTACCTTTGAGTACTCTGCGTGAGCGCTCTTTGCTTATTGTGCCGCAGGCCTACAGGTGCGATATGTCCCGCAGGTTCTCCACGCGCTCGTCAATCTCCTTGCGCGTCGTCGCCTGCAGCCGCTCCGTTCCAAACTTCTCCACGGCGAGAGACCCCAACACACTCCCATAAAACATCGCGCGGCGAAAGACCTCCGGGGTCAACTCCGGCTGCGACGCAATGTAGCCATAGAAGCCGCCCGCAAACGAGTCGCCCGCGCCGGTCGGGTCCACCACCTCGTGCAGCGGCATCGCCGGCGCGCGGAACGGCCGCCCGCTGCCGTAAGCCGTGGCTCCATACTCGCCATGCTTCACAATCACCGACTTCGGCCCCAGCGCTCGAACGCCCTCCGCCGCACGCAGCCCGTTCGACTCACCGCTCAGCATCTTCGCCTCGCCGTCATTAATCAGCAGAACATCCAGCTCCCGTAGCACCTTAAGCAGATTCTCGCGATGCCCGGCGATCCAGTAGTTCATCGTGTCGGCTGCCACCATCTTCACATGGGGCATCTGCGACCGCACCCGCGCCTGCAGCACCGGATCAATGTTCGCTAGAAACAGGTACTCCGAATCCAGATAGCTCTCCGGAATCTTCGGTTCGAACGCTGCAAACACATTCAGGTCAGTCGCCAACGTCTCCGCTGCGTTCATGTCCTTCACATAGCTGCCGGTCCAGTGGAAGCACTTCCCCGGCGCTCGCTCAATGCCGGTGGTATCCACTCCTTTGGAAGTCAGCACCGCCTCATGCTCCGGCAAAAAGTCGTCGCCTACCACTCCCACCACTCGCACCTTCGTAAAAAAGCTCGCAGCTAGCGAAAAGTGTGTCGCCGCACCACCCAGCACGCGCTCGCGCCTGCCGCTCGGCGTCTCTAAAGAATCAAATGCCACCGAACCAACTACCAGAATTGCCAAAATTTACTTCCTTCCATTGCGTCCATTGCGAAAACACTGCGTACATCGCGTTCGTTGTTGCACTTGCCATAGCTCGCAAGCTCATCGCTCGAAGCTCAACAAAAACCCATTCCTACCAGTACTTCCCATACAGTAGATCGAGTTTCTTCTTCGTCTCCTCCGGAATCATCGCCCGGTCAGTCATAATCGCAAACTTCGCAGCCGACTGTGCCGGTGAGCTGCTCAGGTCCTTCGGCATCAACCGCACCGCCGCCTTCACCACCTTCTGTGCGTTGCCGGAGTTCTGGTGCATCACCGCGATCACCTGCTCCACGGTCACCGCATCGTGGCCCTCAAACCAGCAATCGTAATCCGTCACCATCGCCAGCGTCGCGTAGCTGATCTCGGCCTCGCGCGCCAGCTTGGCCTCCTGTAGGTTGGTCATCCCAATCACATCCGCGCCCCAGCTGCGATACAGCCGCGACTCCGCCTTCGTCGAAAACTGCGGGCCCTCCATGCACACATAGGTCCCACCGCGCTTGCCCACCACGCCGACCTCTTCACATGCCTTGGCAAACACCTCGCTCACAATTGCGCACACCGGATCGCCAAACGCCACGTGCCCCACCACGCCGTTCCCGAAGAACGTCGTCTTCCGGTCGAAGGTCCGGTCAATAAACTGGTCGGGAATCACAAAGTCGGTCGGCTTGTGCTCTTCCTTCAGGCTACCCACCGCGCTGACGCTCAGGATGCTGGTCACGCCCAGCTTCTTCATCGCATAGATGTTCGCCTTGAAGTTCAACTCGCTGGGCAGAATGCGATGCCCCTTGCCATGCCGCGCCAGGAACGCCACATCGCGCCCCTCCAGCTTGCCCAGCAAAAACGCCTCGCTCGGGTCGCCAAACGGCGTCTCGACCCGCTCCTCATGCACCTCGGTCAGGCCGTCCATGTTGTACAGCCCGCTGCCGCCGATAATCCCAATCTCCGCCTTCGCCAATCCAATCTCCTAAGGGCGCATTGCGTTTGAG
>Ga0302154_10002951_pt1 | contig 12623 bp, 9 predicted proteins | sample I_Bog_N2_3_FD_193507 | JGI IMG/M metagenome (GOLD analysis project Ga0302154, IMG submission 193507) | Peat permafrost microbial communities from Stordalen Mire near Abisko, Sweden - I_Bog_N2_3 | ecosystem: Environmental > Terrestrial > Soil > Wetlands > Peat | place: Sweden: Abisko, Stordalen...
TGGGTGACGGCCGTCGAGCCGTAGGTGAGGAGACCCTCGCCGAAGGAGGAGAACGGTCGCTGGGCACCGAGGGTCACCTCGAGCGCGCGCACGACGCGGCGTTGGTTGCTCGCCTCGATGCGGCTCGCCGCCAGCGGATCGAGTTCGCTGAGCTCGCTGTACAGCGACGCCAAGTCGGCCTCCGCGCGCACTTCGAGCTCGCGACGGACCTCGGGGTAGCGACCGGGGATCTCCAGGTCGTCGACGACCGCGCGAAAGTAGAGCCCCGTGCCCCCGACGTAGAGCACCTGGTGTCCCCTCGCCCACACGGTCGCGGCCGCGTCTCGCGCGACGCGTTGGAACTCGGCGACCGTGAACTCCTCCTCGGGCCCGACCAGGTCGAGCAGATGATAGGACACCTCGGCGCGTTCGCTCGCGGTGGGCTTGGCGGTCGCTAAGTCCATGCCGCGATAGACGCCCATGGCGTCGACGCTGAGGATCTCGATCGCGCCGTCACTTCCGAGGGCCACGGCGTGGGCGAGGGCCGACTTGCCCGACGCCGTCGGTCCGACGACCGCGACGGCGGGACCGCGGGTCATCGAGTGGCGAGGAGCGGCACGCGAATCTTGTGGCGGGGGGCGCGCAGGACCTCGCGCAGCTCACCGAGCAGGTAGTACGGCGCGCCGTAGGTCACCTCCGCCGTGACGAGCGACCCGGCGCGCACCGGGTGGTCGGTCACGGGAAAGTGGATGAGCTTGCCCTGTCGAGTGCGACCGGACAACATGGCCTCGTTGCGGCGCGAGGGACCCTCGACGAGGACCTCCTCGAGACGACCGACGCGGGCCGCGTGACGACGCAACGCCGAACGGTCGGTGACCTCCTTCAAGCGCTCGAAGCGTGCCTTGATGACGTCGCTGCCGACGAAGTCCTCGGTCATCGTGGCCGCGCGGGTTCCTTCGCGCGGCGAGAAGATGAAGGTGTAGGCGAGGTCGAACTCGCACGCCGCCACCACGGCCAGGGTCTCGTCGAACTCGGCGTCACTCTCGCCGGGAAAGCCCACGATCAGGTCGGTCGTGACCGCGAGGTCGGGGATCGCCGCGCGGGCCGCTTCGAGCTTCTCGACGTAGCGCTCGACCCGGTACCCGCGACGCATCGCCTGCAACACGCGATTTGAACCGGACTGCAGCGGCAGGTGCAGTTGGTTACAGACATTCGGCGTCTCGGCCATCGCCGCGATCGTCTCGGGACGGAGGTCCTTCGGGTGCGGACTCGTGAAGCGGACCCGTTCGAGACCCGACACGTCGCCGAGGGCGCGCAGCAGTTGGTCGAAGAGTGGACCGCGCCCGGTGATGTCGCGGCCGTAGGAGTTGACGTTCTGTCCGAGGACCGTGATCTCGGTGACGCCCGCGTCCGCGAGCATCGTCGCCTCGGCGATGAGGTCCTCTAAGGGACGGCTGATCTCGCCGCCGCGCACGCTCGGCACGATGCAGTAGGCGCACGTGTTGTCACAGCCCGTCTGGATGGTCATCCACGCGGCGAAGGGCAACTCGCGTACGGCGTAGAGCGCGGGCGCCATGTCGCGACTGGTGATCGGATCTGGCGCGTCAAGAACTTCGACCAGGGGTCCTTCGAGCAGACTTCGACGCAGCAGGGACGGGGCGGCCGCCAGGTTGTGGGTGCCAAAGACCACGTCGACCCAGTTGGCGCGCTCCATGATGGTCCCACGGTCCTTTTGCGCCATGCACCCGCCGACCGCGATGCGCAGTTCGGGTCGCTGCTCCTTTAGAGCCTTGAGCTGTCCGAGCGCGCTGTAGAGCTTGAGGTCGGCGTTCTCGCGGATCGTGCAGGTGTTAAAGACGATGACGTCGGCCTCTTCCTCGCGAGCGGCGGGCACGAGCCCGTCCGCGACCAGGAGCCCCGCGAGGCGTTCGGAGTCGTGTTCGTTCATCTGGCAACCAAAGGTGCGAATGGTGAACGACTGGGGCTCTGACACCGTTCAAGCCTACTGAGCGAGTTCGCTCTCGCTCACCCCGACGCCGTAGGTGACCCCGATGCCCGCGGCGATCACGCAGGCGAGGCCCACCAGGTCCCAACCGTGGACCCGTTGGCTCAACAACAGCCAGCCGATGAAGAACGCCACCGCCGGGTCACTCGCCATCAACACGCCCGCGACGGCCGGCTTCAGGCGTCGCAGCCCTTCGAGTTCGGCACCGAAACCGAGCACGATCGCCATCAATGCGACGATGGCCAGTCGACCCAAGGTGCCCGGGTGGCTCACCACGGTCGCGCTCGTTGCGAGCGACCAGGGCAGCGTCAAGACCGCCGCGACCGACATCGACACCGCGAGGCCCTCGAAACCCGGCGTCGTCGCACCCACGCGGTGCGCCGCGAAGACGTAGAGCGCCCAGCCCAGCCCCGCGCCGGCGGCGAACAGGACGCCCGTCACCTCAAGACCGCTCCCCGGCCGAGTGAGCGCGAGCACCCCGAGGCCGGCCAGCGCCACCAGAGCCAAGTGGCGCGGTGTCCGGCGACCGAGCGCCGCCACGCAGAACGGTCCAAGGAACTCAATGGCGACCGCACTGCCCAGCGGAATGCGCGCGATGGCGTGATAGAAACACTGATTCATAAAAGCCGTCGACGCGCCGAGGGCTACGGCCCCGAGCCACTGACGACGGTTCCAGTGGCGCACCGCCGGTCGTGCCACGACCAACAAGACAATGGCCCCGAGAAGAAACCGCCACGCACTGGTCGCCGAGGGACCGATGACGGGGAAGACCCGCGTGACGACCGCCGCGGACCACTGGATCAACACCGCCCCGAGCACCATGAAGCCGGCCCCGCCGAGGCTTCGACTGAGCGGCTCGTTCCCGCCTGGGCTCAACGCGTGACCAGCCCGACGCGGTCCGCGTCGAGCACCAACACTTCACCGGCGATGGCGTGGCTGTGCAAGAACTCCTTCGCCGCCGTCGCCACCGCGTCCGCCGTCGAATCGGTGACGAGACCGAGCATCGTCGGTCCGGCCCCCGACCAACTCGAGGCGGCGGCACCACTCTCGCGCAGCCGAGCGAGCAGTCCCTCGGCGTACTCGAGGAGCCCGTTGCGATGCGGCTGATGGAGTGCGTCGTTCATTGACGAGGCCACAAACTCGTGGTGATTACCCAGCCCCGCGATCAGTAGTCCCATGGCGTTCAGGTTCGCCACCGCGTCCGCGAAGGGCACCTCGCTCGGTAACACGCGCCGTGCGTCGGCGGTGGAGAGTTCGGTCTCGGGCACCACCACGACGAAGCGCCACGCGTCGTCGAGCGGCAACGATCGCGCCACCACGCCATCGCGCGGGGAGAACTGGGCGACCACGAGACCACCCAAGGTCGACGCTGCGGCGTTCTCGCCGTGGCCGTCGAGGGCCGCGGCGATCGCCAGGGGCTCGCGCGCGCCGGCCGCCGCGGCGGCCGCGACCGCCAGGGCCGCCGACGAGCCGAGTCCGCGCGCGAGGGGGATCGTGGAGGTCACGCGCATGGCGAAGTTGGTGTGGCCGAGCACGCCCGCGGCGACGCGCACCCCGAGGTGTCGCTCGTCGTCGAATCGTCCCCCACCGCACCCCTCGCTCACGATGCTCAACTCGTCGGCAAGCTCTAGGGTCACTTCCACGTAGAGCGAGAGCGCGACGGCGAGGGTGTCAAAGCCCGGTCCGAGGTTGGCCGAACTCGCCGGGGCACGCGCAAACATCACGTCAGCGTAGGCGCTCGAGCAACGTCGGCGGGGAGAGCGCACCGAGTGCGCGCAGCCGGAACGTCGCTCGAACCGCCCCGCGCACGTAGAGCGTGCCGACGATCTCGTCACGACGAATGGGTGAGGTAAAGGTGCGCACGTGCAGACGCACGCGGAGTCGACCGCGCGCCGGCCACCACCACAGTTCGTGTGAACTCGTGACGCCGAAGGCGACGTGGCGAGGGCCCCAGGAGATCTCCCCGAGCGACCGGTCCCGGGGAATCGTGTAGTGCAACCGGTTCGCCACCGCGGAGTTCGCCAACGCCAAGGCCGCCTCACCGGCCGGCCCCAAGAGGTCGCCGCCTTCTTGTCCGAGCACCACGGCGTAGAGCACGTGCGTCGTCGAGCCTTCGAGAAATTTCATGGCCATCACGTCGCACCCACCCGCTTGCAGCGTCCGCCCCGACTTGACCCCGATGACGTTGTCGATGCCCACGTCGGGGGTGAAGGACGACTCGACGCCCGCGTAGGGCAACGTGACGCTCGTTTGGATCACGATCGATCGCACTAACGGTGAGCGCATCAGCAACGCCGCGAGTCGCGCCTGATCGGTGGCCGTGGAGACCGACAGCGGCGAGTAGCCGGTGACGTCGGCGTAGGAGGTCCCCGTGAGCCCGAGCGCCGTCGCCTCTTCGTTCATCTCGGCGACGAACGCGACGTTGGAGCCCGCCACCATATTGGCGAGCATCACGGCGTAGTTGCCCGCCGAGTGGACGAGCAGGCCGTCTAAGAGGTCGAACTCGCAGAGCTGCTCGCCCTCGGTGACGGGCACGCTCGATTCGTCGATGCCCGACATCTCCTCGTAGGTCGCGACGTCGGCTTCGGTGACGACGTGACACGGGCCGCTCTGACCTATGCCGAGGGGTAGGTGCCGTAACGTCACGTAGGCGGTCATCATCTTGGTCAGGCTCGCCACCGGCACGACCGCGACGTCGTGACCGTCGAGCACCCCGAGGGAGGGGATGTCGAGGGCGGCCGAGCCGACCTTCGGCCACTCGAGCGGTTGAGTCGACGTGACGTCGATGGTGGTGAAGGTCACGTGGGTCAGCGAACGCGGATGGAGCAAGGGGACCTGGATGCCCACGATGAGCGCCGCGGCGACGATCGCGCCCAGGAGAATCGCGACGAAGCGGGTGAAGAGACCGCGCAGGGTCGGCCGACGTGTGCGAGAGCGCGATCGTGACACTGGCTACAACGAAGACTGTTGTTCGTACTCTTCGCGAGAGACCAGGACCTTGCGCGACTTCGAACCGTCGCCGGGTGCGACGACGTGCTCTTCTTCAAGTTGATCCATGATTCGTCCCGCTCGCGCGAATCCGACACGCAGTTTTCGCTGCAGCATCGAGGTGGATCCGGTTTGCGTGGAGATCACGAGGTCGCGAGCCTTGCGCAAGATCTCGTCGTCGTCGTCGCCCGATCCTCCACCGGAGGAACTGCTGCGCGAGGGTGTATCCAGCGCGACCACCGTCTCGGTGCGACCACCCTGCGCTCGCCAGGCGTCGACCACGCGACGCACCTCTTCTTCAGAGACCCACGGCGACTGCAGTCGGCGCGCGATGTTGCTCGATGCCGTCACGAGCAACATGTCACCTTTACCGATGAGCCGTTCGGCGCCCGCTTGGTCCAAGATCACGCGACTGTCGGCCAACGACGACACGGCGAAGGCCATGCGGCTCGGAACGTTGGCTTTGATGACGCCGGTGATGACGTCGACGCTCGGTCGCTGCGTGGCGAGGACGAGGTGGATACCGACGGCCCGCGCCATCTGGGCGATGCGCACCACGGACTCTTCCACGTCGCGCGCCGCGACCATCATCAAGTCGTTCAACTCATCGACGACGATGACGATGTAGGGCAGCTCCTCGGGCCCAGGAGCACCTTCTAGGTCCGAGGGCAGACCGGTCGCGCGCTCGAAGGCCTCGGCCACGAGTTCGCGCGAGGTCGCCTCGGGCACGAGCTCGCCGCGCGCGATCATCAACTGATAGCTGGTGATGTCGCGGGCGCCGCTCTCGGCCAGGAGGTCGTAGCGCCGCTCCATCTCGCGCACGGCCCAATTGAGCGCCCCGGCGGCCTTCTTCGGGTCGACCACCACGGGGGCGAGCAGGTGGGGCAGATCGTTGTACTGGCCCATCTCGACGCGTTTGGGGTCGATGAGCAAGAGGCGTAGCTGCTCGGGCGTGTCGCGCATGATCAGCGCGGTGATCAGTGAGTTGATGGCGGAGCTCTTGCCCGCGCCGGTCGCCCCCGAGATCAGTACGTGGGGCATCTCGCCGAGGTTGACGACGACGGTGCGACCCGCGATGTCACGACCGATCGGCACGTCGAGCGGGTGAGTGGCCGCGATGGACTCATCGGACGCGAGCAGGTCCCCGAGCGCCACGAGGGAGCGTTGGCGATTGGGCACCTCGACGCCGATCGCCGAGCGGCCCGGGATCGGCGCGAGGATTCGTACGTCCGGAGAGGCCATGGCGTAGGCGATGTCTTTGTTGAGCGAGGTCACGCGGGCGACCTTCACGCCGGGGCCGAGCTCTAATTCGAAGCGGGTGACCGTCGGTCCCACGGTGTAGCCGATCAGCGTCGTCTCGACACCGTGGGCGGCCAACGCGTCGACGAGCTCCTCGCCCGCAGCGTCAGTGAGGGCGCGATCGAGTCGCTGGTCGCGCGTGCGCTGCAGCAGCGAGATCGACGGGAGTTCCCAGGCGCTCGGGAGCGCCACGTAGGGAATCGGTACGCGGACCTCCTCGTCCTCCTCGTAGCCGAGCTCGTCGTCCTCTTCCTCGTACTCCTCGTCCACTTCCTCTTCCTCTTCCTCCTCCTCTTCTTCCTCTTCTTCTTCTTCGTACGCCTCATCGTCGAAGGCCTCGACGTCCTCGTCGACGATTCGTCGCGACCGAGCGGGCATCGGGATGATGGTGGCCGTCTCTTCCTCGCTCTCGTCACGACGAGGTCGCGCGACCCACCACCGTGAGAGCACTCGGCCGACGGCGCGGAAGAAGGCACCACTTCCGACGAGTAACGCGCGAAGTCCGATGCTGGTGGTCACCATGGCGGCGACGAGCAACAGCGCGAGGAGCACCACGAGCGCGCCCGCGACGCCGAGAGCCTTCGCCAACTCACCACCGGAACCCACACCGAGCCACCCGCCCGCGTGCGCGAGGACGTGGGTGGTCGCGTGCACGCCCGGCCGGCCTCCGGCGAGGTCGGCGACGCCGCTGATGGCGACGAGACCGAGTGCCACACCCCACCCCACTCGGGCTCGATCAAATTCGATCTTCCCCCAGACGAGCGCGACGCCCAGGCCCAGCAAAATGACGGCTAGCGCGAAACGACCGACGCCGAGGAGATCGGAGAGCCCTTTGGAGATTGCGTGTCCGACGGGGCCAAGGGCCCCCGCTTCAGCAAGCACCACGAAGAGCCCCACGACGACCAGCGCCACGATCCACAGGTCTCGTTGGTGACGTTGGAAGACGTTCGGCTCCTCGGAACCGGCCCCCGAGCCCTTCGAGCGCGCGGCCGTCTTCTTGACGGGCTTTTTTTGGTGTCGCGCAGTTGCCACAACCACCTAACTTACTAACGAACCTCTCAAAATCAGGGCCAATCGAGACCGAGACAACGCGCGAACTCGAGCTTCTTCGGGGCTTTCTTCCTTTTACCGCCCGGAAACAGACCCGGCCGTAGAATTCTCTGCGTGGTGGCGCAACGTGGGAAGACACCGAACCACCCGTCGTGCCACCGACCGTCTGCGGCGCTCACGACGCGAGACGCTTCGACCGCGGTGAGTCCTTGAGCGCGGCGCCGCGACGCCTCTCCCTGCGTTCGCCCCGTCTTCGACTCTCGATTCGCGCGGCGTTCTGTCTCTCCGTGCCGCTACTGGTCGGCGTCGTGATCAACCAGCGCCTCTACGCCATCGTCTTCGCCATCGGCGCGCTGTGGGCGATCAGCCAAGACGGCTTGGACGAGTGGGAGGTGCGCGGACCTCGGCTCTTGGGCGTGGCCGTGGCCGCCGGGGTGGGCGTCGCCCTCGGTGCGACCGTCGTCAACCGGGCGGGCTCGGAGTGGTCCCTGCTCCTCCTTTTCGCCGTGGTCGCTCTCGTCGCGGGATTCATCGAGGCGTCGGACCGTGCGACCCAGGGCGCCTACCTCCTCATCGGCACCATCATGGGCGCCGGACTGGAGTTCACCGGCAAGGTGTGGCAGTCGACGCTGTGCGTGACGTGCGGTGCCCTCTGGGTGTACGCGGTCGCGGCGCTCACCGATCGTCGCGGTCGCCTCTCCAACCAACGGGTCTTCTTGGCGAACGCGTACGACCAGTTGGCGACGCTCGTCGGTGCGCTCGGCACCGCGGAGTTCTACCGTCTGAGGGCCACGGCCATCGTCACCCTCGACGGCGCCCAGGACGTGGTGGGCACTCGACCCTTGCGACGCGACAACGAGGAGGAAGTCGCCCTGCGAGAGTGCCTCGTCGTCGCCCTGCGCACTGGTGAAGTCGTGTCGTTCTTAGAGGGCAAGGGACTTCTGGTCGACCCGTCAGTGGCGACGGCGTTACGCAACGTCGCCGACACGCTGCGCGCTCGAAGCGGCGTCGCGGCGGTGGCGTTGTTGGCCGACCTCCCGGTCCTCTTCCAACACGTCGACGGCGTCGACGGGCGCGTGACCGAGGCGATGACCCTCAGCGAGGCGACGAAACAACGCGCCCTCGCGCCGCGCATCGGCGTGCGACGCTCGTCGCATCGGCGCGTACCCATCCTCGAGCGATGCCGCTTCGCGATGATCCTTACCGTGGCGGTCGTCTCGGGGACGCTCGTCGCCGACGCGCTGGACGGTCCCCACGGTTTCTGGCTGCCGCTCAGCGTCGCATTCATCCTGCGCCCCGACCTCGGTCCGGTCATCACGCGCGCCCTCGCGCGCACCGCCGGCACCGTCGTGGGCGTGGGTATCGCGGCCTTCGTCTCGTGGACCGGGAACTCACTGCCCTCGTTGATCGTGCTGAGTTGTCTCATGGCCGCGGTGACCCCGTGGGCGGCGCGACGAAGTCACGTACTCGCGGTGATGGCCTTCACGCCGATCGTCTTCGTCTTTCTCGGTCTCCTCGGGAGCGAGAAGTACCTCTTCGTGCCGCGCATCATCGACACCGCCTTGGCCGCGGCCATCGTCTTGACGCTCGACCTGGTGCTCTGGTCCACCGCGCCGTCACTGCGACCGGCCCAGCAGTTGCGGCGAGCGCGTGACGCCGCTAGGACCTACGAGCACGAGGCGCCCAGTGACGACCCCATGCGACGAAACACGCTGCGCCGCAACGCGTTGCGCGCGGTCGCTCACGCCCGCGGCGCCCTCGACCAGGCGACCGCCGAGCCGAGACTGCTGCGCCGGGTCGACGCGACGAGCGTGACCCAGCTCGACGAGATCGAAGCGGCCATCGACGCCCATACGGTGTCGCTCTTTGAGCGCGGTTGATGCGTCGAGCGTTGGTTCTGATGCGCTCCTCGTAGGCTGAAGCCGTGACCCACGAACCCGACGCTTCATCGCTCCAACTCGCCGAACGCCTGCACGCGACCGCGGCCATCTGTGAGGTCGTCACGACGACGTCGCTCTCCACCTCGGTGCACGAGGTCGTCCTTCGGGGCCCGGCGACGACCCTCGCGGGCGCACCGGGAAGTGACGTCATGTTGCGCTTCGAGGACGAAGCCGGTCGCTTCGTTCGTCGCCGCTATAGCGTGCGCGACGTCGACGCGGCGAATGACACCCTCACGCTCTGGCTGACGGTCGACCACGTAGGTCCGGGCAGCACGTGGGTGACGACGGCCGCTCCCGGCAGTGAGATCGACGTGATCGGACCTCGCGGCAAGATCTTCTTAGACCCCGTCGCCGACTGGCACCTCTTCATCGGCGACGCCAGCGGCTTCGCCTCCTTCTACCGCCTGGCCCAGAGCATCGAGGTGCCCGGCCGGGCGATCTTCATCGTCGAGATCGACGCCGCCGACGACGCGCTGTCGGCGACGTTCGACGAGGGCCTTGGCGTGACCGGCATCTTCGTCGACCGAAAGGGTCGAGCCCTCAGTGACCCCGCGGGGCTACTCAGCGGACTGGCCGCCTTCGCGCTGCCCCCGGACCTCGGCCACGCCTACGTCTTCGGTGAGTTCCACGTCGCACGCGTCCTTCAGAGCGCCCTGCTCGACCGGGGACTCGCGCCCGAACAGATCAGCCACAAGGCCTTCTGGCGAGAGGGGCTTTCAAACGCCGACCACGGCGAGCCGGTCAAAGAGGATTAGAGGACGACGACCGCCGGCAAGATGACGGGCTGGCGCCGGTAGCGTTGGCCGAGCAGGCGCCCGGCGGCGCGTTGGACGACCTTCGACAGAGAGTCCGGGTCGAGGTTGCCCTCGGCGAGCGCTTCTTGTAACGCGGTGCGTACGGCCGTCTTCAAGTTCACGAGCAGCTCCGCGTCGCTCGCGCCCTCGAACCAACCCCTCGCCGACACGGCCACCGCTTGAGCGATGGTGGCGGTTCTCTTGTCGACCCCGGCCGAGATCAAGATGACGCCGTACTCGGCGAGCATGCGGCGCTCTTCTAAGGGACGCTCGTCCAGGTCACTCGAGCTGCCGTCGATGTAGTGAAAGCCGGCCGGTACTTTGCCGGCGCGACGGATCCCCTTCTCGGCCACTTCGATCTGGTCGCCGTCCTCACAGATCAACACGTGCTTGGGGCTGAGCCCCATCGACACGGCCAGTTCGGCGTGGTGCACCATGTGCCGATACTCACCGTGGACCGGCACGAAGTTCTGAGGACGAAGGAGTTGTTGGAACGTCCGTAGTTCGCCCTGGCGCGCGTGACCCGAGGCGTGGACGTGTTCTTGGCCCGAGTCGATCACTTCGGTCGCCTCGCGGTGCAGGTCGTCGATCACCCGTCCGACCGACCACTCGTTGCCGGGGATCGGGTGGGAACTCAGTATCACCGTGTCGTCGGCTCCGACCTTGAAGTTGCGCGCGTCCCCGCGGGAGAGTTTCGAGAGCACCGCGAGCGGCTCGCCCTGGCTCCCGGTGCAGATCACGCACACCTCGCCCGGTGGGAAGCGGCTGATGTTCTCGACGTCGATCAGATCGGCGCTGTCCACCTGCAAGAGATGCAACTTTCGGGCCAGTTTCACGTTCACTTCCATCGAGCGACCCATGAAGGCGATCTTGCGCTTGGTCTCGTGGGCGACGTCGGCGATCTGTTGGATGCGGTGGATGTGACTCGCGAAACACGCGACCACCATGCGGCGCTCGGGCCGCTCTAGGAACAGCCGTCGCAGCGCCGCGCCGACGCTGGATTCCGAGGGGGTGAAGCCCGGCTCCTCGGCGTTGGTCGAGTCCGCCAACAGCAACGCGACGCCTTCGTCACCGAGGGCGGCCAACCGGTTGATGTCGGTGCGCCGTCCGTCTATAGGTGTGAGGTCGAGTTTGAAGTCACCCGAGTGCACCACGATCCCCACCTTGGTGTGGAAGGCCAGAGCGTAGGCCGAGGGCACCGAGTGCGTGACCGGGATGAACTCCACCTCGAAGGGACCGATGCGGCGACGTTCACCGTCGGTGACCTCAATGAAGGTGAGGTCCTTGGCGACCTTGGCTTCGGTGAGGCGGTGTCGCGCGAAGCCGAGCGTCAGCGCCGAGCCGTAGATCGGGACGTTGACGTCCTTGACGAGGTAGCGCAACGATCCGGTGTGGTCCTCGTGTCCGTGGGTGAGCACGATCGCGTCCACGCGGTCCTTGCGCTCAATCAACCAGCGAAAGTCCGGCAGGATCAGATCGACGCCGTACATCGTGGGTTCGGGGAACATGAGTCCGGCGTCGACGACCACGATGCGCCCGTCTTGTTCAATCGCCAGGCAGTTGCGGCCGATCTCGCCCAGCCCACCTAAGAAGGTGACGCGAATCGACTCAGGCACGGGCGGTCTTTAACGACGCCACGATCTCGGCCGCCGCGGCGTCGAGTTCGGGGTCGGAGGGCCCGTGAGGTAGTCGACACTCCCCCACGTTGAGACCCAGCGCGCGCAGCGCGGCCTTGGCCGGCATGGGGTTGGGGTACGCCTCGGTGCTCTCGAAGGCGAAACTGGTGGCCGCCACTTCGTTGAGTCGTTGGGCCTCGCGCCACTCCCCCGCGACGGCGGCGTGCACCATTGCGGCCACTTCGGGTCCGGCCCAGTGCGCCGCGACCGAAACCAATCCAACGGCGCCCACCCCCATGAAGGGTAAGACCATCGCGTCGTCGCCGCTGTAGAGATCGAGTTCGTCACCCAGGACGGACTTGGTGTGCCCGGCCGCGACGAGGTCCCCCGACGCGTCCTTGACGGCGACGACGTTTGGGTGGGTGCGCACCAAGTCGACCAACGTCGCCGAAGAGATCTTGCGACCGGTGCGGGCGGGGATGTCGTAGAGCATGACCGCCAAGGGCGTACTCTCGGCGATCGCGCCGAGGTGCGCGGCGATGCCGGCCTGGTTAGGGCGCGCGTACGCCGGGGTCGTCGCGAGGACTCCCGCGGCGCCGGTGCCTTTTACCTGGGCCGTCAGCGCAACGGAACCTTCGCCGGTGGAGCCGCCGACGACCAGTCCTTCGCTGCCTTCGTCGACGAGGAAACGCGCGAGCTGCGCGGCGACGTCGAAGTCGATCGATCCGTCGCGGGAAAACGGCGTGACCATCGCCGTCAGGACGCGTCCAAAACGGGGCTCACTCATGATTCGAAGTTACCAGCACGACTTCGCGGCGAGTCGCTCCCGCGACGATCAACCTACGCAATGAGCGAGGCGATGCCGTCGAGGAGCCCGGGCGTTGCGGCAATCGCGCTCGCGGCCAACGCCACGCCGTGGACGAAACTCTGTCGATCGAACGAGTCGTGGCGG
>Ga0302154_10002956_pt1 | contig 12605 bp, 7 predicted proteins | sample I_Bog_N2_3_FD_193507 | JGI IMG/M metagenome (GOLD analysis project Ga0302154, IMG submission 193507) | Peat permafrost microbial communities from Stordalen Mire near Abisko, Sweden - I_Bog_N2_3 | ecosystem: Environmental > Terrestrial > Soil > Wetlands > Peat | place: Sweden: Abisko, Stordalen...
GGCCTTCGTCATTGTGACTCACGATATTGAGCTGGCAGGCCGTTGCAAAAGAATCCTGCGCTTGTCCGAAAATGGTTTGCAGCCGTATTAGTCAAAAAATGGAGCCCAACATGAATACCCGTCAATGGTTAGAGCAACTGGTGGCAATTGATACCACCAGCCGCAACTCCAATCTGGAGCTGATCACGCTGGTGCGTGACAATTTGCAACAACAGGGCATCACGCCCTGGTTCGCGCATAACAAGGAACGTACCAAGGCGAACCTGTTCGCCACGCTGCCGGCTACCCAAGGCGCGCAAGCCGGCAACACAGAGGGTGGCATCGTACTGTCCGGCCACACCGACGTGGTCCCGGTCGATGGCCAGCAATGGGATAGCAACCCGTTTGCGCTGACTGAGCGCGACGGCCTGCTATATGGTCGTGGCAGCTGCGATATGAAAGGTTATATTGCGGCGTCACTGGCCTTGGTGCCGGAGTTTTTGAGTATGCCGCGCAGCAAGCCCTTGCATCTAGCGTTTTCCTATGATGAAGAAATCGGCTGCGCCGGCGCACCGCTCATGTTGGCGGAGCTGCAGGAGCGCGGCATCCGGCCGGAGGGCTGTGTGGTCGGCGAGCCGACCAATATGCAAGTGGTGGTGGCGCACAAGGGCATCAACGCATTTACGTGCCGCGTGCACGGCCGCGCTGCGCATTCCTCGCTGACGCCGCAGGGCTGCAATGCGATCGAGCATGCAGCGCGTCTGATCTGCACGATTCGTGACTTTGCCGATGCCTACAAGGTCAATGGGCCTTACGACAATCTGTACGATGTGCCGTTTAGCACTATGACCACCAATCAGATTCGTGGCGGCATCGCCATCAACACGATCCCGGATCTGTGCGAATTTACCTATGAATTCCGCAATTTGCCGGGCATGTCGCCGGAAAAAATCCAGGAACAGATCAGCCACTATGTGCGCGAGCATCTCTTGCCTAAAATGCAGGCAGAATACGCGGATGCCAGAATCGATATCGGTACCATCGCCACCAGCCCGGCGCTGGAAACAGCCGAGCAGGAAGCCATCACGGCATTGGTGCGCGCATTGACTGGCGACCGCGAACAGCGCAAGGTGGCGTATGCGACCGAAGCCGGCTTGTTCCAGCACATTGGCATTCCGACCATCGTCTGCGGTCCTGGCGATATTCAGAATGCGCACAAGCCCAATGAGTTTGTCGCGATTTCACAGTTGCAACGCTGCGAAGAGTTTTTACGCAAGCTGGGTCATTCGCTGCAAGCGGCCTGATTGCATCAATTTGTCGTCAATTGCTAGAACGTGGCGTCGTCTGTTGTAACGTAGCGCTAGCCTCTATCGGTGCCGCAACTGCTCTGGTCGCGCGCACCCAGTCGTTGGCCAGCGGCAGCGGCAGCCCTACAAAGCTCAATTCGCGCTCGCTAACGACGGCATCTTGGGCGGCAAACTGCAGGCCGAAATTGATTCCCATGGTGGCCCGTGCGGTCTGTGTTTCGAGCGCCATGATTTCAATCGGCATCCACGATGCATCGTCGCACAGCAACTGTTGCATATGAGGTGAGAGCTCCTGTAGCGCCGGGTTCTGCGCATCTTGTCTGTATAGGGCGTTAGCCAATGCGAGGCACTCGTCAAGCCTGCCGCGCACGTCTTCTCTGAGCCGGGAGCGCATGACATAGCGCTGCCCGGCCCCGGCCCAATTTTTGATCTTGGCGACGAATTCCTCGAGTTTTTGCTCGCCGTGCTGCGTGCCGTAACGACCTTTGAATATCTGTAGGTACTGCGCGTAGCATGCCGGTTCTTGCAAGGCATGGGCAAAAGCATCGGCGTCGCGTTGCTCCAGATCGCGCAAGGTATGAGTTTCAGACAAGCGACCCTGAGTGACAAGTGTGCGGAAGATGGCGCTAAAGCCTTTGTCGGACTCCAGATAATTATGCATCTTTGATAATTGCGGCAGACTCAAACTTTTCGTGTCGGCGCCGGTGACATGGATCGGGATCGCTGAGCCGGCGCTGGCGGCGCCGCTGGTGCTGACGTGGTGCAGCCGCGAGAATTGCGTGTTGCGCAGCATGCGACTGGCACCGCTGTGTTCCAGGCGACTGTTGCTGCCCGCCGGCGTCCAGTCCAGCGTATGCGTCAGGCTCAAGCCAGTGCTGGCGTTGTGCACGACGTCACTGCCGACGCCGAGTCGGGAGTAGCCACCGGCGGTGCCAGTCAGGTGTGGTGTTAATTGCTTCTGATCGTGCCAGCCGATCGACAAGGACTTGCTTGTAAAGAATCGTTCGGCGATTTTTTTCCATACGGCCTCGGCGTGCAAGCTTCCATATTGGCCTTTGGCGATGGCAAACATCAGATCGGTGAAGGCGACAATGTCGGTCCGTGCCTGCGCCGTATCCATGGCGCTGCCGTCGGCGTTTGGCTGACGCAGCGAGCGCACCATGACGCCGCGCGTCTTGATATAGTTAGCCCCGACCGATGCTGTCGCGCCTGCGCCCGCTTGGCCGCCGATATAGCTGAAAAAGGGACCGGTGCGGATATCGATGCTGGCGCTGAGCGCGGCCGAGGTCTGCGTCTGCGTGCCAATGAACACTTCAAAGCCATGCGTCGTCGAACCGAAATTGACCACGGCATTATGTGCTCGGGAGGCATGTGCATCGAGCCTAGGCGCGAGCGTTGCGGGCAACATCGGTGCCAGGGCTTGGTTGATTATCGCCAGCGACAGCGACACCGGTGCAGTGCTCAGACCGATTACGCTGCCGTTGGTGAGAGTCACCGGATTACCCACATTGTGTTCTTGCAGATAGGTGCGCATGAACTGATGCAGGCCGTCTGTAGTGAGATCCCTGGGGCGGCTGGATGAGGAACTGATGTCGTGTGCCAGACGCAGCGCCCGTCCTAATTCGGTTTCCTGTGTTCGTGCGGGATGCAGGAGCGGCGCATGATGGACCTGCGCCCAGTGCTGTAGATCGCTGATCTTGAGTTCGCGTCCAATCCAGTGGCTCAGCTTGGCCTCAATGGTCGGCTGCAGTAGCTCGACTCGATAATGTGCTGCGATCTTGTCGGCCATAACATGGACTGCAGCCTGGTCGAGGTGATGGCCCAGCGGCGTGTACCTTTCCAGTAGCCCGGCCCAATGCGCCAGGATGGCGGCGTGTTCCACGGCACTTGGTAGCGCCCCGTGCACGTCTAGCAATTGTTCCCGCCAGGCTTGTTGCGGCGTGCTGGCAAGCACTTCATCGAGACAGGCATGCAGCAAGCGCACCGCAGTTGCGCTGCTCTGATAGAGCAGCATCAGATCATCTTCGGGATGCTTTTGCATCGCATTGTTGATGCCCAACGGCGCGAGGACAGTCAATGGCGATTTTTTTCGTCCGATGGCTTGATTCAGACGCGCTGCGGCAATTCGTGCGCGGGCATTGATGATTTGTTTCGAGGAAACGAGCGGCTTGCTGCGATCAAAGCCGACGTCGAGCAAATCTTGCTTATGGTTGGCGCGCGCGATGTACTTAAGCATTTTGTACAGGCGCGTTTGTGCTTGCGCCAAGTCGCTGCCAGCGCCGCTGCGGCGAAAGCCGTTGTGCCACGAAAATAGCGCCGACTTGTCCGCCGCAGACAAGTGGGCATACATGTCACCGCTGCGTTGCAGTGCGGCGACTTCGATCCGCAGTACGGTTTGCGCCAGCGTGGTGGTGCTGGTTTTGCGCCACAGCCAGGCTGGCATCGCATGGTGTAAAAGGTCAACTTGCCGTCCTTGTTCACACTCGACATCGGCCGTGGCTTCAAGCAGGCGTTTGAGGCTGTCGCGCTGCGGCCCACTGAGCGGCAGTTTCATGACGCTTAGCAGCGTGTCGAATTCGACCCTTGACGATGCCAGCCGTGCGGCAACGCTGAGCGCATCTAATTGCGATTGGGTCGACGAGGCGCACTGTATGCCTGGATACAATTGCGCACGGAAGCTGTGCGCATTCCCGGCAAGCGGCAAGAAATCGCTCTTTTGCAAGACAATCAGTGCCGCTAGTGCACGCCCTGCATCGCCGGCGCTGACATGGGCCAGGTGCTGGAGTAGTAATACCTGGGGCATCGGCGACATGATGCTGTGGCGCGCGGCTTCAGCCGCCAGCAGTGCGGCGTACGATTGTTGCAACAGTTGTTTTAACTGGGCCGGCTGGGCAGTGTTGTTGAACAGCCGCATAGCATGGCGTTGCAGTGCGCCGCTTTGCGTGAGCGCATCAAGCAGCCCGGTACCGGCAGGCCACTTGGTCTTGCCGGACGGCCGGTCCGACAGCAACATCCGGACCTCATTGACGGCCGCTTTCGCGATGAGCTTGCTGTGCCCTTGCGCCAGACCCGGTGTGGTTTGCGGCGCTACCAGCGCAGCCTCGCGCGGAGCTGGTTCGCAACCCATTGATCGGCTTGCGGCAGTTGCGGCCGTTGACAGCGCCATCCCAGGCGCCGGCTTAGTCGAGGTGTGGAAAATGACGTTGCGAGTCTGGTTGATGAGATTGTCGGCGGGATGTCGTTGCAGATGGGCTGGCTCGAGCGGCGGGCCGGCATAAACCGATGGCTGGCACTGCGCTGGCAAGTGGTGTCGCATTGACCCGCGAACCGAGGTAATGCGCAGCAGGATAACTGACGCCTGTACTTTTTGCCTTGCCTTGTTCTTGAATGTGAACGATTTCAACAGGCAGGCGGCGATTTTTTTTAGCGCGCGCATGATGGGCCAGTTGTGTGGGCTGCCTGTCGTCTTTTTTCCTCTTGCTTGTGTCATGACATCGGTGGCAACATGAAGTGATACGCCCGGCGGCCAAATATCGGGTGGCATATACCGACTCCTTTAATGAAAATTCTGTTTTTGTCAGAATGCTATTATTGAAGCCGCGCATAGCGACTGACAAGAAAATGCATCAAGTGATATACGCCATCTACCCTGTTTGGGGCATTCTCAAATACCAATAATTGGTAGCGTCAAAATGCCGTTTCCCGTCTTCCCTCTCTCTCGTCACGGATCGTGAGGCGGGCTGCAATAATTTCTTGATCTTGCCAATGGCGTTGTTGATTGAGGCTAGATCGAACCCGCTTTCTGCAGCAGTAGTTGCAAGGCCTGTCGATGGACAATATTCCCTACGATTTGAGGGATGCAAACAACTTGGATCATCATGTGGATTGATACACACTGTCATCTAGATGCCCATGAATTCTCGGGCGAACACTTGGCCATCGCTGATGCCGCAGCGCGGCAAGGGGTCGGCATGATTGTTGTGCCGACGGTGGCGGTCGATCACTTTTCCAAGGTGGTGGTGCTGGCGGCGCAACGCAGCAACTGCTGCTATGCGCTGGGCATCCATCCCCTGCATGTGCCACGCGCCGAGGAATCCGATCTGGCGGTGCTGCGCCAGGCGATTGAACAAGCGCTGCCTGACCCGCGTTTCGTTGCCATCGGCGAAATCGGGCTGGATTTTTTTGTGCCCGAACTACAGCAAGGCCCGCTGCGGGACAAGCAAGAGTATTTCTACCGCGAGCAACTCAAGCTGGCGCGCGAATTTGCGCTGCCGGTGTTGCTACATGTGCGGCGTTCGCAAGACATCATCCTCAAGCATTTGCGTCGTATCGCCACGCCGGGGGGGATTGCGCATGCCTTCAATGGCAGTTTTCAACAGGCCGAGGCTTTTGTTGCGCTCGGCTTTAAACTCGGTTTTGGCGGCGCCATGACTTTTCCGCGCTCGCTGCAGATCCGGCGCTTGGCAGCGCAAATGCCACTCGATGCGATCGTGCTGGAAACTGATGCTCCCGATATTTCGCCAGCCTGGCTGCATCCGGCGCGCAATACGCCAGATCAGATTCCGCGCATCGGCGAGGTGTTGGCCGAGTTGCGCGCGATGTCGGTTGAACAGGTCGCGCAGCACACGGCAAATAATGCGCGTGCCGTTTTGCCAAGGCTGGCCGCGTATCTCGGCGCTGGCGTCAGTTAAGCCATGCGTAGCGTTATTCTCGGCTTCGCTGCGGGTATCGCCTTATTGCAAATGCAGGCGCAGTTGCAGCCGTTCGAGATCCATATCGGTTTGCTGGCAGCGGCCTGTGTGCTGCTGATCATTGCTGGCTTGCTTGGCTGGCGTGGCGCCACTGGCGGTCTTGGTGTGCGCCGTTTATTGCAGATGGGTGCGCTGGTCTTGGCCGGCGTTTGTTGCGGCTTCGCCTGGGGCGGCCTGGTTGCACAATATTATCTCGACGATGAATTGCCCAAGGCCTGGGAGGGACGTGACATTACCGTGGTTGGCACCGTAGAGGGTTTGCCTTATCGCTATGAGCGCGGTGTCCGTTTCAATTTCCAAGTCGAAAAAATCGCCCCGCAAGGCCAGTTGATGCCGGTATTGCCGTCACGCCTAGCCTTGTCGTGGTACGACGAAGGTGGTTTCGCTGGCAACGATAGTGGCGCTGTCGCGGCCCCTGTCCCTGAGGCCCTGAACAACGCTGCAGTCCCTGCCATCAAGCCGGGTGAGCGCTGGCAATTGACGCTGCGCCTCAAACGTCCGCATGGCAATGCCAATCCCGCTGGCTTTGACTATGAAGTCTGGCTGCTGGAGCAAAACTTGCGTGCGACTGGCAGTGTGCGCCCGGACCGGCAACTGGCTTACAAGAATCACCGGCTGGCGGACTTCATCTGGACGCCTGGGCATGTCGTGGCCTATTGTCGCAACTGGCTGCGCGAGCGGATTCTGGCTGCCTTGCCCAATCAAGCCTATGCCGGGGTCATCGTGGCGCTGGTCATTGGCGATCAGCGCGCCATTGCCAGCGAGGACTGGACCATCTTCAATCGTACCGGCGTCGGTCATCTGGTGGCCATATCCGGTTTGCACATCACTCTGGTGGCGGGTTTGTTTGGGCTGGTGATGCGGTTTTTGTGGCGGCGTTCCTTTTTTACGCGCGCGCAATTGCCCTTGCTGCTGCCGGCACCGAAGGCAGCACTCTTGGCGGGCCTGCTAGCAGCTCTGTGCTATGCCTTGCTGGCCGGTTTTGGGGTGCCGGCGCAACGCACTTTTTACATGCTCGCGGTGGTCGCGGCAGCCTATTGGACCGGCCGTTTCACGCCCTTGTCCTATGTGCTGCCGCTGGCGCTGGCAGTGGTGTTGTTGTTCGATCCCTGGGCGTTGCTGTGGCCGGGATTCTGGTTGTCTTTTGGCGCCGTGGCGCTCATTTTGTACGCTTCGAGCGGGCGGGTCGGCAGTGATGCTGTGGCGGAGCAGCAAATCTTGAGCCCGGTGGCGCGCTACCGTCAGCCTGGCGCCGGGCGACGCCTGTGGCTCAAGCTACGCGCCGGCGTCTATACCCAGTACGTCGTGACGCTGGGTTTGTTACCGCTGACCATGCTGCTGTTCGGTCAATACTCACTGGTGAGCCCGTTGGCCAATGCGTTGGCCATTCCCATGGTGACTTTGCTGGTGGCACCTTTGGCGCTGCTGGGCAGTGTCTTGCCAGCGCCGCTATCGCAATGGGTCTTGCTGGCAGCGCATGAAACCTTGAGTTGGCTGGCGCAGTGGCTGAGCTGGCTTAGCAACCAGCCGCTGGCCTTGTGGCGGGTGCCAATGCCGGCACCCTGGATGTTCATTATCGCCTTGGGCGGCAGTTTGCTGCTGCTGGCGCCGCGCGGCTGGCCGACGCGCTGGCTCGGCTGGTTCTGCTGGCTGCCGATGTTACTCAATGAGGCGCAGGAGCCGCCACCGGGGCAATTGCAGATCACGGCGCTGGATGTGGGGCAGGGTATGGCCTTGCTGGTGGAGACCTCGCAGCATCGCCTGCTGTATGACACCGGGCCATCCTACGGCCGTGATGCCGATGCCGGCAGTCGCTTGATCGTGCCTTATTTGCGTGCGCGCGGTATTGATCACTTGGATGCATTGGTGATCTCGCACAGCGATAGCGATCATGCTGGCGGCGCCTTGTCGCTGATGCGCGAGATTGCCGTGGACCGGGTCTATTCGTCGCTGCCGCCGACCAGTGCCATCGTGCGTGCGGCACCGATGCATCAGCGTTGCCTGGCCGATCAGCAGTGGCGCTGGGATGAGGCTGATTTTCACATGCTCTATCCGGTCCAGGCGTTGTATGACAGCGATAAATGGAAACCGAATGCGCTCAGTTGCGTGCTCAAGGTGACGCTGGGCAAGCGCGCCATCCTGTTGCCGGGCGATATTGAGGCGATTCAAGAAGATCAATTGCTCAATAGTCCAACAGTGATCGAGTTACGTGCCGATGTCCTGCTAGCGCCGCACCATGGCAGCGGCACCTCGTCGACCGAGCCGTTCCTGCAAGCGGTACGGCCTGCCATCGCCTTGTTTCAGGTTGGCTATCTCAACCGTTTCAATCATCCCAAGCCCGAGGTCATAGCGCGCTATGCCGCCCTGGGCATTCGCCGCCTGCGCACCGATGAGGCCGGTGCGATCACGCTGCGCCTGGATTCGCAACAGTTGCAGGTGGAACAATACCGGTACACGCATGCGCGTTACTGGTATGGGCGTTAGTTCTACTTTCATGATAATAGGCAGCAAACGCCAACTGATGGATAATGTGGCGATCGTCACTCGTTTTTCAGGTTCGTTCCATGATTAGTACCAGTTCCAGCGCTGAGCTTCGTCCGATTCTGCATTTTGCCCACGCCAATAGTTATCCGGCCGGGACTTACGGCATGTTCTTCGATCAATTACGCCAGCACTATGACGTGCGCGCGCTGGCCATGCATGCGCATAATCCCGCCTATCCGGTAGATGACGGTTGGCGCAAACTAGGCAAGGAGCTGGGCGTCGAATTGGCGCAACGTTACGAGGCGCCGGTGATTCTGGTCGGGCATTCGATGGGCGGTATTCTGAGCCTGCTGGCTGCGCGCAAACGGCCTGATCTGGTGCGCTGCGTGGTCTTGCTGGATTCGCCGGTCGTGGCTGGCTGGCGCGCCCAGTTCTTGTTATTGAGCAAACTGCTGCGCTGGGAAAGCAAGCGTTCACCCGCGCATGCCTCGGCCCGGCGCCGCAACGCTTGGCCGGACCGCGAAGCGGTCTACCAGCATTACGCCGCCAAGCCGATGTTCGCGGCCTGGCCTGAGCGTGTATTACGTGATTACGTCGAGCACGGTGTGACAGCGGCAGCGTCCGGCGGCGTCACGCTGCGCTTTACGCGGGAAGCCGAAACGGCGGTTTATCGCACCATTCCGCATCACCTGGGAGCCTTGATGCGGCGCCCCTATCCGGTGCCGATCGGTTTTGTCGGCGGCATCGATTCGGTGGAATGCCGATTGGCCGGTCTGGGAGCGACCAAAAAGCTGGTGGGTTCCCATTTTCGGCAAATTGCGGGCGGTCATTTGTTCCCGATGGAGTCGCCACAAGCGGCCGCAGCGGCCACCCACGAGATGATTCAAAGCTTGCTGCAGAGACAATAAAAGGCCAGTGCGGCGACGGCACCGTCGCCGCAAAATCTGCGTTAGAGGGAAAACTGAGGGATCAAAAGTGCCCGGATTGGGGTATAATTTGAATTTCCCGCACGTGCCGTTCGGCACTATCTAGTAATGACCAAGTTTGTATTTGTCACTGGCGGCGTCGTGTCGTCCCTCGGTAAAGGGATTGCCGCCGCATCTCTGGCTGCGATTCTCGAATCGCGCGGCCTTAAAGTCACCCTTCTGAAGCTCGATCCCTACATCAACGTTGATCCGGGAACCATGAGCCCTATGCAGCACGGCGAAGTGTTCGTCACCGATGATGGTGCCGAAACCGACCTGGATCTGGGCCATTATGAGCGGTTCATTACCGCCAAGATGAAGAAGGTCAATAATTTCACTACCGGCCAGATTTACGAGTCCGTGATCCGCAAGGAACGTCGCGGCGAATATCTGGGCAAGACGGTGCAAGTGATTCCGCACATCACCAACGAAATTCAAGAGTTCATCCATCGCGGCGCTGAGGGTTTTGACGTCGCGCTGGTCGAAATCGGGGGCACTGTCGGCGATATCGAATCGTTACCGTTCCTGGAAGCGGCACGTCAGCTGAGTCTGCGCGCCGGTCGCAATGCTGCCGCCTTCATACATCTGACCCTGGTGCCTTACCTGGCTTCGGCGGGCGAGCTTAAGACCAAACCGACCCAGCACAGCGTGCAAAAGCTGCGCGAAATCGGTATTTTCCCGGATGCTTTACTGTGCCGCGCCGACCGTCGCATTCCCGACGATGAACGCGACAAGATCTCACTGTTCTCCAATGTGGTTGTCGATGCGGTCATTTCCGTCTGGGATGCCGATACCATCTACAAGATCCCGCAAATGCTGCACGACCAGGGGCTCGACGACATCATCTGCGAAAAGCTGGGGCTGTCGCCGCGGCCGGCCGATCTGTCGATGTGGGATAAGCTGATTTATGCGCAAGACCATCCTTCGCACGAAGTGACCATTGGCATGGTTGGCAAATACGTCGATCTGACCGAGTCCTACAAGTCGCTGACCGAAGCGCTGCGTCATGCCGGTATTCATACCAGCAGCCGCGTCAACATCGAATATCTGGATTCGGAAGAAATCGAAAGCACCGGTACTGCCGGTCTGGCCAAGTACGATGCGATTCTGGTGCCGGGCGGCTTCGGCAAGCGCGGTGTGGAAGGCAAGATTGCTGCCGCCAAATTTGCGCGCGAACATAAGGTACCGTATCTGGGCATTTGCCTGGGCATGCAGGTCGCTTTGCTTGAGTATGCGCGTAACAAGGCTGGTTTGCCGCAAGCCAACTCGACCGAATTCGATGCCAATACCGAGCAACCGGTGGTGGCGTTGATTGACGAATGGCAAAACCATGACGGCAAGGTCGAAAAACGCGATGCTAATTCCGATCTGGGCGGCACCATGCGTCTGGGTGCGCAGACATGTGACGTCAAACCGGGCACCCTGGCGGCCGAAATTTACGGCAATCAGGTTACCGAGCGCCATCGTCATCGTTACGAAGCCAATAATTTTTATCTGGAACGCATCGAAGCTGCCGGCTTGATCGTCTCTGCCCGTACGCCGAGCGAAGACTTGTGCGAAATCATGGAGTTGCCGCGCAACGCGGCTGACGTCAATACGCATCCATGGTACCTGGGTGTGCAATACCATCCTGAGTTCAAGTCAACGCCACGCGACGGACATCCGCTGTTCATCTCTTATATCAAGGCGGCGCTGGCGCATCATGAAGCGGTGTCGAAAGGGCAGGCATGAAACTGTGCGGTTTTGAGATCGGCCTGGATCGGCCATTCTTCCTGATCGCCGGCACCTGCGTGATCGAGTCGGAACAGATGGCGCTGGACACCGCAGGCATGCTCAAGGAAATCACGACCGAACTGGGTATCCCGTTTATCTACAAGTCGTCGTTCGACAAGGCCAATCGTTCTTCGGGAACTTCGTTTCGCGGCCTGGGCATGGATAAAGGCCTTGAAATTCTGGCCAAGGTGAAACAGCAGATCGGCGTGCCGGTGTTGACCGACATTCATGAGATTGACGATATCGCACCGGTGGCCGCCGTGGTCGACGTGTTGCAGACACCGGCTTTTTTATGCCGCCAGACCGATTTCATCCGCGCCTGTGCGCAGTCGGGCAAGCCAGTCAATATCAAGAAGGGCCAGTTTCTGGCACCGCATGACATGATCAACGTGATCGCCAAGGCGCGTGCAGCGGCCAAGGAAGCGGGCCTGCCGGAAGATAATTTCATGGCCTGCGAACGCGGTGTATCGTTTGGCTACAACAATCTGGTGTCAGATATGCGCAGCCTCGCCATCATGCGTGAGACTGGCGCACCGGTGGTATTCGATGCCACTCACTCGGTGCAGTTGCCGGGCGGTCAAGGCACCTCGTCAGGTGGTCAGCGCGAGTTTGTACCGGTGCTTGCCCGTGCCGCCATTGCGGCCGGTATTGCCGGCGTGTTCATGGAAACCCATCCGAATCCGGCAGAGGCCAAGTCGGATGGCCCCAATGCGGTGCCGCTGGCGCGCATGAAAGAGTTGCTGCAGACGATGGTGGCTTTGGATAGCATCGTCAAGAAGTCCGGCTTCCTGGAAAACGATTTTTCCTGAAGCATCAACTGCGGCCTGTGCCTTGCCAAGTCTGGCAGGTCCAATTGCAGTGCATGTACCTATAAAAAAATTTGCTTAACACTTTGCTTGATGGAGATCTGAATGAGTGCAATCGTTGATATTATCGGCCGCGAAATAATCGACTCGCGCGGCAATCCTACTGTTGAATGCGATGTCCTGCTGGAATCCGGTGTTCTGGGGCGCGCCGCGGTGCCGTCCGGCGCCTCGACCGGCTCGCGTGAAGCGATTGAGCTGCGTGATGGTGACAAGAGCCGTTATTTTGGTAAGGGCGTGTTGCAAGCCTGCGAAAATATCAATACCGAAATCTCTGAAGCCATCATGGGTCTGGACGCCAACGAACAGGCTTTCCTGGACCGCACGCTGATCGATCTGGACGGCACCGACAACAAGGCTCGCCTGGGCGCCAACGCCACGCTGGCAGTGTCGATGGCAGTGGCCAAGGCTGCTGCGGAAGAAGCCGGTCTGCCGCTGTATCGCTATTTCGGCGGTAGCGGCGCGATGCAAATGCCCGTGCCA
>Ga0302154_10002959_pt1 | contig 12597 bp, 9 predicted proteins | sample I_Bog_N2_3_FD_193507 | JGI IMG/M metagenome (GOLD analysis project Ga0302154, IMG submission 193507) | Peat permafrost microbial communities from Stordalen Mire near Abisko, Sweden - I_Bog_N2_3 | ecosystem: Environmental > Terrestrial > Soil > Wetlands > Peat | place: Sweden: Abisko, Stordalen...
CTGGGGGATTGAGAACAAGGTCCACTGGATACTGGACGTCATATTCGCCGAGGACCAATGTCGCCTGAGGAAAGATCATGCCGCCAAGAATATATCGACAGTGAGACGCTGGGCATTAAACATGCTGAGAGTGGTCGCGATATCTGGTGGTCCCGTGGTCACAATAATTGGTGGTGATTGGATGTAGGAGCTTGGGGGCCGTTTCCCGAATGCGTTTCCCGCCTCAAGAGGGGTCATGTGGGAACCGGGAAACGGGAAACGCGCCTTCCGCGAGTACCGCCAGCCCCCTTGACCCCTGCGCTCGGCGGGCCTGATCTCCGCGGGCGAAGGGTCCGATGCAGTTATGGCGAGCAAGAGAGCCGATGGTCCCTTCGCCCACGTCGAGCATGCCCACCGTGCTCGGCGTCAAGGGCATCGCGCTGCGCGCTCGCCGCCTGCGGCGGGGCTTCGCATCCCGTGATTGTGAGGTGCCTCCGGCGGGGCTCAGCTATCCGCTGCAGGAGGCGCCAACCGGAGTCGATGGTGCCTGAGCCAGTCGATAACCCCGTGCATCCCGCGACAGCTGTCCCCGCTCGCAGAGTTGATCGAGCAGGACGCCAATGGTGGCCGCCCGCATGCACAAGGCGGTCCGGATCTCGCGGCGGGTGAGCGAGCCCGATGCGGCCGTGAGGAGACTCACCAGTCGCGCCTCTGGGTTGTCCTCCGGATCATCCCGGTCATCAGCGGCTTTGCTCTCTTCCTGCAGAATCAGGTGCCGCTCACTGGCCTGCAAGGTCAACCGAATGGGATCTGGTGCGGACGCCGCGCGATGCTCGATATCAAGCGTCAAGACATCCTGTTGCCGCCGGAGGAAGAGGTTGGAGTCACCCCAGGCATGAAACTCACTGGAACCCCGCAATGCCTGCCCGGCCCGGATGTGCGATGCACCCTTGCGCGCATGGTGGACGACGAGGATGGCGCAGCCATGGGCACGCTGGAGCTGCCGCAGGCCATCGAGGATGGGTGCGACATCGCCCGCGACGTTCTCGTCCACCCGATGCAGACGCACGAAGGGATCGAGAATCAGCAGCACCGGCCGGTACTCCGCCACGGTCAGCGCCAGGCGCTGACGATCAGTATCGCTGTCGAGCCGCAGGGTAGGGGTGGTGATGATCTGGATCGGGAGCTCCGACAGCGCTACCCCCAGTCCCGCGGACAGCAGGGCCAGCCGATCCCGGACGGTGGCCGGTGCATCCTCCGCCGCGAACAGCAAGACCGTGCCCATACGGCTGACGCGGTGCCCACCCAGGCAGCTGCGTCCAGACGCCACAGCCACCGCCATGCTCAGGGCACAGATCGATTTGCAGCACTTGGGCTCCCCACCCAGGATGCCGACCGCGTCATACCCCCAGAGCCCATCGATGAGCCAGCGTGTCGCTTCTGCAGTGGCGGTGATGGTATATGCCGGCTGCACGGGAAAGGGCTCGATCACGGTCATGATGCCTTCCTGGTGCGGCCGGCGGTTGTGGCAGCGCCGACCGTGGACGGCCTGACGACGCGGGTGAAGAGCTGTTCATCGAGCCGATCACAGGCGGGGTCGGCCAAGGCCGCCTCCACCAGCTGGTCGCCGAGGAAGATCAGGCTGCGGCGGTTGCCGCAGGCATGCTCGGCCAGGCTCCGCTTCAGTCCGTCGGTCATCAGCGTCGGATTGCCGGCCCGCGTCAGGAGATGTTCCAGCAGCAGGATCAGATCGGGGATGGTCGCTGCGGCAGTGCGGTGGTGAACGCGGATGCGCGACGCCAATGGCAGCAGCTCGCGAGCCTGGAGCAGTTCGCCCAGGCGGGCATCCCCCGCCAAGATGACGCTCAGCAGCGTCACGGCATCGAGATCGGCGGTCGCCAGCAGCCGCAGCTCTCCCAATACCGCGGTGTGCATCTCCTGAGCCTCATCGACGATCAGCACCGGGCGCTGATGAGAGGCACCCCAATGCGACTGCCAGCGTTCCCGCAGCACCCGTGCCCCTGCCCAGCGGTTGCTGGGAGCCAGGGCGACCCCGAACAACGATCCCAGCTCACGGTAGAAGTCGGCTACCGAGGCCTGGGGCCTGGTCAGCACCCCGGTCACCAGATCCGTGTGTTCCCCCAGGCGTGCCTGCAGGCAGCGCAGGAGGGTGGACTTGCCGGTGCCGGCATCGCCGACGATCAGGGCGAATCCGCCACTGGTGACCAAGTGGTCGCATCGGCCCAGGACATGAGCCATCTCGGTGGTAATCTGACAGGCTCCCGGTGGCAGGGCCGTCGCAAAGGGATGGAAGGAGAGCCCGAAGCGGGCCAGGCGCTTATCGAGAGGCATCATAGGGGGTATCCTCGGGTGGCAGTGGTGATGGTAGTGGTAGTGAGGGTCGGGACGGTGGAGGCGGAGCATCATTCACCGGGATGAATGCCGGTGGCAGACCCGTCGCACGCGCTGCCATCAAGGCGGCCTGCAGCAATGGCGGCAACCCCCGCGAGACGCCCGGCGTGATAGCAGCAGGAGGCACCACCGGCTGCGACAACTCCCGGCGTAATCCAGAAGCATTGGCATGGATGTCCACGGGCCAGAGGCGCTCGAGGATCGCGTCGGTCTCGGCATGGGCGAGGAAAACGTGATCCAGATCCCAGCTGGCATACCGGATCATCACCGTGCCCAGGTGACGGTAGTGCGATGGGATCTCGAAGCGCTTCCCGCCCAAGGCGATCGATCCATCGCTGCGGCGCTGCTTCCGGGTTTCACGTCTGGTGAAGGCATGGGTCAGCACCTCGCTGGGTGGCGTGACCCGGCCGACATCCGGAGCGCTCTGATAGCGCTCCAGTGGCGTTGTCTGGATGCCGCCATGGAGACGTCGATGGTAGTCGTGCTCGATCCAGGCTTGGGTCAGCTCGTTCAGCCGATAGAGATCCAGGCCATGCTCTCGGCGGAGCATCGCCAGCAGCCGCCCTTCGACCTGGCCCCAGAAGACTTCCATCTTCCCGTTCTGGTTCGGAGCATAGCACAGGGTCCTCTCGTGGACGACACTCAGGCGATGCAGGCCGTGGCTGATCTCGGCGGCGACGAACGGTCCGCCGTTATCGCTCAACAGCATCCGCGGCAATCCGCGCTTGGCGATCGCCTGCGACAGGGCATGGGCTGCGGACGCGGTCTCTTCGCGCCAGAACCATTGTGCGTGGCAAATGAAGCGGGAATGGTCGTCCAGGATGGCGATCAGGGCGGGGCGCTGCATGACGCCGTCATGCGAGAGCGACAGCGAGCCATGGTGGGCATCGATGTGCCACAGCGCATGGGTGTGGGTATGCTCGAATTGCCGCACTTCCCTGCGGGCGAAGCGCTCACGGGTCGCCCGGGCTCCCGGGGTATCATGGCGGTCAGCGGGGTGATGCCGGGGGATCAGGCCATGCCGACGCATGAAGCGCCGAACCGTCACGTAACTGGGAGCTTCCTTCTTCTTCTCTGGTGACATCCCAGCGATGAGATTGTCGTAGTGCAGCAGGTAGCTCCAGGACGCGTGTTCGGCATGGGAGACCCGCACAGCGGCATCGGTCGTCGCATCAATTCTCCTAGAAACCCCAGCGTCCCGACGCAATGTCCGCGACAGTGCCCGGGTCGGCTCCTGCTGAGCGCGGGCGGTATAATACCAGCGCTCAATGCTCGTGAATGAGAAGCGGACGGGCATACCGTTGATCGGGTGACTCCATGTCTGTGCCGACAGCGCCATCAAACGCGGGCGGAGCTCTCCTGGGACTGGCGGTTGCGCCAACAACGATCCCACGATCGCGAACCGCAGCTGCGCCCACCGCTGAATGTGCGGCAGATTCTGGTCTTTGGTCATCGCTCGTGCCTCCGCCCACCCCAGCGAAGCTCCGCCGTATGCGAATGTCGTCCGATCAGGGTGTGGGGCCGGGAATCTGCAAGGATTCCAGGTGGTGCGCAAAGCCCATCTTCTGCGCGTCCAGCGGTCCGTGCTTCTGTCCGTCGTGTTCCCAGTTCCGTCCGCCGGTCAACGGGTGGATCAGCATCATCCATCTCGTGATGCGATAGGGCCATCGACCACGCCAGAGGGACAGCACTGCCCTTGGCTGGCTCCGTTCGTCATTGCCCAATGTCATCGTGCCGGCGACCGTGCGGCCGGTGGCCGTCTGCCACAATCCCCCGAAGCGATCGCGCCAGCGACAAATGGATTGGCGGGAGCAGCCCATCTCCCGACGCAACTGATCTTCCTCGGCAGAATTTGGCGGCGTGCACAGGAGCGCCAAGACGGCTGGTCCGCTGTAGACCAACCCGCCCCAAAATAGTACAGACGGCGGGGTTACGCGATGACGACAGCCGTCACGCCCACAGCTCAGACTCAGGCGCAGGGTGGTTGCATTATCGAGAGGCTCGACATGCCCACGAGGCTTGCGCTGATAGGAACACGCACGGAGCGGGCCACCACACAAAGGACATCGCGCCGCTCGGACAGCGGCGGCGATGAGCACGTCGATGGCGGAAAAAAATGAAAGGCAACTTGCCGACAGGATACCTGTCTGGAACATGCGCGTGTCTTCCTGGTCTTGGTAACCCTAGAAGACACCCCCGGGCGGCCCTAACAAGTCGCTCGGGGTTTTTTTGTACCCCAGTGCACCATCACGCAAAGTGACCGGGAAACGGCGAATAGCCCTCAATTACTGTGGTCAGGCTCAGCGTGGTGGGATGAACCCGAAGCCAAGCCGCACCTCGGCAATGGTGGCATAGTCGCAATGCTTGGTATCCATGCGCCAACCCCAGCAGGCTTGGTACCAGGCGACCTCGCCGCTCGGAATCTCGACCCAGCGCCGTCCGGTGAAATCGATCGGTACGGCATAATCGCGCATGCCATTGCCGCCGATCTGTATCAGCAGGGTGGCACCGCTGCCATCACCATCGATCTCCAAGCCCACGCCGCGACGGCCGGTCAGATCCAGCCTGCTGTTCCAGGATGGGAGTGCATCAGTCTCCCAGTTGGCCTTCTCCACGGCGTGGTCGGCAACCACCCGTAGCCGATCGCCATCCCGGGATACCACCGAATATCCCCGGTTGTGAACCTCCTGATGTGCTGCCGGCATCATCAGGAGGTTCGCCGGCACGCCTACGGGCTTGGCTGACTTCTGGTCATTGCCGGCGGTGAAGATGTCGCTCGCTACGCGCTGCCCCTGTGCCGACCCATCGCCGGCGACGGCCACCTGATTGCCATCGGGAACGAAGGCCCACAGCACGCGGATGATGAAGCCGGGTACCTGGGGACGGTCGGGATTGTCCAGCTCGACAGGCTCACCGGCTTTCACGAACTGGCGCGGTCCGAGCGGTCCGTGCTCCTGGCTCAGCTGCCAAGGGATGTCGCCTGCGGTCCGTGTCAGCACCCGTACCGGAACGATGGCATAGCCTTCCGCCGTTGCCCTGGCAACCTGGACCAGTGGCGATACGAGATGATGGCTGCGGCCCGGCAGGCCCGGGGCGGGAACGGTCAAGGTGGCCTGTAGGCGGGCATGCTGCTCGTCACTCATCAAGCGGCTCACCGCCTTCCAGTCGGTGACGGCCTGGAGCATGCGTTCGGTCAGTCCGAACTGCAAGAGGCTGGCGGCTGAGACGCTGAACATAGGCTCGGGTCGGCTCAGGCCCTGGGCGCCGCCATAGTGCCCCTGGCTGAGGAAGAAGTGGGCATCGAGCATGCGGGTGGCGGCACGAGACGGCGAATCGAGCTGGACCGGAGCGTTCCAGCCACCGGTGGTGAATGGACATGAGCCGCGTAGCAGACGCCGGGTCGCATTGAAGCGGTACTCGAAGTTGCATCGCGGCGCGCTGCCGGAGCTGTCATGGGCCGCTACCGGCTGGGGGATGTTCTGGTAGACCAGGGTGGCGAATTTCCGGTAACCCCAGTCCCCATCATAGCAATGGATCTCGGCCCCGTCGAATTCGGTATTGGCGATATGGCAGCGTTCCACCATGCCGGCGAATTCACGCGCCATCTCCTCCAGCAGCGGGGAATCGTTGTCGGGGACGAAATTCTGCCCGTAGGGGACGACCAATCCCGCCCCGTCGCCACCCACGGCGTGCGCAGCCCTGACGGTACCGCAGACGCCGCGCCGACAGCCGGTCAGCAGCCAGCTGTTGTGTTCGGTCGTCTCGAAGGAGCCGACCTCAACCAGTTCATCGTCGAGACGCACCACGTTGTATTCGAATAATAGCGGCAGGTCGCGCGGTCGGCCGAGCGTGTGACCATCACCCAGCAGCATGGGTACGGGTGACGAGGGAGTGAAGGCGATGGTCCGCTCATCCGCGCCCACCGCCTGCGCCACCGTCCCCTTCACCCAGCTCGCCAGGCGGCGGTCGGGCCGGGTGCCGATGCGTATGGCATCATTCATGCCGATGCCGCCGCTGACATAGTGGAGCTTGAGCAGCATGCCCTTGGCCGCGACCTCATCGCTGAACGCGCGCAGATCCTCTTCGCCGCGCGGGAAGACCGCGCGATTGATGTGCACGTGGCCGTTGCGGCCAGGCCAGAAGTTGTCGCTGCGCCAGGTCTGGGTGTAGAGATAGATCTCCTTGGCCTGCATGCGCTGTGCGAAGGGAATTCCGGCACGCAGCTCAGCGAGGTCCTTCCCATCCAGGATGAGCTGGCTGCGATCGGCGTAACGTAGCTGCCACCTCTGCATCCAGGCCCTGGCGGCATCCAGGGTCCAGGAGCCGGAGACACGAGGATGCGGCAGTTGCTCATCGACCCAGATATGCAGCAGCGCCTCGTCCTCGTCCGCATCGTCTGCCGCCACATAAAGAGCAACGCCGCCGAGATTCCCAGGAGCGACGGGATGACCGAGGTGGTCCCAGCTATATTCGAACCAGCGGTCGTTGCTACGCACCTCGGACATCCAGTCGAGGTCGATGGCGCGTAACCGGTGTGCGCCAGAGATGTCGTGGAAGGCCATGCGCAGGATCGCCCGGTCGGTGGCGATGCCAGTCAGGGCGGCGATACGCCAGGCGCAGTGACGGACTCCACGGCTGACCGCGAACTCCACCTGCCGGAGGCCATCGGCGGAACGGGCGATGAGGCGGTCCGGGCCATTGAGGCGAATATCGCAGAGCGGGATGGTTGTCGGTGTGCCCTGGGGATCGCGATCTACGACCGTGAAGACCGGCAGATCAGCGCGGACCGCGAGCGCCTTGCCGCTGGGATGAGCGATCAGGTGCTCGGGACCGCCACGCTCGTTGAAGGCAATTTCCAGGGCCGGGCTGCTGAACGTCACCGTCGCAGCTGCGGCCAGCGCGGTGGGCGACGAGACCGCGACGATGAGAAGAAGACGGATGATCAGGGGTTTAAGCGCGAATTCGTGGAACAGGGCGCAGCCATATCGGCGCGGATCCGCCATCGCGTTGTCCGGTGCAGCGAGCTTTGGCAGCATATGCTTATCGGGCCGGGCAGCTATGGGAATGGAGCGATGAAGCCACATCGGCGAATTCCTCAATGGCGTTACTTGGCCTGCTGATCCAGCTTTTCTTGTTCAAGCGACTGCTTGATCGCATTGTTGAATTGGTGATCGAAGTCGGTGGGTGACTTCAGAACAGCCGGCGCGACGACCACTTCGCCGTAGGTGCCGCCATCCCAGCGCAGGTTTCGCAGGGTGAGTGTGGCGTGGTTCTCCCATCCCTGCTTGCCAATGTCGCTCCTGGTTCCGTCCTTGGCGGTCACCGAGCCAGTAGGGGAAAACTGTAATTGGGTCAACGTCTGCCAGGACGTCAGCTGTTCGGTGCTGTGTTCATCAATGGGACGTAGATCGGCAAGGTTGACCCTCACCGTCTGCCAATCCGGAGATCCCTTCAGATGGTGCAGCGTGTAGTAGGTACCGCTGCGCCCGGAAAAGGCACCCCATTCGTTGGCAAAGAACGTCACCACCAATGAGCAATCCTTGCTTGGATTCACATCGACGGCCAAGGTGGCACCGTCCGGCCCGCGCCATTTCGGATCCTTCACCTTGCGCGTGATCGCGGTCCACAACGGCGGGTGGTCCCAGTTCAGCCGATACCAGTCCTGCCAGCCACGTAGACCATCGTCGATCATGCGCTCATGCGCGACGTCGGTCGCTTGCACTCTGGCAGCCGCAAGCTGCTGGCCTGACAGGACCAGGACACGAGAGCTATAGGTGAAAAACGCTGAATTCCCCGATCCCGGCGATTGGGCGATGTCGCGATAGCGTGCAGGCGTTTGGTAGCTGACGTTGGCGTAGGCGAACAACGGCTGGCTTATGCTGCTGATCGGGCACTCCGCGGTCCATTGCGCTCCGTTGCTCTGCGTGGGCGCGCTACGCCAGAAACGGGTCAGGCTGTGAGGATCATTCGAGTAGTAGACCTGGACGGCGGTGATGGAAAGTGACGCATCCACGGTAACCGCCAGCAATGGCGCCCCCGACGTCGGCGACAGGCTCATTGCCAGCTGAGGTGCGGTCGGATTGACAAAGGCATGCCTCAGGTACTGCTCAAAGAACAGGTGCTGCGTGAGCTGATGATCATCGGTGTGCCGGTGATTGAGATGCGGCGAGATGCTCACGCGCAGCAGCTGGTCGGGAACATCGCGCCAGGTCCAGGCGAAATGGTTGAGATTGGCGTGGAAGTCGTTGGTTGGTGAGAGCCACAGGATCGGGCAGGTGATTCGCGGGATATATGCATTGTCGGATATGGTGGCGAGCAGCAATGGCGAGTCGGTGCTGGGAATGGCGCCCGGCACTTGCTCGGCGACTTCCATCGGGACGTCGCCTGATCCGCCGCAAGACGGCACTGCGGCCTTCACCCGCTTGTCGATCGCGCAGAGGTTGGTGGTCAGTTTGCCGCCCATTGAATGACCATACACGCCCAGGCGCTCGGCATCGATCTCTGGCTGGCTTTCCATGAACGTCAGGGCCCTGCGCGCTGCGACCAGCACCACGAACCAATTGCTGTTGCGCGGGGACTCGACTGGATCGAGGGTATAGTCATCCGGGAGGAGCGAGCCGGCGAAGTGGTTGACCTTCTGGCGTTGCGGGACGTGGGTTGCATCCAAGGCACCCCAATCGGTGTTGGGGCCATCGTAGCTGCCCTGGAACCGGCCCAGATTGAAGCGGTTGCCGCCCCAGTTGATCGAGATCGAGGCGTAGCCACGTCGCGCGTCGGCAATGGCGCAGTCGAGACTCGCCGACTGACCGCCGCCATGGATCTGCATCAGCCCTGGCAGCCTGCTGGCGCCTTTCGGGAAGGCATAGAGCAGACCCAGCTTGGCGATCACGCCCTTGAAGGTCCCGATATCGATGCGCACCACGCGGCAAATGATGCCATCGGCATCCCATTCCTTGCATACCTGGACATTGAGTGGATCGCGATGCGGATCGAAACCTTGCCACAACTGGTCGAGCGTGGTCGGGATGATGCCATCCTGGAGGGGCGGCAAGGTATCAGCCGCCGTCCCTGGGAGCTCGGTGTACATTGCGGCAAGGAGGATGACCAGGGACAGGGCCGAAGGGCGGGTCATGGTAAAGCCTGCGACGATCTGACGGTGCGCGATGAGCTCTGTGGGCTGGTCCCTGCGTGCATCCATCCAGCAGCATACCCTGGCCGGGCGCGCGGGGAGGACAGGGGCTGGCCGACGATGATATCGTTATCATCCATGATGTATGATCTACGCGCGAAAGTCCGACTTGTTGATCATGACTACGGCATTTGAGAAATCGAATGGTATTGTTCTGCAATAGGCGCACGCCGCATACCGTATCCCATGAGGAAAGGTGGGAGTCCCTGCTCGTGAATGGACTGTTGATTATCCCCCTTGGAATGATAACGTTACCAGAACCATCATGCCCCGTCGACCACGCGCCCACTCCACCCCAGCCAGCGGCCGCGTCACCTTGGCGCAGATTGCTGCTGAAGTGGAGCTGCCGGTGATGGCGGTATCGCGCGCCCTCAATGGACGACCTGGCATGGTGTCCGAGGAGCGACGCGTTCGCATCCTCGCGGTGGCCAAGCGTCTCGGCTATCGGCCAAACCTGATGGCGCGGGCGATTCAGACGGGCCGCTCGCACATCATCGGCGTATCGGTGCCACCGATCGGGGATTTCGGCTCGCGCATGGTGTGCGGCATCCATGAGGTGCTTGTCGTTTCCGACCATCTTCCGCTGCTGCATTGGCGCACGCCAGATCCGAGCGCCGATCCGGAGCGCATCCGCAGCGCCGAGCTCGCGGTGGTCAATGCCCTGCTCGATTATCGGGTCGATGGCGTCATCCTGTTCCCCGCAGATGATTGGGTGCTGGATCTTCATTTCCGGGAATTGCATCGCCGTGGGGTGCCGCTGGTGACGGTCGATCGCCAGCTGCAGCAGGTCGCCGCCGATTTCGTCGGAACCGATGACCGCTACGGCGCACGTCTTGCGGCCGAGCACCTGCTCGCGCTCGGACATCGCCAGGTCGCTCAATTGGCTGGAGCGATGAGCTATGGCACCTACGCGGATAGGAGCGACGCTTTCGAGGAGACCATCCGCTCGGCCGGCGGGACATGCGTGACGCTGGAGAAGCCCGCCCTCAGCGAGCTAGCCGGCACGATCTTTCAGACCAACCGTCTGCTCGATTCCCGGCCGCGTCCCAGTGCAGTGTTCCTCGCTCACGACCACCTCGCCTCAGGAGTCTTCGCCGCGGCGGCAGCGCGCGGACTGCAGATACCACGCGATCTGTCGGTGATCGGCTTCGCCGACCTGGCGCATGCCGCGTTGCTGCATCCGCCGCTCACCACCGTGCGCCAGGATACTGAGGCGATCGGCAGGCGCGCTGCGGATCTCGTGCTGCGCCGGTGCCTGGGCCAGGAGATCGGCGAGCCGGTGCGATTGCGGCTCGTGCCAGAACTCATCGTGCGGGCATCGACGGCCAGTATCTCGCAGGGACGCGAGTGACGGCGTTCTCTCAAAGATCAGCTGGCGACGGGAAGGCTTGGCGCATTGGCCGGCTCCGGGCAAGAGTAGAGAAGATGCCAATGCTCTTTGCTGTCAAGTTCATAGCCGAACCGAATGGGTATCAGGAGCATATCGTCATTTAATCGGCTATCAGCGAAGCTGAGATCATAGAAAGGTGTCGCTCAGATGTCAGGAAGCAGTCAACGATTGGCTTTGTCGGCGCTGATCTGTCCCTGGTCGGCTCGCGAATCGTACCGCTATCGCTCAGCGTCTTGCCATGCTCTCCTTTGGCGCGGACAACGCGACCGGGCCGAGACGGCTTGCGCCCTGGAAAGGCAGCATCCAGCCAGGATATTCCAGTGGTAATGCGCTGACCATATCGAGCGCGGCGATCTCATCCGGCGTGAGCTCGACGTCGACGGCTGCCAGATTATCTTGCAACTGTTCGATGCGCTTGGCTCCGATAATGACCGAGGTCACCACCGGTTTGGACAGCAGCCATGCGAGGGAGATCCGTGCCGGACTGCACTGGTGGGCTCGGGCGATGGGCGCCATGGCATCCAGTATGCGCCATGTGCGCTCCTTGTCGACGAGGGGGAAATCGAATTCTGTGCGGCGGGAGCCCGCTGGTTTCTGGTTGTCGCGACTGAACTTGCCTGAGAGCAGGCCGCCCGCCAGCGGGCTCCACACCAAGAGACCGGTCTTTTCGGCTTCGAGAAGCGGCACGATATCACGTTCGAGGTCTCGGCCAGCGATGGAGTAGTACGCCTGCAGGGTATCGAAGCGGGCGAGTCCCTTGAACTGGGAGATGGCGAGGGCCTTGGATATCTTCCAGGCTTGCCAATTGGAGCAGCCGATGTAGCGGACCTTGCCCGTCTGCACGAGGGTGTCGAGTGCGCGCAGCGTCTCCTCGATCGGGGTGATGACATCGGTGCCATGGATCTGGTAGAGGTCGATGTAATCGGTCTGAAGGCGGCGCAAGCTCGCATCGATGGCGTCCATTATGTGGCCCCGCGACGCCCCGACATCGTTGCGCCCTGAACCGACGCGGCCGAAGACCTTAGTGGCCAGGACCATATCCTTGCGTGCGATGCCGACATTCCTCAGCGATTGCCCGAGTAGGCGCTCGCTGTCGCCATCGGAATAGACATCGGCCGTATCAATGAAATTGATCCCAGCAGTGATCGACGCCTGTATCAGCGCATCCGCTCCTGCCTGATCGACGCCTCCGATCGCCTGCCAATGCCCCTGTCCAGCGCCTATGGTCATAGTTCCCAGGCAAAGAGTTGAGACCAGCAGTCCGGTATCGCCGAGAGTCGTATAGCGCATAGAGTGCCTCTTTGGTGATGAAGATGGTTTGGGAGGATACTGTTCGGTTAGAGCGGTCGGCGGTTCGCGCTCATGAAGGGTATGGACTCAGATGTCACCTGCGCATTCGAAACAGGCGTGAGCCGATGGCGTTGCGCACCTACGACAATTGCGGCAATGGCTCTGAAGCATTCACCCGCAGGAAGCCCCGACACCCTGCATTGGCCAACAGTATGCAGGTCTGACTGCGATCAGTCATCAGATTCATACCGGGCTCATCCGATGTGGTCTCTGCGAAGCATACTCACCGTGCATTCCATGCAGATAGATCCCATCAGGTCAATATCATTTCACCTCA
>Ga0302154_10002971_pt1 | contig 12560 bp, 12 predicted proteins | sample I_Bog_N2_3_FD_193507 | JGI IMG/M metagenome (GOLD analysis project Ga0302154, IMG submission 193507) | Peat permafrost microbial communities from Stordalen Mire near Abisko, Sweden - I_Bog_N2_3 | ecosystem: Environmental > Terrestrial > Soil > Wetlands > Peat | place: Sweden: Abisko, Stordalen...
GATGAACGATGCCTCGCGGCTGAAGGACGGCCAGGCGCATTACTCCGCGCTGCTGACGCCGGAGGGCTGCTTTGTGGACGATCTGCTGGTGCACCGCGACAACGAGAACAACTACCTTCTGGTGGTGAACGCGGGCAACAAAGACAAGGACTACGCGTGGATTATGGCTCACGCCGGAACCATGCCAAACGTGCGCATCTCGGACGATTCCGCCAACTATTCGCAACTGGCCGTACAGGGGCCGCGCGGGTTGGAGACGCTGCAAAAGCTCACGAAGGTTGATCTGGCGGCGATCAAAAATTATTGGTTTACCTGGGGCGAAGTGGCGGGCGTGCCCAACGTGCTGATTACGCGCACCGGCTACACGGGCGAAGACGGCTTCGAGATTTACCTGCCCGGAGACGTGGCGACCACGGAGAAGCTGTGGAACGCGCTGCTCGAAGCGGGCAGGGAATTCAACATTCGTCCGTGCGGGTTGGGCGCGCGCAATACGCTGCGGCTGGAGGCGGGAATGCCGCTCTACGGCCACGAGATCACCGACCAGGTGAATGTGTTTGAAGGTGGACTGGAGCGTTGGCTGAAGCTCGACAAGGGCGAATTCATTGGCCGCGAGGCGCTGCTTGCGGTGCAGGCTGCGGGCGGGCCAAAGCGCAAGCTGGTGGCATTGGAGATGGTGGAACGCGGCATCGCGCGCGACGGGTACCCGGTGCTTGACCTGGAAGGAAACGAGATTAGCGCGATCACTTCCGGTTCGCCAGCGCCGTTTTTGAAAACCAACATTGCATTTGCGCTGCTGCCGACGGCTGTTGCTGCCTCGGGCGCTGATGTGCTGGTGCAGGTGAGGGCGAATCGAGTGCGGGCCAAACAAATTCCGGCGCCATTTTACAAGAGGGCGAAAAAATAGGGTGATTCCCACCCTTCACAAAAAGCATGAAGGGTGGGGCACCCGGATTTCTTAAATATTTAGTGGGACGAGAATGCGTCACACCTGCATGACTTCGGCTTCCTTTTTCTGGGAGAGCTCTTCCATACGGCGAATCTCTTCGTCGGTCATCTTCTGGATTTCTTCGAGAGAGCGCTTCTCCTCGTCCTCGCTGATCTTCTTTTCCTTGGCGAGTTTCTTGAGGGCGTCGTTGCCGTCGCGGCGAACATTCCTGGCTGCCGTCCGGTGCTCTTCGAGGACCTTGCTGAGGTGCTTGCAGACATCGCGGCGGCGCTCCTCGGTCATGGGCGGAACGGGAATGCGCAGCACCTTGCCGTCGGAGATGGGATTGAAGCCGAGATCAGAGGTGCGCACGGCCTTTTCGATCTCCTTGAGAATGGTCGGGTCCCAGGGCGCAATCAGGATCATCTGCGCCTCGGGCGCGGAGACCTGCGCGAGCTGGCTGATGGGGGTTTTCGTGCCGTAGTAGTCCACCTTGACCTGATCGAGCATGTGGACGCTGGCGCGGCCTGTGCGCGTGGCGGCCAGGTTGGCCTGGAACGTGGCTACGGCGCCGTCCATGCGACGCCTGAGGTCCGCGTTGAGTTCTTTGAGCGCCGGAATACCGGCCATGATCGAGACTGCCATAGTGTTCTTCCTCACTTAGAGCGTGTCTAAAAACTTAGTCTTGGGCGAAGGGTACGGGCTTTAGCCCGTACATCAGAGGCTGAAGTGGAACGGGGCTTTAGCCCCTGAGGGAGCATTTATCAATCATTTGCAGACCCTCAGCGGCTAAAGCCGGAAATCTCTTGGTCCCTTAACGGACGGGCTAAAGCCCGTCCCCTTCACCATCCACGAATTCTTAGACAGCTTCTTACAACCCAAACAATATATTAACGAATCGGGGCTGTGACAGACAGCCCGGTTGATGCGGCTTGCTCGTGTGCGTGGTAACTGGAGCGGACAAGCGGGCCGGATTCTACGTGGCGGAAGCCCATTTTGAGCGCTTCGGTCTTCAGTTCGGCAAACTCGCGCGGCGCATAGAGGCGGGCCATGGGCAGGTGATCGCGCGAAGGGCGCAGATATTGGCCGATGGTGAGAATGTCACAGTGAACCGCGGCCAAGTCGCGAAAGACCTGAAGCAATTCGGCGGTCTCTTCGCCCAGGCCGACCATCACGCCGGATTTAGTGACTCCTGCAGGGTTCAATTCCTTCGAGTAACGCAATAACTCAAGGGTGCGTTCATAGCGCGCGCCGGAGCGGACCACGCGATAGAGGCGCGGGACGGATTCGGTGTTGTGATTGAGCACTTCAGGGCGGGCCTCGACGACCGCGCGGATGGCTTCCTGATTGCCCTGGAAGTCTGGGATGAGCACCTCGACGCTGCAGCCGGGAGCCTGGCGGCGAATCTCTTCGATGACCAGCGCAAAGGCGCGTGCGCCGCCGATAAGATCATCGTCGCGATTAACGCTGGTGACCACTGCGTGGAGCAGCCCTAGCTGGGCCACTGCCGCCGCGACCCGGCGCGGCTCGTCAGAGTCGATTGGCTCGGGACGGCCCTTCGGAACGGCGCAGAATCCGCAGCGGCGCGTGCAGAGGTTGCCGAGCATCATGAAGGTTGCGGTTTTGTGGTGCCAGCACTCGCCGATGTTGGGGCAGTGGGCGCTTTCGCAAACGGTGTTGAGCGCAAGCGAGCGAGCCAGTTGTTTGAGGGAGTGGTAGTTTTCGCCAACGGGTGCGCGGGCCTTGAGCCAGTCGGGCTTGGGCGCGGGGACTTTGAGGGCGGGGGCGATCTGGACCAGTTCCATCACGTTTTTATTGTAGCGGGAAGGCTGGCTGGCGGGGGCTCAATGAGCTGGGAAGGATGGGCTGCCTCGGCTTCTGCAAATTCCGATTTACGCGCAAGATTCGGGATGTTCTTAGTGTGCGGCTTCCATATTGTTGACTCATGCACAAGACGATTGAACCAACCATTCTCTACTTCGGAACGCCTGTAGCCCTCATCAGCACCTTGAACCCGGACGGCTCGCCAAATCTTGCGCCGATGTCGTCTGCGTGGTGGCTGGGCTGGAGTTGCATGCTTGGCCTGGGTCAATTGAGCCAGACCTCCGACAACCTTATCCGCACACGCGAATGTGTCATCAACCTGCCCTCGCATGAGCAGGTTTCACAGGTCGACCGACTCGCGCTGACCACGGGCAAAGATCCGGTGCCTGAGAAGAAGCTAGGTTGGGGCTATCAGTTTGAGCCGGACAAGTTTGGCGTTTCAGGACTGACCGCTGTGGAGTCGAAATCGGTGAGCGCTCCGCGTGTGCTGGAGTGTCCCGTTCAAATGGAGGGCATCGTTCATGACGTTCGCCCGTTTGGCAAGAACGTAAAGGCCAACGTGTTCGAGGTGCACATCACAAGGCTGCACGTAGACGAAGGGATTTTGGATGACAACGAAGATCGTCCCCACATCGATCCAGTGCGCTGGCGGCCGCTCATCATGAGTTTTTGCCGATTCTTTGGGCTGGGCGGCGAGGTGCATTCGTCGCGGCTGGCGGAGTCTGACTTCATGAAATCCGTCAACCAGGGAGCGGCGCTGCCTATGACCGCATCCGCAAAGTGAACATCCGCGAAGCGGTCTGGTAAATCTCTATCGCAGCTTCTCGCGCACTTCGGGGCGGACGAGGTAGAGGAAGAAGACCAGGTTGAGCAGGCCCTGAACCAGAGCGGGCGGTTGATGCTGGCTCGCAAAGATCCACAGGTCGTAGCCGGCCAGCAGGAAGACCGCGCCGAGGGCCAGAGCCCAGGCCCAGCGAAAGAGCAGCAGCAGCCCGGCGGCGGAGGCGATGAATCCGGCGGCAAAGAGGAGAAACAGCGGCGGATAGTGATGGCCAGAGACCACGCCGAGGATGATGACCACGGCGAGCGCCAGCAGGTAGAGGCTGATGGCGGCCAGCGCGGGCAGCGGCAGCAGATCGCGGAATGGCTGGTTCGTCTTATCTTCTTCGCTTGGCATGATGGACTGATTCTATCTATTGCATCCCCACCCTTTCCGCAAAAAACAAGCGAAAAAGATGGGGCACCCGAAGATATGGAGTTTTGAGGTTTCCCCTTGCCCGGAAGATGATCCTGGGTTATTCCGATGCGGCGATGGCTTCGGCGATGCGGTTAATGGCCTTGAGTTCGGCGTGGCTGCCGGGACGGTGACCGTTGACGAGGATGGAGAACGCAAGGGTCTTGCCGCTGTCCGCTGCGAGGTAGCCGGAGAGAGTGTTGACCTCGTTGAGCGTGCCGGTTTTAGCTTCCGCCACCGGGTCTAAGCCCTCCGCCTTTTAGGCGGAGAGCTTCCAGCATCTGTGCTGGATAATGGTTGGATGGTCGAGTACAGAGAGAATTCCCACTCGGTTTGGGATGTAAAGTACCACGTGATCTGGGTGACGAAGTACCGGTTCAAAGTTCTTCGAGGAGAGATTGCGGTGCGTCTCCGGGATCTTCTTCGTCAGGTCTGTCAGGGCAGGGATGTTGTGATCGTACAGGGTTCTGTAAGCCCAGACCATGTTCATATGCTGGTAAGCGTACCGCCGCAACTAGCTCCGGCTAAGCTGGTGCAGTACATGAAGGGCCGTTCAAGCCGGATGCTTCAGGATGAATTTCCCCAGTTGCGAAAGCGCTATTGGGGACAACATCTGTGGGCCCGCGGGTATTTCTGCGCGAGCGTGGGCGCGGTAGACGAGGAGACCATTCGACGATACATCGAAAGCCAGAAGTGGGACGACCCTGGTGAAAACTTCAAGATCACAGCGCCGAGCGAGCCTTAAGACGGCTCTCAGCCGGAAAGATTTCAAGCGGCTTCAGCCGCAAACAGGCGACTTTCAGTCGCAACGTCAACCCACCACCTTTTAGGTGGTGGTCGTTGAGCCTTTGCCGGCAGCTCGTTCAAGCCACGCGATCCCGCTGCCACACGGCGGCGTCGAACTTGTGCGCGCAGTCGTAGCCCTCGGCGCGGTAGAGGCCGATGGCGTCTGTGTTGGCTTCAGTGACGGTGAGCGAGATTTCGCTGACGCCCTGGCGCAGAAAGCAGGAGGCAGCCAGGGTGAGCAGGATGCGGGCCAGGCCTCGGCGGCGAAAATCAGGATGAACGCAGATCTGCGTAATGTGGCCGCTTTGCGGGCTGACTCTTGATCCCAGCACCATCCCCACAATCTCCCGGCTCGCGCGATCCACAATGATGTGCGAAACCTGCGCGGCGAAGACGCCGCAGCCGGCATAGCGGACGATGTTGTTGAGAAAGCGCAGCGAGCCGTGAGGCGAGCGGTACTGGTCGTTGATCACGCCGTCGGGATGCCCGCGGTAAGCGGCGAAAATCAGCCGTGCGGCGGCAGGCAGATCCTCGTCGCGCCAGGGACGCAATTCCAGTCCGTCGGGCAGTTTCATGTTCGGCGCGGCAAAGAAGCCTTTCAGCGGCCGCATCATGAAGAGCCGCCGGTGAATTTCAAAACCCGCACCCAGAAAGACGTGGGAATGGGAACCCGAAGGGTGCAGCAGCAGTTGCGATTCCACGCGGTCCACATGCGGAGAATTCAGCAGCAATTCGAGCAGGTGGTGGAGCAGCATCTCCTCGACTTCATGAGCCGTGAGTGCGTGAACTCGAATTCCGCCAGCTTCCCCTCCGAGAGTCGGGCTTTCCTCGGCGCGCGGGCTGGGCAACGCGAACAGGTCGCCGATGACCGCCTTGGTCTCTTCGTAGACGCAAAACGTATAACCGGTCACCTGCCCTGCATCCATGGCCGCGAAGCCGGGCAGCATGCGGTTGTCAAGATACTGCATCAGCACATTGGCTGAAACGCGGTAATCCCAGTGCAAACGCCGGTTCCATAGCGCGCCCTCCGCTTCCAGCACGGGCCGCAACACCGGCGCCGCAAAGTGCCGCAGGTCGAGTATCTCGATAGGCGCAACCGATGCCATCGTTCTCCTCTTGCAGCAGTGAACAGTGACCACTGCCCACTGATAACGGACAGTTTACCGGCTGCCCACCCTGTAGACCACCAGCCCCTGCTCCGGCCAACTGAAAAGCTGTTCATAGGGCCGGCCTTCGAGGTAGTCCTCCAGCGCGGCCTGGGTATGCAGATCCACTCCTCCGCGTCCCGTCACGCGCGCCACCAGCAGGTGCTGTTCATCCGGCACGCCGCTATCCTTGTAGTTGACCACCTCGCGATTGCGATAGAACGAGAGCCCATACTCTGTCTGCGGGCGGACGAGAAAGACGGCCACCGTTTCATCGGCGGGCGCGGAGCCGGCCAGCCGCTCGGCCAGCGGCCGCGCGGAGTAGGCATCGTCCAGCAGGTGAATCACCTTCTTGGTCTGTCCAATGTCGGGAACGCCGAAGAACGGGCCAACCCCATACAGAAACAGCACCAGCACCAACAGCACGCCCGTCGTCACCAGGCGCAACTTGGCTACGCCGAAACCCTTCACCACCACCAGGATCAGGAAGGCGGCGCCGCAAGAGGCCAACAGCGCCACTACCAGAGCATGCGTGGGCGGCATCTCCCGTCCGTGCGCCACAAACCACGGCAGCAGGAACGCGAACAGCGTCATCACGCCGCACAGTCCCGCGTGACCCACCAGCACCCACCGGTTCAGTCCCAGTTGCCGGCGGCGAAAGAGATAGTCGCCGGTGAGAATCGTGATGGGCGGAATCGAAGGCAAAATGTAGCCGGGCAGCTTGGACCGCGAAAAAGTGAAAAAGATGATGGGAATCAGCGCCCAAATGACCAGAAACTCCGGGAAAGCATCACCGGGCTGGCCACTGCATGGCTGGCAGCGGGTGAAGTGGCGCGTCCGCCACTCTCGCGCCGAGGTTGCCAAGCCGTCGAAGAACGCCCGTGCCGCGATTACCGTCCAGGGCATCACCGCTAGCACCACCACCACCAGGTAATACCAGAAGGGCTGCTGATGCTGGAAGCGATCGCTGGCAAAGCGCTCCAGGTTGTGTTCCAGAAAGAACTCGCGGAAGAATGTAGGGTTCTGGTGCTGTACGGCGATAAACCAGGGCAGCACCATGGCAAAGTAAAGCACCACCCCCGGCCACCAGAACGAGCGCCGCAGCACCGACCACTCGCGGCGCAAAAATGCGAATGCGGCCACAATCACCAAGGCCAAAAACGGCGCCACCGGCCCCTTGGCCAGCGTGGCCACGCCGGTGAAAAAGTAAATGTCGAAGAGCCAGAACTTGGAGTCGGTCTCGTACCACGCGTACCAACCCAGCAGCCCAATGGCCAGCGGAGCCGCCATCTGCATATCAGTCGAGGCGCCGCGCGCGAAGCCGATAATCCCCGCGCAGGCCACTGTGATCAGCGCCGCGTCCAGGTGCCCGCCAGGCCGGAATCGCCGCATATGCAGGTAGATGAGCGCCACCATGATGAAAGCGAAGGTGGCCGAAGGCAGCCGCGCGGCCCAGTCGTGCACGCCGAAGTCCTGGAAGACGAACATCGCCCGCCAATAATAGAGTGCCGGCTTTTCCAGCCATGGGTGGCCGTAAAGATAGGGTGTGACGCAGGCGCTCAGCCGGCTCTTGATGGTGTGCGCCGAGTCAAACCGCACCAGCATCTCGTGGGCAATTTGCGCGTAGCGAGGTTCGTCGGCTCCCACCAGGCCCAGCCCGTCGCCGCCAAAGAACGGAGTGACCCCGTAGACGAGAAAGGTGACCGTGAAACCCAGGAAGGTAGCAACCTCGCAGACTCCGCTCCAGCGAGGCAGGCGCCAGCGCAGTTTATCGGGGGAATCCGGATCGGGTGGTTCCAGAAAAGGCTCAAGGTAGCCGAGGAGCCAACTGGGCAGCCGTTTGCTCCGGCTTTTGGGCGGGTCCTGCGCAGATGGTTCCTGAAAAGTTTCCACTTCCAGCGCTTCTCCAGTGGGGCGTTCACACAGTCAGGCAATACGGGCTTCGGTCATGGCGACTGGGGGGAGGCTGACCGGTCCCGGTTAGAGTCCGCGCTCCATGGAAACGCGGAAATCGTGCTGCCCGTCAACAGGCATAAGGCTAACAGATTCGGGCGGATTCGCACCGTGCCGGTCAGCTTTCTTCTCCAGGCAGGGCTGCCACGCTCGGGCGCAATTGAGCCAGAATCTCGTCGAGCGCGTGCTCCAGCGGCCCCTCCAGCGTGCAGCCGGCAGCGCTTTCGTGCCCTCCGCCGCCCAGCCGCCCGGCAATGGCCGCCACGTTCACCTGGCCCTTGCTGCGCAGGCCAATCCGAATGCGCCGCTCCGGCAACTCGCGCAAAAACGCCGCGGCTTCCACCCCCGAGACGCACAGTGCAAAGTTCACAATGCCTTCGCAGTCCTCGTCGTTGGCGCAGGCCCGCTGCACGTCCTCGTTAGTCACCCACAGCCAGGCCAGCCGTCCCTCGCGATTCAAATTGCCCAGCGCCGCGCCCAGCAGCAGCAGTTTCGAGGCCGGCGTGGAAAAATACACATCCTGCGCGATCCGAACCGGGTCGGCCCCGGCCAGCACCAGTTCCTGCGCCAGCCCAAACGTCGCGGCCTGTATCGCGCCGTAGCAGAAACCACCCGTGTCGGTCAGCAACGCGGTGTAAAGGCAATGGGCAATCTCGGGCGTAACCTTGGCCCCGGCCGCCTTCACCAGCCGATACACCAGCTCGCCCACGCTCGATGCGTCGCGGTCAATCCAATTCAGGTTGGCGTATTCATGGCCGCTGGCATGGTGATCGATATTGATGAGGAAAAGCCGCTCCAGACCCGCCACGCCGGTGCGGCCCAGTCCGTCACACTCCAGCAGAATCGCGGCGTCATAAGGACCGTGGACAAACTGTGCCACACGAATCCCGTCCACACCCGGCAGCCCGCTATAAATGTTCGGAACCTGGTCCGCCATCACCAGGTCGGCGTGCTTGCCCATCTGCTCGAAGAGCATTCCCATGGCCAGCATCGAGCCGATGGCGTCGCCATCCGGGCGCGCATGGGAGCAGACCAGAAACCGCTCGCCTCTGCGCAAAACCTCCAGAATCGCGTCCATCCGGTCAGTGTGCGCCGCTGGTGCTGGATTTCGCGCGGCGCTCTTCGGACGGAAAACCTGACTGCGTCTGGAGTGATCCATCTGCGCCTACTTCACCGGAACCTTTTCGTCCGTCGCGGGCGTCGGCTCGGCAGCCGTTTGCTGCGCCGCCGCCTTTTGCCGTTTTCGTTGCCGGCCCATCAGCTCGTCAATGCGCGCCTGAAAACGCCCCGAGCGATCGGCAATAAAGCTCAGCTCGGGCACGTGGCGCACGCCCATCCGCTCCTTCAGTTCCACGCGGATGTAGCCCTTGGCAGCTTCCAGGCCGGCCACGGTCTCTTCTTCGGCCTTCTCAATGTCCTTTATCGCACTGTCTACAGCCACATATACCCGCGCCGACTTGGCGCCGGGATTCAACGCCACCTCAGTCACGTAGCAGAGATTGATGCGCGGGTCCACTAGCTCGCCTTCAATAAGGACGCCGATTTCTTCGCGCAGCGTCTCCGCCACACGGTCCTGATGGTGCTTTCGTGCTCTGTGTTCCGGCATGACCCCTCCTCGTACGGGCAGACCATCCAGCATAGCAGAGGGACATAGGCTACGCGCATAAACACGAGAAGAGGCGGCGGGGACAACTCCGCATAGCCTGCCCCACGCCAGATATGCCGTGCATCGGAAATTCTGCCGCAGTGATGGAAGCAGGATGGTGCGAAGTTACAAACGGGGGTACAGTCCTGGGCAGCGCTGAATCTCGCTGTTGATCGAGACGATCCGGAACACTAAGAACGGTATAGACGTGTCCTGTGGTCCGGCTCCGACGTATCGCGGCGATATCCTAAATAGTTCGATAGTTGGAGTTTACTAAATAACGACTATTGCCGCGTAAATTTGAAGAAATTCTCTCTTGACAACGCGAAGATGATGTTCATATATTTGGTGTCGCAAATTAAACCGCCCCAATGCCGGTCGCAACCCAACGCCCGGCGTTAAACAGCTTAGAGCGGTCCTCCAATTCATGTGCTCTTGCAGGCACTGTGCAAGGTGGCTTTTACTTCCGCCCCGGCGACGAAGACCTGTCGCTGGGGACCCCGTTTAAGGAAAAAGCCATTCAGCGGTTGTGGTTTCGCGGTAAAGCAGTTGGAGAGCCGCTGTAGTCGCAAGCACGGTCGTGATGTTGCTTTAACTCGGCGAGGCGCGCTGAGCACGTTTCGCCCCTAACCAGGGCAGTGGGAAAGCCCCCACCCCCACGAGTGAGGAAACCTATGAAGAATCTTTGCTTGATATGGACTGAACCCGCATGGTTGCGGCCCACGACGTTCGCCGGCAATACATTGGCAAATGTTTACCCCCAGCTTGGCAAAGCATTTCTTTCGCTGATGTTGCTGCTGCTTTTGCCGGTCGCGGCGGTAAGTGCATTCGCCCAGGACAAGGACCAGGACAGGGGGAGAACGTTTGGCAGCTCGAGCACGCCGCTGGTCTACAGCATTGAGAACACAGGTGCGCACTACCGGGCGCCGAACTTCCCGCCTTTCGCTCAGCTTCCGATCATCCGGCCTCTCCCGGACCCGTTCCAGTCTGTCAACGGGGAGCGCGACTCCTGGTTCACAAGCTGGGAGCAGCGGCGCAACGAGATCAAGGCTGGCATCGAAAAGTATGAGATTGGGCCGAAGCCCGACTGCTCGGATTGCACCATCACTGCCACGTATACGCCGCCGGCGGCAGGATCAAGCACCGGTTCACTGACGGTGAATGTGACCAGAAATGGAAAATCGCTGACATTGACTTCGGGCGTCTATATTCCGCAAGGTGTGGGCAGCGGCCCGTTCCCTGCGTTGATCCCCATGGAGATTGCCTCGTTCAATTGGAATGGCTACACCTTTAACTTTCCGGCCCCAACACCCCCCGATTATGGCAGTCTTCCCGCCAGCGTGTTTCAGGGCCTGCCCATTGCAACGGTTGGCTACGTGAGCACGCAGGTAACCGGTTACGCGTTTACGTCGCCGAGCGACCACATGGCGGATCCGTTCTACCAGCTTTACCCTGAGTATTGCGAAGGAGTGTGCACCGGTACCAGCAATCAGGGGGAATACGCCGCCTGGTCCTGGGGAGTGAGCCGCCTCATCGATGGCATGGAAATCGCAACTCATCAGTCCGTTAATCCACTGCCCATCGACATGAAACACCTGGCGGTGACCGGATGCTCCTTTGCCGGAAAGATGGCGCTCTATGCCGGTGCGTTCGACGAGCGCATTGCTCTTACCATCGCCCAGGAAAGCGGCGGCGGCGGAGCAACATCCTGGCGCGTCTCGCACGATATCGAACCTCAGGGAACCGTGGAAGATGTCGACGACACGAATTATGACTGGTTTGCCGGTCAGATGCAGCAGTTCGCCGGCGCCAATGTTTACAAGCTGCCGGTGGACCAGCATGAGTTGATGGCCATGGTCGCGCCGAGAGTTCTGCTGGAAACGGGAAATAGCGGGCAGTACTGGCTGTCGAATGGATCAAATTATGTCGCGTCACGGGCCACGCAGAAAATCTACGACACGCTGGGTATCGGAGACCGGTTCGGCTTCTACCTCGATGGCAACCACCCACACTGTGGAACGCTGCCCGCCGAATCTCCGGTAATCGCAAGCTTCGTTAACAAATTCATGCTGGGGCAGACGACGGTGAACACAGATGTTCACGTCTACCCGAATCCCAAAGACACGACAGACTACGGGTACCCCATTTTGACCAATAACGGCAACTACGCCTATTACTTTCCGACCGTGAATTACAGGCGGTGGACGGATTGGTGGGGAAGCGATCGGCCGGAATTTCCAGATGACTGGAACACCGGCGGAACAGTCCTGGCGTCATTGGGCATGGCCGATCTCTTGCCGCTAGGGGTTAATACCGGCGACACCGTTGAGGGAGGGTACGAGTTGTCGCTGGGCGGCAAGCACCCGGCTGCGACCGTGTCTCTGGTGAGCGGGGCGAACATAACAGCCGACATCGTATGTCAAGGCGGCGTTTCCTATACTCTCACCATTCCGCTGCCGACGCAGTCTTATTCGTTTGCCGCGGGTGACAACTCCTGGCAACCTGCAATCAATCTGCGCAGCCAGCCTACGGAACAGGGCTCGGCCACAGCCACGCTTCCCACGGGAGTGGCGGCGTGCGTTGGCGGTCGCACGACTCACGCGTACTTCAGCGCCATGGGGTTATCAGTAGGCGGCGATGGCAACCCCGGAGGCCCCGGTTTCCTGACCACCGACGTCACGGATCCTCTTAGTCTGTCGTTCCACGTTTTCGACAAAAACAACGGCAGAGGCACGTTCTACAGTTGGCCGCTAAGCGTTAACTGGACCCCGCTGACTTCAGCGAACGCCACCAACCAAAACCCGGTTGCTCAACAGTAGCTTGTCTGGAAGTCGCGCGGGGCGGCTTTACATGCTGCGGAAGAACTCGCAGATCGTCTCTTAAAGGGCCGCATTGTGTCAGTTGTCCACCGGCTTCGCCGACCCGCGGGAAATGAAACTTCGGGTGCCCCACCCTCGCCACGTTCTTGTTTTTGTGGCTAGTACCACGTAACATCTTGTATTTCGCATATTGACGTCGGGTGTTTTTTGGTAAAAGATAGGGCATGAC
>Ga0302154_10002978_pt1 | contig 12552 bp, 9 predicted proteins | sample I_Bog_N2_3_FD_193507 | JGI IMG/M metagenome (GOLD analysis project Ga0302154, IMG submission 193507) | Peat permafrost microbial communities from Stordalen Mire near Abisko, Sweden - I_Bog_N2_3 | ecosystem: Environmental > Terrestrial > Soil > Wetlands > Peat | place: Sweden: Abisko, Stordalen...
CAGCAGCGCCGGACGGGCCGGCCGATCGGGCGAGTCGACCATGGCCAGAGCCGCCCGCAGGTCACCGACCGACTCGACGACGGCGGTGTCGGCGCAGCCCGCCAGGCCGAGTGCCCCGGGCAGCGCCGTCCAGTTCCACGGCGTGATGTCCTGGTAGACGGCATCGGGACTGCTGATCTGGCGCTCGATGGTGTACCCGCCGTTGTCCAGGACGAGGATCACCACGTCGAGCCGGCGGTGGAGGATGGTGGCCAGCTCCTGGATGGTCAGTTGGGCGGCACCGTCCCCGATGAGGAGCAGCGGTCGGTGGTCCGGATCGGCCAGCTCGGTCCCGAGCAGCGCCGGCAGGGTGTAGCCGATGGACGACCAGATCGGCTGGCCGACCAGCTCGCACCCCGCCGCCAGCCGCATGCCGGCCGCCCCGTAGTAGGCCGTCCCGGCATCGGCCAGGACCGTCGTCCCCGGGCGTATCCAGTGCTCCAGGGCCGACCAGAGCTCGGTCTGGGTGAGACCGGTGGGCACCGATCCGTCCCGTGCGTCGTCGTGCCCGTCGTCACCGTCGGTCGGCACAGATGCCGACGCCGGAACCGACGCCTGACTCGGACCCGGACCCGGACCCGGACCCGGAACCGCATCGGTCATCGGCCCGAGCCCTGAGGCCCGGCCGGTGGCCGACGGCTCGCCGCCCCGGCGCTCTGTGACGAATTCGGCCACCGCCGCCAGCGTGTCGGACAGCTGCACCTGTTCGAAGACGATTGGTCCGATACGTGCCCGGTCGAGCTCGAGTACCACGGCACGGTCCGCATCGACATCGTGGCTGAACAGGCCCGAGGTGATATCGCTCAGCACGACCCCGGCCAGCACCTGGATCGAGGATCCCTCGACGGCCCGCCGGGTGGCCCCGTCCGGTGTCAGTGCACCGATGTAGACGTTCGTGGGCGCGGACGCGTACCCGCCGAGCGTGGTGGCCACCGTCACCCCGGGCACGGCTCCGAAATCGACGAGATGGTCCAGGCCCCGTCGCCTGACCAGATGACCCGAGAGCACGGCGATGTCCGCGGCCGACGCCAGATGGTGCCCGAGGGCCTGCCGGAAGCGGGCCAGGGCCACCGGGTCACTGTCCGGTGGTCGCAGCGGTGTCCCGACGCCGGCCGTGGCCACCGGCCACGAGGCCAGGTCGGCAGGGACACTGAGGTACCCGGGCCTCGACTGGGCCACCATGGCCGTCAGGACGCGGTCGATCTGCCCGGCCGGATCCTGCCGGTCCAGTACCTCGCTCGCCGCCGTCACTTCGGTGTAGACGCGGTGGAAGTGACCGAAGTCGCCGTCGGCCAGCGTGTGATGGGCCAGCGCGCCGTTCCGCATCAACTCGGTCGACGGGGCGCCCGTGATCTGGAGCACCGGGACCGACTCGGCGTAGCTGCCGGCAATGGCGTTGACGGCGCTGAGCTCGCCCACCCCGAACGTGGTGAGGACGGCGCCGAACCCTCGCCGGCGGGCGTAGCCGTCGGCCGCGTACGCCGCGTTCAATTCGTTGGTCGACCCGACCCAGCTGAGCCCGGTTCCCGACAGCATCTCGTCGACCAGGGCCAGATTGAAGTCGCCCGGCAGCCCGAAGAGGTGGTCGACCCCGAGGTGCCGGAGGCGGAGGGCGAGATAACGGGCCAGGCTCGTCTGGCCCGGTCCCGTCTCGTGGAGCTGCGTCACGGTTGGCATGTCAGTACTCCATCAGCGCGAGAAGAACTGGTCAATGATTTGCCAGAGAGGTGATCAGAAAGTGATATCAGAGTTGGAATAGATTTCGATATGCTCACGTAATGGCCGATCTGGACGCAACCGATGCACAAATTTTCCTGGCCCTGGATGACGATCCGAGGCGCCCGGTCATCAGCCTGGCCGACCGGCTCGGCCTGGCCCGGCGGACCGTCCAGACCCGCCTCGCCCGGCTGGAGGAGAGCGGGATGCTGCGGCCCCACAGCACCCGGTTGCGGCCCGAGCGCCTGGGCCGCTCCATCGCCGCGGTGATCAGTGCCGACCTCGACCAGAGCCAGCTGGACGTGGTGGTGGCCACACTGGAGCGGATGCCCGAGGTGCTCGAGGTGGCGGCCACCAGTGGCGACCAGGATGTCCTGATCCGCGTGGTGGCCTCGGACACCGACCACCTGTACCTGCTGGGCCAGGAGATCCTGCGGTGTCCCGGCGTGCGCCGGACCCGCACGACCCTGATACTCCGCGACCTCATCCCCTTCCGGATCAGACCCCTCCTGACCGGGCACACGCTGCACCCGGACGGGCCCTGATCCGCGGGGAGTCCGTGCCCGCACCATCCTGAGCCCGACCCCGGATCGGGACGTCACCGGAGTCCCAGAACGATCCCAGGGAGTACACAGGGGACCCACAGGGGGGCCTCCGAGGATGTCGCCATGACTACGACTCTCGCACCCCCGTTCGTCACCCCGTCAGCGTCCACGGACCCGACGGAGCCGCCCGGTGATCTCGTCGGACCCGATGGGAGCGGCCCTCCGAACCCGCGTTGGGTCCGGCCGGCGCTGGTGGCCCTGTTGGCGCTGACAGCGGTGGCCTACCTCTGGGACCTCAGCGCCTCCGGTTATGCCAACAGCTTCTATGCGGCCGCAGTGCAGGCGGGCACCAAGAGCTGGAAGGCCTTCTTCTTCGGTTCGCTCGACTCCTCGAACTTCATCACCGTCGACAAGTCACCGGGCTCGCTGTGGATCATGGAGTTGTCGGGGCGGCTGTTCGGGTTCAACAGCTGGAGCATGCTGGCACCCCAGGTCCTCGAAGGGGTGGCCGCCGTCGGGCTCGTCTACGCCACCGTCAAGCGGTGGTTCGGTGGTCCGGCCGGACTGCTCGCCGGGGCGGCGCTGGCGTGCACACCGGTGGCCGCGCTGATGTTCCGGTTCAACAATCCCGACGCCCTCATGGTCCTCCTGCTCACGGCGGCGGCGTACACGTTGGTCCGGGCCATCGAGCGGGCCGGAACCCGGTGGATCGTCGCCACCGGCGTGTTGGTGGGGTTCGCCTTCCTGGCCAAGATGCTCCAGTCCTTCACCGTGCTCCCCGCCTTTGCCGGTGTCTACCTGTTGGCTGCGCCGACGAATCTGCTGCGTCGGATCTGGCAGTTGGCGCTCGGGGGTGTGGCGATCCTGGTGTCGGCGGGCTGGTGGGTGGCCCTGGTGGCCTTGTGGCCGACGGCTTCCCGACCGCTGATCGACGGGTCGCCGGACAACAGCATCCTGAACCTCATCTTCGGCTACAACGGGCTCAGCCGACTGAGCGGCGGCACCGGGGGGAGCGGATCGGGATTCAGCGGCGCCACCGGTGTCTTCCGCCTGTTCAACGATCTCATGGGCGGTCAGGCCTCGTGGCTGATCCCGGCGTCGCTGCTGGCGCTGGTGGCCGGCCTGGTGTGGCGGCGCCGTGCGCCCCGAACCGACCGGATGCGGGCTGCGCTGTTGCTGTGGGGCGGCTGGTTGATCGTCACGGGCGCAGTGTTCAGCTTCAGCAGCGGGGTGATCCACACCTATTACACGGTGGCGTTGGCACCGGCCATCGCCGCACTGGTCGGGATGGGTGGCGCCATGCTCTGGCAGACCCGGCGGCGCATGGTGGCCCGTGTCACCGGCGCGGCCGGCATCGTGGGCAGCGCGGTGTGGGCCTACGCCCTCCTGGAGAGGACACCCGGCTACGTGCCTTGGCTCCGCCCTCTGATCCTGGTGACCGGCGTGCTCGCCGCGGGCGCGCTGGTGGCTGCACCCGCCCTGCCCCGGCTGACCAGGCCCCTCACGGCGGCGGCGGTCGTACTGGGGTTGGTCGCCGTGCTCAGTGGGCCGCTGGCCTACACCGGCACGACCCTGACGACGGCGCACACCGGGAGCATCCCCTCGGCAGGACCCACCGTGACGGGCGCCGGCGCCTCGGGAGCCTTCGGAGGGCCCGGAGGGGCCGGAGGGGCCGGAGGGGCCGGCCGGACTGGAGGGGCGGGATTCCCCGGAAGGACAGGACTCTCCGGACGCTCCGGCGAGATCCCCACCGGTGGTCCTCCGGCCGGGTCGTCCGGAGCCTCGGGCTCCACCGGTCGACCTCCCGGTGCCGGGCGCGCTGGGGGCGGGTTTCCGACCGGTGCCGTGGCCGGTGGTGGTGGACCCGGTGGCGGAACGACGACCAGCAGTGCGCTGGTCCGAGCACTGCGGTCCGATGCCAGCCACTTCCGGTGGGCTGCCGCCACGTTCGGGTCCCAGACGGCCGCAACCTTGGAGCTGTCATCGGGCGAGCCGGTCATGGCCATCGGGGGATTCAACGGGGAAGGCGGCAACATCAGCCTCTCCACGTTCGAGTCCTACGTCGCCAAGGGAGACATCCACTACTTCGTGGCCTCGGGGACGGGTGGCGGAGGTGGGCCCGGTGGCAGCGCCAACAGTGACGCCGCCATCACCAGCTGGGTGGAGTCCCACTTCACCAAGGTGACCATCGGAGGCCAGACGGTCTACGACCTCACCTCTCGCACCTGAGGACCCACCTACTCGGACAGGCCGAGTCAGCAGCACAGCAGCTCCGCCCGCTCGTCTCCAACCCGAGAGCGGGCGGAGCTGTTGCTGGCTGTCGGCCGACGCGCTGATCAGCCCCTGATCACCGGCGAACCCGGCCGGCCACCTCGGCCCCCCTCCCGCTCCCGCGCTCCAGCCCGTCGATCGACTCCCCCTGTGGCCCACGATGACCGTGGCGGCGCTGCGGTCACCCCGGTCCCGTCCCCAGACCACCTCGGCCCACCCCGATCCACCGCCGCCCCGATCGGCCGCCGCCCCAATCCATTGAGGGAGGAACCACGGCATCTGGGCTGCCGGACCCGGCGAAGAAGGCAAACGGATGCACGGGGAAGGGCACGCTGCTCCAGGGGGGTGGAGGACAGGCCGACGCTCGACCGGTCGCACCGCCCCCCGGTGTCCACCGCGTCCGGCGGGAAGTCGGTGGCGAACCGGGCCCGGACGCGACTTCAGCCGCCCGGAGGCGGCTGAAGTCGGTGGGGGAGGGTGGCCGGAACAGACCGGCCGCCCCGGATGGAGGAGCGACTCAGGCGGCGCGTGCCACCCGATCGTGGTCTGCCCGCACGGGAACGGCGCTCGTGTAGAGCCGTGCTGTCCGTTGCCGTGGCTTGTTGGCCCGACCGTGATGGATGAGGTTGTGTTCCCGGACCGACATGTACAGCACCGGCACGGCGGCGATGGCAATGGCCAACACCATGAGGGGAACCATGATGATCATGAGTGTCATGTTGATGCCAAGCAGTGGGTGGGGGGACCTGCTTGCCTCCTTCACCATCACCGTACGGGTGGGATCCGTGCGTGGGCTGAGCCCCTCCCTAAGGCCAGCTGTGAAGGTGTCCCCCGGGGGCACCGGCCGACCATGCCTGTGGCGCGCCGGAATCCCAGCACCGTCCACCGTGGCTCCCAGGTGGTGCCCAGGGGGCCGGGACAGCATGCGGCCATGGACACGCTCGCACCCCGCCGCCACCCTCCACAGCCCGATGTCAGTCCCCACCGGCGTTCCGATGCCGGGTGGTGCTGGGGCGCCGCGCACCGGGAGACGGTGCTGCGCCTCCTGCGGTACTCCGCCGTGTCCCTCGTGTCCACGTCGACCAGTGTGGTGACCCTCGGGGTTCTGGTCGGCCTGGCCGGCACCCCGGCGACCCTGGCCAACGTGATCGCCACCGCAGTCGGGACGGTGCCGTCGTTCGAGCTCAACCGGCGGTGGGTGTGGAACAGCACCAGCCGCCGCTCGGTCCTCGGCCAGATTGTCCCGTTCTGTGCCCTGTCCTTCACCGGCCTGGTGGTGTCCACGGTGGCGGTGGCTGTCGTGGCCGCCAGGACGTCGGGCTGGGGTCACTGGGCACACACAGCCGCCGTCCTCGCGGCCAATGTCGCTGCGTACGGCGCGCTCTGGGTGGTGCAGTACCAACTTCTCGACCGCGTCCTGTTCCGCGACCGGACCCGAGTGGGCGGCGGCGCCCAGCTCGCCGCTGTCGCCGGCCGCCTTCCGGTGTCAGATGGGGTCGCCGGCCCGGTGCCGCTGGACCACGTCGACCACGGCCGCCGCGGCCAGTATCACGGCAGCAGCGGCCTCGGTGAGCAACGACGCGTGAGCGTCGGGGGCACTGAAGCTGTCCCGGAAGCCGAAGAGGCCGATCTCGACTGACACCACGAGTCCCCCGATGGTGCCGACGGCGAACAGCGCGCCGGCCAGGGCTGTCCACCACTGCCGGGTCACCGACACGACGAGCGCCACCATCAGGCCCAGCACCGCCTGGGCGAGGAAGAGGGGACCGATGGTGGGAATGTGACGGTACCCCGTCGACCACAGGTGGAAGTGGATGACCGAGGACGCCACCACCACCAGGCTTCCCGCCCAGCAGAGTGCGCTGACGACCCATCCCGGTGACGCCCACCACCGGCGGGATCCCTGGAGCCGGTGGTTGGCTCCGGCGGCGGAGGCCGGTGGCTGGAGGCCCGTGGGTGCGGTCATGACAGGTCTTCGGAACGGCGCGGGCGCAGGGATGTCGGCGGCAGCGGACCGGACCCGACCGGCATCATGGCAATGGTGCGGACGTCTGCCGATGCGAGTGGCGAGGCTGTCTCGATCCCGTCTCTGGCCTGCGACGATGCCGGTCGAGGCGGCCATTCGGTCGTGGAGGCTGCCATTTGGTGACTGGGGAAACCCGATGGAGTACGGTGGTGTCCGGCGCCACGTGGGGATGGGAGTGGCGCATCGGCGAAGTGCATAGCTACTCCGGACCTCGGTAGCAGAGTCTCGAACTCGGACGGTCCCTGCGGAGGAACTATGACCAATTTGGTTGATTCCCGATTGAACAGCCCCAACTGCACCCTTTTGGGCTGCGATGGATTCGGCATCAAACTCAGCGAGGACGGGGGAATCGTCACGGTAACGGTCACCGGCGAGGTGGATCTGGCCACCGCACCCCTGTTGAGGCGGGCGTTGGGCCTGGCCGCCTCTGCGGCCGGCGACCCTGCCGTCGTCGTGATCGACGCACGCGAGCTCAGCTTCATCGGCACCTATGGCCTGGGCGTGATCCTCGGTGCCCGCCGGACGCTGCAGACCCGTTCGGGAACCCTGGCGATACGCAATCCCTCCCGCATGCTGCAACGGACCCTGTCCATCACCCGGCTGACCGACCTGATGGCGACATGACCGGCCACGCCATCGCTGTCCTCGTGCGGGGTTGGGCCGGGGCCCCGGGTCGACCATGACCTCCCGCGAGGGCCTGCTGGCCGACACGTTCCTGGGGCTGGCCGACACCCTGGTGGACGATTTCGATGTGGCCGACGCTCTGATGACGCTGAGTACGAGGTGCGTCGAGATCCTCGGGGCGGAAGCCACGGGGATCCTGCTCGCCGATCCGCAGGGCCACCTCAAGGTGATGGTGGCCTCGAGCGAGGCCACCGGCGTCCTCGAGCTGTTCCAGGTCCAGAACGAGGAGGGGCCCTGCCTGGACTCCTACCGGAGCCGGGTCCCGGTCTCCCATGACGATCTGCGCCGCGCCAATCCGTGGCCCAGGTTCTCGCAACGGGCCCTGGACATCGGGTTCCTGTCCGTGCACGCCTTCCCCATGGTCGTCCGATCCAGCGTGCTCGGGACCATGAACCTGTTCATGGCGCACCCGGGGCCGCTGGCGCCGGCCGATGCCGAGGTGGCCCAGGCCTTGGCGCACGCCGCCACGCTCACGCTGCTCCAGCAAGAGGCGGCGGCGAGCTCACACCGATTGGCCGCCCAGCTGCAGGGGGCGCTGAACAGCCGGGTCACCATCGAACAGGCCAAGGGGGTCATCTCCGAACTGGCCCATATCGATACGGACGAGGCGTTCCTGAGGCTGCATTCGTTCGCCCGCAATCACAACGCCAAGCTCACCGATGTGGCGTCACGGGTCGTCCACCGCAGCCTGGTGGACCGGGAGCTGGCTGAGATGTTCTCGACCCGGAGCTGACGGGCGCCCGGTCACTCCAGCGGAGTGCCGCCACGGTGCCGGGTGGTCGGCGATACCACTACCTGGGGCCGGAGCTCCGACAGCAGACCCGGTGCCCGCTGGGGTGGTCGCCGTGGGGCCACCGGACCGGAGCGGAGATGGTGTCGGGTCCCCGACCACGGAGCGGGTGGCGCGGTCAGCCGGTCACAGAGTCGGTAGGCCACCGTCTCGTAGTTGATCCGCCAGCCGCGGAAGTCGGCCCATGCCTCGTCGGCACTCCGTTCGACCGGGAACCCCACCTGTACCAGCATGGCCACCGCCTCCTCGAACTCGCCGAAGGTGAGGTCGATCTCGCCCTCGGGATCGGGATCGGGGTCCACGGCCCAGCCCAGCATGCTGGCGATGCGGTTGAGGGCGGTGAACCCCATGCGAAGGCACAGCCGCGACTGCGACGAGGCGCTGGTCGGTGCCAGCGCCAGGTGCATGGCCGCCCCGTCCAGCACGGCCAGCAGGCCGACCAACCACGAGAACCACGCCTGGGGGGAGCGGAACAGCAGGAGCACCGGGTAGGTCGTGTGGCTCTCGGCCAGGTCGGCGGACCACTCCTCCCACGACCGGTAGAAGTCGGGCAGCGTGTCGATGATGCCCACCAACTGGTGGCGGGCCAGCACCTCGGGCCCCCAGGCCGGGAGCCCGGCCCGGCTCTCCAGCATGGCCACCAGGCTCTCCCGACGGTTGAAGGCCTGGTAGAGGGCGGGCAGATAGGCGATCTGCAGGGCCACGATGACCACCCAGGTGGCACCGGCGGCGATGTCGATGGCCGAATTGGGCCGGCCGCTCAGATCGATCGTCCCCACGGTGAACAGTGCCCCTGCCGACTGGGCCAGGGCCGACACCAGACTGTGGGTCGTGCCCTCGAGCATGAGGGCGTACCCCACGATGAACAGCCCGGCCCAGACGGCCAGTTGGCCGATGAGCGCCACGGGGGCGGTCGGTGCGAGCAGCGCGTCCTTGCCCTCGTACGTCCTGGCCAGGCGGGATACGGCGATGAACACCAACTGCACGGCCCGGTTGACGTACGAGGAGAGGCGCTCGAAGCCGCGGGGCTCGCGGGGCAGGACGATGGTGAACAGGACGCTGGCCGCGGTGAACAGCACCACGACCAGCCCGACGGCGAAGGCCAGGTCACTCACGGGTGCCGCGCCAGTGTCCCGGGCTCGACCATCCCGCCATGGTAGGTGCCGTCCCCGGCATCGGCGCTGTACGCACGTGGGCGGCCGGATCGTCCCGACCGGCGGTCGTCACTAGAACCGGTTCTATACTGCCGGGGTGAGCAGCCGGGACGTCCCGCGTCCCACCAGCTCGACGCTCGCACCGGAGCCGTCTGGAACGACGGCCGACACCGCACAAAGGGGAATGCACCATGGCCCAGCCCGTCATCGTCGAAGCAGTGCGCACGCCGATCGGCAAGCGCAACGGATGGATGTCCGGCTTCCACGCCGCCGAGCTCCTCGGCCATGCCCAGGTCGAGCTGGTGAAGCGGGCCGGCGTGGACCCGGGCGCGGTCGAGCAGATCGTCGGCGGCTGCGTCACGCAGGCCGGTGAGCAGGCGTCCAACGTGACCCGGACCGCCTGGCTGAGCCAGGGCCTCCCCTACGAGACCGCGGCCACCACGGTCGACTGCCAGTGCGGCTCGGCTCAGCAGGCCAACAATTTCGTGGCCAATCTGATCAGTGCCGATGCCATCGAGGTCGGCATCGCCTGTGGGGTCGAGGCCATGAGCCGGGTGGGTCTCGGAGCCAACGCGTTCAACGGTCCCGGCCGGTCCAAGCCCGACGAGTTCCCGTGGGACATGCCCGACCAGTTCGGTGCCGCCGAGCGCATCGCACAGAAGTACGGCATCACCCGCGATGACGTCGACTGGCTGGGGTTCGAATCCCAGCGCAAGGCGGCGGTGGCGGTGGCCGAGGGGCGCTTCGAGCGGGAGATCGCTCCGCTGGAGGCACCGGTCGTGGGTCCGGAGGGCCCCACCGGCGAGACGACCCTCGTGACCAAGGACCAGGGGCCCCGGGACACCACCCGGGAGGGTCTGGCCGGCCTCAAGCCGGTCCTGCCCGACGGGATGCACACGGCGGGCAACAGCTCCCAGATCTCCGACGGCGCCGCAGCGGTTCTGTGGATGTCCGAGCGCCGGGCGGGAGAGGCCGGGCTGCGCCCGCGGGCCCGCATCGTGGCCCAGACCCTGGTCGGCTCGGACCCCTACTACCACCTGGACGGCCCCATCGCCGCCACCGCCGACGTGCTGCGCAAGGCCGGCATGACCATGGACGACATCGACATCTTCGAGGTCAACGAGGCCTTCGCCTCCGTGGTCATGTCGTGGGGGAAGGTGCACGAGGTGGACTGGGACAAGGTCAATGTCAACGGCGGCGCCATCGCCCTCGGCCACCCGGTGGGCTCGACCGGTGCCCGGCTCATCACGACGGCCCTCCACGAGCTGGAGCGCAGTGACAAGAGCCTGGCCCTCATCTCCATGTGCTGTGGCGGTGCGCTGGCCACCGGCACCATCATCGAGCGCATCTGAGCGCATCTGAGCGCATCTGAGCGCATCTGAGCTTGTTCGGCACCGCCGGTTCCCTCCCGGGGCACGGACAGGGCAGGTGTAGGAGCTGCCGCCCGGGGGTAGGGGTGAGGGATGCCGACCCTCCGTCGTCGCGTCCGAATGCTGGTGATAGGAGCGGTGGCGGCCGCCGCGACCGTCGCCGGAGGGGCAGGGGCCGGTGCTGCCACTGGCGGAGCCGTACCACGATCGGTGGTGGCCTCGGCGTGGACGACATTCGACCATGACGGGCTGCGCACCGGCGTCGACACCTCCGGCAACTCGTTCTCGCCGGCCCGTCCCGCCTGGACGTCGCCCACCCTCGACGGCCAGCTCTACGGCCAGCCGCTGGAGGCCGAGGGCCGGGTCTTCGCCGCCACGGAGAACGACACCGTCTACGCCCTGGCCGCCGACAGCGGCCGGGTGCTGTGGTCCAGCCACCTCGGAACGCCGCTGACGCCGTCCACGGTGCCGGGCCTGTGCGGCGACATCGATCCGACCGTGGGCATCACCGGCACGCCGGTCATCGATGCCAACCGGTCGGAGATCTTTGTCGTGGCCACGCTGGCGTCTGGCGGCAACGCCGTCCACCATCTGGTGGGCCTCGACCTCTATACGGGCGCCGTGCTCCTCGACGAAGCCATCGATCCTCCGGGGGCCAACCCGGCGTTCCAGCTGCAGCGGGTCTCGTTGGCCCTGACCGAGGGTCGGGTCATCGTGGGCTTCGGCGGGAACTCAGGGGACTGCGAGCCTTACCACGGCCTCGTCGTGTCGGTGCCCGAGGGTGGTGGGGCCGCCTCCACGTACACGGTGGCGAACCAGCCCGGCGACGGTCAGGGAGCGGTGTGGATGGGTGGGGCGGCGCCGTCCATCGACGCCAACGGCAACGTATGGGTGGCCACCGGGAACAGCGAGCACCACAGTGCATCGGATGCCTACGACCAGAGTGACAGCGTCCTGGAGCTCAGCCCCACCGCGCAGCTGCTCCAATCGTTCGCCCCCTCCCAGTGGTACAACGACAACGCCTCGGACTACGACCTCGGATCGGGTGCACCCGCCCTGCTCCCGAACGGCCTGGTCTTCGAAGTGGGCAAGTCGACGGCCGGGTACGTGCTCGACCAGTCCCACCTCGGAGGACTGGGAGGCCAGGTGGCGGTCAACCCCTCGTTCTGCTTCTCCGACGGCGGGTCCGCCGACCTCGACGGCACGTTGTTCGTTCCCTGCAGCAACGGGGTGCACCGGGTCACGGTGACCGCCAGCGAGCCCTCCGCCACCTGGACCTCGGCGGCATCGGCGGCGACGGGCTCGCCCATCGTGGCCGGCGGCCTGGTGTGGTCCATCGGCGGCGGCACGCTCTACGCGCTCGACGCCTCGACCGGTGCGGTCGACCAGCAGTTCACCATAGGCGCGTCGCCCTCCTCGTTCCCCTCGCCGTCCGCCGCCGACGGCCTGGTCCTGGCCCCGTCGTCCAACCAGATCCACGCCTTCGAGGGACCGGCTGGACTGCCCGGTCCACCCACGCCGGCACCGGCCCGACCGGGCTATTGGCTGGTGGCCTCGGACGGTGGCGTGTTCTCGTTCGGTGGCGCCAGTTTCTTCGGCTCGGCCGGCGCGCTGCACCTGAACCAGCCCATCGTGGGCATGGCCTCCACGCCCGATCACGCCGGGTACTGGCTGGTGGCCTCCGACGGGGGGGTGTTCTCCTTCGGGGACGCCCGCTTCCACGGCTCGACCGGCGGGCTGCGCCTCAACCGGCCCATCGTGGGCATGGCTGCCACCCCGGACGGCAACGGGTACTGGCTGGTGGCCTCCGACGGGGGGGTGTTCTCCTTCGGTGACGCCCGCTTCCACGGCTCGACCGGCGGGCTGCGCCTCAACCGGCCCATCGTGGGCATGGCTGCCACCCCGGACGGCAACGGGTACTGGCTGGTGGCCTCCGACGTCTGCGTAATATCACACG
>Ga0302154_10002987_pt1 | contig 12534 bp, 12 predicted proteins | sample I_Bog_N2_3_FD_193507 | JGI IMG/M metagenome (GOLD analysis project Ga0302154, IMG submission 193507) | Peat permafrost microbial communities from Stordalen Mire near Abisko, Sweden - I_Bog_N2_3 | ecosystem: Environmental > Terrestrial > Soil > Wetlands > Peat | place: Sweden: Abisko, Stordalen...
AGCCAGCAAGACCAAGGCCATGCTGGCCAAGAAAATATGATATTCCAGGCACATCAGCCCGGGCGGAGTTCCTTCCCCCTTACGAAAATAACCGGCGGAAAACAAAGAAACACCGACCGACACCGCGGACAAAATCAACAGGAACAAAGCCGAAAGGGAGTCAAGGCGCAGATGAAACGGCAAACCGGGCAGGCCCAGCGGCAGCACGGCAACTTCAGTCGGGCCGGTCAGCGCCGAGCCGGCGGCCAGGCACAAACCCAAGGCAAACAACGCCCCCAGCGGAAACAGCACCTTCGCCACCAAGGTAAAGCGCTGCCAGGCAAACACCCCGAGCACACCGAGCAGCAGCCAGCCCGCCAGCAACAGCAAGATCCAATCCAATGCCAGGAGACCCAGTCCCCAATTGACAAGTTGCATATGGTTTCTACTTATCTCCGACATCGCAATGTCGGAATAATTACTCAGCAAGGCCGCGCCGCGGTCTCCTCAGTATAGATGAGCCCGCGCCCACGACCTGCGATTGTTTGATCATTAACTTAGCCATTAATGCAATTCATATGATAATACTATTCACATGCGATGTGGTGATTTAGAGAAATACTTTGAGGAAGACACCGCGTCGGAGACCCCCTTGGGCGGATCCGACCGGCCGCGTTACTTGTCTTCGCCTCCTGGCGTTTTACCGATACGACTTTTGGTCGCGTATTCAACGCCATGGCGTTCAAGATAGTCGCGAATCAATTGGCGCACGACCTGCGAGGTCGTGAGATCTTGCGCGGAGCATAACTCCTCGAAGGCTTGTTTCTTGGTCGGATCGATCAAGATCGTCAGACGTGCGGTTTTGTTTTCCATATCCCTATATCGCGCTTGACTGGTAATACACACATTATATGTGTAGTGGCCGCACATTTCAGCTTTGCTTAACGCACGCACCGCCCGTTAGGCCGATTCCGGGCCGCAAGCAAGCCCGGCACCTATGCTAGAATTCGGTTTTTGACGACACAAGGATCCCCCTCGATGAAAAAGCTGGTCGTATTACTCGCTTTGCTTCCGAGCCTGGCGTTTGCCGCTCCGATCGTCGATTTGGTGACCAACCGCGGCACCATCGAAATTACGCTGGATCAGGCGCATGCGCCCAAGACCGTAGCGAATTTTCTGGCTTACGTAAAAGCCAATCACTACAACGGCACGATTTTTCACCGGGTGATTGATGGCTTTATGATTCAGGGCGGCGGATTCGATCGCCAAATGACCGAGCGCCAAACCCGCGCGCCGATCACCAATGAAGCCGACAACGGACTAAAGAATAATCTGGGCACCATCGCCATGGCGCGCACCTCGGACCCGCACTCGGCCACCGCGCAATTCTTCATCAATGTCGCCAATAACGATTCACTGAATTTCCGCGCGCGCACCCAGGACGACTGGGGTTACGCGGTATTCGGCAAGGTCACGCAAGGCATGGATGTGGTGATGCGCATCGCCAAGAGCCAAACCGGCGAAGTGAACGGGATGACGGACGTACCGCTGCAGCCGGTCGTCATTATCAAAGCCACTATCAAGAATTAACTCTAGCTTCTCAAGCTATTCATCTCATCAAGGACGACGCAACATGATCAAATTGACCACAAATTATGGCGATATCGTATTGGAAATGTTTAACGAACAAGCTCCAATTACCGTTGCCAACTTTGAGCAATACGTTAAGGACGGTCATTACGACGGTACGATTTTCCATCGCGTGATCAATGGCTTCATGATCCAGGGCGGTGGCTTTACCGCGGACATGGAACAAAAAGAAACCCGCGATCCGATCAGCAATGAGGCCAACAATGGCCTGTCGAACAAGAATTACACGGTAGCCATGGCGCGCACCATGGACCCACATTCGGCGTCGGCGCAGTTTTTCATCAATGTCGCTGATAACAATTTTCTGGACCACACCTCGGCCAGCGCCCAAGGCTGGGGCTATGCGGTATTTGCCCAAGTGGTTGATGGCAAGGATGTCGTGGATCGCATCAAGACCGTACTGACCGGCCGTAACGGCCCGCATCAGGATGTGCCGAAAGAGCCGGTCACCCTCGAAAAAGCTGAAATCATCGAAACCGCTTAATTAACGGCTCAGCGCGCGGGCCAATGAGCTCGCGCGCGCCCTCTTCATCCCCGCGCCGAGACCACCATGGCCATCCATCTGATTTCCGACCTGCATTTAGCACCGGACACCCCCGAACTCAATCGCCTGTTCCAGACCACGCTGGAGAGCTGGAGCGGCAAAATTGATGCCTTGTACATTCTGGGCGACCTGTTCGAATACTGGGTCGGCGACGACGACGACACCGCGTCTAATTGCGCCACCATTGAAGTACTGCGCGCTTTCTCGCGTCAGACCCCGCTCTACATCATGCACGGCAACCGCGACTTTTTGCTTGGCGCGCAATTCGCCGAACACAGCGGCGCCACCCTGCTCCCCGACCCACACTTACTGACCGTCGGAGAACAGCGCTATTTATTGAGCCATGGCGACGCGTTGTGCACTGACGATCTGGCCTATCAGCAATTTCGCGTCGTGAGCCGACAACGCGCTTGGCAACAAGCCATGCTGGCGCGCCCGCTGGCGGAAAGACACGCCATCGCGCGCATGGCGCGGCAAGACAGCGAAGCCAATAAACACAACACCGGGATCAATCCGATTTCCGACGTCACCGACAGTGCCGTGCACGCGCTATTGGAACAATACGCTTGGCCTTGCCTGATTCATGGCCACACCCACCGCCCGGCCCAGCATCACGTGGAGCACAACGGACACCAGAGCCAACGCTGGGTGATCACCGACTGGCACGAGCAACAGGGCGGCTATCTGCGCCTGGAAGACGGAACCGTCAGCGCGCATCCGCTTGGCGGCTGTCAGGCCTAGTTTTGGCTGGTCATCCTCGGCGTAGCCGGGGATCCATTAGGGGCTCAACCACACGCCACCGCTAGTTAGCTGGATCCCCGCCGCCGCCCGCAATGCCGCAAGTTTCCTGGATCCACACCACCTATGGCGGCGGGGATGACAGAGGGGACTAGCTCGAACAGCTCAAACTCAGTTCGGCGGCCCAGGCCGGCGGCAAGTCGGCATAGGCATCAAACTCGGGCTGCTCGGCATACGGGTCGGACAGACAACGCGCCAGCCGCTCGATTTCGCCATAGTCGCGCGCGTCGCGCGCCTGGGCAATCGCCTGCTCGGCCAAGTAATTACGCAGAATATATTTGGGATTGACGCTTTGCATCGCCAACAAGCGCGCGGGCTCGTCGCCGGGCTCGGACTCCAGACGAAGACCATAGCGCGCCAGCCAAGTCCGCCAGGATGACGGATCGTTAAACCAGGTGGCCAGTTCTTCAGCCACATCCCGTAATGGCAGCGAACTCAAGCGGCGGAAGAAGCGGGTGTAATCAACGCGCTCATGATGCAATAGCTGCATCAGTGCTTCGACCAGCGCCGCATCATCGGCCTCTTGCCGCGCCAGGCCCAGCTTGGCGCGCATCCGTTCCAGATAGGCTTCGGCATACTCGACGGCAAACCGATTCAAACCCGCCAGCAACGACGCTTCGGAAATCAGCGGTAGCATGGCTTGCGCCAGGCACTGCAGATTCCATTGCGCCACGCGTGGTTGCTGTTTAAAGGCATAACGCCCGGCGTAATCCGAATGGTTGCACACATGGGCGTGATCAAAGGCGTCAAGAAAACCAAACGGACCATAATCCAGGGTCAAGCCAAGAATCGACATATTGTCGCTATTCATCACCCCATGGCAAAACCCCACCGACTGCCACTGCGCGATCAAGCGCGCGCTACGCGTCACCACCGCGTCGAACCAAGGCCCGTACGGTTCGGGCAACACCGCGCACTCGGGGAAATGGTGCTGAATCACAAAGTCCGCCAGCGCGCGCAACTCATCCAACTGCCCGGCCTGACTAAGCGCCTCAAACGAGCCGAAACGCACAAAGCTTGGCGCCACGCGCGTCAGCACCGCGCTGGTTTCCTCGGTCTCGCGCCAAACCGGCTGATCCGAACCGATCAAACACAGGGCGCGCGTGGTGGGAATACCCAGACCATACATGGCTTCGCTGCACAAATACTCGCGCACGCTGGAACGCAGCACCGCGCGGCCATCGCCCATACGCGAAAATGGCGTCGGCCCGGCGCCTTTCAATTGGACCTCGGCGCGCGCGCGCACTTCGACGCGTCCACCGCCCCAAGCGCAGTCGCCAAGCAAAATGGCTCGGCCATCGCCGAGTTCAGGGACAAACACCCCAAACTGATGACCGGCATAACGCGCGGCGAGCGGCTGCATGCCGGCGAGCAGCGCATTACCGCTGAAGACCGCGAGCAGCGGGTCATCCGCCGCGCCGGACAGCGTCAGGCCCAATTCCGCGGCCAATGGCGCATTGATCGCCAACCAATAGGGGGCGGGCAACGGGGTGGGATCCACCCGACGGAAACAGGTGCGCGGGAGGGTCTGAAAACGCTGACCGAATTCGAAAACCGTAGAGGATGTCATCCTTGGATTCTAGCTTGGCGCGCGCGCGATAAACACCCGTTGGGCAATAGGGTTAAGCCCGACGCCAGGCACGGCGCGCATCCTGGGTCGCGCAGAGCGCCGCCGCGCTCCAGCGGGTGACGGCAAAATGGCTAACCTGACGTGACGCCTTGGATAAGGAACTAGAAGAAACCTCGCTGAACTCCAGCACGCGTTTCAATGGACAGTCCCGCTCTTGCCAAGGCGTCAGCCACAACGCGTGCCAAGTGCACAACCACACTTCACCAACGCGTTGCAAACTGTTGTGCCCATCGGCATGCACTTGTAACAGCGCCATCGAAGCCAGTAGCGCGCGGTCGAAACGTTGTTCCCACTGTTGTTCGTCCAGCGGGTGCGCCGGTGTCCAGGCCTCGATGAGGGACTGGCAGGCGTCGCGCTGCGCCTGGGTCACACTGCGGCGGTGATGTTCCCATGACTCGGCATAGGTATTCAGCGTCTGGTCTAGCGTGCGATTGGCCATGGCAACCCCAGGTTAGCTTTGCCAAACTTCGGCGAGCGAGGACAGTAAAGTATCCAGCAATGGATCTCCGACCGTATCGGCCGGGTACACGAACTGTAGTTGCGCCAGTTTGCAGATGCCGGGCACCAGTACCAAGCGCCCGGCCTCGGCCATCGCGCGCGCCTGTTGCTCGCGCACCAACGCCATGCCAACCCCCGCCATCACCAGTTCAAGCACCGCGTCCAGATGGTCGCACTCAGCCACTTTGCGCGGTGAAATATTCAACTCGCGCCACAACTCACTGGTAATCCGGCTCATGCTGGAAAATTGAGACAAACCCACCCACGGCAATTTGCCGAGCTCCTTGCTTTGGGTCAGATCAATGCGGTCCGCCCAGGCGGTGGGTACGGCCAGCAAAAATGGCAGTTGCGCCAGGGGTACGGTGTTGACATTGGCGTAGGGGTTTTTACCCAGATAAAACCCCCCGTCCAATTCTTTCTTGCGCACCAAATTGAGCACATCACCGGTCACCCCGTGCAGCAAGCGCAAGTCAAGCAAGGGATGACGTTCTAAAAGCAACGCGACCCAAGGACCGATTTTCAAGGTATCCGGCGTTAAGGAAATCCCGATGCGCGCCTTGCCACTCAACTGTCCCTTAAGGCTGCGGGCATGATTAATGATCTCGCGCGCCGCGGCCAGAATCGACTGAGCCCGTGGCAGTAACTCTTGCCCCGCGAGTGTCAGCATCACACCGCCGGCGGTTCGGTCGAATAACGGCAAGCCGACTTCTTCTTCCAACGCTTTGATCTGCGCGGTCACCGCTGGCTGCGACAAGTGAAGCTGTTCCGCCGCCTGAGTCAAATGCCCTTGTTGGGCCACTGTAACAAAGGTCCGCAGCTGATAAATTTCCATGAATTCCTTCTTGGCGCTCACCCGGAAGCACCGTTACTCGACGGTGCGGGATCATGACATATCTGATCAGCATAGCAGTCCTACCATAGCAGAACAACGTAGCATTCAAGCAAAGTCATCGGCTCAGGTCGCAATGCGCTAAACCGCACACAAAATGACCAATTTACCCTTTAGCGATTTAAAAAATGAGATTTTAATGACATCACAATGGAGCAAAAATACTAATACAAGCCATTGATTATTATTGATTTTTGCGGCGCAGCATTTGTCGCGCAAATTTGGTCAATCAGAAAATGCGATTGGCTAAGAGTTTCCTTCGTCTCGTACATTTAAATCCAATAGCGGGGCGCAAACATCGACACTGATTAAAACGCCAGCCGCCGCAACAAAATCGCAACGCCTACGGGGCCGTGCCGCAAAGCATGGCTGCCCATTGTACGAAAAATGAGGAGACGTCCATGTCCAACATTGAATCCATCCTGAAAGAAACCCGCAGCTTCCCGGTGCCCGATGAGTTTCGCCACAAGGCCTCGGTATCGGGGGTCGAAGCCTATCACGCATTATGCGAGCAGGCGGATGATCATTACCTTTCTTTCTGGGGCGATCTGGCCCGTGAACTAATTACCTGGAAAAAGCCGTTCTCCCGGGTCCTCGATGACAGCAATGCGCCTTTTTTCAAATGGTTCGATGACGGCGTACTGAATGTCTCCTACAACTGCCTGGACCGCCACCTGGCACTGAATGGCAATAAAATCGCCATCATTTTCGAAGCCGATAACGGTGACGTCACCCGTGTCACCTATGCCGAACTGCATCGGCGCGTCTGCCAATTCGCCAACGGCCTCAAGAGCCTGAAAATCGGCAAGGGCGACCGGGTGGTGATCTATATGCCGATGAGCATCGAAGCGATTGTCGCCATGCAGGCTTGTGCCCGTATCGGCGCCATTCACTCGGTGGTGTTTGGCGGATTCTCCTCCGGCGCGGTAAAAGACCGGATCCATGACGCCGGCGCCAAGGCAGTGATTACCGCCAATGAAGGCATGCGCGGCGGCAAGAGCGTGCCGCTCAAGCCCACCGTCGACGAAGCCATCAACCTGGGTGGCTGCGAATCGGTCACCTCGGTGATCGTCTATCAGTGCACCAATGCCGGCGCCGCCTGGACCGAAGGCCGCGACGTGTGGTGGCACAAACTGATCGAAGATCAGCCCGAGTTCTGCGAACCCGAATGGATGAATGCCGAAGATCCGCTGTTCATCCTGTATACCTCGGGTTCGACCGGCAAGCCGAAGGGCATTCAGCACAGTACCGCGGGCTATCTGCTTGGCGTGGTCAACAGCTTCCGCTTGGTGTTTGACTACAAACCCAATGATGTCTTCTGGTGCACCGCCGACGTCGGCTGGATTACCGGTCACTCCTACATCTGCTATGGCCCGCTGGCCTGTGGCGCCACCCAAGTGGTGTTCGAAGGCGTGCCGACCTATCCCGATGCCTCGCGCTTCTGGAGCATGATCGAAAAACACAAGGTCACCACCTTCTATACCGCGCCGACCGCGATCCGCTCGCTGATCAAGCTGGGCCCGGATTTGCCGAAAAAATTCGACCTGTCGTCGCTGCGCTTGCTCGGCAGCGTGGGTGAGCCGATCAATCCGGAAGCCTGGATGTGGTACTACGAAGTGGTCGGTGGCAGCCGCTGCCCGATCGTCGACACCTGGTGGCAAACCGAAACCGGCTCGATCCTGATTTCACCGCTGCCGGGCGCCATTGCCACCAAGCCGGGCAGTTGCACCCTGCCGCTGCCGGGGATCATGGCCGATATCGTCGATGAATCCGGCGCGCCGGTTGAGCCGGGCAGTGGCGGCTTCCTGGTGATTCGCCGTCCGTTCCCAAGCCTGGTGCGCACCATCTGGAACGACCCGGATCGCTTCAAGAAAACTTATTTCCCGGAAGAGTTCAATGGCCAGTACTACCTGGCGGGCGACTCGGCCAACCGCGACACCAGCGGCTACTTCTGGATCATGGGGCGTATCGACGATGTTCTGAATGTTTCGGGTCACCGCCTGGGCACGATGGAAATCGAATCGGCGCTGGTGGCCAACCCCTTGGTGGCGGAAGCCGCTGTGGTCGGTAAGCCACACGAAATCAAGGGGGAAGCCGTGGTCGCTTTTGTGGTCCTCAAGGGCGCCCGACCGGAAGGCGAAGAAGCCAAGAAAATCGCCACTGAATTGAAAAACTGGGTCGCGCATGAAATCGGCAAGATCGCCCAGCCGGATGAGATTCGCTTCGGCGAAAACCTGCCAAAAACTCGCTCCGGCAAGATTATGCGCCGCTTGTTACGCTCGATCGCCAAGGGCGAGGAAATCAGCCAAGACGTGTCCACACTGGAAAACCCGCAAATTCTCAGTCAACTACAAAAAGCGGTGTAACCAGGGTGGGTTGTAAAGAACCGGGCGCATGCGACACGCGCCCGTTTGGAGAAACGCAAAGAGGAGATAACCCATGAGCACCACGGAAACCAAAATGAAGTTCCCGAATCCGGCGCCGTTAGGTTTGGCTGGTTTCGCGCTGACCACCTGGCTGTTGAGCATGATCAACGCGGGCTGGTTCACGGGCGACTCGCTTAATCTGGTCTTGGCCGTCGCGCTGGCGTTTGGCGGCACCGCGCAAATGATCGCAGGGATGATGGAGTTGCCGCGCGGCAACACCTTCGGTTTCACAGCCTTTATCAGCTACGGCGCATTCTGGTGGTCGTTTGCCCTGTTCGTGATCTTTCTGCACGATAAAGTCCCGGCGGCCTTCGTCGGTTGGTACCTGTTCATGTGGGGCGTGTTTACGTTCTATATGTGGCTGGCAACCTTCCGTTCCCCACGCGCGCTGCAAGCGATTTTCCTGGCACTGTGGATCACCTTCTTCCTGCTGGCGGCGGGCGAGTGGACAGGTTCGGCCACCATCCACATGGCAGGCGGCTACTTCGGGCTGTTGACCGCGATCCTGGCGTTCTACCTGTCCGCGGCCGATGTGATCAACGAAGCCTACGATCGCACGGTACTGCCAATCGGCGCGCCTTAAGTATTAGCCCACGCGCAACCCGCGCGAGCGCACGGCACTCCAAGCGCCATGAACCCCGGTTCATGGCGCGTTTTTCATTCGCGTCACGCAAAAAGCGGCCCAGGACTAGAATCGCGTGGTCATGCGGTTGAAGCCATACTGACTTAGTCGGATAATAAGCCGCTTAATCTCCCGCAGCGGTTTATGCATGCCCCACCCTCTTGATCCACCGCAACAACCCAGCGTCGAACAGATTGACGCCCTGCTGCCGCAGACCCAGTGCCGTCAATGCACCTTCGATGGCTGCCGCCCCTATGCCGAGGCCATCGCGGCGGGTAGCGCGGACATCAACCGCTGCCCTCCCGGAGGTGTCGAAGGCATCAGCGCGCTGGCGCGACTCACTGGCAAAAGTTTCAAACTATTCGCCATCGATGCGCCCCAGCCCAAACCGCGCGCCCTGGCGGTGATTGACGAAGACAACTGTATCGGCTGCACGCTGTGTATTCAGGCCTGTCCGGTGGACGCGATTCTCGGCGCCGCCAAACTGATGCACACGGTGATTGTCAGCGAATGCACCGGCTGCGATCTGTGCATTGCCCCGTGCCCGGTCGATGCGATTCATATGCAGCCGCTGGCCGAGCCGCGCGAACACTCCGAGGAAGAACGCGCGCGCGCGCGCGCGCGCCATCAATACCGGCAGCTGCGCTTAGCGCGCGAACGCGACGAAAAAGCCCGACGCCATGCCGAGCGCCGAAGCGCGCCACCGACCAGCAGCACAAATAGTGCGGCCGCCCCCGGCGCCAACACCCTGGATGAACAGAAAAAAGCCGTGATCGCCGCCGCCATGCGCCGCGCCGCGGAGAAACATGCCGCGCGCCAGGCACCGGAAGAGCCCAAGTGAATGCCCTAAAACGACGGGAAATTTTCGCGCGTTTTTCCCGCGACAACCCTAAGCCCACCACCGAGCTCAACTACAGCTCGCCATTTGAGCTACTGATCGCCGTGATTCTGTCGGCGCAAGCCACCGATGTCGGTGTAAATAAGGCAACCCAGGCGCTATTCGCGCGCGCGCCTAGCCCGGAGCGCATGCTGGGACTCGGCGTTGAGGGGCTAGAGAGCTATATCAATAGTATTGGGCTCTATCACAGCAAGGCGCGCCATATTCTGGCCACCTGCCATTTGCTACTGGAACGTCACGGCGGCGAGGTGCCGCAAACCCGAGAACACCTGGAGGCCCTGCCCGGTGTCGGGCGCAAAACCGCCAATGTGGTCCTCAACACCGCCTTCGGCCACCCGACCATCGCGGTCGACACGCATATCTTCCGCGTGGCCAACCGCACCGGCATCGCGCCAGGCAAGGACGTGGTCGCGGTCGAACAGGGACTATTGCGTAAAGTTCCGGTGGAATTTCATGCCGACGCGCATCATTGGCTGATTTTGCACGGCCGCTACATCTGTAAAGCGCGTACACCCCTGTGCGCGCGCTGCCTGATTGTCGATCTCTGTGAATTCCCAGCAAAAACGGTATGATGGGCATCAGGCATTACTGCGGCCTTGGCGGCTTGAAATCCGCCGACACGCCCAGACGTTTAGCCTGTTCACCAGGAAAAGGATCACATGTGACTGTTCGCCTCCGCCCTTTAGCTATTCCCCTGTTGGCGCTATCGCTGCTATCCGGCTGCGACCGGGTTGAACACTGGTTCAAAAAAGACGACAACAGCGCACCCGTGGTGATTCCCGCCCAACAAGACGGCCGGGTGGCCATGTTGCTGCCGGACTTTACCCAACTGGTCGAGCGCGCGGGGCCGGCGGTGGTCAACATTCAGGCCACGCGTAATGGCAGCGCCGATACAGACACCCAGTCCGACGATGACGCACAGCCGAGCGCCACACCGCAAGAACAAGATCCGTTCTTTGATTTCTTCAAGCGCTACATGCCCAACCCCAACGATCAGGGCGACAACCAGGATCCGTCGTCGCAGGACAGCATCTCGTTCGGCTCGGGCTTCATTATTAGCGCCGACGGCTACATCATGACCAATGCTCATGTGGTCGCTGGCGGCAATCCAATCAAGGTGGTATTGACCGACAAGCGCGAAATGAAGGCGCGTTTGGTGGGCATGGACAAGCGCACCGATGTAGCACTACTCAAGATCGACGGGGGTGATTTACCGGTGGTCAAAGTAGGCGACCCCGACCTGCTTAAACCCGGCGAATGGGTTGCCGCCATCGGTGCGCCGTTTGGCTTCGAAAACTCGGTCACCGCGGGTATCGTCTCGGCCAAGGGGCGCAGCCTGCCCGACGAAAGCTACGTGCCATTCATTCAGACCGATGTGGCGATTAACCCGGGTAACTCTGGCGGCCCGCTGTTTAACCTGAAGGGCGAAGTGGTCGGGATCAACTCTCAGATCTATAGCCGCTCCGGTGGCTTCATGGGGATTTCCTTCGCCATACCGATCAATCTGGCGATCAACGTGGCGGACCAGATCAAGGCCAACGGTAAAGTCAGCCGCGGTCAACTCGGCATTGGCATTCAAGAAGTCACGCCAGAGCTGGCGCAGTCGTTCGGGCTGTCGCAAGCTCATGGCGCGCTGGTGGTGCGTGTCGAGACGCAAAGTCCGGCGGCCAAAGCCGGCATTCTGACCGGCGACATCGTGCTGCGAGTTAATGACCGAAGCGTGGACAGCTCAAAAGATCTGCCGATGCTGGTGGGCGCCATGCGCCCCGGCACCAAGGTCAAACTGACGCTATGGCGCAAGGGGAGCGAAATCACGGTTGTAGCCACACTGGCCGAACTGACCAACGACGCGGCCAGCGCGCCCACGGCGCCGGCCATGCCGCAAAGCTACGAATTCGGCAAACTGGGGCTGATCGTCAGCGAGCTGCCGGCCAGTCAACTGGCGCAGTTTGGCCTTAAAGGCGGTCTGTTGGTGGAAAAAGCCAAAGGACTGGCGGGACATGCAGGCCTGCAAGGCGGTGATGTGATCATCGGTTTGAATCAGCAGGAGATTGGCTCGGTCAAGGCGTTCGAGCGCGCCCTGTCCGCCTCGAAAGGCAATGCGGCGCTGTTGGTGCGCCGCATGAACGATACCTTGTTCATTCCGCTGAAACTGAACTAGCCACATGACGGCATGGTCGCGCCAGCGCGACTATGCCGTTCCTCCATCTGTTTGCAGTCTATATTTCATCCCTCAGCCGCGCCAAGCAGCGCCGAGTTGGCGAAAGCGGTGCGCTTATAGAGTGCGCCCAACGCGCGAAATACCCGACAAAACCAGTAAGCTATTTTTCTGTATAACGCTGGTATAAAGCCTGTTTTACGCAATCGATCCCACTGCTTGCGCTCGCTCCCTCATTCAAGCCGGTTTTCCACCCCCCGTATTGCCACTCGCGCCAAAAAAGCCTACACTGCGCCGATCTATTTTTTACGCATATTTAATATACGCTCATACGCGTATATCATTTAAAGCCCCTATGGATCTCAACAACCTGCTCGCCTCATTCGCTAACGCCTTTAACCAGAACCAAAGATTTATTTCATTGACCCTGGGCAGCGATGCG
>Ga0302154_10003009_pt1 | contig 12481 bp, 5 predicted proteins | sample I_Bog_N2_3_FD_193507 | JGI IMG/M metagenome (GOLD analysis project Ga0302154, IMG submission 193507) | Peat permafrost microbial communities from Stordalen Mire near Abisko, Sweden - I_Bog_N2_3 | ecosystem: Environmental > Terrestrial > Soil > Wetlands > Peat | place: Sweden: Abisko, Stordalen...
GTGGGATTGGTCGCGGGCATCTTGTCCATGCACTTGACGAAGGCGGTCTGGAACTTCTCCATCTCCGGCTTGGTGCCGACGGTGACGCGGACGTAGGTCGGCATCGCTGCCCAGGTGCGTCCGATGGCCACATTCTCCTTCAGCATGTCCTTCTGGAACTCGCTGCCGGGACGGTTGACGTCCACCATGAAGAAGTTGGCCTGCGACCCTGGAATGATCTTGTAGCCCTTCTTGGTGAGGAACTCCAGCGTCTCGGCACGGTTGTCCGCATTGATCTTGCGGCGGGTGGTGATGAGGGTCGCATCCTCCAGGCTCGCCTTCGCCGCGGCGGCGCTGGTGATGGAGATGCTCGCCAGGCTGCGCGCCGGAGCGGCCACGCTGGTGAACTTCGCCAGCAGGTCGGGCCGGGCCACGGCGAAGCCAGCGCGCAGGCCAGCCATGCCGTAGATCTTGGAGAAGGTCCGCATCACGATGATGTCCTGATCCGCGGCCACCAGATCAATGCACGACTCGTCGGTGGAGAAATGGTGGTACGCCTCATCGACGATCACCACCGAGCCCTTGGGCTTGTTCTTCAACAGCCACACGATGTCCGCCTTGGGCGTCATGGTGCCGGTGGGGTTGTTGGGGTTCACGATGTAGTACGCGCCGGGTGAGGGGTGCGCCGCCAGCATCGCCTTCACGTCATGCGCGTAGGTCGGGGTGAGCTTGACCGGGAACTTCGGCGCCTTCATGGCATCGGCCGCGCGCGGGCCCTGCTCATAGCTGGGGTCGGCGTAGACCAGCGGCTTGTCGGGACCGATGTTGGACATCAGCGCCAGGTCCAGTGGACCGCCCGATCCGGGAAAGAGCGCTGCATAGCCGCGCTTCAGGCCGAACTGGTTGCTGAAGACCTCAACGGTCTTGAAGGAGATCTCCTGGTGGTAGCGGCCACCCATGGAAGCGGCGGTGCCGATCGCCGAAAGCGCTACGGAAGCAGGTCCCAGCGGGTTCTCGTTCGAGCTGATGATGACGGCATCGGGCGGAAGCTGACGCATTTCACCCATGTCGCTGCCATAGCCGCGGCGTGTTCCCGGACCTGTGGCCGGAGCGGCCGCCGCCACTTGCTGGCCGTAGGCCAGGGCAGAGGGTAGTGCTACCGCAGCCGCGCTGGCTGCTCCCAGGGTGCGCAGGAAGTTGCGGCGCGACACCCCACTGATACAGTCTTGAAGGTTGGTTTCCATGGAATTCTCCTCGGTTGAAACTAGATTCTTGTTGCATGCGGCGATGAGGCAAAAGCGATGCGGCAAAAAAGAAGTTCTGTAAGCCGGCCCGTGGATACACGGGGACTGTAGCAACCGACCAGAGCAAGCCGATCCGGAGCAACTTTGTGAAAATTTCTGATTGCTGAGCTGTCGACGGCGACAACCGACGACAACGCTAAAACAAATGTAGCGTTAAATCGATAGCAATTGGGCGGTCCGGCAGAATTATTTGCCCTGAGGAAATCCCGAATCGGTCGATGGGAGAAGGTGGCAGGCGGCAATCGCCGTGAACGCCTGGACCTGCGAGTGCACCCAGGAAGCATCGCTTCCCAGCTCCTGAGCCATCCACTCGGCGACCCTGGGCGCGGCGCGCAGCGCGGCCTGTGCATCCAGCCATAGCGCGCGCGTGCGCCGCGAGAGCACATCATCCACCGTCCGCGCCATCTCCTGCCGCACGGCATAGACCACTTCTCCGCGGGTGTAAGGCAGCGCCATATCCATAGCGTCGCTCATCGACGGTTCACGCCGCGATTCTCCAGCGAGGTGTGCCGCATCAGTCCCGTACTCGGCCAGAACCGGGCCTTCGGTCGGGTTGACGCCCGGGTCCGGCGCGCCCGCTGCAGGAGCTCCGTGCAGTGCCAATGTGCCGGTCACTGATGGATGCGGTTCCAGCATGCCCCGGCGCACCGCGAAGTTCAGCGTGTCCTCCGCCATGCGGCGATAGGTCGTCCACTTGCCGCCCGCCACCGTAATCAGGCCGGTGTGCGATGCGTCGATGTGGTGCTCGCGGGAGAGCTTTGACGTAGTGTTCTCCTTGCCGGTGACCAACGGGCGCAGGCCCGAAAAGACCGAGAGTATGTCCTGCCGCATAATGGGCACCGAGAGATACGGCGCGATATGTTTCAGCAGGTACTCGATCTCGTCCCCGGAGTATCCGGGTTCCATCTCGCTGGTGGAGACGGCGACATCCGTAGTGCCGATGAGCACCACCCCTTGCCACGGAATCGCGAAGATGACGCGGCCGTCCTCCGTCTTGGGCACCATGATCGCTGCGCTCCCGCTTAGGAACCGCGACGCCACCACGATGTGCGATCCCCGGCTCACCGAGAGAAGCTGTGGCCGCGCGGGCTCATCCAGCGTGCGCGTCTCGTCGGTGAAGATGCCCGTGGCATTGATGACCACACGCGCGGAGATGCTGGCCTCTTCCCCGCTCTCTTCGTCGCGCACCACAGCACCGGAGACCTTCCGTTCCGCGGCCTTGCTGTACAGGAAGCGAATGCAGCGCGTGTAGTTCAGCACCGTCGCCCCGTGGTCCAGCGCGGTGCGCGCCAGCGCCAGGGCAAAGCGCGCGTCGTTGAACTGCGCATCGTGATACAGGATGCTGCCGCTCAGGCCCTCCGCGGCCAGGTCCGGCACCAGCTCCTGCGTAGCGCGCCGCCCCAGAATCCGCGTGGGCCCCATACTGCTGGAGCCGGAGAGCCAGTCGTATATAGAGAGACCGATTCCGTAGAACGGCAACTGCCAGGTGTGGCGGGCGGGTACAACCGTAGGCAGCGCATGGACCAGGTGCGGAGCGACGCGACGCATCACCGCGCGCTCATGCAGCGCCTCGCGGACCAGGTGAATCTGTCCGCTGGCCAGATAGCGCACGCCACCATGCACCAGCTTGGTGGAGCGGCTGGAGGTCGCCTGCGCAAAGTCGCCGGCCTCCACCAGCGCGGTGCGGTGCCCGCGCGTGGCGGCGTCTACGGCGATGCCCAGCCCCGTCGCGCCGCCGCCGATGACCAGCACATCGAACGCAGAGTTCAGCGAATCGAAGGACCGGGCACGTTCAGCGTTTGTGGGCGAGGACAAAGCAAGGCGCTCCTGAGCCAGACAAGACTAGAGCATCAGCCCAACGGATGTGAAGGAGACGCCACCTGGTCGACACCATCCTCGACGGGCAAAAAGCTCTCACGCAAAGGGCGCGAAGGGAGCCAAGACCTCAGTTCCCCGCCAGCATCTTGGTGGCGGTCTTCAGCACCTCCACCTCGCGCTCCATTGCCGCGGCGGTGCGCGCAATCTGCGCATCCACAATCGGCCATTCCTTCTGCTCGATGGCCTCCCGCACCGCCGGCAGCGTCTTGACTCCATAGCCTGTGTAGAAGCCCGGCGCGTAGGCCATGTTCTGGAACCACGGACGGTTGGGCAGTCCCTCCGGATCGAGCAGCGCGCGCTGCGTGAGCAGCAGCTCTGTATTCACGGCGGTGTTGGTGTCCGCGCTGGCGGCAAACGCCTTGTCATACTTTGCAGCCGCCGCGGTCAGGTCATCGGACGCCTGGTCCAGCGGAGCGAAGTTCAGGTACGGCGGCACCTTCTCCATCGGGGGCGGCACGCTCACCTTCTTCGGATCCGCGGCGGCCTTGTACACGCCCTCCGCGAGGTCCATGTTGCGCTCCTTAATCTGCGCGCGCTCGGTGTCGGCCAGCCGCTTCACCTCGGTCACGTAGTTGTGGAAGGTGTCGGCCTCGTCGGCGAACTGGTACGGAATCACATCGGCGTCCGCCATGCGCATCATCATGGTGCCGGCGGTCTGCGCCAGAGCGCGGCCATAAGCGAAATCCGTGTCAGAGAAGTGCGTGTACCAGTAGAAGTCGTCGTAGATGGAGTGGTACTGCCCGCCGCCCTCATCCTCGCCGCCATAGCCCAGGTTGGCGCTGGGGATGCCGAGGTGATGGATGAAGACCGTGTAGTCCGAGCCGGAGCCGAGCGCGGCGATGCGCGAATCGGCCCTTGTGCGGGCCTCCGCGCGGGCTTCGGGCGAAGGAGCCTCGCCGCCTCCGCGCCCGCTGCGCAGTCGGTCGGCCAGCCGCACCCGCTGCCACACCGGCATGTGCGTCTCCGGGTCGTCGATGTCCTTGGCCACGCTGTTGATGAAGTTCTCCAGCGAGTGCGACCCCTCCGCGCGGAAGAAGCCGCGGCCGTTGCCGTCGGAGTTGAAGTACGCCACGGCGTGCTGTTTCAGTTCGTCGGCGTGGAACTCCGCCCACTCGGTAGAGCCCAGCAGCGCAGGCTCTTCGCCGTCCCAGAAGCAGTACATAATGGTGCGCGCGGGCTTCCATCCCTGCTTGAGCAGATCGCCGAGCGCGCGTGCCTCTTCCAGCTCCGGGCTGGCGCCGCTGATGGGGTCGCCCGCGCCGTTCACCCAGCCGTCATGATGGTTTCCGCGGATCACCCACTGGTCCGGAAACGTCGCTCCGGGAATCGTCGCCACCACGTCATAGAGCGGCTTGCGGTCCCAGTTGAAGGAGACGGCGAAGTGCGCCATCACCTTGCTCGGGCCGGTCATATAGGTCAGCGGCAGATCGCCGCGCCACGCGTCGGGAACCACTTGCCCGCCCAGCGCCTTCAGAAACGGCGTCGCGTCCGCGTAAGAGATCGGCATCACGGGAATCTTGGTAATGGTCTGCACCTGGTCCAGCGGGATGAGCTTCACGCCCGGCTTAGCGCCGATGCCCGGCGTCTGCGGGTCGCCCGGATAGACGGGCATGTCCATCACGCTGCCGCGCTGCACGCCTTCGTCCGGGCGCATGGGGCCGTCGGGATACTTACCACCGCGAGCGTAGCCGTCATCCTTGGGGTCAGAGTAGATCAGGCAACCCACGGCGCCGTGCTGTGCTGCCAGCTTCGGCTTGATGCCGCGCCATGTCTGCCCATAGCGCGCAATCACGATCGCGCCCTTCACGGAGACGCCCATGCGGTCCAGCTCTTCGTAGTCTGCCGGCGCACCGTAGTTCACATAGACCAGCGGGGCGGTCACGTCGCCGTCGCGCGAGTAGGCGTTGTAGGTCGGCAACTGCTCGCTCTTCTGGTTGGAGGTGGGATCGATGGCCAGCACCGGTTCATCCAGACGGGCGGTGAACTTCGTGGGCCCCAGCAGCTCCAGCTTGCGCGACTTCGGCGTCGGGAAGAGCGCCTCAAACTGCTCAATCTTCGCGTCGAGACCGTAGGACTTCAACTGTGCCACCAGCCACTCGGCGTTGTCCTTGTCATAGGGCGAGCCCACGTGGTGCGGGCGCGCGGAGAGCCGCCGCATGTTCTCGCGCAGCCGCGCCTGGTCGGGGATGGCGCGGAACTTCTGCTCCCACTGCACCTCGGCGGCAGAGTGCTCGGCGGTATAGCCGCGCAGCGGCGCGGGCGCGGTGGGTTCCACCGCATACGCGGCCATGGAGACGGACAAAAGGCAGACAGTGAGCTTACGCATGGCAGAACACCTCATAGGTCTTGAACAGCGGTACAGCAGAGATGAATGGACTACTTCAAAAGAGAGAGCGCAATCAGCAGAGCGTTTTGCGGGCCCTTCCAGGCGTCCGTCACGTCGTCGGCTTCACCGAGTGAATGCGCTCCGGAGTCCTTGCCGCCGCCGCCGATGGTGATGGCCGGTATGCCCAGATGCATCGGCACGTTGGAGTCCGACGAGCCTTCGCCGTAACTCGCCTTGCCGAAGCCCAGCGCCGCAATCGACGCCGCCGCCGTCTGGCAGATCGGCGAGCTGGGATCGGTCTCGCCCGGCGGCCTGATGCCAAGCGTCTCAAACTTCACGGTCAGCTTGCCCTTGTCGTTCCAGCGGGCGTTCTCTTCGTCGAGCCCCTGCTGCACCGCTGCCTTGAACTTGGCATCCACCGCATCGAGCGCCTTGATGTCGCCCGAGCGCTCATCGAACTCAAACCACGCCTCATACGGAATGGCGTTCACCGACGTGCCGCCGCCCACGACGCCTTCATTGAAGGTGGTCTTGGGATCGGTTGGGACTTGAATGGCATCAATGTGCGCGACAGCGCGGCCCAGCGCGCCGATGGGGTTCGCGAGGCCGAACGCGCCGAAGCTGTGCCCGCCGGGTCCATTAAACGTGACCTTGTAACGGTAGCTGCCCACGCCAGAGTTCGTCAGCCGTTCGACGCCGCCCGGTTCAATGGAGATGAAGTCGTCGATCTCGCCCTTCATCGTGACACCGAAGAGCTCCTTCATGCCGCGCAGATCGCCCAGCCCCTCTTCGCCGACATCGGCAACGAAGGTCAGCGAACCGGTCGTCTTCAGGTGCTCTTCATTCATCGCGTGGATCACCGACAGAAGTGCGGCCAGCCCGCGGCAGTCGTCGCCGATGCCCGGCCCTTTTAGAACATTGCCGGTGCGCGTCACGTGCACGTCCGTGCCTTCAGGAAAGACAGTGTCCAGGTGAGCCGCCATCACCAGGTGCGGGTGCGGCTGCGCGCCGGGCCGGTCGCCCAGAACGTTGCCCGCCTTGTCGATGCGTACATTCTCGAGGCCCGCCGCCTTGAACAACTTCGCCAGCTCAGCTGCGCGCGTGCTCTCTTTGAATGGCGGCGCGGCGATCTCACACAGACGCACCTGCTCATCGACAAAGTAGGGCTCAGAGTCGTGGATCATCTTCATCGCCTGCTGTACGGCAGGCTTTGCGAGTATCTCAGCCGGCGTCTGCGCTCCAGCGGTACCGGCGGCACCGGCGGCAACAACGGCCATGGCTGCCACCGCTCTCCGCACACATCGAGAAACGAACGGACGACGATCTGCGTGCGAGTCGACGCGGACAAAAGGCATTTTGGCTCCGGGGGGCGGGTAACTGCGTTTGTGGCTGTACCATCGGTTGTAATATCGGGAATCTAGAGTGTCAACCCTTCACCGTCGCGCGGCCGTGCGTTCAACCGCGCGTCGTGGGTCACTATCGTCATCCGATTGCAGCGCTCTCTGTTCCCGCAGTCGCGAACCATCTCCCCAGCAAGGAAGCCTCCCATGAAGACCCGCCTCCTCCCTCTGCTTGGCCTCACTGTCGCGCTGCTCGGCAGCGTGGCCCGCGCCGCTGCTCCCGTGCCTGCAGTGCTGTACGTCCGCTGCGGCAAGCTGATGACCTCCGCGGACGCGCCGCTCAAAGGCCCCACCACGCTCGTCGTCACCGACGGCCGTATCACTGCCATCGGCGATAACCTGCCCGTGCCCGCCGGAGCGCAGCAGCTGGACTACTCCGCCTACACCGTCGTTCCGGGCTTCATTGACTCGCACATCCATCTGTGGACCGGGGCTCCGGGCGGCAACCCCTCCTACGGGCTGCAGACGCTGCGCGCACAGAAGGCCGTTGCCTACGCGCTGGACTCCGGCATCGTCGGCGTGCGCGTCCTTGGCACGGACGGCTTCATCGACGTTGCGCTTGCCGACGCCGTGGACGAGGGCACCATCCCCGGACCGCACATCCTTCCCGCTGGTCATCCGCTCTCCATCCCAGCCGGGCACACGGACCATTTCACCTACCCCGCCACCATCGACCTGGACGCCTACTACACGCCGCTGCAGGGCTTCATCAACTCCCCCGCCGACGCCGAAAAGGCCGTGCACCTCCAGATTAAGTACGGCGCCAAGGTCATCAAGATCATGGCCTCGGGCGGCGTCGGCTCGCCGCTCGACTCGCCCACCGCCGAGCAGATCTCGCCCGAAGAGATGGCCGTGATCTGCGAGCAGGCCCACATGGCCCACCTGAAGGTCTCCGCGCACGATGAAAACGCCAAGACCATCCTCGACGCGCTGCACGCCGGCGTCGACTCCATTGAGCACGGCTCCGAGCTCACCCCCGAAGCCGTCGATTATATGAAGGCCCATCACGTCTGGTGGGACCCGACCGTCTTCGTCGTGGACAACATCGTGCTCGGCGGCGATCACGGGCCGCCGTATCGCATCGCGAAGGGCAAGGCGCTCGCGGCCACACACTTTGCCAGCTTCAAGCTCGGCCTATCCAGCGGTCTGGCTCCGCAGATGGCCGCCGGCTCCGACATGCAGTACGAACCCGGCACCGGCACTGTGCTCGACGAGATGGTCACTATGGTTAAGTACGGCGCCACGCCCAAACAGGCGCTCATCGCAGCTACCATTAACGGCGCAGCACTGGCCGGGTGGGATGACCTCGGCTCCATCGCCGTCGGCAAAGAGGCCAGCTTCGTCGCGCTCGACGGAGACCCCACCCAGGACATCGCCGCCGTCAAGAAGACCAAAGCCGTCGTCTTCAAAGGCAAAGTTGTCCCCTCCACGCATCCGTAGCCGCTGCCTGCTTCCGGAACTTCCACTCTCCGCAAAGGAATGTCATGAAAACTCTCCGCTGCCTGCCTCTCCTCGCCCTCAGCGCACTCTTCGCCCACGCCCAGTCCACGCCCAGCGCGCACAAGCAGGTGCTCGAGTACGTCGACCAGGGCGCAGACCACTGGAAGCAGGTCTCCAAACAGATCTGGGACTACGCTGAGCTCGGCTACCACGAGGAAAAGAGCTCCGCACTGCTGCAGGCGCAGTTGAAGGCCGCCGGCTTTGCGCTGCAGTCCGGCGTCGCCGACGAACCCACGGCCTTCATCGCCAGTTACGGATCCGGCAAGCCGGTCATCGCTATCCTCGCCGAATTTGACGCGCTGCCCGGCCTGTCGCAGCACACCTCGCCGGAGCGCGACCCGGTCGTCGCCGGAGCGCCTGGCCACGGCTGCGGACACAACCTGCTCGGCTCCGGCGCCGCGCTTGCCGCCGTCTCCGTCAAGCGCTATATGGAGACCAACCACATCACCGGCACGCTGCGCCTCTACGGCACGCCCGCCGAAGAGGGCGGCTCCGGCAAGGTCTACATGGTGCGCGACGGCCTTTTTAAAGACGTGGACGTCGTCCTGCACTGGCACCCCGCCGACCGCAACGGCATCATGAACGGCGGCCTGCTCGCGGTGGACTCCGCCAAGTTCACCTTCCACGGCATCGCCGCGCACGCTGCCATGGCGCCTGAACGCGGCCGCTCCGCGCTGGACGCTGTGATGCTGATGGGCACCGGCCTCGAGTTCCTGCGCGAGCACGTGCCCAGCAACACACGCATCCACTACATCATCACCAAGGGAGGCGTCGCCCCCAACGTGGTGCCTGACCTCGCGCAGATGGACCTGATGGCGCGCAACCCCTCCAACATCACGCTCACCGGCATCTGGGACCGCATCCTCAAGATTGCGCAGGGCGCCGCATTGATGACCGGAACCACGCTCGAGGTCACCGACATCGGCAGCGACGCCAACATCGTCGGCAACGACCCGCTGGCAGCCGTCGCGCAGAAAAACCTGGAAGAGGTCGGCGGCTACACCATGAACGACGAGCAGAAGAGGTTCGCCCTGAAGCTACAGACCACCCTCGGCACAGAAACCGTGCCCAGCCTTGACCTCACCAGCGTCGTCCAGCCGCTGCGTCCCGTGGACCCTAACGCGCCGTCTGCTTCCACGGATGTGGGCGACGTGAGCTGGGTGGTGCCGACCATCGGCTTTTCCGCGGCGACCTTCGTGCCCGGCGTGGCCGCGCACACCTGGCAGGCCACCGCGTCCACCGGCATGAGCATCGGGCAGGACGGCATGATCATCGCCTCCAAAGCCCTTGCGATCACCGCCGTTGACCTCTTCGCGTCCCCGGCGGTCATCACCGCTGCCAAAGCCGACTTCGACAAGAAGATGGCCGGCAAGGTCTACCAGTCTCCCATCCCCCCGGGTCAGAAGCCTCTGCTGAACTACCGTACAGACTAGTTAGGAACGGACTCTGGGCGCTTCGACTGCATCCACTCCCGTCATCTCGACTAGTAGCAGGGCAGCTTCATCGTCCTGCGGAGTGGAGAGACCCCTGTATTGCATGGGCCGCCAAAGATGGCACTGCATACCCATCCCGGCGGGAAGGCACTCTCGCCCGGGAAGATTCTCCTTGCGCCTGGGAGGAGCTTGTAGTACTTTACCTACAAATTAACAAAATCTTGCCCACCCCTTCACGTGGGCAAACGTGTATCCCTCTCCGGGATGCTCGGCAATAGAACGCGGCCCCACGATGCGCCGCGATGTAGTGGCCTTCTTGCAGATGCCTCACGCGCGGCTGTCTGTGCGCTCGATTCAATGTTGTTCACAAAGCATCCGTACCGTGCCATAAGCAGAGCACTCCATGCAGTCGGGTTCCTGTTTCACGCAACAGGCTTCGCGCAGCAAGCTTCAGCCTTCAACTCCATATTCAGCTTCACCCAGATGAATCCTTTGTTCCAGAAGGGAAAAATCAGATGACTCGACTCAATTTGCGGCGGCCGGTGGTCTTCTCCATCACAGCACTTCTCCTGGCAGTTCTCACCCTGGGCGCGGCTCCCGCGCGGGCGCAGTCCACCAGCTCCGGCGCCATCACCGGCACGGTCACCGACGCCACCGGTGCGGTGATCCCCGGCGTCACCATCGTCGCCAAGGACAAGGAGGGCAAAGAGTCGCGCACCACCGTCTCCGATAAGTCCGGCCAGTACGTGCTGGTGGACGTCCCGCCCAGCGACTACACCGTGACCGCGACCAAGACCGGCTTCTCCACCGATGAGGTCAGCGACCTGACCGTCAGCGTCGGCACCCAGTCCACCGCCAACTTCAAGATGGCCGTCGGCGCGGAGACCACTACCGTCGAGGTGACTGCCTCCACCGCCGACCTGCAGACGATGAACGCCTCCACCGGCACCACCGTCGACCAGGCGCAGGTTGAGTCCCTGCCCACCATCGGCCGCGAGGTCGCGACCTTTATGACCATGCAGCCTGGCGTTACGCCCGGCGGCAACGTCGCCGGCACCACCGTCGACCAGACCACCTTCACCCTGGACGGCGGCAGCAACTCCTCGGACATGGACGGCACGGCCAACGTCTACACCACCTCCTACGCCACCTCCACCACCGGCGGCTTCATCGGCGCCGGTCCGCAGGGCACCATGCCCATGCCCCAGGACTCGGTCGAAGAGTTCAAGGTCACCACCACCGGCCAGACTGCGGACTTCAACAACTCCTCTGGCTCGCAGTCGCAGGTCGTCACCAAACGCGGCCACGACCACTGGCACGGTACGGTCTATGAGTACTACCTGGACAACAACTTCGACGCCAATAGCTGGGGCAACAACTTTCCCAACAACACTACCGCTACCTTGAGCCCGGTCACCGGATCGAGTCTTGGCGGCACCAGCTACACCGCCAAGCCCAGCTACCACTTCAGCCGCTTTGGCGCCGCCGCCGGCGGTCCCGTGCTGCCGACCTTCTGGGGCGGCAAGACCTACCTCTTCGCCAACTATGAGGGCTTCCGCTATCCCCTGGCAGCCACCTACGAGCGCACCGTTCCCTCCTACGAGTATCTGCAGCTGGGACAGTTGACCTTTGGCGCCAACCTCGCCGGCTGCACATACAACGCAACGGCCAAGACATCCACCTGCTCCCCGGCACAGCTGGCGAATGCCGATCCGCGCGGTTTGGGCATGAACCCCACCCTGACCAACTTCTACAAGACACAGCTCCCTGTGGCGCCGATCGGCGACACAGGCAACGTGGGCTTTACCGGCAAGACCTACGCCGGCACCTTCGACCCCAGCTGCGGAGCGCTCAGCACCTCCTACTGTGACGGGGTCAACACCATCGGCTACAAGGGCAATGTCAACACGCCACAGACCAGCGACTTCCTCGCCGCGCGCATTGATCATGACTTCGGTGCCAAGTGGCACTTCACCGGCAACTACCGCTACTACCGTCTCATCAACCTCACCAGCAACCAGGTGGACATCGGCGGCGGCATCGCCGGCGACACGGTCGGCGCCATTAAGGCGCTCGCGCCGCGTCCCCAGCAGCCGATGTACCTGGTCTTCGGCCTGACCACCAACATCAGCCCCAGCCTGACCAATGACTTCCACTACAGCTTCCTGAAGAACTTCTGGCAGTGGAAGGGCGCTGGCGCTCCGCCGCAGATCGCGGGCGCGGGCGGAGTTGTGGAGCCGCTCGGCGAGAGCAGCGCGACCACCGTGCTGGCGCCGTTCAACGTCAACGCCCAGAACATCCGCACCCGCATCTGGGACGGCAAGGACAACTTCTTCTCTGACAATCTGAGCAAGCTCAAGGGCGACCACCTGATCCAGTTCGGCGGCCAGTACCAGCACAATACCAACTACCACCAGCGCACCGACAACGGCGCCAGCATCAACTACACGCCGACCTACCAGATCGGCGATGCCGGCGGCGGCGGTAACGTCACGTATGCCAACACCGCGACTGGCGCCACCTGCTCCAATACCGCAGCTGTCAAATCCGGGCTAGGCTGTGTGGGCGCGAATGCCAATGCCAACTATGCCCGCTTCCTCGACACCTACTACGGCATCGTGACGGACACGCAGGTTGCCAATACCTACACCAACGCGGGCG
>Ga0302154_10003015_pt1 | contig 12461 bp, 9 predicted proteins | sample I_Bog_N2_3_FD_193507 | JGI IMG/M metagenome (GOLD analysis project Ga0302154, IMG submission 193507) | Peat permafrost microbial communities from Stordalen Mire near Abisko, Sweden - I_Bog_N2_3 | ecosystem: Environmental > Terrestrial > Soil > Wetlands > Peat | place: Sweden: Abisko, Stordalen...
ATTCGAGGCGGCGACGACATCAGCACCCGTTACGAGTTCAAAGTCGGCTCAATCGTGGCAATTACGATCTCCATGACCAACATCGTCAACCACGACATCGACTACTCGAGCCATTTCTGGCATAGTCTTGATGGCAGTTACAACTATCTTGTGTGGGACGAGGACGGGAATCCGGCAGAGAAGATATCCTTCGGGGATCCAGATCGCAGCACTTCCAGCCCTTATTGGTCGGGGATCTCGCCTGGGAAATCGAAAACCTACGAGGCCGATCTCGAACAAATCTACAAATTCGATCGGCCGGGAAAGTATACGGTGCAGGTGTCGCGTCCCGACGACGATTATCTCGACGAGAACGGCAAACCAGTGGTGATTAAATCGAACACGATCACGATTACCATTACCGGCTAGCCATCGCCCAATTCAGCCCCGAAGCCTAGCCAGGCTCCTGGGCAACCTTCATGGTGGGCGTGGTGCAGGCCGACCAGGTGGTCCATTTCCTGCGGGAAAAGCTGTAGCGCTGGCCGGTGCCTGCATCCTGATAGAGACACATATATTCAGAATCGATGAGTGGGCCGACTTCCTGGGTAGACTTGTGCAGCAACAATTGCAAAGAACTGGCATATACTGGGCTCAACTTTACTTCTGGGACCGTTTGTAATGCCACACGAGATTCGCTTCAGCCAGCAGCGAAGCATTGCTTGCAGGCGATTGTTCGCCGCCGTCGTCGCGGCGAGCTTGGGCTGTCCCCCATCGGCGACCCTGCATGCACAGTCTCCCACGGTACACGGGTACATCACCGCAGTTCGCCCGCCCGACGGTTTCGACGTCAATGGGGAACATGTCACCACGACCGCGGAGACCCGGTTCGGGCCGATCGGCAAAAAGAACCCGGTGAGCAATGGGCCGATGCGAGACTCCGTGCAGATCGGCGTCTGGGTCGAGGTATTCGGTGCGCAGGACCGGCAAGCGAAAACCGTGGCCGCCCAGACGGTGCTCTTTCGGGATGATTCGGACCGAAAGGTCACCGGGCTGGGGGTGATTGACAAGGTGATCTCGACCGCTCCGGAACTGGAGCTTGCCGCGGATGGTTACCGAATTCGCGTGTCGCCGGGGACGGCAGTCAAGTTTCCGCGCGATTTGAAATCGGCGGCCGATGTGTATCCGGGACTGTGGGTGCTTTATGAGGGCAAACTGGGTCCGGATGGCCTGCTGGTCGCCAGCAAAGCCCGGTTTGTTTCGACTGATCACGGGAAGGTGAAAGCTGGAAAAGCGCCGGGCGATTCCACTCCGCCGGCTGCGTCGCCGCCTCCCGCGAATAGCGCCTTCAAGCAGGCGGACGTTCAGATAGATGATCGCAGGAAGGAGATCCAGTTCGACGGCGATACCTACAAGATTTCGACGGACGAGGCGTTGAAGTCACGCGTTCGTCGAATCGGCATGAGTCTGGTCCCCGACTATCAAAAGCAGCTGCCGGAAGACGATCCATCGAAGATTCAGTTCGAGTTTGTTGTCATCATCAACGCGGGGCACGTTGAGGACACCCCCCGGGAAGGCCTGATCATTGTGCCCGCGCAACTGGCCGCGAGATTCAGGAACGACGACCAGCTTGCCGCCGTGCTCGCCGATGGCATCGCGGACAGTCTTCAGGGGAGAGCGCCAGACGTGGTCCATTTGGACCGAACCATGATGGCAGAGACTGCGGGCCTGGCGGCGGCGAGTCTTATTCCATACGCCGGGCTTGTTACAGGCGGCGTGTATCAATACGAGCAAGGCAAGGTATTGAAGGAGCAGCGTTGGCGGGTGGCGCTGGAGTTGATGGCTGAAGCAGGCTATGACCCCTGGCAGGCTCCGGAAGCGTGGCGGCTCGCAGAGCCCGGCAAGCTGCCTGCCGATACCAGCAAGCTGAAATACCCGGACCGAAGTGGCTACCAGTTTGCAATCCTGAATCAGGTGTACAAGAAGCCCGCACCAGCCAACGCTTCGTCGGGTGGCTCAACCAAGGGTGACCCGGACCCGAGGAAGTAGGTTGGTGCCTGGGGCTCCGGGCACGGATTCTCGACCTTTGCCGGCTCCCAAAGCGGTTCCAATTTTGGCTGGAATTGATCAATGTTGCACACCTTGCTTCCCAAAGCTGGCATACTCTGAAAAGAAAGTATCCGGATTTACACAGACTTGTGAAAGAATTCAGATATGATCCAGTTTCCCAAAATCATACAGGGCGGCATGGGTGTGGGCGTCTCGAATTGGCGCCTGGCGAATGCTGTCTCCCGGCTTGGCCAGCTTGGGGTGGTCTCCGGCACAGCGCTCGATCAGCTGTTTGTTCGGCGTCTCGCGGATGGCGACGAGGGCGGCCATATGCAGCGGGGACTGGAAGCGTTTCCCTTTCCTGAGATGGCGCGGCGAATCTGGCAAGACTACTTCGTTCCCGGCGGCAAGCCCAGCGGAGCGCCGTATCCGACGGTTCCCATGCACCAGCGGAAAGATACCCGCAAGCTGATTGAATTGTGCATGGTGAGCAATTTTGTGGAAGTGTTTCTGGCCCGGGAAGGCCACAGGAATCCTGTGGGCATCAATTTTCTTGAGAAGGTGCAGTTGCCGCACCTGCCCTCGATTTATGGGGCGATGCTGGCCGGGGTGGGTTATGTGCTGATGGGCGCGGGAATTCCGCTGCACATTCCCGGCGTGCTGGATGCATACGCGGCGCACGCGGCGGCCGAATATAAATTGAACGTGACGGGGGCGGTACCGGGCCAGGATACGATGATGCATCTCGATCCGGCCGAGTTTATCGAGGGCCCGCTGCCGTTCCTGAGCCGGCCACGGTTCCTGGCTATCGTCTCCTCGAATACGCTGGCGACGACCATGCTGCGGCGCGCCAGCGGACGTGTGGATGGATTGGTGATCGAGAGTCCGACGGCCGGGGGGCACAATGCGCCGCCGCGCGGAAAGCTGCAACTGAACAGCGCGGGCGAGCCGGTTTACGGTGAGCGGGATCATGTGAACATTCAGGAGTTGCGGGCGCTGGGGGTTCCTTTCTGGCTGGCGGGCGGTTATGGAAACGCCGCCAAGCTGCGCGAAGCGCTGGATCAGGGCGCGGCCGGCATTCAGGTGGGGACGGCGTTCGCGTTCTCCCGGGAATCGGGCATGCGCGCCGATCTGAAGAAAAGACTCATGGCTCAGGCAATTCAGGGCAAGGGCCAGGTGTATACCGATCCGGTGGCGTCTCCGACGGGTTTCCCGTTCAAGGTTGCGCTGCTTGAGGGTACGTCTTCCGCATTCCCCATCTATCAGGAGCGGAAGCGGGTTTGCGATCTGGGCTACCTGCGCGATCCATACTCGACGCCCGACGGCAACATCGGCTACCGCTGCTCGGCGGAACCTGTGGCCAATTATGTGGCCAAGGGCGGCAAAGCCGAGGAAACGGTGGGGAAAAAGTGCCTGTGCAACGCGCTGATGGCCAACGTTGGCCACGCGCAGATGCGCAAGGACGACGTGGCAGAGCCGGCGCTGGTGACCGTGGGCGACGACCTGAACACGATTGCGACCTTCCTTGCGCCGGGGCGCGACAGCTACGGCGCGGCGGATGTGGTTGAGTCGCTGCTGAGCCTGAGCCGGGAAGTGGAAGAAGTCCGTGAGCCGGAGCTGGCCCTTCATTCGTTTGCGCTGGCTACGGCTTAAACCGGGCTGCGGAAAAGCGGGCTGAGGTTGTTCGTTGTCCCCAAGAGGCGTGCCGCGGCGGTGGTTTTGGCTGAAGTGTTGAAGCGTCACCGACCTCAAGAATGGTCAACATCTCCCGTAGTCTGCCCTGACGCTTCCAGGAAGTTTGCTGAGTAGTTGTCTCCGAATTGGGGACAGTTCCCCCGAAGCTCGCCACATCGCGCCTATTCAGGGCTGGAATCTGTGCTTTGGGCTGGATGCGGCAATTGAGACCTGGCTCTGGCCAGGTGGTCAACGGTCCGCTCCGTGGAGATGCGGCTGGAGGTTTCTGGTGAACGGGCCTCCTGCAATCACCGGCTATGGCTTGGGGGATGGTACTTGCGCGGAACTGTCAGGAGGAGTCTTATCCGCCTGGCCCGCGTCTGCCTCCGGCACAATCCGCGCCTCAGAGCGAAATACATGATAAGAGTCAAACACCGTTTCGTTGATCGCCGTGTCTTTGGGGATGGACGAATCCGAGACGAAACATTCGCCTTCAACATAACAAGTTCGGCGCACAGCCGTGGAGACGGCAGTGGTGATGGTGACGCTCTTGCTTGGGGAAACATAGGTTTGGCCGCCGATCTCCACAGGTTCGTATTCCGCCATGATCTCAGCCTGGAAAATGGGGTCGGTGGGCGACAACTCGGTGATGATTACCAGGCGGTACACGGCCCCGGTGGAAGGATCGATAGCGATTTCTCCGTGAAAGGGCGGTACCGATTGAAAATTATGCAATGGCTGATTCGGCAACCCGAAGCAACAGTAATTCACAACGTAAGTAGATTTTTCCTTCGGAATGGAATACTGAAACACCGCGATGGGACCGGTCGCGCGCTCTTCCCAGTGGCTCCACTTCATCTTCCCCATGTAGATATCCGTTATTACGAGGCGCTGCAACTGGCCAAAGACACCCGAGTTCACCAACCCGTCTTTTTGCGTCGATTTGATTTTTGCGTGGTTCTCGCTCGGCTCATCTACCTCCTTGCCGTCCCGATAAGAGACCGTATCACTGAAGCTGTCCAGGGGTTGAAACGCCTGATGTTCCACAAAGATAAATCCAGAACCAGACAGATACGAAACCTTCAGATCGTGAAAGCGGGTGGTGGTCTCTCGGGCAAAGAAATCCGGCAGTTTGTGAATGGCGCTCACAAGATTCTCGGCAGCCTTCGACAGGATCAGTTTCTGCGTGGCCAGGTCAGGCGGAGGAGTTGTGGGAATCTCCCCCGCGGGTAGGTGAAGAAAGGCCGACGCGTCCGCCAAAACCAACAGCGCCGTTCGGGATTTTGCCCCCGGAAGATCAGCCTGGATCTTTGCAAGTCTCGGCGAGCTGAGACGCTCGCTTAGTTCCATGCCGCCAAGTCGTTTCGCCAGGTCCTGGTCTTTCTTTCCGTGCGCTGCGGCCAGCGTTTGCTCCAGTTGCTCCACCGTAACCTTCTCGACAGGCCGCCCGGATGGAATTGCGGCGCCCTTCCTCGAAGCCTTCAACGGAACAGGAGGCTGCCTCGGAACAGAAGGCTGCCTCGGAACATCAGCCGGCAGCGGAACAACGGAGCTCAACGCAACTTCCATCGTTCCCACTTTGTGCGATCCCTGGTCGTACACCCCCGTGCGCAGCCAGTACTGACCCTTCGGCACCCCAATTTCCAAATTCACCTCAACACCCGTCTGCTGGAAAATCGCATACACATCCGGCTTGATATTCAGTTCCACCACGTTGTCTTTGCGGCTGGCGATCTTTCCGTAACGGTCGTAGGCAATCAGCGAAACGTTGAGTACACCTTTGTGCAACTGGTCAGAGTCCAGTCTGAGGTCCAGATCCTTGAGATCGACGGCAAAGTCCAGCTTGTAGTGGGTCTCGTCTTTCCTCTCAGCGGGCTCGTTCTCCCCCGCGGCAGCCGGCACAATGCGGACCTTGTACAGAATTTGCTGGCTCTGCGGCATCGCAAGGTCCATAAAGGGCAGCAGCGGGTCCACCGCCCCCGGGTTCTGCGCGGCCAGCCTCTGCACCACCTGGTTCCTTGTGTTCATCGCGCTGCCGGGCAGTCCCGCATCCATGGCAAAGTAGCCCTGGCGGTACGAAAGCTTGTACTTTCCTCCCGGAATCTTGACCTCGATGTTCCGAAAACTCCCGTCCATCTTCCCATTCGTCGGCGTGTAAGAAAGCGTATAGAAAAAGCTGCTCTCCGATGTGACCTTTTCGATCACGTCAGAAATTCCGTTGGTAGCGAACGCTCGTCCGCCCGATTGCTCGGCGAGAATCTGCCCACTGGCCATGTCTGCTATGTGCTGAGAGTTGTCGCTTCCAACCTGCTGCGCAAATGCTCCGTTGCCGCCAATCAACTGCGATGGCTGCGTAATGGCATGGGACAGGTTGTTTTCCGCTGTATACAGGCTGTTCGTGTAGACTCCGGGCGCATATACGGTATAAATCGCCACACGCGCTGCAGCCAGCATGGCCATCGTCTTTTGGATCTCATCGCCGGCCGCCGGATTGCCCGTTCTGCCGGCGCCACCCGTGATGACAAAGGCCGATGGCACCGATTCCGCAAACCAGATGAGGTTCTTCCGTCCCGGAAATCCTTCAAGAAACGCGGCTAACCGTTGCAGGTTGACCAGCGTGATCTGCATGCGATCGATGGACTGTCCGGTATCGCTCTCATTCATGAAGTCCTGTAGCGCGGAGATCATGCCCACTGGGGCCGTCGTGCCGCCTCCCGGGACTGACGCGCTCATCATGCCTATGAGGTCCTGCTGTGTGTTGCTTTCTTCCATCCCTTTCAGCATCACCGAAGATTCCACTCCGTTGTTCTTCTTGTTATTCAGGGCCGCCGCCAGCACCGCAGGATCGTCGTTGAATCCCTGGATAAAGTGCAGGCCCATCCCCATGGTGAAGATCGCCGTCCGCGTTCCCGGTTTCGCGTCCTTCAGAAACTTCATCACCTGGATGTGTACAAAGGTCTGGTCCCCGTTGCGAGTATTCAGCGAGTCCAGCAGCAACACGTTCACCGCGGCCGGCTCGGGAAAGGGCGAGAAGTTGCTGAAAACGTCGGGTGGATACTTCGGCATCTCTTTGGGGGCTGTGGTTGCGGGCGCTGCTGTATGCTCTTCAAAAAAATCGAGATCCTGCGGTTTGCCTTGTTCGGAGACCGTAAAGGCGTCCCGCGTCAGCCCGGTCACCGGCTGCCCGCTTTTGTCGGTCACAACCACATCCACCAGCACCGACCGGCTGTTGATGTGCAGGGTTGAAAGGGGAGTGTTCTGCAGCGCGGTCACAGGCGTATTCGTGTCCGGCGTCGCAGTTTGCGCCGGCAGCGGGAGGGTAAGCCCCATCAGGGCGATGCAGCAAACTAGTGCGCGAGACATAGGAAACGCTCCCCAAGCAGGGAATCTTACCATCGCCATCGTCTCAATCGGTGACGCACCGGATACTGTCGGAATGACTCTCAGCTTGCTCCGAGCATTTGACGCCACGTATCCCCGACCCGGTTAGCGCAGATTCTTTAGTGGAATCAATTGCCTGGCGCTTGCGAATTTACTCCTTCGTCAACAGCCCAATTGAGGCGTTTGCGCAGCTTGTTGAAGCCCCTGACGCGATTTTGATGCATGGCCGCTGCCCGGCTCAGCCGACGGGATTGGCGCGGAAGGCGCTGCGGTCAATTGCCGATTCGCCTGTCAATTACGAGAGAACTGTCTTTCTTCCTGCGGAGAATATGGACCAGACCTACTATTCCTGACGGAATGGTAAGGAATCCAGGCAGGCTTGTCGGGATGGCTGTCAACAGGGCTACGATGAGTCCTTTTATAATGGCAGACTCTTGATCGTCCCGATACCAGTGTCTCTGAGCTTTATAAGTTATGAAGCCGAGAGCGATCCCCACCGGCAGGGAGATGAGCGAACTGGTGCCCAGGGTGAGGAACTGTCCGCCGAAAAGCATGGTATCGACAAGCATGGTGAGGAATACAACCCGGGGGTCAAGGCCGAAGACCTGGCCAAAACCGTGTGCGGAAACGGGAACGGGGTGGTACGGCGATGGATAGGCCGATACCTGGTGGCTTTGCATTGCTGGCATTTGCGCGGCGAAGTTCACGGGGTTGCCGCAGACGGAGCAGAATCTGCTGCTTTCGTGAATTCCACTTCGGCAATGAGCGCATACGAGCATATTCGTATCCTTATCTTCTCACTTTCTAAAGAGTCAGGCTGCTCCTTGAGCTTTGAGCGCTTTGGGGAGATATTTCTACTGCACATCCACGGTGTGGAAGCCTAGTCCATAGAGCAGAGCGGTGACGCTGGCGCGGGCGTTCTGGCGCGCTTTATCGAGAATGCCGTCGGAAAGCGCGGCCTGCGTCATCTGCTGCTCGGCGGCCAGGCGTACCTGGGATTCGAGGTTCAGATCCGCGCTCACAAGAAGGCCGGTCGTGCGGGAATAGACTTTTGTGCGCCCGTTGTCGATGCGCGTGGTGAGAACTTGCGGCGCGGGCAGGTGAACGTGGACGGCATCGCCCTTCACGGAAACGTCGCCCGTGTTGAGCTGGCCAAGATCCAAGCCGGCGATCACTTCTCCGTGGGCCACCAGAAGGAGCTTATCGCCCACCAGGAAGTCTGGAATGTAGGGACTCTGGCGGTCGCCCTCCACGATTTTATCGAGCGAATAGACGACTGTTTCCAGACGCGACAGTTGACGGATCTTCTCAACGACCGTTGTGGAGGAGACGTCGATGCTGGTGCTGCGACCGGTGACGAAACCGGCGACGCGATTCCATAATCCGGTTTGCGCGACGTGAGCAAAGGCCGAGAGCAACAAGAATCCGAGCAGGATGCCAGCGGCGAGGGTGCCGAGCAAGACGAACTGGCGACTTATCCGCATGGGACTGAGACCCCCTTCGGCACCCCAGCTACTGCGCCACCACCTGGCCCGAGATCCGGTCATACTCCGCCTTCGGAACCAGGTGGCGCTTCACGAGGTCGTCGGAATTCTGGTAAGGGCGGCCGGCTATGATCTTTCGCGCTCGCACGGCGTCGATTCCGGGGAGAGCTTCAAGCTGATCGGCGGTGGCGTTGTTGATATTCACTTGCGCATTGGTTTTGAGGCCGGCTTCCACCCCCTGCACGAGGGCCTTTGCATCCTGTTTGGCTTCCGAGGCGGCTTTGGCTGCGTCCTGCCGGATTTCGTCCGGATTGCGTGGGGCCTGCGTGCAGCCGATCACAGCAAGCAGCGCCAAAGTCAGGGTGAAGAACAGGGTACGCTTCATGCTCCCTTAGATGCGGAGTAGCATGATCAGGGCAACATCGAGCTGCACAATTCATTTGCGGGGCGATTGGGTGCAAGCGGGGTCGCGGAGGATTTCGATGCAACGGCGCCGCTTCGGATCAGCCGGCGGGAATGACGCGCGGGACGCGGTCGGCCGGCGCGGGGAGAGTTGGAAATGGCGCGTGCGGCTCGGTCTGGTACCAAAAAGCCGTCGTATAGAAATTGTCGGAGCGGTCGTTGTCTGTGCCGTGCTCGATGGTTACGCGAATCGACTTTTCAAAGGCGATGGGGCTATCCGTGTGCCAGCGGTAAAGGCAATAGCGGCCGCCGAGCCGCTCCGGGTCCTTCATGTATGGCGCGCCCTGGCGCATATTGGCAAAGGCCTGGCCGCCAAAGTCCCAGGCGCCGTTGTAATAGTCTTCGGTTCCGGTGCCGTTGATGGTGGGCAGCGTGTCGCCGTCGACGAAGATCATGTCGTCTCCCTCGCCGAACCAGCCGTCCTTATTCTGGATAACCGATTGGGTGACGCCCACAAAATGCCCCTTGCCTGTGGCCTCCATGAAGATGTAGTTGTTTGCGCCGGTCAGGTTCTTGCCGTCTTTGCTTGTGGCGGCTTTGCAGGGAGCGGCCTGGCGGTATTGGGCGTGGAAGCGGCCCACATCGCCGGGAAGCTTGGGGAATGTCACATAGTCGAGGGCGAAGTAGAGGTTATCGGTGCGGATTGTGCCTTCGTTGGTAAGCGTGGTGCGGGCCGAGCGCCCAAACGGCATTTGGAAATAGGCGTTGAGCGCCTTGATGGGGGCTACGGCGGTAAGCGCCGATTGGTAGGTGAAATACTCTCCCAGGCCGAGGCCGAAGAAATCGCCGATGGGAACCTCGACGGAAGGCGCGGGTTCGCCATCCCACCAGGCGCGCAGGACCAGGTTTTTGAGGTGCATGGGGTCGGGCGAATTGATGGTGAACCAGAGGTGCGTGATCACGCCCGCGCCGGTGACTTCAAGCAGGGTTGCCGTTGCGCCAGGCTCAACTCGGACGGCGTCGCCGTTTCCCCCGGTGCGGTCCCAGCTTGAGGAACGGCGGGGCTTGTAGCTGCGTAGGCGGGCCTGGGCAAGAAGGTCTCTGGGCGCGGCGGCGTCCGGCCTGGCAGGCGGGTCGATTGCGGCTTGCGGCTCGGCGGTTGCGGGGACGCTCAGCCCCAGCAGCGCTGCTGCCGAGACCCCTGAAACCATGGTGCCGAGCAGTTTGCGGCGCGCGCGAAAGCTTTCATTGGAGTCGGTGGGTGGCATTGGGCGGGTCCTCGCGTCTATCGAACGGTGAAAGCGAGTTGTAGCCCCGCGCGCCGGAGGCTGTCAAGAGCGGGCGAGTGCCCGCTGTGCCGAAATCATGATTAAGGGCCCTTCATCGCTTCCGCTCCTTCAGGTTGTGGCTGTCCGATGCTTTCAGGGTCATGCCGTAGAGCGCCTTGAACTGCTCGATCTCCTTCAGCGTTTGCGGCGAGAACGGGACCTGCTTGCCCTCGAACGCGTGCAGCACGATTCCTTCCAGAAGATCGCCGAGGGTCATGTCCTTCTGTTCGGCTAAAGCCTTGAGTACTTTCAACATGCGCTTTTCCATCCGGACGCCGGTTTGGACGCGCTCGACTACGACGGGTTCACGGGGTTGCTGTTCCTGTACCATGGGTGCCTCCTGTTATCTTGGTACCAATGTACCAAGATAACAAAACAGTGTCAACCCGCATCAAAACTCCCGACGAAAGTTACCCCGGCGGGGTTCGCGGGCCGGGGTGTCGCCTGTTATGTTCAGTGAGGCAAATCAAGATGACTCCCCCATAGGAACCCGCGGGCATGCTGAAGCGTTGGCGAATCCGGATATTGCTGTTTCTGGCCGTACTCGGCCCCGGATTTATTACCGCCAATGTGGATAACGATTCCGGCGGCATTCTCACGTATTCCCAGGCAGGCGCGCAGTACGGCTACTCGTTGCTGTGGACCATGATTCCCATCACGATCGCGTTGATTGTGGTGCAGGAGATGTGCGCCCGCATGGGCGTTGTAACTGGCAAAGGCTTGAGCGACCTGATCCGCGAGGAGTTTGGGCTGCGGCTGACGTTTGTGCTGATGGTGATGCTGGTGGTGGTGAACTACACCAACGTGGTGACGGAGTTCATCGGGATCGCCGGCTCCATGCACCTGTTTCATGTGACCAAGTTCGTCTCAGTGCCTTTGTGCGCGGCGCTGGTGTGGTTCATGGTGGTCAAAGGCAGTTACAAGAGCACGGAAAAGATCTTCCTGGTCGCATCGGTTGTGTACATTGCCTACATCTTTGCCGGCGTGCTCTCGCAGCCCGACTGGCACGATGCGCTGCTGGCCACGATTCAACTGCCGGCCCGGTCGGTATGGAGCGGCAAGGACTATATGTATACGGCTGTCGCGGTTGTGGGGACCACCATTGCACCGTGGATGCAATTCTATCTGCAATCTTCGATCGTGGAAAAAGGCATCCGCGTGAAGGACTATGCAGCGTCGCGGCTCGACGTGATTGTGGGCAGCCTGTTTACGGACATTGTGGCATGGTTCATTATTGTGGCTTGCGCGGCCACTCTGTATTTACATGGCATGGGGGCCATACAGGTGGCCTCCGAGGCCGCCGAGGCGATGCGCCCCCTAGCCGGCCCATACGCCTATATCCTCTTCGCCTTCGGGCTCTTCAACGCCTCGCTGTTCGCCGCATCCATCCTGCCGTTGTCCACCGCCTACACAGTCTGCGAGGGCATGGGCCTGGAATCCGGAGTGGACAAGAGCTTCAAGGAGGCTCCGTTCTTCTACTGGCTGTATACGCTGCTGATCGTGGGCGGCGCGGGAACCGTGCTTCTGTTGCCCGACGCGCAACTCATTAAGTTCGCTATCTACTCGCAAGTGCTGAACGGCGTTCTGCTCCCCGTGGTCATTATTCTGATGCTGATGCTGATCAACCGCAGCGACCTGATGGGGAAATATAAGAACTCGCGTCTGTGGAATGTGATTGCCTGGGCCACCAGCATCATCGTCATCGGCATGTCGCTGGTGCTGGTGATGCCGGGGCATTGAGGTTCAGATGAGTCCATATGTGCTGGGAATAGATGGTTGTCGATCCGGGTGGCTGACGTGCAGCCTTGAACTTGAAACCCACAAATTGGGCTTTCGAATTTTTCAGAGTTTTGCTGAAATATTGACCAGCCATGAGGACGCCAAGTTTATTGGAGTCGACATTCCAATCGGGCTGAAGGACGATGGAGGGCCCCGCATGTGCGACGTTGAGGCACGAGCGCTTCTTGGGGCCGGCCGGGGCAGCAGTGTTTTTCCAGCCCCTTTCAGGTGCCTCCTGGGAATTGAAACCTACGTCGAAGTCTGCCGAGTGTCCCGACAACGGTTTGGCAAAGCGCTACCCCAGCAGTCATTCGCGATCTTTCCGAAGATTGCCGAGGTTGACTGGCTTATGACACCAGAGCTTCAGCGCCGAGTCTTCGAGGTTCAC
>Ga0302154_10003017_pt1 | contig 12453 bp, 10 predicted proteins | sample I_Bog_N2_3_FD_193507 | JGI IMG/M metagenome (GOLD analysis project Ga0302154, IMG submission 193507) | Peat permafrost microbial communities from Stordalen Mire near Abisko, Sweden - I_Bog_N2_3 | ecosystem: Environmental > Terrestrial > Soil > Wetlands > Peat | place: Sweden: Abisko, Stordalen...
GACCGGACCGGACCGGACCGGACCGGACCGGACCGGACCGGACCGGACCGGACCAGAACCGACCGCACCGCACCGACCGCGTCGGTCCGCCTACCGGTGGGTGAGGCGCCACCACAGGGACGGGACGGGGATCGGTCGGGCCAGCTGTAACGGCACCGTCACCTGCTGCGTACCCAGGGTGTACTGCGCCGTCCCGACGGTGAGCCCGCGCTGGGCACCCGCCGGTACGCCTTCGAGATGGGTCGTCGCCTGCACCACCTGCCCGGGCCAGGCCAGCAGTCCGGCGGTTCGTCCGGCGACGACCGGTACGTCGTGGGGGACGCCGTCCCACGTCGCAGTGGCCGTTCCGGCCGGTGACCCCGGCGTGGTCAGCACCACACCGACCACACCGGCCTCGGCATGGGTCAACAGGGCTTCGACCACCGGCCGGGTGTACTCGAACGGATCGGGGACGTAAGGCGTCGTGGTCGTCGACGTCGTCGACGAAGGCGGCGGAGCCTGCCCGTGGCCAGCGCCCGGTGCCGTCGTCGTGGTGGTGGTCGTGGTGGTCGTGGGCGCCACGGCGGGCGGAACCGGCTGGCCGGTGACCGCCACCAGTACGAGCACCGTCTGCCCGGCAATGGTCCTCGTGCCTGCCAGCACCATGCAACCGCCGGCCTGCGACGTGTACCCGGACTTGACGCCGATCACGCCGTTGGAACCGACCTCGGTGACGATGTTCGGCACGGTACCCACGAGGGGAAGCGTGACCGACGGCATGGCCACCGTCTCGGCGAAGGCGGGGATGGCCATACCCACCGAGGCCACACGGAGGCAGTCCGATGACGACGACACCGTGTGCGGGTCGAAACCGCTGACGTCGACGTAGTGCGTCGACGTCATTCCCTGGGCCGAGGCGAAGGCGTTCATCTTCGCCACGAACGCCGCCTCGCTACCGGCGTCCCAGACGGCAAGGGCGTAGGCGATGTTGTTGGCCGAGCGGATCAGCAGGGCCTCGATCATCTGGCGCTCGCTCAACACCTCACCCTCGCGTACCGTTAGTGTGGACTGGTCGTTGTCCACGTCGTTGTCGTACTCGGCGACGTCGACCGCGGTGATGGTGATCGAAGGTCCCGGAGACCCCACGGGGATCGGATGATCGGTCAGGACGAGGACCGCGGTGGTCATCTTGGTCAAGCTGGCGATCGGCTCGGGCGACTGGTTGCCCGACTCGGCGGTGTAGCCCAGCGCCGGAATGGCCACTGCCGCCCCGCCCTTCGTCGGCCACGGCAACGACGGGAGCGACCCGGACACGGTGGTCGTCGCCGGGACGAAAGCGACGAGCGCCGGCGCAGGGAGCGGCCGCCGGACCCCGACGACCACCAGCGACGCCACCGCGACGACCAACGCCAGCGCACAGACACCCACCGCCCAGGGAAGCACCCGTCGCTTCTTCGTCGTCCTGCGGTCACGGCGCGAGGGCTGCAGGACGACTGCCGCACCCCCGAGAGCGCCTACCACTTCGGCCGTTCCGGCCGGTCCCGTGCCGGCTGCGGCAGCATCAGCGGTGGTCCCGACGGTCGCCACGGCGGCGGCATCAACGGTGGCCCCGGCGGCCGACGCCGTGACCGCGCCGACGACTCCGGTGAGGTCGGGCTGGGCAGTGTGCGCGTCCGACTGCCGTTCGGCCGGGGACACCGCCGGGCCGGCCGATGCGACCGGACCAGCCGGACCAGCCGGACCAGCCGGACCAGCCGGACCAGCCGGACCAGCCGGGCCGGCCGATGCGACCGGACCAGCCGGGTCGGCCGAGACGACCGGACCAGCCGGCTCAACCGGGTCGGCCGCCGCCGCAGGAACGCCCCCGTCGACCGGCCGGGTGCCGTCGCCCCGAGCTACCGGCACACCGTGCGGCGAGCTCCTGAAGAACCCTTCGCCGACACCGTGGTCCCCGTCGTCGGCAGTCCCGCTCAGTGTGCATCCAATTCTTCGGGCGTCATCAGCACAACCCGAGCCTTGGAACCTTCCGACGGCCCGACCACTCCCCGGCGCTCCATCAGGTCCATCAGTCGACCGGCCCGGGCGAACCCGACGCGGAGCTTCCGCTGGAGCATCGACGTCGAACCCAGCTGGGACCGGACGACCAGGTCGATGGCCTGGGCCAGCAGATCGTCGTCGTCCCCGGACTCGCCTCCACCGTCCACGGACCCGCTCCCCCCGACGACCTCCTCGATCGCCGAGACCACCTCCATCTGGCGCTGGCGCTTCCAGTGGGCGACAACCGACCGGACCTCCTCCTCGCCGACCCACGGACCCTGGATCCGTTGGGGATTGGAGGACGACGCCGAGAGCAGCAACATGTCCCCCTTGCCGATGAGACGCTCCGCTCCGGGTTGGTCGAGGATCACCCGGCTGTCGGCCAGGGAGGACACGGAGAAGGCCATCCGGGAGGGGATGTTGGCCTTGATCACCCCGGTGATGACGTCGACGGACGGGCGCTGGGTGGCCAGGACGAGGTGGATGCCCACGGCCCGGGCCATCTGGGCGATCCGGCAGACCGATTCCTCGACGTCCCGGGCGGCGACCATCATGAGGTCGTTCAGCTCGTCGACGACGATGAGGATGAACGGAAGTCGCTGGTACCGGCGTTCGTAGCCGTCGTCGTCATCGACATCACCCCCACCGGCGTCGCCACGGACGTCGTCGTCCCCGTCGGCGTCGGCGTCGCGGCCCGTCCCCACCAGACGGAGGCGGTTCGCTTCCTCGGCGTCCTCGAGCTCACCCCGGTCGAAGGCGATGTTGTACCCGGTGATGTCCCGCATCCCGACATCGGCCAGCAGGTCGTAGCGCCGCTCCATCTCCTTGACCGCCCACGCCAGGGCGTTGGCCGCCTTCTTCGGATCGACGACGACCTGGGTGAGCAGGTGGGGCAGGTCGTTGTACTGACCGAGCTCGACCCGCTTGGGGTCGACCAGGATGAGCCGGACCTGGTCGGGGGTCGAGCGCATGAGGATCGACGTGAGGATCGAATTGATGCACGACGACTTCCCGGATCCCGTCGCCCCCGACACGAGCACGTGGGGCATCTCCGCCAGGTTGGCCATCACCGAACGACCGGCGATGTCGCGACCAAGCCCCACCTCCAGGGGGTGATGGGCCGCCGCGGCCTCCCCGGTGGCCAGGATGTCGCCCAGGGCCACCAGTTGCCGACGCCGGTTGGGAACTTCGACACCGATGGCCGACTTCCCGGGGATGGGGGCCAGGATCCGGACGTCCGGGGACGCCATGGCGTAGGCGATGTCCTTGGACAGCGAGGTCACCCGGGCCACCTTCACCCCGGCCCCGAGCTCGATCTCGTACCGGGTCACCGACGGTCCGACGGTCCGGCCGACCAGTCGGGTCTCCACTCCGTGGGCGGCCAGGGCATCGACCAGCAGGGCCCCCGCGGCATCGACCTCTTTCTCGTCGACGGCCTGCTGCTTGGTCCGTTTCAGGAGGTTCGCCGGGGGCAGACGCCAGTCACCCACGGCCGGCCCGAGCTTCATCTCGAGCTGCGAGGCCTTCCCCTTGCGGGTCGCTGCCGTCGGGAGGAGCTCCAGGACGGGCGGTCCGGGCTCCTCGACGATCGGGTCGAGCACCGGCTCGATCACCGCCGCCGGTGCCGACGTGTCGTCGGCGGGATCGGCCACCACCCGCAGCCCGAACGGATCGGTCGGTGGATCGCCGGAACCGGACACCCCGGGGTCACGGCCCCCCGTCCGGACGTCCGCCTTCGACGAGGTCGCACCCCGTGCCGTGTCGACCGCCCACTTGGCCGCCACCCCGACACCGCGCCCGGCCCGGCGGACCGACACGCCGGTGAACAGCACGAGGGACAGGACGAGCACGGCGACGAAGATGATCACCGCCCCGGCACCGCCGATGCCGGCACGGAGGGGGTTGCCGATGACCGCCCCGAGCCATCCACCCGCACCCGACAGTGACGACACGGGCGCACCGATCCGGGGCGATCCGCCGGCCAACGACGCCAGGCCGGCCACGGCCACGAGGAACAGGACGGCACCGAGTACCACCCGGGCGGACTCCCGACCCTTCGACTCGTCCTCTTCGTTCCCCCGGTCGGCCAACAGGACGACGCCGACCCCGATGGCCGCCAGGGGCACGAGGAACCGGCCCCAGCCCAGTACGGCCCCCAGGCCCACGCGGACACCGTGCCCGGCGGGACCGAGGGCGTCGAAATAGATGGCCAGACCGGAGAGCAGGCCGACGGTGACCAGGAGCACGCCCCAGATGTCCGCGGCATGCTTCGACACGACCGCGCCGATGGCCCCGACCAGGCCCGGGGACTTCTCCGGTCCCTTCCGGGGCGGTGCCCCCCGCGGGGTCCGCCCCTTGGCCGGCGACGTGTCCTTGGCGCGTCCGCGCGACGACCCGGAGGTCGCCTTGGACTTCGACCGCCCAGCAGGGGACCCACCGTTCGGCCGCCTGGTGGTGGTCGTCACACCTCCAAACTACTGCCCGGTACCCCCGTCGCGGGGGATCGCGGCGGAAAATTCCTGCTCACGACGGCCTGGTCGCTGCCGCGGGCACCGCCGCCCACATCGGGGACGCCCGACTGCGGCCGATCCGGTCGGCGGACCGAACCAACCGATCAGATGGCCACGATCACCGGGATGATCATCGGCCGCTGCCTGGTCCGCTCCCCCAGCAACTTCCCCAGCGCCTTGCGGACCGCCCGGTTGAGCACCTCGTGATCGTGGGTGTCCTCACCCAGCGCCCGCTCCAGGGCCACCGTCACCGCCCGCCTCGCCTCGAGGTTGAGCGGCGTGTCCGAATCGAGGTCGTGGGCCGAACCCCGGGCCACGATGTTCGGCGTCCCGATGACTTCGGCCCGTTGCAGGTCCACTGTGGCCACGATCATGATCACGCCGTCCTCCGACAGCACGCGCCGGTCGCGGAGGACACCGTGACCGATGTCACCGACGGAGCTACCGTCCACGAAGAGGTACCCGCCCGGGACGTCACCGTCACGCCGCAGCCCGTGCTGGTCCAGGCGGACGGTGTCACCGTCCTCGCACAGGATCAGACGGTCGGCCGTGATGCCCATGGACTCGGCCAGCCGGGCATGGTTGGCCATGTGCCGGTACTCCCCGTGGACCGGGATGAAGAACTCCGGCTTGGTCACGTTCATCAACGTGGCCAGCTCGCCCTGCCGGGCGTGCCCGCTCACATGGACCTGGTCGACGCCGGAGTGGATGACCTCGACGCCCCGACGGTGGAGCCCGTCGATCACCCGTCCCACCGACCACTCGTTGCCCGGGATGGGGTGGGCGCTGATCACCACGACGTCGTCCGGCTGCAGGCTGAAGAACCGGTTCTCCCCCACGGCCAGGCGCGAGAGCGCCGACATCGGTTCCCCCTGGGAGCCCGTGGAGATCACGCAGACCTGCCCGGGAGGCAGGGTATCGATCTTCTCGATATCGATGAGCGAGCGCTCGTCGATATGCAACAGCCCGAGCTCCCGGGCCAGCTTCACGTTCTTCTGCATCGAGCGGCCGAGCGTGGCCACCTTGCGGCCACCGGCGATGGCTGCGTCGGCCACCTGTTGGACGCGGTGCACGTGACTGGCGAAGCAGGTCACGATGAAGCGACGGTCCGGCCGTTCGAGGAACACCTTGCGGAGCGTGGCCCCGACGGTGGACTCCGATGGGGTGAAACCGGGCTCCTCGGCGTTGGTGGAGTCCGACAGGAGCAGGCGGATGCCCGAATCCGAGGCCAGTGCCCCCATGCGGGCCAGGTCGGTCCGACGCCCGTCGACGGGGTGGAGGTCGAGTTTGAAGTCGCCCGAGTGCAGGATCACGCCCTGGGGCGTGAAGAACGCCGTGGCGAAGGCGTGGGGAACAGAGTGGGTCACCGGGATGAATTCCACGTCACACGGTCCGATGCGACGCCGCTCGCCGTCCCGGACGGGGACGAACTGGGCACGATCGAGCAGACCGGCCTCCTCGACCCGGCTCCTGGCCAGGCCGAGCGTCAGCTCGGATCCGTAGATGGGGACCGACAGGTCCCGCAGAAGGTAGGCCAGACCACCGGTGTGGTCCTCATGGCCGTGGGTGAGGATGATGCCGTCGACCCGGTCGGCGTTCTCCCGGAGGTAGGTGAAGTCCGGCAGGACCAGGTCGACCCCGGGCATGTCCGGATCCGGGAACATGATCCCCACATCGAGGATGAGGATCCGCCCGTCCACCTCGATGCACGCGCAGTTCCGCCCGATCTCACCGAGACCGCCGAGGAAGACCACCCGCACCGACCTGTCGGCGCCGCCCCCGCCGACGCCGGCACCCCCGCCGCCGCCGGACCGGCCACCTGCGTTCCCTCGCCGCCGCCGCCCGCCGCCGCCCTCGCTTTGACCACCGCCCTGGTTTCCGCCCTGGTTTCCGCCCTGATTTCCGCCCTGGCCGCCACCCTGAGCCTTCTTCTTCCGCTCGGGCTCGCGGCCCGGGGCCGGGCCCGCGGCCGGAGCGGGGGACGAAGCGCTCGCCGACGCCGCCGTCACCGGGGCGCCGCCACCCTCCGACTTCCCGGAGCGCTTCCTGCCGCCCTTCGGACGATCACCCCGGGCCCGCCCGTCACCGGTCGTCGCCGGTGCTCCTCCCGTCCCACCCTGATCGGCCGCACTTCCCGATCGCTGCCGCTTCTGTCCGTTGTCAGGCAACCTGATGCACCGTGTCCGTTCGCTCGAGATCGTCGATGAGGGCCCGGGCGTCGTCGTCCAACGACCGGGGTGCTTCGCCCAGGGGCAGGCGGCACTGCCCCGAGGGCAGTCCCAACGCGCGGCATGCCGCCTTGGCGGGCAGAGGATTGGGGAACGCGTCACTGGACTCGAAGTCGTAGGAGCGGAAGAGCAGGTCGTTCGCCTCACGGGCGGCGTCGAGGTCCCCCGAGCCATGGGCGGCGATCATCCGCCCGAACAGGCTCCCCGCCCAGTGCGACGCCACGCTCACGACACCGACACCACCCACGGCCAGGAAGGGCAGGGTCAGCGAGTCGTCGCCCGAGTACACCTCGAAGGCGTCTGGCGTGCCCGCCACCACGCGGGCTGCGGCGGCGACATCTCCGGTGGCGTCCTTTACCCCGACGATGTTCGCCACCTCGGTGCCCAGGGAAACCAACAGCTCGGTGCCGATCCGGCGCCCCGACCGGATGGGGATGTCGTAGAGAAGGACGGGCAACGTCGTGGCCGCGGCCACCGCCCGGAAGTGGGCGGAGAGTCCGGCCGCTGACGGCCGGCTGTAGTACGGCGTTACGACCAGCAATCCGTCCACCCCGGCGTCGGCCGCCCGCCGGGACAGCCCGATCGAATGGGCGGTGTCGTTCGTCCCCGTTCCGGCCAGGACGGGGACGGTCACCGCCTCGGACACGGCCCGCCAGAGGTCGGACTTCTCGTCGTCGGACAGCACCGGACCCTCGCCGGTCGTCCCGGCCAGGACCAGGCCGTCCGAGCCGGTGGTGACCAGGTGCCGGGCCAGGGCCACCGCCCCGTCGACGTCGAGCGCCCCCTCCCCGTCGAAGGGAGTGACCATGGCCGTCACGACGGAACCGAAGCGGGCCACGCCGGTCAACCCCGGACCGCGGGCACCGCGGGCACCGCGGGTTCAGCGGGCGCCACGAGCGCGGAGACAGCGGGAACTGCCGGTCGGTCCATGGAGAGGCAGGCTACCAGCACCCCCGGACGGGGCGACCCCCGTCGGGGTCGTCGTGGGGACCTCCGTCCCCGGCCCGGAGGAAGCCCTACAGGTCGTCGCGCCGGGTCGGCGGTACGTCGGAGAACGCGTCGGCGTCCTCGGAACTGTCGGTCCACAGCTCGAAATCGATGACGCCGAGCTCGGTGAACTTGGTCCGGAGCCAGCCGTCCCCGGCATCCAGCAGACCGAGCTTCCGGCAGTTCGGCACGATCTTGGAGAAGAGCAGCGACTGGAAGACCTTCCGGTCCGGCGACTGCTGGACCAGCGGGACGACCGATTTCGGATCGATTCCCATGCGGGCCCAGACCTCCTGCTGCATGAACCGGTCCCGCATCCGGACCGCCGCCTCGAAGGCGAACTCCTGGCGCTCCCGGAGCTCGGCGGTGGTGAGCTCCTGGTAGTACTCCTGGAGGCTGATCACCCCGAAGGCCACGTGGCGGGCCTCGTCGGCCATCACGTAGCGGAGGAGCTGGCGCAGCAGTGGATCGGGGGTCATGTTCTTCATGAAGCCGAACGCCGCCAGGGCGAGGCCCTCGACCATGATCTGCATACCCAGGTAGGTCATGTCCCACCTCGAGTCGGCGATGATCCCGTCGATGAGGAGCTGGAGGTGGCCGTTGATGGGATAGTGACCCGAGAGCTTCTCGTCCAGGTACTTGGCGAACACCTCGACGTGACGGGCCTCGTCCATCACCTGGGTGGCGGCGTAGTACTTGGCGTCGATCCACGGCACCGACTCGACGATCTGGGCCGTACAGACCAGCGCCCCCTGCTCGCCGTGGAGGAACTGGGAGAGCACCCAGTTCTGGCTCTCCACGCCGAACTCGACCATCTCCTTTTCGCCCCAGTGCTCGATCACCGTTCCCGTCCGGTCGAACCCGGTCCCCAGCCCTCCGGTGGCGGCGGCCTGCTCGTAGACCATCCGCTCCTGGTCGACCTCGGTGTCCCAGGGGAGGTCGGTCTCGCCGTTCCACTGGGCGCCCTTGGCCTTCTCGTAGAGCTTGTTGAGCTTGGGCCGGGCGCCTTTCTCGTAGTCCCAGGTGAAGATGGTGTCGTAGTCGGAGGCCACCAGGTGCCGACCGTCGGGCTCCTCCTCACCGACCACCGACAAGATCGCCTCGAAATCGTCGATCTCGGTACGACCGATGAGGTCCTCGGTCTGGCTCAGGTCAGTGGTCATCGTGGTTCCCCCTCGGAACGCTCGCTGGTGCTGGTGTCGTCTGCTGCATGCAGTGTCAGGTGCGGTGTGGTGCTGTCGGGCCGCCGGACGGCCCGGATCCCCGGAAGTATGAAGGTCTCGACCAGATAGCTGGCCGAACGGGGGTCGGCCAGGTCGATCTCCTCGGACGGGGACAACGTGTAGGACAGGACGATCCGGGTGGCCCACTCGGCTACCCGGCTGGCCTCCTCCATGTCCATCCAACGGGCCAGGAACGGTGCCGTGAAGCCGCTCGCCGCAAGGAGCAGCCGGTCCGACTCGGGGAAGGCCAGGTTCCGCAGTACCACCTCGGGCTCGAAATTGAGGAGGTAGCGCAATCCCTCGTGGGTGTTGATCCGGCTGGCGCACTCGACGATCCCGCCCACCAGGACGTCGCGGAGGTTGTCGGCCTCGCCCATGCGCACGCCCAGGGCGGCGAAGAGCCGAGCCACCTCGGTGTCGGCCACGGCCCGGAGGACCTCGTCCTTGCCACCGGGAAAGACCCGGTACACCGTGGCCCTCGATATCCCGGCGTCACGGGCCACGTCGTCGACGGTCGTCTTCGACACACCGTGGCGGGCGATACAGCGCAGGGCCCCGTCGATGATGCGGACCCGATGGGGCGAGTGCTCACCGGTGGCATCGAGGTTCGCCACGGGTGCACCGTCGAGCCCCCCGTCTGACGCCCCGGACGCCCCGGACACCTCGGACACCTCGGACACCTCGGACACCTCGGACACCTCGGACACCTCGGACACCTCGGACGCCTCGGGCTGCGCGGCGGCTGCGGTTCGGGCTCTCGCTCCCCCACGTGGCACACTGAAACAATAAGGCACTCACTGTCTCAGGTCAAGGGTGTCACCGACCCCGGGGCTCCGGGCCCACCACGATCCCGGCCAGCAGTTCGGTGCGGACCAGTTCGGCCACCCGCTCAGGGTCGTCGAGGTCCCAACGCCCGGGCGAGGACATGTAGGACAGCACCATCCGGGCCAAGAAGTCGGCCGCCACCACCGGGTCCACCCCCGCCGCCAACCCGTGCTGCTGCAGATACGGGAGGAGGAATTCCGAGATCGCCACCTGCATGCGGTTGCTCTCCACGGTCAGCTTCGGGATCAACACCTCGGGCTCTTGGAGCATGATCCGCTGGAGGACCTGGTGCTCGGCGATGGAGCGGTGGGCGAACCTGATCCCGCGCTCCATCACCTGCTCGAGGCTCTCGGAGTCCTGCACCTCCTCGTAGAGCCGGGCGAAGAACCGGAGGAATTCCCAGGCTACGACGGAGTTGATCAGGTCCTCTCGCCCGCCGGGGAAGTGGCGGTAGATCGTGGCCCGGGACACGCCGGCCTCCCGGGCCGCGTCCTCGACCGTCGTCTTCTCCAGGCCCTTGCGGGCCACGCACCGGTAGGTGGCCTCGAGGACGGTCTGGCGGATGTCGTCCACGGCCGGATCCGACCGCTCAGAACCCCAGCAGGGGGTCGAGACCGACGGTCAGCCCCGGACGGGACGGAACCTGGCGCACGGCCAGGGTCACGCCGTCCATGAACGACCGGCGGTCGAACGAGTCGTGGCGGATGGTCAGGCTCTGCCCCACGGCGCCGAGGATCACCTCCTGGTGGGCCACCAGACCGGGCAGCCGAACCGAGTGGATCCGCACGCCACCGGGGCCCGACCCACCTCGTGCCCCGTCGACCACCGTCGTCACCGTGGCGTCCGCCGGAAACCCGCCGACGCCGTGACCGGACCGGCCCCGGGTCATCACCGTCGCCGTCTGCATCGCCGTGCCCGACGGGGCGTCGAGCTTTCCGTCGTGGTGGAGCTCGATGATCTCGGCCCCGTCGAACCAGGGAGCGGCCATCTCGGCGAACCGCATCATGAGGACGGCGCCGATGGCGAAGTTGGCCGCCACCAGGGCGTTGGGTGCACCGGCCGTCGGTCCGGCGAACCACCGGGCCAGGTCGGCCATGTCGTCGTCCGTGAACCCCGACGTCCCGACCACGGCATGGATCCCGGCCGCCGCGCACCACGGCAGTGTCGTCCGCGCCGCGTCGATCCGGGTGAAGTCCACCACCACCTCGACGCCCGCGGCGGACAGGGCCTCGAGGGGTCCTTCGACGGTGAGCCCGGTGGGCCCGCCGGGCCCGTGCTCCACCAGTTCGTCCAGTTCGCTCCCCGCCGCCTGCGGGTCGACGGCGGCCACGAGTTCGAGGGCCGGGTCCGCTCCGACGGCACGGCAGACCTCCCGTCCCATCCTGCCCGCCGCACCGACCACACCGACTCGCATGGGGCCAACCCTACCGTCGGTCCCGGCCCGTCCCGGGACCCCGTGGCGCCGGGGACGGGACCGGACGGTCCGCGGTCAGACCGGGACGATCGATCCGTAGGTGCTGCACAACCCGGAGATGTCGACGAGCAGGAAGGCCGCCAGGATCACCACGACCACGGCGATCTTCCACGCCTTGCTCCCCCGTGAGGTGGGCGCGGGCATATACCACTGGGGCAACAGTCCGGGAGTCAGTGCCAGGTACTCCGACAGGGGAACGGCCCCGGGGTCGAGCGGTTGGGTCGGATCCGCCGCCAGCGCCAGCTCGGCCAGCTCCTCGTCGGTGAACGGCGAGGGGCCGATTTGGCGGTCGAGCAGGTCCTGGCCACCGCCACTGCCGCGACGGCCGCCACGGTCGCCACGGCGGCCACGGCCACCACTGCCGCCACGGCCGCCACTGCCGTTGCCGCCGCCGCTCGTGCCGACCGGTCCCTCGTCCATGGCGCCACCCCTCCGTCCGCCGGTCCGGGTCGCCCGGCCCGGCCATCGTACCGGGCGGACGTCCGGGCCCACACCCCGTCCGGCCGCCAGGGCCAGGGACACGACGCCGATCAGCCCAGTCCCAGCGCCACGGGGTCGAAGTCGGTGGCGTCGAACGGACCCACGACCGACAAGGAGCGCGGGCCGACGGCCAGATCGGCGGCCGCGGAACGGACGTCCTCCAGCGTCACAGCCTCGACCTTGGCCAGCACGTCGTCCACCTCCGGCACCTCACCGTGGAGGAGGAGCCCGGCGCCGATACGACTCATCCGCGCCCCCGAGTCCTCGCCGGCAAGCAGGGTCTCGGCCCGGAGGTTCCCCTTGGCCACGGCGAGCTCCCGGGTGGTGATCCCCGAGTCGCCCAGCTCCGTCAGCGCCGCCACGATGGTGGACAGCACCTCGTCCACGTGCTCGGGACCGGTGCCGGCACCGATGGAAAGGGCGCCGGCGTCGCTGTAGGCCACCCGCTCGGACCACACCGAGTACGCCAGGCCCCGCCGCTCCCGGATCTCCTGGAAGAGCCGGCTCGACAGGCCGCCTCCGAGCGTGTGGTTGAGTACGGCCAGGGCGTAGCGCCGCTCGTCGAAGCGGTCGACCGACCGGATCCCCAGGACCAGATGGGCCTGCTCGGTGGCGCGCCGGGTCACCCGGAGGGGTTCGACCGCACCTCCTGGGGCGTCGCGGACCGGTGCGCCCCCGCCAACCCCGCCACCGCCACCGCCACCCCCCAC
>Ga0302154_10003032_pt1 | contig 12415 bp, 9 predicted proteins | sample I_Bog_N2_3_FD_193507 | JGI IMG/M metagenome (GOLD analysis project Ga0302154, IMG submission 193507) | Peat permafrost microbial communities from Stordalen Mire near Abisko, Sweden - I_Bog_N2_3 | ecosystem: Environmental > Terrestrial > Soil > Wetlands > Peat | place: Sweden: Abisko, Stordalen...
TGCCAGCGTTGGGGATCGGATTTGCGGTGCAAGATCCACACACCAGCTTCGGCACCATGGCGTTTCTGGCCTTGCTGTGCGGCTTCGGCGGCGGCAATTTCAGCTCTTCGATGGCGAATATCAGTTTCTTCTACCCCAAGACCGAAAAAGGCACGGCGCTGGGACTGAACGCCGGGCTAGGTAATCTGGGGGTGTCGGTGGTGCAGTTCGTGGTGCCGATCGTGATTACCATGGGCTTGTTTGGCTCTTTGGGTGGCGAGCCGCAAGTCTGGGTCAAGGGGATGCATGTCAAACATCTCTGGCTGCAAAACGCCGGTTTTGTCTGGGTACCCTTCATTGTGCTGTCAACGCTGTGTGCCTGGTTCGGCATGAATGACATTGCCTCGGCCAAAGCGTCGTTTGCCGATCAGGCGGTGATTTTCAAACGCAAACATAACTGGCTGATGTGTTGGTTATATGTAGGCACCTTCGGTTCTTTTATTGGGTTTTCGGCGGGTTTCCCCTTGCTGGTAAAAGGCCTGTTCCCAACGATTGATCCGACCATGTACGTCTTCTATGGCCCCTTGGTCGGCGCGCTGGCGCGCCCGGTCGGCGGCTGGCTGGGCGACAAAATGGGGGGGGCCTGGGTCACGCAAGCGGTGTTTGGCTTGATGGCGCTGGCGGTGTGCGCCGTACTGCAATTTCTGCCACATGGCGGTCACGCTGGCAATTTCCCCGGCTTCTTCAGCATGTTCTTATGCCTGTTCGCCCTGACCGGTATTGGTAATGGTTCGACCTTCATGCAGGTGCCGGTGATCTTCTTGACCTTGCATCAACGTCTGGCCGCGTCCGACCCCGAGTCACAACAACGGGCGCAAACCAATGCCACGCGCGAAGGCGCCGCGGTGCTGGGATTTATTGCCGCGATTGCCGCCTATGGTGGGTTTTTTATTCCCAAAAGCTTTGGCACCTCGATTGCGTTGACCGGTGGGGTTAACGCGGCACTGTATCTGTTTATCGCTTTCTATCTCAGCTGTTTGCTGATTAATGGCTGGTTTTATGCCCGCAAAAACGCCGAGATTCCATGTTGAAGCCAATATGACTCCAAGGTAGGGCAACTTCGGCGCCTCGTGAGAGGCGTTTTTTTTGGTCAGCATTGGGTAAGCCGCTGGAGGTTGACCGAGATTGGATCAACAACGCAAACAGGGTGGCCATCGATTCATCAAGTTCAACAGACGACTAGCTCAAAAGAACTAGTCAACCATAGCTCGAATGCCGGCCCTGGCTGGCACTTACGGGGAATGGGCGCGCGAGCCCAAGGTTTTTATGCTGACAGTATTGCAACAACTGTACTCGGGCGCACCGTCCCGGAGGCAAAATGAGCCACTTTCTCGATCGACTGAATTTTCTTGGCAAGGTGAAGAGCACTTTTGCCGAGGGCCATGGCGCGGTAGTGCAAGAAGACCGCCGCTGGGAAGACGCCTACCGCCAGCGCTGGCAGCATGACAAGATCGTGCGCTCCACGCATGGCGTCAATTGCACCGGCTCCTGTAGCTGGAAGGTCTATGTCAAAAGCGGACTGATTACCTGGGAAACGCAACAGACCGACTATCCACGCACCCGTCCCGACCTGCCCAATCATGAACCGCGCGGCTGCCCGCGCGGGGCGTCGTATAGCTGGTACGTGTACTCGGCGCAACGTGTGAAATATCCGATGGTGCGCGGGCGCTTGATGCAAATGTGGCGTGAAGCGCGCTTGACCATGGAACCGATCGCCGCCTGGGCGGCAATCAGTCAGGATCAAACCAAGGCTCAAGCCTACAAATCGGTGCGCGGTCTGGGCGGATTTGTGCGCGCCAGCTGGGACGATGTCAATGAAATCATTGCCGCCGCCAACGCCTTCACCATTAAGGAGTTTGGCCCGGACCGCGTGGTCGGTTTCTCTCCCATCCCCGCCATGTCCATGGTGTCTTATGCTTCCGGCTCGCGTTATCTCAGCTTGATCGGCGGGGTGCCACTATCGTTTTACGACTGGTATTGCGATTTGCCACCGGCCAGCCCGCAAGTATGGGGCGAGCAGACTGATGTGGCCGAATCGGCGGATTGGTATAACTCGACTTATCTGATGGTCTGGGGCTCGAACGTGCCAATGACGCGCACGCCTGATGCGCACTTCTATACCGAAGTGCGCTACAAGGGCACCAAGACCGTGGCGGTCTCCTCCGACTTCGGCGAAATGGTCAAATTTGGCGATATCTGGCTGGCGCCGAAGCAGGGCACTGACGCGGCGATGGCCATGGCCATGGGGCATGTGATTTTCAAGGAATTCCACCTGGAGAATCCATCGAGCTACTTTACCGACTATATCCGCCAATACACCGACATGCCGATGCTGGTGATGTTGCGCCAGGATGGCGAACGCTATCTGCCGGAATATTTCCTGCGCGCCAGCCACCTGGACGGACAGCTCGGGCAAGACACCCATCCCGAATGGAAAACTCTGGTGTTCGATCAGGATGGCGACGCTCTGGCGGTGCCCAACGGCAGTATCGGATTTCGCTGGGGCCAACCGCAGGGCCAGGCCGGACGCTGGAATCTGGAACAAAAAAATGCCGAGGGCCTGGCACTGACTGCGCGCCTGAGCTTGATTGACGCGCACGATGCGGTGGTCGGTGTCGGTTTTCCGTATTTTGGCGCCGAACATCAGGATCTGGCGGTGCGCAATGTGCCGGCGCGGCAACTGACGCTGGCGGATGGCAGCCAAGTACTGGTCGCCACGGTATTCGACCTGATGGCGGCCAACTATGGGATAGACCGTGGTCTTGGGGGTGGCAATGTCGCCAGCGGCTATAGCGACGATGTGCCCTACACCCCGGCTTGGCAGGAAAAGCACACCGGTGTCAAAGCCGAGCTGGTGATTCAGGTGGCGCGTGAATTTGCTCAAAATGCCGACCAGACCCATGGCAAATCGATGGTGATTGTCGGCGCTGGGTTGAACCACTGGTATCACATGGATATGACCTACCGCGGCATTATCAATATGTTGATGATGTGTGGTTGCGTTGGTCAATCGGGTGGCGGCTGGGCGCACTATGTCGGCCAGGAAAAACTGCGACCGCAAACCGGCTGGGCGCCGCTGGCCTTTGCCTCGGACTGGGCGCGACCTTCTCGCCTGATGAATGGCACTAGCTTCTTTTATGCCCATACCAGCCAGTGGCGCCACGAAAAGCTGGGCGTGAATGAAATTCTCAGCCCGGATGCCGACGGCAATATGGCCAGCATGTCGCTGATCGATTACAACGCCAAGGCCGAGCGCATGGGCTGGCTACCTTCCGCGCCGCAGTTATCGCAGAACCCGCTCGGAATCAGTCAGTTAGCGGCTGAGGCCGGGGTTGACCCGATACGTTACACCGTCGATGGCCTGAAATCCGGCGCGATCGACATGGCCTGCAATGACCCGGACAACCCTAAAAATTTCCCGCGCAATATGTTTGTCTGGCGCTCGAACATTCTCGGCAGCTCGGGCAAGGGGCACGAGTATTTCCTCAAATATCTGCTCGGCACCCAGAACGCGGTGATGAACAGCGAGGAGGGCTGCGTGCGCCCGAGTGAAATCACCGTGCGTCCGGCAGTCGAGGGCAAGCTGGACCTATTGGTGGTGCTGGACTTTCGCATGTCGACCACCTGTTTGTATGGCGACATCGTACTGCCAACCGCCACCTGGTATGAAAAAGACGATCTGAATACCTCGGATATGCACCCGTTTATCCATCCTTTGTCCGAAGCGGTACAACCACTGTGGCAGGCCAAATCCGATTGGGAAATTTACAAAGGGTTTGCTAAAAAGCTATCGGAGCTGAGCAAGGATTACCTCGGGGTGCAGCAGGATCTGGTGTTGACCCCGCTGATGCACGACACGCCAGAGGAGCTGGGGCAACCGTTTGATCCACGCGATTGGAAAAAGGGGGAATGCGAACCCATACCAGGCAAGACCATGCCCAAGATCACTGTGGTCGAACGTGACTACGGCCAGATCTATCAAAAATTTACCTCGATCGGCCCGTTGCTGGAGAACGTTGGCAATGGCGGCAAGGGTATTGCCTGGAAGACCGGGGCCGAGATCGAAGTGTTGCGTGGTCTGAACCACACGGTAAAGAGCGGTGTCGCTGAGGGGCAGCCTCAATTGAACACGGCAATTGACGCGGCCGAGATGATTCTGACGCTGGCACCGGAAACCAATGGCCACGTCGCGGTCAAGGCCTGGGCCGCATTATCGAAAATCACCGGTCGGGACCATACCCACCTGGCCTTGCCGCGCGAGCATGACAGCATTCGCTTCCGCGACATTCAAGTACAACCGCGCAAGATTATCAGCTCTCCCACCTGGTCTGGGCTGGAAAGCGAAACCGTCAGTTATAACGCCGGTTATACCAATGTGCATGAGCTCATTCCATGGCGCACGCTGACGGGCCGACAGCAGTTCTTCCAGGACCATCTGTGGATGCGTTCGTTTGGTGAGGGCTTGTGCGTGTACAAACCGGCGATTGATCTCAAAACCACCGGGGCGATTTTGGGGCAGCGGCCGAACGGCAGCCATGAACTGGTGTTGAACTTTATTACACCACACCAAAAATGGGGTATCCACAGTACTTACTCGGACAATTTGCGCATGCTGACCCTGAGTCGCGGCGGCCCGCATGTCTGGCTATCGGAAATCGACGCGGCGCAAGCCGGGATTGTCGATAACGACTGGATCGAAGTATTTAACGTCAATGGCACGCTAACCGCGCGCGCCGTGGTGTCGCAACGGGTGCCGCAGGGGATGACGCTGATGTACCACGCGCAAGAGAAGATTATCAACGTGCCCGGGGCGGAAACTAGTGGTAAGCGCGGCGGGATTCACAACTCGGTGACGCGCACGGTGATCAAACCGACGCACATGATCGGCGGCTATGCCCAGCTTTCCTGGGGTTTCAATTACTACGGCACGGTGGGGTCCAATCGCGATGAATTTGTCATTGTGCGCAAGATGAACAAGGTCGACTGGCTGGATGAAGTGGCTCAAGGAGCAAGGCAATGAGAATTCGCGCCCAGATAGGCATGGTATTGAACCTGGACAAATGCATTGGCTGCCATACCTGTTCCGTGACTTGTAAAAATGTCTGGACCAGCCGCGACGGCGTTGAATATGCCTGGTTCAATAATGTCGAAACCAAGCCGGGGATCGGTTATCCCAAACAGTGGGAAAATCAGGAAAAATGGCAGGGCGGCTGGCGGCTGAACGCCAGCGGCAAGCTGCAGCCGCGCCAGGGTAATAAGCTGAAGATTCTATCGAATATTTTCGCCAACCCGAACCTGCCGGCCATCGATGAATACTACGAGCCGTTTACTTTCGATTACGAACATCTGCAAAACGCGCCGGAAATGCAAACTCCGCCTACCGCGCGTCCGGTGTCGCTGTTGACCGGGAAAAAGATGGACAAGATCGAATGGGGCCCCAACTGGGAGGACGATCTGGGCGGCGAATTCGCCCAACGCTCGCGCGACGTGCTGTTCGAAGGCATTCAGAAGGAAATGTACTCGACCTTCGAGAACACCTTCATGATGTATCTGCCGCGCCTGTGCGAGCATTGCCTTAACCCCAGCTGTGTCGCCAGTTGCCCGTCCGGATCGATCTACAAGCGCGAAGACGACGGCATTGTATTGATCGATCAGGATAAATGCCGCGGATGGCGCATGTGCATCTCGGGTTGTCCCTATAAGAAAATCTATTACAACTGGCAGAGCGGCAAGGCCGAGAAGTGCACCTTCTGTTACCCGCGCATCGAAGCCGGGCAACCGACGGTCTGCTCTGAAACCTGTGTTGGGCGCATTCGCTACCTGGGCGTGCTGCTGTATGACGCCGACAAGATCGAGTCCGCGGCATCGGTGGAGGACCCACAGGACCTGTACCAGTCACAGCTGGATGTATTCCTGAATCCGCACGACCCGGAAGTGATCCGAATGGCGCGCGAGCAGGGGATTGCCGACAACTGGATTCAAGCGGCGCAGAACTCGCCGGTGTACAAAATGGCGCTGGAATGGAAAGTGGCGTTCCCGCTGCACCCGGAATTCCGTACTTTACCAATGGTGTGGTACATCCCGCCGCTGTCGCCGATTCAGTCCGCCATGGAAAATGGCTTGATCGGCCCCAATGGCATCATCCCCGACGTCAAGGATCTGCGCATTCCCTTGCAGTACCTGGCTAATCTATTGACCGCCGGCAAGCAAGAGCCGGTACTCAAGGCGCTGCAAACCATGGTGGCCATGCGCCGATATATGCGCGGCAAGAGTGTAAATCAGCAAGCGGACTTGGCAGCGTTGAGCGGCACCGGGCTGTCGCCGGAACAAGTGGAAGAGATGTACCAGATCATGGCGATCGCCAATTATGAAGACCGCTTTGTCGTCCCCTCCAGCCATAAGGAAATGGTCGAAGACGCCTTTGGTGACAAGGCTTCATGCGGCTTCACCTTCGGTAATGGTTGTAGCGATGGAGTGTCCGAGCCATCACTGTTCGGCAAAAAGAAAGCCACGCCGATTGTGTTTCATCAGATGCGCAAAGATCGCAAATCGAAGGGAGAGGGCCAATGAAAGCACAAAGCTATCGCGTCATCTCAGCTTTGCTGTGCTACCCACAGGCGGAGTTGATCGCCGCGCTGGACGAGCTGGCGCTGGAATTGGCGCCAGACACCGAACTGACCGAGTCGCTCGCGGGATTGTTGCACCACCTGGCGAGCACCGAGCTGATCACCTTGCAGCAGGACTATGTGCAAACCTTCGATCGCAATCCAGGTCATTCCTTGCATTTGTTCGAGCACATCCATGGCGAAGACCGCGCGCGCGGTCAGGCCATGGTGGATTTAATCGCCGAGTACCGTAGCCAAGGTTTTGAACCGGTGGTGTCCGAGCTGCCAGATTACGTGCCCTTATTTCTGGAGTTTCTTTCGTTGTGCAATCCCGAGGAGGCCGGCCGCCTGCTGGGTGACGCGGTGCATGTACTGGCGCACGTCGAGGGAAAACTGCGCGAACATCACTCGCCTTACGCCCCACTGCTGGCGGCGCTGGTGCGCGCCTCTCCGATCGCGCCGCAACCTTTGACTGAGCCGCCAGTACGCGATATGGATGAGGCGCTGGAAACATTTGGTCCCAGTGCCGATGGTGTCGAACCTTTGCTCCAACCCAGCGCCAATTTCATCGCGCCGGTCAACTTTTATCCCCGGCATGCCGGAGCACCGCGCTAGAGAGGAGACTCCATGGACTATTTACTACAATTTGTGTTCGGTGTTTATCCGTACATTGCGCTGTCGATTTTTCTGCTCGGCAGCCTGGTACGCTTCGAACGCGAGCAGTACAGCTGGAAAAGTGAATCCAGCCAGTTACTGCATCGTGGCCAACTACGACTGGGGAGCAACCTGTTCCATATTGGTATTCTTGGCTTGTTTTTCGGTCACGCCGTCGGTCTGTTGACGCCAGTCATAGTTTGGGACGCGCTGGGGGTGACTCACAGCTTTAAGCAATTGGTCGCCATGAGTGCTGGCGGCGCAATGGGAACGCTCTGCCTGATTGGCCTGCTATTGCTGTTGCATCGCCGTTTGACCAATTCGCGCTTGGCGGCCAATAGCACCTGGCGCGATAAGTTGGTGTTGTTATGGTTGCTGGTCACTCTGTTGCTCGGCCTGTCAACCATATGGGTATCAAGCCAGCACCGCGACGGGCATGAGATGCTGCTGCTGATGACCTGGGCGCAGCATATTGTCACCGGTCGCGGCGATGCGGTGAGTTATATCGCGCCGACCTCATTGATCTTCAAACTGCATCTGTTCATGGGCATGAGCGTGTTTATTTTGTTTCCCTTTAGCCGTCTGGTGCATGTGTGGAGTGGGTTTGGCGCCGTAGGGTATCTGGGACGCGCCTGGCAGTTGGTGCGGCCGCGCTCATCCGGCCGAGGTTGAGAATGGCGAGCGGTCGCAACAGGGTTGCGACCGCACATCTACTTTTTTGCTCGGATTGGCTATTCCCTTTGAACCTTAGTGGAGACCACGCATGAGGATGTTGATTGGCTATGCCCGTGGGGCGACCCAAGATCCGAACCTTGAATTGCAGCGGCAAGCCTTGATCAGTATCGGGTGCCACCAGGTGTTTGAGGACCGGGTTAATGGAATGCGCACTGAGCGCCCAGGTTTGAATCAGGCGCGCGAGATGCTGAGGGAGGGCGATACGCTGGTGGTCTGGCGCCTGGATCGTTTGGGTCGCAGCGTCAAACACCTGGTCGATCTGGCCGCCGACTTGCAGCGCCAGGGGATTCAGTTCAAGAGCCTGGCCGACGCGATCGATACCGGAACCGCGCCACCAGGCCGATCTTTTTTCAACTTTATGGAGCGGCTGGCCGGAATGGAACGCGAACTATTGATGGAGCGCACCGGCGGCGGACTAGGGTCCGTCCAATACCTAGAACGTAAAGGTGGGCGCAAGCCAAAAATGACCAGTAGCAAGATTGAATCCGCCAAGAAGCTACTGGCCAGTGGCATGCCCCCCAAGGATGTGGCCCAGGCCCTTTGTGTGTCTGTCCCCACACTTTACCGCTGGGTACCCGCATCCACACGAACTTAGCCCCTCCCTGTTGACGACGATTCCGCTGCCACCCTCAATGTTTCTCCTGCGCGCGCTCGACCGCGTACACCGCCGCTTGCACTCGACTATGTAATTTAAGCTTGCGTAACAGATTCTGCACATGCACTTTGATCGTGCTCTCAGCCAGATCAAGCGCCCGAGCAATTTCCTTATTGCTGGCGCCGCGCGCCAGCCAGGACAGGGTTTCGCGCTCGCGCGGCGTCAGGCTGTCGACATCGCTCGGCGGGGTCGCCGTGACCGGCGCGCGTAGCCGCGCCACCAGTTTGGCGGTCATCTCAGGGGACAGTACGCTATCTCCCTCGACGGCGCGGCGGATGCTTGCTAGTAAAAAATCGGCGTCGATGTTTTTCAGTAAATAGCCGCGCGCGCCAGCGCGCATGCACTCGGTTAAATTATCGCCATCTTCGGACACTGTGAGCATCAACACCGCCAACTCAGGCTGGCTGCTGAGAATTTGCGCCAGCGCGTCGCGCCCGTTCATCACCGGCATATCCAGGTCCAGCAGTACTACGTCCGGTTTCAGTCGTTCGGCCTGCTTGACGCCCTCCAGGCCATCGGCGGCTTCACCGATCACGCTAAAGTCTTCTTGTCGTTGCAGTAGCGCCTTGAGGCCACTGCGAAACAGGGTATGGTCATCGACCAACAAAATTCGAATAGTTGAGGTCATAGCGCGAGTCGTTCCTCTTTAGCTAAGGCGAGTTCCAGCGTAGTGCCTGCGCCGGGCGCCGATTGAATAGTGATCTGGCTGTGAATGCCCTCTGCGCGTTCTTTCATGATGGACAGCCCAATATGGCGCTGACCCGCGTGCTGTGGATTGGTCGGGTCAAAGCCAGCGCCATTATCACGAATAGTCATGACAAAATCCTCGTGATTTTCAATAGCGATACTCACCCGGGTCGCGCCGGCGTGTTTGCGTACATTCGACAGGGCTTCCTGCAAAATAAACAGGACTTGCAACTGCTGTTTCGGGTTCAGCGGCAGGCCATTGCCACCGACTGTTAATTCGGTGGGTACCCGACATTGTTGCTCAAACCGATCGAGGAGGGAGCGCACCGCCTGGGGAAAGTCTTCTTTCAGCAATCGGGTGCGGAAATTCTGCAGCAGTTCACGCACATCTTCGTAGCACTCTTGTACCCCGGCGTGAATAAACGCCAGATTTTCTTGCGCCTCGGGGCTGACATCGGCCGGCAGCGCCTGCTGCAGCATCTGAACTTGCAGATTGAGAAAGGAAAGCGATTGCGCAATGCTATCGTGCAAGCCTTGCGCCATCAGACTACGCTCTTCGGCGACCGCGAGTTGGCGCGCGCTGGCTTCCAGCCGCAAATTGGCAATGGCCACGCCTAGATGTTTACCCAGCGCTTCAACCAATAACTGCTCGGCGATCGATAATTCTCGCCGCTCGCGGAAGTACAAAGTAAAAATGCCGACATCAGCATGATTATGGCGAATATGGAAGACCGCAATGCTGGCAAACCCCACGGCCTGACAGGGTTTGAGCTGCTTGGACTCGGGCCGAAAATGTTGCATGACCGCCGAGGACTCGGCGATCGCATCACCACAGAAGCAGGCCTGAATCGAGGCGCAGGCGGCTTGACGCACCAATTCATCTGGCAAACCGACCTGAACCACCTGATCGAGCTTGCCGCGCGCGCTATCGATCAGACGCACGCTGGCGGCATCGCCATTGACCTGGCCCATCAGCCGCTCGATAAATCCCTGACAGGTGGTTTCCAAATCGTGTGAATCGTGCAAAAAGGCGGTGACCTGGTATAGGGTTGATAGCTGATGGTTTTTTTCTTCAACCGCGCGCGTCTTGTCGCGAACTTTTTGTTCCAGGGTGGTATAGAGATCTTGCAGTCGCTCCGCCATTTGATTAAACGCGGCGGCAATCACGCCAAATTCATCGTGGTGCAGCAGGGTTACGCGGCTGTCGAGATCTCCGTCGCGCAAACGCTGAATGGTATGTCCCAGCAGATCAAGCGGACGGATGACGAGCACGAACAGCAAATACATCATCAGCATGGCGCCCAGGGTGGCGATCACGATCAACGACATCTGGAATAAGCGCAACAGAGTGATATTTCGCGCGTTGTCTTGCTCGATCAGTTTCACCAGATGGTCGATACGGTCGACAAAGCCGGGCAAAACCGTCAATTGCGCCTGGCGATGGCTCAGACTGTGGTCAAACGTCGGGACGATATCGCGCTGCCAGCTCTGCGCGATTAGCGCCGCCTGCGCACGGAGCTTGGCGTCATCGGGCAAAAACAAAGGACGCACCGGGTCTCCGCGCCGCAGGCGCGCGAGCGTGGCGCTAAAGCCCTGCAGTTCATCCGCGATACGCGCGTCTGAAGCGCCCTGATTGAGCAATAGGGCGGTGCGATAAGTGCGCATGCGCAGGCTGCCGGCATCGTTAATCGCCGCAGCGCCTCCTTCCAGCTTCCACGACAGAATCAGCGTCAGCCCGATTGAAGTCATGGCAATCACCAGCCAGCCCATGGACAGGATTAACAGCTTGGATGACAGACTATGCCAATGAGGAAGGCGGTGTGGCTTAACCATCTTAACTTGCTCCGTATGGCGTATTTTCAGGCTGGTAGCGCGGCGGGATAATCATCGCCGCATCGGGCTCGTGGCCGTTATTACGCCGTATTGTTCTCTTCGCTACCAGAGCAATTCACCATAACCGCTGAATCAGCGAAAAACAATCCACCAAAAGGAGAAGGTAGGCGCGCGCGTGGGCCGCTCCGCGCTTTGATAATAGCGCCGGGCTGCTTAGGTGAGCGGGGCAGCGGCGTCACTCGCTTCGTCGGTAGTGCTTGAAATGAACAGATGTTCCGGGCGGGCTCTGTCGAGCAAATAGAACACCTTGCCGGTTGCCAGTAGTTCGGGAACAAACCGCGCCGCGCGCTTCTCCGAATCTTTTTTGTATTTGAGCATCAGTGATCGCGCTCCAGCTCAGTCGGCTTCGCCAAGGTGAGAACCAATGGGTCCGCCTGGCTGGCAAAACCCGCGCGCTGATAGAACGGCACACTGCGGTCGCTGGGCCAGACAATCAGCAGCTCCATCCGCTGCGTATTGGCCCAGTGCCGAGCGTGAGTGAGCAAAGCGCTGCCAACGCCCTGGTTGCGGTGTTCGGGCAGCGTGTAAACATTGGTCAGGTAGCCCCAGCAACCGTCAAGATCATCCGGAGCGGGCACTTTGGGCACCTTGATGATGGTCAGCGCCGCAATCAGTTGCTCGCCAGTTTGTGCAACCCAATGTATAGCACTCGTGTCGAGTTCGATCAGGCGCTCGAGGCTGGCCGATAAGAAAGCGGCTTTGTGATGTTCTCCCAAGTCCGATGCATCATCAGTAGCCAGCCGGTAGCGCAGATCGGCCAGAAACGGAAAGTCGCTGGAGCTGGCTAGTCGACATTGCACAGTGGGCGCGGCGGTGAACATAGCGAATCTCACTTGGGTATGAAGCCGAATTCGACGCCATTTGCTTGGATTTGTTCCGGCAAACGGGGAGTGTGGTTAACAGCTACAGTCGAGGCCACCGTCTGTTGAAACTGATATAGTCAGGCGTGCCTACAATATTTCTCATCCTGAAACGTCATTATTCTTACAGAGTCAATTGAGCCAGTGACCGCAAGACTGTTACAGTGACACACAACCATGAGGCAGAATCACGACCACCGCCACCGTCTATGGCGGTGCTGCCGCGCACAATCCGGATCGACCCCAAAAACCGCAATAATCCCGCCACGGAAGCCTTTGATGCCCTC
>Ga0302154_10003038_pt1 | contig 12405 bp, 8 predicted proteins | sample I_Bog_N2_3_FD_193507 | JGI IMG/M metagenome (GOLD analysis project Ga0302154, IMG submission 193507) | Peat permafrost microbial communities from Stordalen Mire near Abisko, Sweden - I_Bog_N2_3 | ecosystem: Environmental > Terrestrial > Soil > Wetlands > Peat | place: Sweden: Abisko, Stordalen...
GTTGACGTTTCCGCTTCTCCCGCGCCAGGATGCGTCGCGCAAGCCCAGTTTCAAGGCTTGCATCACGGTCGACGGATTCTTCTCCTCCGGTTCACTGACGAGAAGGTGGATGTGCTCCGGCATGACCACGTAGCCCACGACGACAAACCGATAACGCCTGCGAACCTGCTCCAGGGCCGTGAGAAACAGATCGCGACGGCGCGCGCTACCCAGCAGCGGTTGCCGCCGGCAGCAACTACAAGTGATGAAATGTAAGTGCCCCGCGCCATAGTAACGCTTCGGCTTACTCCACATAGGAGTAGAGTAGATGCGGAACGATCCGGCGACAGTGATGGCGCGCACGGAGCGGATGTGATGAAAGAGCCCAGCCTCCGGTGTCAGCGGCGCGATAGCCCACTTCTCGAAAAGCGCGAGAAGTGGGGCACCCCCGTTTCTGATTGGTCAGAGTTGAGAGACGAGCCGCATAATCATCGCACGCTGGGAGAAGGTGGCCACCCGCCAGGCAACGCGCTGCCGCAGCCGTCGCATAGGAGCGTATGGAACTCCTGGGGAACGGGGCCGCTCGGATAGACGAAGGCAGAGTTGGTGAAGCGCGAGACTCTTCCTGAGCTAAAAGACACTTCGATCACCCGTGGCCCCTGCCACTTCACGGATAGTCCGTCGAAGTCATAGCCGCTCAGGAAGCACTGAACTTTCTTATCGGGGAAGCCAGGACTGGAAGTATTCGCCACACAGACATCCACATTCCGAGTGCCTGAGTGGCTGATTTCTTGAGTGCGAACCACGACCTTAAAAGCACCATCTGGCGTTTCAGAAAGAGTTTGCTCCGTGACCCTCTTGCATGATTGCAAGAGGATCAACGAGCAGCAAGTAACGAAGATTAGAAGTTTTTGCATCCTGCACCGTACCCCGCCGGAATTTGTGCTGTCGCGCTGGCATCCATGAAGTACGATCCGTTAGCGTCGCTGTGTCCGGCCCACAAAGCGTACCCGCCAGCGACCGCTTCCACTGCAAACAACGGAATTCCTATGTTTGCTGAGACCGCTGCATAAGCAAAGTTCCCAGCATCCCCAAGAAAAGCGGCATTGCCTTGACCACGGAAGTTGATCTTGAAATTGGTCTGCGAGTACACCTGACCAGGAACGGACAGAGGACTATATCCCGGTGCATAGCTTGCCGAAGGACCGTACGGCGTAGAAGTGCTTTGAGGCGCGTTGTTGATCGTGTTTGAGAGTTGATTCACATAGCTGCCCACGGTTCGTCCGTTCGGAAGAACCGTGCCGCATGTGATCTTGTTCGGCATACGTTTATTTGGGGCAGCGCAGATATAAATGTAATTGCAGCCGTTGTTTGCGGCGCTTTGGATTCCGTTAGGGAACAGTAATCCAAACAACTGCTGGGGAACAATGGCACCTTCTCCCCCATTGACGTTGGCAGTGTTTTGCGGGTCAAAGGGAACGTGGGTCGGCGCTGGATCGCTCGCCAATACTGAAATCCCATCAAGGATACCTGGAACGCAGTCAACATTCTTGTTGGCGCACCCATCGATTGAACTGTCATCCAGCCCCATTCGATCGATGTTCGACAGCGGGTTGTTCGCCACATACGCATAGCGATTCCAGGATTGGGGATTGTTCGGGTCCGCCGCACTCAAGCCTGACGGGTCCGGAGAAATCCAGCGCCCCTGCGAGGAACTGTTCTCGCGGTACAGAAAGTCATACAACCCACTGACCGTGTCCGAGTTCTGACCCGTAAAAGACGGGTCGGATGTATCCGTCACCGCATACTGCTCCCCGAACGGCGCATAGGCCGAGATCGAGTAGATTGCTCGTCCCTGTGTGGAAGTAAGGCGCGAACTGCCCTGCCAGTCGGCGTGCCGATAGTAGTCAAGGCCCGACGAGTCGTAGATCGCTGCCCCGCCACCTGGCAGTTGAATGAACGCCTTCGCTAGATTCTGTGCGCTCGCCAATGCCAGCTTCTGCCCGTCTGGGCCGTAAACGATCTGGCCCTGGCTTGGCGTCGATGTTATGCAAATGTGAATCGCGCACTCACGGAACGAGTCATCTTGTTCCACCATGCGCCCCAGAGCATCATAAACCAGCCCATACACGGAATCGTTGCCCCCCATTTGGTTCGTGACGCTGCTAGGATTGCCGAAATTCGGGTCCCATGTGTACGAATACAGATTATCAGTCAGCAAATTTCCGTTGGCGTCGTATGCGACATTCGCCCCGGTTAAGGTGAATTGATTGGTGGCTGGTGAATAGGTCGGCAAAAACGATCCGCCCGGGTTTCCAGTCTTACTGATATTGGCGGGTGGCCACCTTCTCCCAGGGTGCGATTAATATGCGGCTCGTCTTTCAACTCTGACCAATGCGAAACGGGGGTGCCCCACTTCTCGCGCTTTTCGAGAAGTGGGCTGTCGCGCCGCCGGCGGCGGAGCTTTTCCCCAATTCTACGCCGCCGGCGGTCGTATCTTCATCTTCAACACTTCCCAAGCACTGAACTTTACGCTCCCCGCTTCGCCGAGAGAGTAAGCTCCTTTCTCACGGTGTAGCAGTTTTCCCATGTCTGTAGCTATCCCCCCCCGCACGTTTGACCCTTCTTTTCTTGCGCCTGTAAGATCAAAGATTCCCTGCTGCTGACGGAAAATCTGCCGAGGTTTGCTCGGCTGGGACGGGTTCCGAGCAAAGTCGGAGGAATGCGTCCGTCCCGACGCGAGCCACTCAAATATGCCGCACGAATTGCCAAAAGCTTACGAACCGGGCGCGATTGAAGCGCGGTGGGCCGAGTATTGGGTCCGGGAAAAACTGTTTCATGTGGAGACTCCGGCGGAGGGAGATACACGGCCGGTGTTTACGTTGCTGTTGCCGCCTCCGAATGTGACGGGGCGGTTGCACATGGGACACATGCTCAATCAGACGCAGATGGATATTGTCGCGCGCTGGCATCGCATGCGGGGGTTCGTGTCGCTTTGGCTTCCGGGGACGGATCACGCGGGCATTGCCACGCAGATGATGGTGGAGCGCCAGCTTTTGAAAGAAGGCAAGAAGCGGCGCGAGATGGGTCGCGAAAAGTTCATTGAGCGCGTATGGGAATGGCGGCGCGAGTATGGCGGGGCGATCCTCGACCAGATGAAGCGGCTGGGCGCGTCGGTGGATTGGGGGCGCGAATACTTCACCATGGACGACAACCTGTCGCACGCGGTGAAGGAAGTGTTTGTGCGGCTGTATGAAGACGGGTTAATTTATCGCGGGAAGTACATCGTGAACTGGTGTTCGGACTGCGGGACGGCGATCTCGGATCTGGAAGTGAAGCACGAGGATGTGGCGGGGAAGCTTTACGAGATACGGTATCCGGTGGTGGGTGGCGTTGCTGGGAAGGAGGAATTTATCACCGTGGCGACGACGCGTCCGGAGACGATGCTGGGCGATACGGCGGTTGCGGTGAATCCGAAGGACGAGCGTTATCTGCATCTGCATGGGAAGAATGTGATGCTGCCGCTGATGAAGCGGGAGATTCCGATTATTGCGGATGAGCTGGCGCAGCCGGAGTTTGGGACGGGCGCGGTGAAGGTGACGCCGGCGCATGATCCGAATGATTTTGAGGCGGGACTGCGGCACAACCTGCCGCAGATTGAAGTGATTGACGAGCACTCGAAGATGAATGCGAATGCGGGTCCGTACGCTGGGCAGGATCGCTTTGCGGCGCGCGCGCATGTGATCGAGGACCTGGCGGAACAAGGCTTCCTGGTGGGGACGAAGGATTACACGATTGCGCTCGGCAAGTGCGACCGCTCGGGGACGATTGTGGAGCCGCGGCTTTCGACACAGTGGTTTGTGAAGATTGCGCCTTTGGCGGCGCGGGCGATTGAGGTGGTGGAGAAGGGATACATACGGTTCACGCCGGAAAATTACGGGCAGATTTATTTGAACTGGATGCGGAACATCCACGACTGGTGCATCTCGCGGCAGTTGTGGTGGGGACACCGGATTCCGGCGTGGTACTGCACGAATCAAGACTGCAAGGAAGTGGTGGTGGCACGCGAGGCTCCGGCGGCGTGTGCGAAGTGCGGCGGGAAGCTGGAGCAGGATACCGACGTTCTCGATACGTGGTTCTCGTCGGGCCTCTTGCCGTTCACGACGTTGGGCTGGCCGGAGGCGACGCGCGATCTGGATGTGTTCTATCCCAATTCGCTGATGATTACCGGGTTCGACATTTTGTTTTTCTGGGTGGCGCGGATGATCATGCTGGGGTGCTGGTTCATGATGCCGCCGCATAAGCCCGGAGCGAGCGCGGGATCGGAAGAAGATGCGCTGCGGGCCAGTGTTCCCTTCCGCGAGGTTTATATTCACGCGTTGGTGCGCGATGCGGACCGGCAGAAGATGTCGAAGACCAAAGGGAATGTGCTCGATCCGATCGAAGTGATTGGGCAGTATGGGACGGATGCGACGCGGTTTACTTTGGCGGCGATGGCGGCTCCGGGGACCGATATTGCGTTCAGCGAGAGCCGGACGGCGGGGTATCGGAATTTCGCCAACAAGATTTGGAACGCGGCGCGGTTCATGTTCATGAACGTGGACCGGGTGGACTCGGGCCTGCGGCCCGGAGGCGGGCAGGAATGCCCGCCCCACACGAGCCACGGAGTGGCCGGGTTCCAGGCTGTGTCGCTGGAGGACCGGTGGATTCTCTCGAGGTTTAACCGGGCGGCGGCGGATGTGAATGCGTCGTTGCAGAATTACCGGTTCGATGAGGCGGCCACGCGGATTTACGATTTTTTCTGGGGCGAGTTTTGCGACTGGTATCTGGAGCTGATCAAGCCGCGGTTGAATTTCGAGGAAGGCGCGGATACGGCTGCGGCACGGGTGGCGTGCGCGAATCTGGTGAATCTGTTTGAGGCGTCGTTGCGGCTGCTGCATCCGGTGATGCCGTTTATTACGGAGGAAATCTGGCATGCGATGTATGACGGGAAGCCTCCGCTGAAGTCGATTGCTTTGGCGGCGTATCCAGCGGCGGATGAAAAGCAGATCGATCTGGGCGTGGAGACGGAGATGGCGATCCTACAGGATTTGATCGTCAGCGTGCGGAATTTGCGGGCGGAATTAAAAGTCGAGCCCAAGGTGAAGGTGCCGATCGAGGTATGTGCGCACGAGCCGGAGATTCGCGCGATGCTGGAAAGAAATCTCAGCTCGGTGCTGATGGATCGTCCGGCGAATGTGGAGAAGATCACGTTTGTGGAACGCTCGCTGGCGAACTTGCCGGGTGCGCGCAGCACTTCGCGGTTCGATGTTCATGCCATCTATGAAAAAAAGATCGATGTGGCGGCCGAGCGCGAGCGTCTAACCAAAGAGTTGGAGAAGATCGAGAAAGAACAGGCTAACGGGCAGCGGCAGCTTTCAAACGAGCAGTTTCTGGCCAAAGCACCGGCGAAAGTCGTCGAGGGACTGAAAGCACGCGCAGAAGAGTTGCGGGTGTTGCAGGAGAAGACGGTGGGGAAATTGAAAGAGTTGGGATAGGGATGCGGCACCGCAGGGGCGGCTCTGCGAGCCGCATGGACGGGCGAGGGCGCCCGTCCCTACACGAACTGAGCGAATATGGACTGGAATTCACGACGGATTACGGCGATTCTTGAGAACGCGCTCAACGAAGATCGCGCCACGAGCGATGCGACCAGCTACGCGTGTATCGATCCCAACCAGCGCGCTTCGGCGACGATCATTGCCAACGAAGAGTGCATCCTGGCCGGGCTCGGATGCGTGCCGCGGATTCTCGACGTGTATGCAGCGCTGGACGGGGCGGTTACTTCGCATTACGAGGTGACGAGCCATCCTTCGATTTTCGACGGAATCCGAGTGAGGGCGGGGCAACAGATGGCGGTGATCCGGCATAACGCGCGGGTGGTTCTGTCGTGCGAGCGGGTGATTTTGAATTTTCTGCGGCGCATGGCGGGGATCGCGACCACCACGCGGCAGTATGTGGATGCGGTGGAGGGGACACACGCGCGAATTCTGGATACGCGGAAGACCGCGCCGGGGCTGCGGGTGATTGACAAGTACGCGGTACGCTGCGGGGGCGGACAAAATCACCGGCTGGATCTTTCCGATGGAGTGCTGATCAAGAACAATCACATTGTGCTGGCTGGGGGCGCGGTGCAGGCGCTGGAGCGCGCCATCCACAACCGTCGTGGGCGGCAGCCGATCGAGATTGAAGTGCGGTCGCTCGAGGAGTTGCAGCAGGCGCTGGACCACGGGACAGAGGCGATCCTGCTGGACCATATGAGCGTTCCGGATGTGCGCAAGGCGGTCGAAATTTGTGCGCGGCAATCGCGGAGGATTCCGCTGGAGTGCGCGGGCGGAATCACGCTGCAGAACGTGCGGTCCTACGCGGAGGCTGGCGTGGATTTCATATCGGTGGCGGCGCTGACGCTGTCGGCGGCGGCGGTGGATATGAGTTTGCGGGTTACGGCAGCGTAGGAAGCAGTCGTTGGTCGCTAGTCGTTGGTCGCTCGCTCGGCGGGATACCTGCGCTGCTTCTCTATTCTCCCAGGGATTGGTTTTGCCAACGAATGACGACTAGCGACCAGCGACTGGTTATAATTCCCTCCATCACAGATTCCAGCAAAACTCGCAGCCTGCCAGCGGCGCACAAGGCGACCGACGTTCGCCTGGGCCGCATTGTGCGGCTGCTGATGGGCTACGCGACGGTTGTGGTGAGCGGCACGAAGATTGCGGAAGAGATGGGGACGACGCGGTCGGAAGTTTGGCGGCTGATTCAGCAACTGCGCGGGCTGGGTGTGGATGTGGCGGGGCATCCGGCGACGGGGTATCAACTGCGCTCGGTGCCGGATTTGCTCTTGCCGGAGATGTTGGCGGGGGCGTTGAAGGGCACGGTCTTCGGTATGCAATCGGGCGCGAACTCCGGCAAGCAAATTCATCATTATTACAAGATCGGGTCGACCAATTCGGAGGCGATGCATGCCGCCTCCGAGGGCGCTCCCGAAGGCAGCGTGTTTCTTGCCGAAGAGCAACTCGCGGGGCGGGGACGCGGCGCGCACTCGTGGCATTCGGCGCGGTCTTCGGGGATTTATTGTTCGGTGATTCTGCGTCCGGCGATGCCGCCTTCGGATGCTTTGATTTTTTCGTTGGCGGCGGGGCTGGCGGTGCGGGCGGCGGTGGAGGAGATTGCTCCGCAGCTAGCAGTCGACCTGAAATGGCCGAACGACCTGCTGCTCGGCGGCAAGAAATTCTGCGGCATTCTCACGGAAATGAATGCCGAGGCCACGCGGGTCCGGCATCTGGTGGTGGGTGTGGGAATCAACGTGAACCAGGTGAAGTTTGCGGCGGAGTTGCGCGAGATTGCGACTTCGCTGCGGATCGAGACGGGCACGGAGTGGTCGCGGGTGGAGCTTTGCGCGGCTTTGCTAAAATCGCTCGACCGGGAGTATCGCAGCTTGGTCCACGATGTGGGAGCGCGAGATGCGATCCTGCGGCGATTCGAGGAGAGTTCGTCGTCGGTGCGCGGCAGGAAAGTAACGATCGAAGTAAACACCGACGAAAACGGCGGTCTGGCGGGAGTTACCGAGGGATTGGATGAACGCGGATTTTTGCGGGTGAGAACGGCGGAGGGGTTGCAGACAGTGGTGAGCGGGACGGTGCGACTGATTGGTAATTTGTGATTTGTAATTGGTAAACGAGCCGTTCTTAAATTGCCAATTACAAATTACCAATTACAAATCTTATGCTTCTAGTGATCGATGTCGGCAATACGAATACGGTGCTCGGCGTGTTTGAGCGGGTGGCGCATCGTCCGGGCGAGGATGTGACCGGAACGGAAGCGGCGCGCTACGAGCGGTTGGTGGCGAACTGGCGCGTCGGGTCGCATCTGGGCCGAACCGTGGACGAGTACGGGGTGATTTTCCGCAACCTCTTCTCCATGGAAAATCTCGAAGTCTCGGACGTGCATGGGATTGTGATTTCGTCGGTGGTGCCTCCGCTCGATGCGGTGCTGCGGCAGGTGTGCGAGCGCTATTTCAACACCAAGCCGCTGTTTATTGAGCCGGGTGTGAAGACGGGGATGCAGGTGTTGTACGACAATCCCGCGGAAGTGGGGGCCGACCGCATCGTGAATGCGGTGGCGGCGTTTGAGAAATACGGCGGCCCGTGCGTGATCGTGGACTTTGGCACGGCGACGACGTTCGACTGCGTTTCGAAGAAGGGCGAGTACATGGGCGGCGTGATTTGTCCGGGGATTGGGATTTCGGCGGATGCGCTGTTTCAGCGCACGGCGCGGCTGCCGCGAGTAGAGATTCGCAAACCGGCGCGCGTGATTGGAACGAATACGGTGGGGAGTTTGCAGTCCGGGCTTTACTACGGTTATCTCGGTCTGGTGGACGGCATTCTGGAGCGACTGGTGGATGAGCTGGGCGCGGAGACGCGCGTGATTGCCACCGGCGGCCTGGGAGTGCTGATTGGCACGGCTTCGCACTTCATTAGGGATGTGGATGAGTTTCTTACGCTGGACGGGCTGCGGATTATTTGGGATCGGAACCAGTCGTTTCGGCGGGAAGCGGCGGCGAAGACGAAAACGGCAACGATGCCCGCCGCGGATGCGAAGCCGTGGCCGACGCCGAAGAGCCCTAAAGCGAAATAAGAGGTCAGAGGTAAGAGGTCAGATTGCAGAAGTGAAAGGCAAGGTCAGAAGTAAGAGGTTAGATGGCAGAAGTGAAAGGCAAGGTCAGAGGTAAGAGGTCAGATTGCAGAAGTGAAAGGCAAGGTCAGAGGTAAGAGGTCAGATTGCAGAAGTGAAAGGCAAGGTCAGAAGTAAGAGGTTAGATTGCAGAAGTGAAAGGCTCTCAATGTTTGGGTTTTCACCTCTGCAATCTGCTTCTTACCTCTGCTATCGTTTTTTACTTCTGCAATCTGACCTCTGACCTCTTACCTCCCCAGTGTCGTGGAAAATTACTTCAATTACTTCACGGAAATCGAAGAGCACTTTCAGCGAAGGCGCGGCGGAATTCTGCTGCTTTCCACGCTGGATTGGGCCCTGATTGAGACGTGGAAAAGCGCGGGGGTGCCGCTGGAGGCGGTGTTGCGCGGGATTGACGATGCTTTCGATAAATATGATCAGCGTCCGTCGAAATCGAAGAAAGTGAACAGCCTGGCCTATTGCTCGCAGGCCGTATTGGCTGCAGCGGAAGATATGAAGGAAGCGGCGGTCGGCGCCTCCGGCGAAGAAAAAGTGTCGCGCGAACCGGGGTTTGAAGCGGCGCAGATTTCGGCGTTCCTGCGCGAGAATGCTGAAAAGCTCGAAAAAGCCAAGTTGCCGGAGCGCGTGGGATTTGCCACGGGAGCGCTGGCGCGGGAAGAAGCTGCGTCGTTGCGTGGGATGGCGGACGAGATCGAGAGCAGCGGCAAGCTTCCGCGGCTGGAAGATTTGGAGCGGCGGCTGACGGTGCTCGAGGAGAAGCTGTTTGCAGTGCTGATGGCGGCGACTCCGGATGATGAGCTGGTTAGTGTGCGGGCGGAGGCGGATCGGGATATCGCTCCGTACCGGAGGAACATGACTACGGCGCAAGTCGAGCAACTGCATAAGCAGTATGTGCACAAGCGGCTGCTGGAGCGTTGCGGCGTGCCGCGGTTGAGTTTGTTTTATATGCACTAGCATTGCTCCGAAGAGTTCCAACCTGCTGTTCGCGGGGAGAGGCAGGTCCTTCGCTTCGCTCAGGATGACAAACTCCCTCTAGTGGCGCGAAATTGCGATCGTTCGCGCGCTACACTTACGACTTGCTGCTTTCCATCGAAAAACTGATCTACGGCGGCGAAGGTCTGGCCCGCACGGCGCCTGGGCCTGATGGCCGCAGCATGACGGTCTTTGTTCCGTTTGTTTTACCGGGGGAAAAGGTTGAGGCGGACATCCGGCAAGAGAAGCCGGGCTTCGCGCGCGGCTCGGTTACGCAACTGGTCGAGGCTTCGCCCGATCGCATCGAGGCGCGCTGTCCTTACTTCCGGCAATGCGGCGGATGCCATTACCAGCACATTCCTTATGAGCGACAGTTGGAGTTCAAGGCTGGAATCCTGCGCGAGACTTTGCGGCGGATTGCGAAAATTGAGGTGACCTCCGAGATTCGGCTGCATGCTTCGCCGCCGTGGAACTATCGCAACCGGACGCGATTGCAGGTACGCACTGCACCGGAGTTCCCACCCCAGACCGGCAAAACCGGCCGTTGTGGGGACCCTGGGTTCGCCTTGGGCTACTTCCGGTTTGGCTCGCACGAATTTCTTCCGGTACGCGAATGTCCCATCAGTTCTCCGCTGATCAATCGGGTGATGGCGCGGCTGCTGGATTTGGGCGGGTTGAATTGCCCTCCGGCGGTGGAAGAGCTAGAGCTGTTCGCGGACGCGGCGGATGAGAATTTGCTGGCTTGGGCCTTTTGCGGACGAGAGGCCAGCCAGGTGGATTTGGTGCGCTGGGCGCAGGCGCTGACGCGCGAGTTGCCGGAAATTGGGGGGACGACGTTTTTTGCCTCGCGGAGGAGGCTCGAAGACGAAGCTCCCATGGATGCGAAGCCGCTGGCGCAATTCGGCGCGACGGCAATCCGATATCGCACCCAACAGCACGAGTATCGGGTAAGCGGGGGGGCTTTCTTCCAGGTAAATCGCCATCTGATCGACGAGCTGATCTGGGTGGTGACGGGCAATGTCGGCGGAGATCTTGCTCTCGATCTCTACGCCGGAGGAGGGCTGTTTTCGGCGGCGCTGGCCAAAAGCTATTGTCACATTTTTGCTGTAGAGGCGTCACAGACATCGTATGGCGATCTTGTGCAGAATGTGCCTGCGAACGTGAAAGCGGTCGGCGCCCGAACCGAGGACTATCTGGGAGGCCGGCTGGTGCGACAACGTCCCGACTTGGTTGTCATGGACCCTCCCCGCACTGGCGCAGGCAAGACGGTGACTCGCTCTCTGGTGGAACTCGGAGCGCGCGGTATCCGATATGTTTCGTGCGATCCGGCTACGTTGGCCAGAGATATCACCCCTCTGCTGGCCGCCGGTTATGGCATCGAGGAAGTGCACTTGTTCGATCTCTTCCCCGAGACGTTTCACATCGAAACGGTGGTACTGCTGACGCGCTGACCGCTTTCACGCCGTCCAAGTTCCTCGTGGACGACGGGCGGAGATGGAGGGCCCTGGCACGGAGCGAGACCCGCGCTGGGGCCTGCTCGTCGTTGCGCGCAACGCAACGTAGCTTACCGGTGAACCTCTTATAGTTTTCACCCGCTTTGTTGAAAAGGGCAAATGAAAGCCGCTAAACGTCAGATTCATGCCCAAATCCAAGCAACCCGCCAAGAGCCTCACCGACGCCCGACCGGTGGAGTCGCTGATCCGCGTCATCCGCGGCCAGAAGGTCATCCTCGATGCCGACTTGGCCGCGCTGTACCGGGTGGAGACCAGAATCCTCAACCAGGCCGTACGCCGCAACATGGATCGGTTTCCGGAAGACTTCATGTTCCGGCTCTCCGTCAAGGAAGCGGGATCTTTGAGATCACAAATTGTGATCTCAGGCGTTGGGCGCATTGGGCGCGGTGGACGCAGGTATCTGCCGTACGCTTTCAGCGAACACGGCGTGGTGATGCTTTCCTCTGTGTTGAAGAGCGCGCGTGCCGTGCAGATGAACATCTTTATCGCGAGGACGTTCGTCCGCCTGCGGGAAATCATCGCCAGCAACAAAGACCTGGCCACCCGCATCGAGAACTTGGAGCGCGGCCAAGATGGTGCGGCCTCGGTGATCGAGGTGCTGGTCGAGGACATCGACCGGCTTGCCGGTGAGGTGAAACAGATGCAGGCGCTCCCGTCTGTACCCGAGCGCCGGATCGGATTCCGCCCAGGGAACCGGGACGACTTCAAGAACTCTTCTACCCCAGGCGGAAGCGGCCCTCTTGCATCGAGCGGCGAATGACCCACGACCCCAAGCCTCCGCGGCAGCCATTGTTTTGGGCGGCGGTGGCATTTTCGCTCGGGCTATGGGTGGGGGTGCGAGCGTGGCGTCCGCCATTGTGGTGGGTGATCGCGGTTGCGGTGTTTGTTTTCGCGGCGTCATGGTTCCTGCGGAAACGCGCGTGGCTAGCCAAGGCGCTCTCTTTGGGCGCATGGGTTCTGCTGGGAGCGCTCTTGATTCAAGTGCGCGGGCAGAGGCCGGACGAACCTTCGCAGGATGGCGCGCGACTCTTTGCTCTGGCGGATGGGCGTCCCGTTGTGCTCACTGCGCGTGTAATGCGCGAAGGATATGCGCGGGCGGAGGGACCGCGTTCGATTCGCGAGTCGATTGATGTGGAGACGGAGGAGATCGCGAGTGCGGGCGAACGCTGGCCGGTACGGGCCGGGGTGCGGCTGTCGATTTATGAAAAGGTGG
>Ga0302154_10003039_pt1 | contig 12404 bp, 14 predicted proteins | sample I_Bog_N2_3_FD_193507 | JGI IMG/M metagenome (GOLD analysis project Ga0302154, IMG submission 193507) | Peat permafrost microbial communities from Stordalen Mire near Abisko, Sweden - I_Bog_N2_3 | ecosystem: Environmental > Terrestrial > Soil > Wetlands > Peat | place: Sweden: Abisko, Stordalen...
CAGTGCGGCATCAATCGTCAGGGGTTGATGCAAACTCGGCGGTTTCCCGCGAGTCAGCGCCCTTGCGGATATGGCAGAGGCGAGTCTCGACACTTCGTCCTGATTCGCCGGAGCCCGCGCATGCCCCGCCTGTTCGCCACCCCGATCACCCTGACGCCTGCGCAGGAGGACGAGCTGCAACGGCTTGCCCGCGCCCACAAGACGCCGCGCAAGCTGGCCGAACGCGCCGAGATGATCCTGTGCTCGGCCGCCGGAACGCCGGTGCGCGAGATCGCCCGCGAACTCGGCGTCTGGCCGAAGACGGTGCGGCACTGGCGCGCGCAGTGGCTGGCCAGCGCGGCGGAGACCCCGGTGATGGCGCGGCTGACCGACGCGCCGCGGCCGGGCGCGCCGGCGACATTCTCGCCCGAGCAGGTCTGCGCGATCATGGCGCTGGCATGCGAACCGCCCGAGAAAAGCAACCTGCCACTCAGTCATTGGAGCCAGAGCGAACTGGCCCGGGAAGCGGTCAGGCGTAACATCGTGGACAGCATCTCGCACGGCTCTGTCGGGCGTTTTTTTAAAAAAGAGGCCGACCTCAAGCCGCATCTCGTGCGCGGCTGGCTGACCCCCAAGCCCGATCCCGCATTCGAGACCAAGTGTGCCGACGTCTGCACCGTCTATCATGCGGCGCCGACGGCGGCGCAGCAAGACATCCGCACGGTCTCGATCGACGAGATGACCGGCGTGCAGGCGCTGGAGCGCGCCGCCCCGGACCTGCCGATGCTGCCGGGCAAGGTCGCCCGCCGCGAGTTCGAATACATCCGCCACGGCACCCAGACCCTGATCGCCGCCTTCGACGTCGCCACCGGCCAGGTGATCGGCACCGTTGGCGACACCCGCACCGAGGAGGACTACGCCCGCTTCCTGGAGCACCTGTTTGCCACCGGCACGCCGACTACGGCCTGGCATGTGGTCGCCGACAATCTCAACACGCACGTCTCGGAAAGCGTGGTGCGGCTGGTCGCCGACCTCTGCGGCATCAAGGACGACCTCGGCGAGAAGGGCAAGTCCGGCGTGCTCGCCTCGATGGCTACGCGCGACGCGTGCCTGCGTGATGCCACCCACCGCATCCAGTTTCACTTCACGCCCAAGCATGCGTCGTGGCTAAACCAGATCGAGATCTGGTTCTCCATCCTCGCGCGCAAGCTACTGCGGCGCGCCAGCTTTGTGTCGAAATAGGATCTGAAGGTACGGATCGAGGCGTTCATCGCCTACTTCAACCGCACGCTGGCCAAGCCGTTCAAATGGACCATGACCGGCAAGCCACTCGCCGCGTGAGCGGCCGCCGGAATGGGGTCTGTTCTTCCGGCGAGGTGTACTAGTCGCTCGCGGGCTGTGGGAGGAGCTTGGCATCTGCGAGGCTATCCGCAACTGCATGGAGCGCGCCGAGCTGACCGCGCCGCACGAGTGGGCGCTGTTCGCCATGGCCGCGCAGCGGCTGGACGATCCCGGCTCGAAGTTCGGTTGCGCGACGCGCTGGCTGCCCGACATCGCCTGGCTGGCCAGAAGTAACCAACAGGCCTCCTGGTACGAATAGCGGGACGGAACGGGAACATGGCTATCCGTAGGCGACAGCTTCCGCGCCGCGAACGCTCAAATTCGGTGATCGTAGGGGCGGCTCAATGGGATATACCCTGGTGAAACGCTGGGACGAGACACTTTCCCTGTATCATTAGGGTTGTTTTTGGAGTTCTGGAACATTGGCGTTCCTGGGTCTAGACCCTATTGGAACAAAAATTACTGCTTACGACCTCAGTGCACGTCAGCAGCGGGTTGAGACCGCTCCGAACCCCGCCCACGCCGCTCGATGTTCCTGTTCCGTCCCGCTATTCGTACCAGGAGGCATGTTGGTTACTTCTGGCCAGGGCGATCAGCCTGCGCACCAAGGTGGCGTTGGCGGCGGCGAAGGCGCGGGGCGTGAAGCTCGGCGGTTGGCGGGGCGGCGCACCGCGCGACACCACTGCGGCGACGGCTGGCGTTGCCCGGAAGGCGGACACCTTCGCCGCCGACGTCGGTCCGATGGCAACCGACATGCGCCGGCGCGGCCTGTCGCTGCGCCAGGTCGCCGCCGAGATGACCAGGCGCGGCATCAAGACACCCCGGGGTGGCGCCTGGACGGCAACCGCGGTGCGCAACGTGCTGGCGCGTGTTCCGGCCTGACCTCTTTGCCGCGGATGGCGAGCGGCATGCCAGTCCACCGTGTTGGCGTAAAGACAATGCCGTCTACACGCGATGATGGAAGCTTAGCATCCAGGCTTGGCCCGACAATTTCGCCTGCATGTGGCGTGAACACTTGCGCAAGGGCTAGAACGACAAAAGCCCGCCTTGCGGCGGGCCGTCGTGTTCTCCGTTGACGATGAGGGGGGGCTTACGCCCGCATTCTCAAAGCCGATGACCCAATGTATGGTTTGCCTCTCTATAAGTCAATGATCTGGCGGCCTAGGCCCACCAGTGGGAGGGGACCGCCCGTGCCGTTTACGCCTGCCGAGCTTCACGACCTCCCCCTTGTCATATCAGCGCCCCGGTTTGCCACCTACCTGCAAGCCACGGGCAACGATCGCGAGCGGGCGCTTTCCCTCTACGAATGGAATCTGACCCTTTCGGCCGCCTTCATCGTTCCGCTACAGGTGTGCGAGGTTGCCGTTCGCAACGGGGTGGCGGAGGCTATCGAAAAGGTCCACGGGGCAACCTGGCCGTGGTCCAACGGCTTCCTTCGGAGCCTGCCACGCCCCAAACGCTTGACCGACTACAATCCGGAAATCGACCTTCGTAGCGTGGCGGCCCGCCAGCCCACGACGGGGAAGGTGATCGCGGAACTGAAATTCGCCTTTTGGGAGCAAATTTTCACAGCCGGGCAGGATAGCCGGTTATGGCTCGCCCACTTCCGGGCCTCATTTCCCGGCACACCGGCCACCCTTTCAATACCGACTGCCCGTGCCACAGCCCGCGACGACCTCCGTTCGATCCGCCACCTTCGGAACCGGATCGCACATCATGAGCCTATTTTCACCCGCAATCTGGTGGACGACTACCGGCGCATTCATGAATTGACCGGCTGGCGCAGCCAGACCGCAGCCGCTTGGATGAATCGCAAGCAAGGCGTGACCAGCCTAATTCCTCTCAAGCCGTAGGGGCCACACGGTGCGTCAGGCGTCAAAAGGGGACCTCTGTCCGTTCCAGCTTGGACGCCGTAGCGTTATAACGCCGTGGCGCCATGGCTTCACAAAGCCACGGCGTGATGACATCATGGCGTCATGAAGATACTTGCATTTCTCAGCCAGAAGGGCGGCAGCGGCAAGACCACCATGGCCGTGCATACCGCCGTTGCCGCACATGAGGCTGGCGCGCGGGTTGTCGTCATCGACACCGACCCCCAGCAGTCGGCCACGGTATGGAGCGAGGCGCGGCAGGCAGATACTCCGGTGGTGGTAACGGTAGGGGTGGCAGAACTGGCGCGCGTGCTGGATGCGGCCCGTGGTGATGGCATGACCCTCGCCATCATCGACACAGCACCGCACGCGGCCCCGGACGCCACCCGGATTGCCCAGATGGCCGACCTGATTGTGGTTCCCGTCCGGCCAACCGCCTTTGACCTCGCCGCCGCTCAGGGCGTAGTGGCGATTATCAACGCGGCTAAGGCTCACGCCGTGTTCGTTCTCTCCGCCTGCCCTCTTCGCGCCCCCGAGATTGCCGAGACGCGAGGTGTTCTAACGTCCTACGGCATGCCGATTGCCCCGGCCGAGATCGCCGACCGACGCGCTTTCGCGCGGGCGGTAGCCACCGGCCGAGCCGTGACCGAGTTCGAGAGTGACGGAAAGGCGGCTGCCGAAATTCGGGAACTTTGGGCGTGGTTGGCCGATCAATTGGCGTCATGACGCCATAGCGCCAATACTTCGTAGCGTCATAAGGAGGAAGCAGATGAGCGGAAAACCGACTGGGCTTGCCGCTTTCGCCCGGAATAAGGCGGCCAGCCAAGCAGCCGGGACGACCCATCCCGAGACGGCCGCAGGGACACCGGCCGGGGGGAAGAGAAGCCGGGGACAAGGAGAAACCGTGGCGCTGACGGTTCGTGTGACGCGCAGTGATTGGGAGCGCCTGCACCAGCTCGCCGTTCATGAAGGCGTTAGCCTACAATCTTTGGCGCTGCTTGGTCTGTCTAGGGTGTTTACCGATAAGGGGTTGCCCCCATTGGCGTCATAACGCAATGAAGTTTTAGCTTCATGGCGTCATGACGCCATTTTAAGCGGCTGGATATCCTCCACTTGCCCGCGCAACCGCGCCATGCGGCCCACCTTTGATCGTTGCCGCTCGGCATAGGCTGCGCGGAAATCGTCACCTTCCTTGCGCCACCATGACAGGGTAACGCCTGTTGCCGGGGCGCGCGCATGGGCGCGGATCAGTTGGATTTGCACGCCCATCTCCGACAGCCCGTTGACCTCCAATAAGGCCGGTTCAACACAGAAGCGCATGAAGTCCGGCCCGCGCGTCAGCTTGCCCGGAGGCACGCCTAGCAGATCGCGGAACCGATCTAGCGGCAGTTGCTCAACGCTGCGGTCCAGGCCGGCGCGAAGCTGGATGAGCTCATAGAGCGCCATGGCGTATTTGCTCGTCATCGCACAAACCGCTTCGGCCTTGATCCGCCCCCAGCGGCCTGACTGCGCCAGCACCGCGCGGAGCGCATCGGGCACCCCGAAGCGCACAAAGCCGCCGCCTGCGCCGGGATCGCGGGGCGTTACGAATGCATCGAAAAGATGCGTCTGCAGCACCAAGTCTCGCCCATTAGTGTCTTGATAAGACACGTTGACCTGAACCCAAAGCAGCCGCTCCAGGCTTTCCCGCAGCCTGTCGTTGCTCTCATGGGCAGACAAGCGAAGCGTTGCCATCGGAATTTCCCAGGTAGCACCAGGGACCGGAAGCCGACCGCTGCCATGCGCGTGCTGATACAGGAGATTGAGCAATGCGCGGTCAGAGGCTTCCAGTGCGCTTGCGCCGGTAATCTCAATGAGTTCGCCCGCCTTGGGAAAACCCGAAAAGTTGGTTTTCTGTTCGACGGTTAGCGACATGATGGAGCCATGGGGTGTGTGAGTAGAGAGCTATCCAACTCACATTGCCAGTCTGTGAGCCGACAATCAAGAGCCTCACAAATGCCTGTGGATAAGTTCAGCTTCTCACATCTGACACCCGCCCGTTTTCTCACAATCATCCGCCCGTTTTCTCACAACAGACCCGCCCGTTTTCTCACAACAACCCGCCCGTTTTCTCACATTTACGGCACTTAATAGACTGATTTTGTTGATATATTTTCGCCCTAACTTGAAGTTAAAGAGAATTTGAACTTTGCGCTGTGCATAACCGAAAACCCCTCGGAAGAGCATCCGCCCGTTTTCTCACAACTGACCCAGGAGAGCATCAGGTTTCGTGGGGCGGTCAGGCCGCCGCCGCGGTGACCTGCTCCGTGTTGTCGTTGGCCAGGGCGGGATACCACCGCTCGAAGAGAGGGCGCAGGGTACCGTCGAGGGTTCGGGTGCGCGTCTGCAGCAAAAGATGTGCACCGCGCGGCGTCCACTGCATCTGCTGGCGCTTGGCGAAGCGCTTGCTGATGATGGCGTTCACCGTGGACTCCGCCAGGCATGACGAGATGCGCTCGCCGGAACGGAACCGCTCGCCATAGTTGATGAGGCTGGCGGCGTTTTTGCTGATATAGACTGAGAACTCGCGCGCCGCGCGGGCGAATTTGCCCAGGTTCGGATAGTCGACCTCGAGCACATCAACGTCGTCCTCGAAGCAGGCGATCGTCTGCAGGGCACGGTGCTGGTTGCCGTGCCAGAGCAGCCACTTGATCCGCTCGATATCCTCCTGCAGCTCATCACCGACGACCTGGTCGCAATGCGCGATGCCTTTGGCATACTGCTCCAGCACCGTGAGCCGCATGGTGATGTGAAACCAGTCCAGCACGTGCTCGCTGCAAGGGCCGATCCCTTCGGCCAAGGCACGGATCTCGTCCCCGCCGTCGGTCAAGAAGGTGATGTCCTGGTTGGCTTGGAATCCCTGACTGGTCAACACGTCGATCAGCCGGCATTTCGGCTTCGTGTCGTAGCCATGAACGAGGCCGACGTAGCGGGGCGGACGGTCCTCGGGCATCGAGCGGGCAACGATGACCTCGAAATTCGTCTTCTTCTCTGTCCAGTCGCGCACGTAGCCGCCATCTATTCCCACGACGATGCGCCCCTCCGGGATCGGCAGTTCCCGCCAGTCGGCCGGGCAGCCGTCGATGAAGGATACGCGTTCCTCGCCGAGTTCGGCCTCGATACGCTCGGCCACGCGCAGGGTGTGCTCGCGCAGCGTGGTGGCGTTCGCGCCGGACGCCACCGGCAGCACGTCGGCCAGCAGCTCTGCGGCGGCGGCGTACGGCACCAGGGAGGCCCAGCGGGCTTCAAGATAGAGGCGCTCCGGCGCGATGTGTCCGGGCAGCAAGGTGGTGAGCGGAGAGATGGTGGCTGGCCCCGCGTCGCCCTGGCAGCTGCAACGATGCAGCCGCGGGCTGGGTAGGTGGACATCGCCGTACAACGTACGGAAAACGAACGGGTAGCTACCCTTGCTGCGCCGCTGCCGACCGCAGCTCTCGCAACAGCGATGGCGGCCGGACCAGGCTGCGGCCTGCGCGCCGACGATCTGCTGCTGGGCCGCCGCCAGCAGTTGCTTGCCCTCGGCAATCGCCAGACCGACGTCCTCGGCCCGGTTGGTCGCCTTCTCAAAAGCCATCAGCTGCTTGGCCTCGCCGACAGTGCCGTCGTCGCCGGTGATCTGGAGCAGGACGCTGACGCGCATGGCACACCTCCGAACAGAGAGCCGACGCCAGAAGACGAGTTTTCCACAAGGGCCAGAGTGGAAAACCCGGATGGCTCCGGCACGGGAGCCAGCCACTCATTCGGGGCGGCTGACGGCCCTAGTTTGCACACTGAATTGGATTGTGCAAACTAGGGCATGGGCTCGATCAACCGCGCCGCCGTGGCCGTCGCCGCCATCCTCGTCCGCGAGGGGGTCGACTACCTGCAGAGCAAGGCGGTGTTCAAAGCGGCGCGGCAGAAGGCCGGCCTGCAGGCGCCGGCAGTGCATGGCGACGGCGTCGATCGGCTGACCGTCGAGGAGGAACTGCGCTTCCTCGATCACGCCTATGCCCGGGACGGCAGGACCGGGCTGATGCTGCAGACCCTGCTCGAAACCGGCGTGCGGGCGTCCGAACTGGTCCAGCTGAGGGTCGAGGACGTCAGCCTGGCGGAGCGTGTCATCACCGTCCGTCACGGCAAGGGCGGCAAGCGCCGGGAGGTGCCGATCCGCCGCGAGCTGGCACAGCTTCTCCGGCTGCATGTCGGCACCCGCCGGGCCGGGCCGCTGTTCACCAGCCGCGAGCAGGGCTCCGGTCCGACGCCGCACATGCTGACCCGCCAGCGCGTCGGCCAGCTTGTTCGGGGTGTGGCCGACGCGGCCGGAATCACCAAGCGCGTCTATCCGCACCTGCTGCGGCACACGGTGGCCACCCGGCTGCTCGCGGTGGGGATGGACATCACCGACCTGCAGCGCTTCCTCGGCCACGAAAGCATCACCACGACGCGACACTACGCCGAGACGACGGCGGCCACGCTGCAGCGCCGGTTCGACCAGCTGACCGACCCGGCCGCCCATGCCCTGATCGCTGGCATACGTCAGCAGCGCGGCGACGAGGCGGCGCTGATCGCGGCCGAACTGCTCGCCCGGCGGCGTGCCGAGCGCGTCAGCACTGCTGGTGCATGAGGACCTGATGCTCTCCTTGGCGCAGGCGGGCGTTGACGGCCCGGCGGGAGAATGGCCGTCCCTCCCAGCGCAGCCGTTCCTCGCTGCGCGCGACCGCCCGCTCCAGCTGCCATCTTGTTTCGTCATCGTCGAGGACCTCGGCCCGGCGGTTCAGGGCCACCTTGTCGATGACCTCCGCCATGACGGCGAGGTCGTCCAGGGCATCCGGCGACAGCATGTCATCGCGGCGGTCCATGAATGCGGCCGGGCCACCGCAATCTTCGGGCGGGCAATCGCCACTGCCGCCGGTGCAGGCGGGGTATGCCGTGTGCGGCGCCGGGGTCAGCCAGTCCTCGATGCGGACCTCATGGCGCCACGGGATGTTCAGGTCGTACTCGTAGAGAAGCCGCGCCCCCTTGCGCAGCCACAGCGCTGCCAGCGTGACGTCTGGCGATGAGGCCGCCAGCTCTGGCGAGCCATACCGGGTGGCGCGCAGGCTGAACTGGTAGAGGTGGATACCGTCCCACCCCATCGCGATCTGGAACACCCCGTGCAGCTCGCGCAGCGTGCAGGCCGAGGGCACCAGCACACGCCGCCACACCATCGGGCTGATGCCGACCAGCCAAACTTTGACCTGTACGGCCGCCGGCGCGTCCGAGCCGGGTCGTGCTGGGGTTACTGTCGGAGAGGCATGCTCGGGGCGACGGGGTGGCTTCATCTGGCCAGATTACCGCCATTTCCCGCGCCGGTCCCGGGCACCCCACAGATCCTCATGCTCTCTTGCAAAACGGGTTGCAAAACGGGTTGCAAAACGGGTCTTAAAATGGGTTCCAAAACGGGTTGCAGAAAGGGTTCTCAAATGGGTTCCAAAATGGGTCTCAAAATGGGTCTCAAAATGGGTCTCAAAATGGGTTGCAGAATGGGTTCCAAAATGGGTTGCAGAATGGGTTCCAAAATGGGTCTCAAAATGAGGCGAAGAGGATGAGTGAAGTGGCGGCAGTTTGGCGGTCGTAACCATCGGAATTCGTTGGGAATTTGGTCTTTTTGGCGGCACTTGTTGCTTTTAACGCACGGTAACTGCACGTATTTTCAACTGGTTAGCAGCACGGCCGTGCGTATGGTGTGCAAGTCATACCGGTGGGCAGGTGAGTCGGGTCGGCTTCCTGTGAGGTTCGGGTTCAGATTCCGGGCCGGGGTTCGTAGCGCAAGCGGCAATGCGGCAGGTCGAGGCGCTGGCCCGGCTCCTGGGCGGTCGGCCCGCAGTGCCGGTGGGCCGGCTGTTTGGCACCGCCGCTGTTGGCGAGCCGCGCCGGACCGCGTCCGCCTGCCCGGCGGTCGGGGCCGATAGCGCCGCCGTGAACCGGCGACGGCAGGGGGGATGCTGCCCGGCTCGGCCTTTTGCCGCAACCCCGCCGTCCGTGCTTGCCCGTTGCGTTCCTGCTCCCCATGCTGGCGCCATGTTCACTGTCACCGAAGCTGAGGCCGTCGCCATCCGTCGCGTGTTCGAGCAGGATGGCGAACTCTCCGCCATGATCGAACTGCGCCGCTAGCGGCCGTCGGTCAGGCTGTCTCGTCGTCGTCCTCAACCTCGGCCTCGACCGGGTCCGGCGGCGGGGTCCCAACCTTGGTCGCGATCTTCGCCAGCACTGCCCGCTGCTTCTCGGTCAACGGCCGGCTGATCCGCGCGGCCTCCGCCACGCTGATGAGAAAGCCTTCCTCCCACGCGGTCAGCCGCGGGTCGCCACGCGCTTCCATCGCCATCGCCATGATGTCGCGGCGATCCTCGGTTTCAACGAGGTCGCGCACGCCGGCCGGCAATTCGATGCCGATCTTCAAGGCAATGCGCGCCAGGACGCGGCTCTGCTCCTCGGAAAGCCACGGGTGTCCACGCTCCTCGATCTGCGCCCGGATGCCTGCCAGGAACGTGCGTTCCCATGCCGTCATCAGCGGATCACGGTCGGCGGCACCCAGCAGATCGACGAACGCGTCGGGTTGCTTGCGTCTGGCCATGCCTGGCAGGTTGCCGCAACGCCCGCGCCGGTCAACAGGTACGCTCTCCCGTCCTGATTGTCGCGCTACACCCGCCGCCGCCGAGTACGCTTGCTCGGGGGGCGGGGCTGATGGCGCCCGCTTGGGCCGGCAACGGCAGGGGTGACACTGCCCGGCTCGGCATTTTGCCGCGGCCTGGTCGGCCGTGCTTGCCCGTTGCACCCCTGCCCCTCCATGCTGGCGCCATGTTCACTGTCACCGAAGCCGAGGCAGCCGCCATCCGCCGCGTGTTCGAGCAGGATGGCGAACTCTCCGCCATGATCGAACTACGCCGCCACTTCCCCGGCATCACCGACAACACCCGCGTCCGCGAATGCGCCCGCATCATCGCCGGATGGACACCGCCATCCGTGCAGCCGGCGCCGGTCACGATGCTGCGGCGGCAACGGCCCTGATCAGGTTGAGCGTGGCCGCCGAGCGTGGCACGGTTGCAGCCGTCAAACGCGCCGAGGCTTGAACGTGCCATCCGACCCGGCCCCCGACCTGCCCTACGAGGCCCCGCGCATTCGGTGCATTTTCTGCGATAGCACGGGGCGCGTCCAGACCGCCGGCCCCGAGAAGGTGAAGCCGCTGTGCGGTGTTTGCGATGGAACCGGCTGGCTGGTTGCCCCTCCCGAGAGTCTGCCGCCCACGTGATCGGCCTTCAAACCGGGCACCGCGACTGCAGTATGGTGGCAGCCAGATCGAGGACGACCTGATGCCCAAGAAGCCGCGACCAACAGCACCACCGTCGCCGGCGCCCGAAGCCGAGGACGATGACCCCATGTGGGGTGCCATGTTCGGCGACCTATTTGGCGCCCGCCGCCCTGTCCCGATCCCGCCGCCGGTGGCCGAGCCGCCTCCAGCAGCCCCGAAGCCGAAGCCGAAGGCGCCAGCCAAGCCGAGGAAGCCGCCCCCAAGGCGTAGTGGGGCCAGGGAGCGCCTGTGAGGTAGCTGCATCCCCGGCGGGCCTGACGGCGCCGACTGTCCAATTTGGACACCGCACCCTCAGCCAGACTGAGACCACGACACAGACCACTACACACACCCGGCATGGACACGACATGCACCGGACATGCTCACGACGCGTATCGGCTGTCCTATGCACCAATGCATCCCTGGTGCTGGCGGGTGGCGCTCTGAGCTACCCCCGCGGCGCGGCAGCAACCGACCGTTCACCTTATCGGTACACTCTGTTGCCGCTACCTCTCCCCCTCCATAGGTGCGGTAGTATCTTCCTAGAGCATACGCTGGATGAGACCCGGTGCACGCATGGCTGGCCGGGTCTCGTTCATCGCCAGTGCTGCCGGTTCGACAAGCGAAAGGCGGCACCCGAAGGCGCCGCCCCGTGTGGTCGCTGACCGCTGGGTTACGTTTGTAGTTGTAAAGTTTTCCGACAGTCAGCGTGCAGTCGTATTAGGCGCGACGGCGGCGGATCAGGCCGAGGCCGGCGAGACCGGCGCCGAGCAGCGCGAGGGAGGCCGGCTCCGGCACGCCGTTGCCGCCACGAACGGGCTCCGAACCAACCACGTTCCAGTTGATCGACTCGTTGCCGTCGCCGCCATACCCCCCGTTGTTCACGAAGTCCCAGCCGCCGGTGTTCAGGATGTGGCCGGTATCGGTGAAGCTGTAGGCGGTGGTGCCGATATCGAACGTGATCACCGGAGAGGTCGCGGCGCAGGCGGCGGTATAGCCGGCAGCCGCGATGAACGCCGAGGAACTGGCGCAGCCGCCGATCGCGCTGGTGTTGCCGTTGCCCCCGTAGTTGTTCGGGGCAAGGGCGAGGGGCGGAGCGCCGCCGAACTGGCCGAAATCGCTGGTGTCAAAGTTATAGCTGCCGGTCTGCGTGAATATCCCGACCTGACCGGCGCCGATCGTCAGGTTGCTCCACAGGCTGAACGTTGATGCGTTGTTCGGGAAGTAGACCTGGAAGTTCGAGACGATGATGGCACTGCCGGTGGCATTATCGACGCGGATGGCGCCGGTATCCAGGCTCTGACCGGTCGGTGTCTGTGACGCCACGTTGGCGCCGCCGAGCCACGGGGTGGGAAAGAACCCGCTGGCGCGCAGGTTATCGGCATAGCCGACATAGACATCGATGCTGCTGGCGTGCGCCTGAGAAAGAGGTGCGATGGCGGCGGTGAGGGTCAGCGCGGCGCCTGACAGAAGGCCGGCAAGAGTAAGACGGATCGGTATCATGGTTGTTCCTCCCTATGATTGTAGATCACTCTGGAGATCGCTCCAGCAATCCACTCCAACCAGTGCAAAATACGTGCCACACAATGATTATATAAAGAAATCACCTGCTTATGTTATTGCTATGTCGAATTAAACTCGGTTAGTGTAAAGTTTTCCGACGGCTTGTCGCTGCGTTGTCCGGTGTTCCGGTGTGATTTGAATTTGAGTTAACCTCCGTACGCCGGTGCCGCGCCGCTCTCGAACAATGTCGCCGTTATGGCCGCTGGGCGGCATTGCCTCTTGGCTAGCCGGAGCCGTCCGTTAACCTTTGCGCCACACTGGACGATGGCAAGGATTCCTTCCACGTGTTCACACAGGCACGACCA
>Ga0302154_10003044_pt1 | contig 12394 bp, 10 predicted proteins | sample I_Bog_N2_3_FD_193507 | JGI IMG/M metagenome (GOLD analysis project Ga0302154, IMG submission 193507) | Peat permafrost microbial communities from Stordalen Mire near Abisko, Sweden - I_Bog_N2_3 | ecosystem: Environmental > Terrestrial > Soil > Wetlands > Peat | place: Sweden: Abisko, Stordalen...
CGCCGTCTGGAGGCTGTGGTGCGCAACCATCATCGTTCGCGCGAACTGGAGCTGCTGCGCGAGGCCGCCGAGCTCAACGCTCAGATGGACCGGCTTACCGGCGTTTACAACCGCGAAACCATGCTGTCGATTCTCTTTCGCGAGACCGACCGCGTGCAGCGCATGAAGAGTTCGCTGTGCGTGATCCTCTTCGACATCGACGACTTCGGCCACTGGAATCTGCGCCTCGGCCCCGATGCCTGCGACGAGTTGCTCCGCCACGTGGTGGCGCGCACCTCGCGCCTGCTGCGCAGTTACGACCTGCTGGCCCGCGCCGGCGGCGACGAGTTCCTCATGGCCCTGCCCGGCTGCACCAGCATCAACGCGGTCATGATGGCCGAGCGTCTGCGCATGGATGTTTTCTCGGAGCCATTCCGCATGAACGGCGACGCCATACGGCTCTCAGCCTGCTTCGGCGTTGCCAGCAGCCTGGGCCGCTCACCTGTGGTGGTGCTGCGCGAAGCGGAACAGGCGCTGCTGGTAGCCAGGGCCTCGGGCCCCGAATCCATTGAATGCGCCGGTGATTTCCCAGAGCCTCAGGCCGCCCCGGTAGCCTTTCTTTCACCCACCTCCGGCGACGAATTGCTGGCCTGGTAGAGCGAGCGGAACTCCACTGTTTTGCTGAGTATCGATGCTGGAGAGCCGCTTGAGGCGCGGCGCTTACCCTTGAATTGTTTTCCATTTGAACTAATGTGGCGGAGAATGCGTATGGATTGCACATGAGCGCCGCCACTGCATTGACAAACCTGCCAGGAGAGTTCCTGTCGAACCGCCTTTTCGGCATCACAAGCCGGATCGAGGAGATTCACCCTCAGTTGTCGCGTGTTGTGGTTCCGTGGGTGGTGCGGCATCCGCGCTACCTTCCCGGCTTTCTCCGCCTGGCGCGAACCATCGGGCAGTCGAAGCGTGTGCGGGCCCGCTCATTGGTCGACGGAGTGAAGGTGCCTCCCTTTCTCGTTCTCAGCGTCACATCCAAATGCAACCTGCGCTGCACGGGGTGCTTTGCCGGAGATGTTGGGACCGTAGCGAGCGCTCCCGTGAGACCGGGACTCGACCTCCGCGAATGGTACGGAATCGTCGATGAAGCAGTCCGGCTCGGCGTGATGGCGTTCATGATTGCCGGCGGCGAACCATTTCTGCTTCCGGGAATTGCCCAGCTCTTTCGCGATTATCCCGACCGGCTCTTTCTGGTCTTCACCAACGGCACCGCACTCAAGGCGAGCGATTATCAGATTCTGAAAAACTGTTCCAATACCGTCATTGTGGTCAGCCTGGAAGGCGATCAAAATCTAACCGATTTGCGCCGGGGAAGCGGCGTCTTCGAGAAGGCTCTCGGCTCTCTCGACCGGCTGCAGGAGGCGGGCGTGCTGACGGGCATCGCCGTGACTGTGGGACCGGCGAACATCGCGTACTGGTCTGAGCCCAAAAACATCGACGGGCTGATTGCTCACAGCGGGCCGCTGGCCATGTTCATTGAGCAGATTCCTACCGGGCAGGTTCCCACAGGAAGCTGCGAAAGCGGCGTGCTGCTCACCGTGGAGCAGCGAGCGCACTTCCGCAAAACCGTCGTCGAGTATCGAGATCGCGCGACCGGAGGCGCTTTCATCATCCATTCGCCGGGGGACGAAGAGAGGCTTGGGGGATGCGTCTCCGCAGGGCGCGGATTTGCCCACGTCAATCCGAGCGGCGATGTTACCGCCTGTCCGGTTTCCGCGCTGGCGACGCACAACGTGAGAACTTCAAACCTGCGCGATGCCCTGGCCAGCCCGCTCTTCACCATGATCCGTGAAAATGCGCATCTGCTCGAAACAGAAGGCCATCCGTGCGGGCTATCGGCCCACGCTGCGGAATTGGAGAGCATGACGAAGAGGCTCGGCGCTTACCGCACCAGCGCGCCGGAATCCGCGGCGCTGGACAATGAATGGCCCATCGCCATCCGTTGAAAATACCGGTCAGCGCCAGTGGCTTCAGGATGCGGCAGTTGTAGAATCGCTTGCCTGGCGGTCAATCGACGCCGCACCACTTCTCAAACCATCGTCCAGTGCCAGAAACTCCTGAAAAACGTCATTGGACAAGAGGCGTCCCTGTGCGGTTAAGCGAACCGTCTTGCCATCGGAAGTCAGCAGGCCATCTTCCGTAAGCCTCGCGACGACTTTGAGCGCTGGCGCGACCATCGCCACGCCGAACTCGCGTTCCACGGCGGCGATATCAACGCCGGCGTTCAACCGCAGGCCCAGAAACCAAGCCTCTTCGTGGTGCTGCGCGGGGGTTTGCCAGGTGGTCTCCACCGGCTCCGCTCCTGCCAGATAAGCTTTCAGGTCGTCAGTGGTAGTCGAGCGCAGGATACGATCATCTGCAACTGAATCTGCTCCATTCAATGCCAGCATCGAAGAAGCGTCGAGGCCAAGGCCGAGGTATGGGCGGCGCTGCCAGTAGCGCAGATTGTGACGCGAGTGAAAGCCGGGGCGGCAGAAGTTGGAGATCTCATATTGCTCCAAACCTGCCTGATGCAGAGCTTCGATGGCCGTCGAATACATTTGCGCGATGGCGTCGTCGGTGGGAACCAGATCGGCGTGGTAGCGCGCGCCGTGGGCGAGCATCTCGCGGCCCAGGCGCGAGTCCTCGTCCACTTCGAGCATGTAGACGCTGGCGTGAGGAACGCCTGCATCCGCCAGCGCCGTCATCACCATCAGCGACTCCTGCCACGAGGCGAAGGTCTGCCCGGCGAGTCCGGCGATAAGGTCAATGTTCAGGTTCGAGATGCGCGCGGCGCGCAGCCGCATTACATCCGCGAGCACGATGGCGCGATTATGCAGACGTCCGCTGGAGGCCGCCTCGCGGTCGATGAACGATTGCACGCCGAGGCTGACGCGGTTCACTCCGCAGACGACCAGCGCCTCAAGCGTTTCATCGGCAAGCTGACCGGGCGCACATTCGACGGTGATCTCGGCGGCCGGATCGAAATCGAAGTGCGAGCGCATGGCGGCGAAGAGGCGCTGGAGCAACTCGGGCGCGAGCAGGCTGGGCGTTCCGCCGCCAAGGTAGACCGTATCCACACGGCGCGGAAGCTCCACGCCCATCCGCTCGGCCCACGCACCGGCAGTCTGTATGTCTTCAATCAGCCGGTCAACGTAACGCGCGTGATCGCTGGCCGGATAAACTCCCGAGGCAAAGTTGCAGTAGGTACACTTCGACCGGCAGAACGGGATCGAGAGGTAAAGGCCGAGCGCGTCGCCGTCGGAAGCAGCCATAGAGAGATTGTTTCATGGGCGCAGCCCTGGTTCATTCCGCTCACTTTGCCCCTTGTGCAAGAATTGATGCAGGGAGACTTCAGGCTTGAGATTCTGGCAACTGGTGGTTATCACGGCTTTGCAAGGGCTTTTGCTGGCTACCCACTGGTTTATCTATCACACATGGATCGCGTTCTGGGGGCCGTTCAGCGCACCAGCCACGCTGGCGCTCGGGGCCGCGCTGCTGCTGCTGGCCTTCAGTTTCCTGATCGCGACGCTGCTCGGATTCTGGTTTGCAAACCCCCTGGTCACGCTGCTCCACAGGATCGCGGCCGTCTGGCTGGGGCTATTCAACTTCCTTTTCTGGGCGGCGTGCCTGTGCTGGCTGGCAGGCTGGGCGCTGACGCTGGCGGGGCTCACCGCGGATCGGCCTCTGGCCGCCGATGTGCTCTTCGGTATGGCTGTTTTGGCCGGCATCTACGGCCTGGTGAACGCCCGTATTATCCGCATCCGGCGCATCCCTGTGCAACTTGCCGGATTGCCTGCGTCCTGGCGCGGCCGCACAGCGTTGGTTGTAAGCGACGTGCACCTGGGCCACGTGAACGGAGCCGGATTCTGCCGTCGCATCGTGCGGCTGGCCGCACGCCTCAAGCCAGACATCATCTTCTTTCCCGGCGACCTGTTCGACGGCGGCAAGGCGGACGCCGTGGACCTGGCTGAACCTTTCCATGCGCTGGCCCCGCCTCTGGGCAGCTATTTTTCCACCGGCAACCATGACGAGTACGGCAACGCCCCGCTATACGCCGAGGTCCTCTCACGCGCCGGCATCCGCGTTCTCGCCAATGAGAAAGTCACCGTCGACGGTCTCGACATTGTCGGTGTTTCCCACGGCGACTCCGGCCATCCCATACAACTGCGCGCCACGCTGGACGGCCTGCATCTGGTCCCCGGAAGGGCAAGCATTCTGCTCAACCATGTGCCCAGCCGCCTGGCCCAGGTGGAGGAGGCGGGAATCGGGCTGCAGCTCTCCGGCCACACGCACGGCGGACAGATTCTCCCCTTCACATGGGTCACGCGCCGCGTCTTCGGCAAGTTTACTTACGGCTTGCAACGGTTTGGCGCGCTGCAGGTGTACACATCGAGCGGGGCGGGAACCTGGGGCCCTCCGATGCGCGTGGGAAGCCAGCCGGAGATCGCCTTGCTGACCTTCGAGTAGATCACATTTCATGCTACAATGTAGCAACGTATCTACATCGAGGAGAGCGCGATGGCTATCACGACATTTTCCAGCCGGGAGTTCAACCAGGACGCTGGAAGAGCCAAAAGGGCCGCCAGCAAAGGCCCCGTGTTCATTACGGATCGCGGGCGACCCGCCCATGTGCTGCTATCGATAAAGGAATACCAGCAGATTACGAACAAGCAGAAGAGCATTCTCGACCAGCTAGCCATGCCCGAGGCCGCCGAAATCGAGTTTGAACCGCCTCGCCTGGGTGACGAGTTTCCCAAGCCGGCCGACTGGTCATGATGTACCTTCTCGATACCAATGTCATATCTGAATTTCGCAAGGCGGGCAGCGGCAAAGCGGATCGCCAGGTTGCAGCGTGGGCCGGCAGCGTGCCCTCTGAATCCATGTTTGTTTCAGCAGTCTGCATTCTGGAAATGGAATTGGGAACCCTTCTGATGGAGCGCCATGACGCGAGGCAGGGAGCTATCCTTCGCTCGTGGATGGAAGGCCACGTGCTGCCCGCTTTTGCCGGTCGCATCCTTGCCGTAGATATACCAATCGCGCTCAGAGGCGCAGCCTTGCAGGTGCCCGACCCGCGTTCATACCGAGACGCGCTGATTGCCGCAACCGCGCTGGTCCACGGCATGACTGTTGTCACGCGCAATGTGAAGGACTTTGCCGCTACCGGCGTCTCAATCCTTGACCCGTGGCAGCCAAGGTAAGGGCGGCACACGGTAGCGCAACATGGACCCAAGTTTATCGACGAGGCGCCGTCAGTTGAATCAGACTGTGACGCTCGCGGCAGTGAATCGCCATTGCCAAATGGCGTAGCATGGATGTTGCCCCGGATGGCGCGAGAGCATCAGCATAATGATCGGCGGCGAGGAGCGGACTGCAATGAATGAGGCGGACAAGACTAACGCCGGCGTAGTGAGGACTCATCTTCACGGCATTGAGTTATTGTTGAATTCCCGGCTGAACAAGGGCACGGCCTTTACCGAAGAGGAGCGAACTGCTTTCGGCCTTCATGGGCTGTTGCCGCCGCACATCGGAACGCTTGAAGATCAGCGGAGACGCCGCAAAAGGGTGCTGGACGGCCGGGCTACGCCCTTCCTGAAGTACAGCAACATGCGCGATTTGCAGGACAACTGCGAGACGCTTTTCTACTCGCTGATCGCGCACTACACCGAGGAGTTGCTGCCCATTGTTTATACGCCCGTAGTGGGCGAGGGATGCCAGCGCTTCAGCGAGATATGGCGCCGGCCGCGCGGTCTTTTTGTGAGCTATACGCACAAGGATCGGATCGAAGAGATTCTCGCCGACCCTCGTTTTGACGATGTGCGCTGCATTGTGGTCTCGGACGGCGAACGCATTCTCGGCCTGGGCGATCAGGGCGCGGGCGGCATGGGCATTCCCATCGGCAAGATGGCGCTTTACACCGCACTGGGCGGCATCCCGCCGGAGCACTGCCTGCCGATTTTGCTCGACGTGGGCACGGACAACGAAGAACGCCTGAACGATCCGATTTATATCGGCTGGCAGCACAAGCGCATCCGCGGTGCGGAGTACGACGAGTTCATCGAGGAATTTGTGACCGCGGTGGAACGCCGCTGGCCGCACATACTTTTGCAGTGGGAAGATTTCGCCGGAGTCAACGCGGCCATCCTGCTGGAGCGCTATCGCAACCGGCTATGCACCTTCAACGACGACATTCAGGGAACCGCCGCCATCACCACCGGCACGCTGCTGGCCGCGGTTCGCGCCACCGGCCGGCCGCTGAAGGAGCAGACCATCGCCATGTTCGGGTCCGGTTCAGCGGGCATCGGCATCGGCGATCTGATTATTGCCCGCATGAAGGAAGAAGGGCTGACCGAGGAACAGGCCCGCAAGCGGATCTACTGCTTCAATCGCCACGGGCTGCTTGTGGAGGGATGCGAAGGCATACGCCCCGGCCAGGAGCCGCTGGTGCATAAAAAAGCCGACGTGGCGGGATGGAAACTGACGGGTTCGGGCGCAATTTCGCTGCTTGATACGGTGCGCAACGCCAAGGTTACGATTTTGCTGGGCGTCTCCGCGCAGACCGGCGCATTTACGGAAGAGATTGTGCGCGAGATGGCCAGCCATGTCGAGCGGCCCATCATTTTCCCGCTGTCGAACCCCACATCGAAATCCGAGGCCAAGCCGGCAGACCTGCTGCGCTGGAGCGACGGACGCGCGCTGGTGGGAACGGGAAGTCCGTTTGATCCGGTCGAGGTGAACGGCAAGCTGGTGCGCATCTCGCAGATCAACAACTCATTCATCTTTCCCGGACTTGCGCTGGGCATTCTGGTCTCGCGGTCCAGGCGTGTTTCTAACGCCATGATCATGGCATCGGCCAAAGCGCTGGCCAGTTTGTCGCCGACGCTTGAAGACGCAAACGCACCGCTGCTGCCGCCCATCGCCGATTGCCGCAAGGTGAGCCTGGTGGTGGCGGAAGCGGTCGCCAAACAAGCCATGGCTGATGGAACCGCTGAAAAGATGGACGACAAAACTCTCCGCGAGAGCATTCGCGCTTATGTCTGGGAGCCCGTTTATTTGCCGTATGAGAGGATGCCGTAGCGCGACAGTTTAAACTGGAATTCCATGATTCCTACACTTCAATGGACGCCGGAAGGCATCCGTTTTATCGATCAGACCAAGCTCCCTCTCGAAGAGAGCTATGTACTTGCAACGACCTACGAACAAGTTGCCGACGTGATCGTCACCATGGTTGTCCGCGGCGCGCCGGCCATCGGCGTCTCGGCGGCTTACGGCGTTGCCCTGGGCGCGCTCGGCTCCAAGGCTTCCACGGCTGCCGAGTTTGCGCCGGAGTTCGCGACGATCTGCGAACGGCTGGCAGCGACGCGGCCCACGGCGGTGAATCTGTTCTGGGCCATCGACCGCATGAAGCGGCTGTTTGCGGCGCTGTTGGCTGCGGGCGCGCCTTTGGCTGAGATCAAGCAAAAGCTGCTTGCCGAAGCGCATGCAATGTACGAGGAAGACATCGCCGCGTGCAAGGCGATGGGCAAATTTGGCGCGGCGCTTTTGCCTGAAAAAGGCGGCGTTCTCACCCACTGCAACGCCGGTGCTCTGGCGACTTGCGGTTACGGAACGGCGCTGGGCGTGATCCGTTCTGCGGTTGAGCAGGGCAAGCAGATTCACGTTTACGCCGACGAGACGCGGCCGTTCTTGCAAGGCGCGCGGCTGACGGCTTGGGAGCTGATGGCCGACAAGATTCCCACTACAGTAATCTGCGACAACATGGCGGCCAGCCTGATGCGGGCCGGGCGTATTCAGGCCGTGGTCGTGGGCGCTGACCGCATTGCGGCCAACGGCGACACGGCCAACAAGATCGGCACCTACAGCGTTGCGATTGTGGCGCGGGAGCACGGCATTCCGTTCTACGTGGCCGCGCCGTGGTCCACCATCGACCTGGCGACGGCGACCGGCGAAGAGATTCCTATCGAGGAGCGCCCGGCAGTTGAGGTAACGCACCACGGCGGCAAGCAACTGACGCCGAATGGCGTGGGCATTTGCAATCCGGCTTTTGATGTGACCCCGGCAAAGTATATCGCCGCCATCATCACCGAACGCGGCGTGCTGCGCGCGCCTTACGGCGAGTCGCTCAAGCAGATGGAACTTCTAAAGAAATAAAATTAAGGAGCAAGCCTCCATCGCCGGGAAGAACTGTGACGGCGACGCCGGTCAGGTCTTTGACCAGATAATTTGCGGCGCTGAGCGAAGCGATGGAGTGGGAAAAGGGCGTGGCAACGACCGTGCAGCCGGCGGCACGGCCAGCCGCGGCGCCGGAAGACGAATCCTCGAAGACCACACAATCCTGCGGCACAAAGCCGAGCAACGCCGCACCGGCCAGAAACGGCGCAGGATTCGGCTTGCCCTCCGTGACAGAATCGGCGTGGACGATGCGCTGGGGCACGGGAATGCCGCTGGCTGTCATGCGCAGGCGGGCGAGCCGCTCGGTGGCGCTGGTGACCACGGTCCATCGATTCGCGGGCAGCGCTGCCAGCAGTGGAAGCACGCCGGGAAGCACGCCAAGCCCCTTCCCGTCGGCGAGTTCGATCTCCTCAATGAGCTTGAGTTCCGCGGTGCTGTCCAGATCGGGACGAAGCAGGGCGACGGTCTCGATGGCCCGGCATCCATGGGCGGCGCGAATCGCAGTCTCAGGGTCTATGCCGCGCATCAGCGCCCATTTAGTCCAACTGCGCTCGACGGAAGCCACTGAGGAGATGAGAATGCCGTCCATGTCAAAGAGAACAGCCTGGCAGGGAATCTGGACCGGGGAAGCAGCAGTTGAGGAGGCCATGGTTCGATTGTAACGGGCGGGCTGTTTATCGCTTTGGCCGGGCTGATTTGATCGCGACTGAAGCTGACTTGGGCGCGGGAAAGGCAGCCCTTGGCGTGTCGGCCAGGGTGACGGCGGCCTGGACCGGAGCGGTGTGCGCGCCGCGCTTGACCTGATTGTCTTTGAGTGTGAGGGCGCCGTTGGCAATCTCTGCGTCCGCGGTCCAGCGGTCGAAGCGGGCCAGCGCCGGAGGAATGAAGCCGGTGGTTGCGGCAACGGTTCCATGACTCCACTCGAAGTGGAAAGTGCCTTTCGCTGAAGCGGCCAAATCGTTGCCGGTGAAGCCGGACAATTCGATCTTGCCGTTGCCGCTGAAATCGCTGCCGGTGCAGCGAAGGCCGAGCAACTGCCCCAGAGCAGGCGGGCTGAGCTTGTCGAGCTGCGCTTTAAACGCGTAAGCGGGCTTGTCCTGGGCGGAGGCGGCGGTGTGGAGCATGCCGGTTCCATGGATGTGGCCGCCGAAGAGGGCGGCGTCGAAGGCAGTGATCTCAGCCCCGCTGGCGAGTGTGGAGAGCGTGGCCTCAGGCGTGTGGAGCGTGACCGGGCCGAGGATGAGGGATTCGGCCTTGACAGTGCCTTCCATCTGTGGCCATGCCGGGGCAGCCGTGGGGCGGAGACGATGGAGGAGCGTGGAGAGCAGCGTGCCCGGCTCGCGGGCGCCCAGAAACGTGGTCTGGAGAACAGCGGCGTCAAGTGCGCCAAACTGGACTTCAAATGCCGGTGGGCAGCTTTGCAGCGCGTCGCAAGGGGCAGGCAGCGAAAGTGTGCCCGTTCCCTTCACCGGACCGTAGGAAAAGACGACCGGGTCCCAGCGAAGCTCTCCAGAGGCAAGGTGGAGAGTTGCCTGGGAGATTTTAACGGGGTTGGCGAGATAATCAGCCTTCCAAGTGGCGTTGCGCAGAATTACGGTTCCGGTAACAGTGTCGGCAGGGGGCGCGAGCTGAAGCGTGGCGCCGGTTACGGCAGGTGAAGTGTTCGCAAGCGGCAGCGCTGGAATTGGCGTCGGGATGGGCCACCAGGGGCCTTCGGCGGTCAGGTCCACTGAGACGGGGTCGCCGGTCAAAGCGTCCAAAGCAGCGGCGTCATGGATGCCAGCCAGATGCGCCAGTTCCCTGCCCCTGTTGATGGAGGCCTGGCCGCGCAACGTGAGCTGGTAGCCGGAGAGCGCGAGACGCGTGGAAACCGTGAGCGGGACCTCTGCGCCAGCGGGAATGGCCACCGTCGCCGCCAGCGCTTGAGGTGCGCTGGAAGGCTGGCTTGCAGGCGCTGGCTCCAGGAGCACCTTCGGGATACGAATGGGTTCGCTGAGGCCGTTGCCGCTGAGTTGGAGGCCCTGAATGGTGATGTTGCCGGTAAGCGGCCCTTGCACTGCCGGATGGGCCTTGGCGGAGCGGGCGTGGTCAGCAGGCTCGGAATTTGGCGGGGCGGTGTCTTCCGGAGCGTAGGTGATTTTGCCGCTTGCCAATCCGGCGGCCTCAAGGCCGGGAGCCAGATCGCTGCGCACGGTGCGCAGCGCGTCCAGGCCCACGGCAACGGAGATCCGGTCCAGTTCGACGGAGAAGCGGGGCGGCGCGCTGTCGCCGGGCATGTTGCCGGTAAGGCGGATGTGGCCGTCGCCCAGCGGAGAGTCGCAAAGCAGGTTGTCGATGGCGCGGGTGGTGAAATGGGCGGCGACGGTACAGTTGGCGTCGAAATCCATGGACGCGACCGGGGCAAACTCGGCACGATGGACGCCTGAGGCGCGCAGCCGGGTTCTGATCTGCGCCGCGTCGGCGGTTCCGTCGAGTTGGAGTTCGCCGGTGAGGTCTCCGCGCCAGCCCGCGTCAGAGCCGAGAATCAGCCGAGTGAGCTGGCCGAGTTGAGCCTGTCGCCATTCGAGGTCAAGGTGGATCGGCATTTGGCGCAGTTGCGGCGCCTGGCGGAGATTTGCCTCTAGCCGGACGATGCCTGTATCAGCCTGCTGGAGGGGCAGGTCGGTGCGAACCGGTTGGCCACGCAGCCTGACGCGCCAGTCGCCGGGATTCTGCTGATAAAGAGACATCTCGGCGTTGAGCAGGGAGAACGGCAGCTTTTCCGCGCCATTCTTGATGTTGATGCGGGAGTTGGCGGCTTTGAGGTAGGGCAGTGTGATGGGCTTACCCGGCCCGGCGCTGCCGGCAGCGGATTGTGCCTGGACGGTCGCCGTACGGAGAAGCGAATCGATGTTCCAGCGGCCGCCCGAGGTGCGCGCGAGGTTCAGACTGGCCTCGTCCGCGCTGATAGTGTCGATCTCCAGGCGTCCGCGCCACAGGGAGAGCAAACGAATGGATGCGGTAACCGAGTTGGCGTGGAAAACCGGTTCGGCGCCGTAAGCGGGGTCTTCCTCGACGGTGAGGTCGTAGAGAACAAAGCCCGGCCGGGGCAGCAAACGCACTTCAACGGAGGACAGACGCACGGGGCGGCCCAGCGAAGACGAGATCAGTTGAGTGATGCGGCTTTTGTAGCGGCTCACGCTCAGGAATGGGGGCACAATCAAAATGGCCAATATAGCCGCCAGCGCCGCCAGGGCGAGCCAAAGGCGCTTGTGCTTCTGTTGCCGGGGTTCGGTCTCTTCCGTCATGGTCTCGCTAGTGGTTAGTGATTAGTGGTTAGTTTCCTTGAGAGATCGCAGTGTGGCAGAAAGCATTTTTCCGACTTCGTTAGACAGGCTCTCTGCTTCATCGATCATCTTTGAATCCCCGATTCCGAGAGCCCGCGCAATTTCCAATTGCGTTTGCAGTTCTGAATTTGAACCACGGGCGATGCCCAGGAACTGCCTGAATTCTCCCGTGCTGAGCCTTCCTTGCCCCTCCGCAATATTACTCGGAATAGAGACGGCTGATCGCCTGATTTGGCTAGTCAACCCGTAAATCTCTTCGCGGGGGAACTTCTGCGTCATGCGATAAATTGCAACTGTCAACTGCATTGACCTTTGCCAAACAATCAAATCGCGGAACGACTTCACCATGCAACCGCGCTCCAAATTCTAACCACTATTCACTGATCACTGACCACTGTCATTTCACCCTGTGGAATGTCCGGTTCCAGCGGGTTTCGGTAAAGAAGTGTAGCGCGACGTGACCCAGCCAGGCCACTGAATTGCCGATTCCAGGCTGTTCATATTGGTCTTCGGGAGTCACAAATGACCAATAGTTGAACAGCGGACGGCCGACGATGTTTTCTCTGGGCACAAATCCCCAGAAGCGCGAGTCAAGGCTGTTGTGACGATGGTCGCCCATCATGAAGTAGTGGCCAGGCGGGACTACCAGATCGCCGTTCACGACGTGATTGGGAAAATCGACGGCCCAGGCTTCGGTGGCGCCACGGTCAGTGGATGGCGGCACAGAGGGAAACTCGTCGAGAAATTCCTGATGATTTTCCGGCGTTGTCAGCTGGGCGTGAGGCTGGCTCTGAGCCACACCGTTGACGATGACGATTCCATCGCGCAGATGGATATGGTCACCGGGCATACCGATCAGCCGCTTCACCAGCGTCAGGTAT
>Ga0302154_10003046_pt1 | contig 12390 bp, 2 predicted proteins | sample I_Bog_N2_3_FD_193507 | JGI IMG/M metagenome (GOLD analysis project Ga0302154, IMG submission 193507) | Peat permafrost microbial communities from Stordalen Mire near Abisko, Sweden - I_Bog_N2_3 | ecosystem: Environmental > Terrestrial > Soil > Wetlands > Peat | place: Sweden: Abisko, Stordalen...
CCGTCATCAATCGATTTTCCGGTCACGACATCCGTTCCCCCTTCGTCGACAAATTATGGTGCCTGGCTGGCGGAAGTCTCGATGAACAACGCCGGCAACGTGATTCCTGTCCCAAACAGTGTCAATTTCGGCACCAGCGTTCCGGTGAATGTAAGCTCGACCGCCTACGACCTCGCCACCGCACAGCCGCCCACCACCGTTGCCCTGCGCAACATGGGCAGCGCGCCCGTGACATTGACCTCCATCTTCGCCAGCCCGTCTTACTTTGCGGAGACGGATAACTGCAACGGCGCAATTCCGGCGGCGAGTTATTGCACGGCTACAGTCTCATTTACGCCTCCCAACGACGCCCCGGTCACCGGCACGCTGACGATTACTTCGAATGGCCTGAACAGTACGCAGGTTATTCCTTTGAGCGGACAAGGCTCGGACGTCAACTTCCTTGTGGCGTCTCCTGCGGCCTTGAACTTTGGCAATGTGACAGTCAACACGACGAGCGCGGCGCAAGTTGTCACCATTACGAACCAGGGGAACGAGCCGCTCGTCTACCTGAATACGATCTATTTCTCGACCACCACGGGTTTCACCGGGCTTACCAACTGCCCGGCCGCGTTGCCGTCCGGAGACAGTTGCCAAATAAGCGTGACCTTTTCGCCGGGCCCCACGCAGGTGGGCGTTCAGACGGGCACCCTGTACAGCCCCTATTACGGATATTTGCTCGTGAATATCAGCGGCACAGGTGTGCTGCCATCGAGCGCGGGCGGCACGAATGGTGTTTCCATTTTGGGCTCGACGCTGAACTTTGGGACGCTGGCGGTGGGAACGGCAAGCGCGCAACAAAGCGTCTATATACAAAACCAAGGCAGCCTGACGCTGGGGCTTCTTCCGCCAACGATCACCCTGACCAGTGGGCAGGGCTCGGCCGCTGACTTCCAGATCGCCAATCCCAACACTTCGGTCAACTATCTAGCTCCGCAGGTGCAGACCCAAGCGTCAGTGTACTTCACGCCATCTGTGGCAGCCACAGAGACGGCTACTCTCACTTACGCCGAGGCCGGCAGTTCCACGCTTATCTCCATCAGTCTTATCGGTCAGGGTGCCGCAGCGACGCAGCTGCTGGAGTTCCAGCCGGGCAACGCGATCTTCCCCGATCAGCCGGTTGGAACGGCGAGCGCCACCCAGGGATTCAATGTGTTCAACGCCGGGAATACACCGTTTGTGGTGGACCGCGCGATCGGCAGCGGCGATTTCACTGTCACGCAAACCAACTGCCCTGGGTATAACCTGGCCCCTGCAACCGCGCCAGGCGATGTAAACGGCAGTTACTGCTATGTCTATGTGACCTTTACGCCAACCCAGACCGGGGCGCGGACAGGCACTCTGACTTTGGTCGACGCCGCCTCCACTACGCCGCAGACGATTCCGCTGTCGGGCAATGGCATTGTGGCTGCCGGGGTGTTTACGCCGAGCCCGACGCAACTGGATTTCGGGGCGCAGGTCAAAGGAACTTCGAGTGCGGTGCAGTATGTGACGCCGACCAACTCCGGCAACGTCAACATCAACTTCACGGCGGCTGCCACAACGGGCGACTATGCCATCACCTACAACAACTGCGGAACTCCCTATACAATCCCGCCGGGACCTTCTCCGTGCCAGATTGGTGTGACTTTCACGCCCACGGTCACCACCAGCCCTGACAACGGAACCCTGGTGCTCACCACAAGCGCCGGATCGCAAACCATCACCCTCACCGGAGGCGGCGAAGCTGCCACGCTCGCCAGCGGCGTGTCGCCGACCACGCTTAACTTCGGCTCAGAGACCGTCGGTACCACGACGTCCGAGAATTCGACGCCTGTCTTTGTACGCAACTCCGGAACAGAAATGCTGACCTTCAGCACGGCGGCCACTGTAACCGGGGACTACAACATCTGGTCAGATTACTGCAACACATCGGGTTCCGGAACCCTTGCGCCAGGCCAGGACTGCCCCATCTACGTTTACTTTGCGCCCACCGCCAGCGGAGCACGCACCGGCACGCTTACGGTCAAGTCCAACGCCGGAACGTTGACGGCAAGCCTATCCGGCACCGGCACCGGTGTGGGGATCGCCATCTCCTCTTTCTACCCGGCGGAACAGTCGTTTGACCAACAGGCGGTCAACTCCATCTCCTCTCCGGCTACGGTCAACTTCTATTACGCGGGCACCAACCCGACCTTCGCTCTGACCGGCGCCACCATCACTGCGGGTAGCGCCAACTTCCAACTGGCTTCGGGCGTCAATGCACTGAATACCTGCACGGCCGCGCAAGGCTCGACCACCAGTTGCCAGATCAACGTGGTCTTTTCGCCTACGACCTCCGGTTACCACACCGGAACGCTTACGGTCACTTCCAACCTGGGGAATTTCAGCGTCACGCTCTCCGGCTACGCTCCCCCAGTGTCCGACACCGGCTACCTTTCGCCGGGCGCGCTGAGTTTCCCGTCGCAAACGGTGGGCACGACCTCACCGGCCTACCAGCAAGTCTATCTCTACAACACGGGCGCGGCTGCCATGACCGTGGGCACGGTAACCGGCACAAACTTTGGTTCGTCTTCGGAGTTCCAGGACTACAGCAACAATCCTGCTTATGACTATTGCTCGGGTCAGGTTTTGGCGCCTGCCAACAGCACCACCGCAGATGGCGGGAATTGCTATATCCTGGTCCAATTCACGCCTTCGGGGGCTGGCACTCGCACCGGAACAATCTCGTTCCCTGTGACTTACTCAGACAACACCACCGGCACATTCACCGCCAACCTGACCGGGCTTGGTGTGGCGCAGAAGAATGAGGCCGTACTCAGCCCGACGGTAGCCACTTTCACAGATACCACCGTGGGCACAGAATCGAGCGGCTGGGTCGCAACCTCCATCTACCTGACCAACTCCGGCAATCTACCCTTCACCGTTGGTACCCTTGTTGGCACGAATGTGGTCGTCGGATCGACCTCATCGGGTGACTTCACCACCGCGCGCCCCTATCAACCCGAAGCCGACAACTGCAGCGGCGCGACGGTCGGAGTCGGAAGCTATTGCAACATCACCGTCACTTTTGCGCCCACCACCGCGGGAGCCAGGACAGGCACAGTCACCTTCCCGGTTACCTATGCCAATTCGACGACGCCGGTGAACTTTACTGCGACGTTGACAGGCAACGGAATTGCTGCATATTCGGCAGTCGCGGTCAGCCCGGCGGGCATTCAGTTTGATTCGACGACCGTGAATGCGGGGGTCGTGGGCAATGTCTATCCCATCACGGCAACGAACATCGGCAACCTGCCGGTGAGCTTCACCAAGGCTACGCTGTCCGCGGGTTTCGGCAATTACAACGATCAGTGCACGGGCATCTCGGTTCCTCCCGGCGGTAACTGCACCATCTATGTCGATTTCCTGCCGACGACGACGGGGACGATCACGGGTACGCTGAGCATTACCGACACGGCCGCGGGAAGCCCGCAGAAGGTTGCTCTCAGCGGCGTAAGCCTTGCGGCAACGTCCGAGTTGCAGTTCTCGCAGACCACGGTCTCGTTTGGGAACGTGCTGCTGGGCAGTTCCAGCAATCAGTACACCGTTTACCTGATCAACCGCGGAACGGATGCGGTGACAATTAACTCGATTGCGCTGGCCGGCGCAGATTACGCCGACTATACCGAGTCCGACGGCTGCGCGGGGAACTCTTTGCCGGCCAACTCCACATGCTCCATCTACCTCACGTTTGCGCCCACAGCTACCGGTTCGCGCACCGCTACGCTCACCGAGACCGACACCGGCAGCGGCGGCCCAAGGACGATCAACATCTCCGGTTCCGGAATCAACTCCACGACAGCGATCACGTTCTTCCCGGCTGCGCTTACGTTCAGTTCGACGCAGCCAGTGGGCGAGGGCAGCGCGGAGCAGTTCTTCAGTGTCAATAACCTTAGTCCGAATGCGGTGACGATCAGCGCGGTTGCTTCAACCAACGCGGCCGTATTCCCGGTGGCGCAGGATGGGTGCACGGGCAGCACGCTTTACAGCGGCCAGTCGTGCCTGATCGTGGTGCTGTTTACGCCTACCGCGACAGGAAGCGCCTCCGCTCACATCAAGATCACTGACAACGCAACCGGCTCGCCACAGCAGTTCCCGGTGAGCGGCACGGCGGTGAGCCCGTTGACCAGCAGCATGACGTTGGCGGCAAATCCGACGAGCGGGGCATTTGGGAGCTTGTTCACATTTACGGCAACGGTGAAAGACCAGAACAGCAATCCGGTGACGAATGGGACGGTGACGTTCTATGACGGGACGACTGTGATTGGGACGGCGCAGGTGGTTTCGACAACTTCTGGTGGAGGGGTTGTTGGGACGGCAACGCTGAAGACGATATTGATTCCGCTGGGTGCGAACAGCATTTCGGCGAAGTATGTGGGGGCGGATGTAACTAGCTCGGCGACGGCTGTGTCTGTAACTGTGACGGGCAAGTACCCGACGACGACGACGTTTAATTCAGCGGGAAACCCGGGGGACTATATCTTTACCGGAACAGTTCAAGGTGCGGGGCCGGTTTTGCCGACGGGGAGCATTTTGTTTACGGATACTACGACGGGGCTAGAGCCGGGAACGGCGACGATCAACTCGAGCACGCTAGCGCAGGCGTTTGTGTCTGTGCCTGACACAAACGCTTATGACCAGTACGCTGTGGCCTTTGCAGACTTGAATGGAGACGGAATTCCCGACCTCGTCATGGGAACGAGCGGGAGTGGGCTCCTGGTTCAACTCGGCAACGGCGACGGCACATTCCAGGCGCCGCAACAAATCTCCACGTCTTCTGTGTCGTCCGAGGGTTATTTCGGTTTGTCTGTTGGCGCCAGCATCACCTTTGGTGATTTCAACGGCGATGGAAAAGTCGATATCGCCTTCGTCGCGTGCAATAACTCGAGTTCCCCCTGCGCTGTGGGCGTTCTGCTTGGCAATGGCGACGGTACCTTCCAGAAGGAGCGGTTCTTCGACCAGACCTCAAGTATCCCTGGCATTGTGGTTGGGGATTTCAACGGCGACGGGATTCTGGATATCGCCGCAGCGAACTACGGCAACGGCACCGTCGACGTTCTTCTTGGCAACGGCGACGGCTCGTTCCAGGAGCCGCTGACGACAGCAATGCCCGGAGCAAGTTCGGTCGCAGTTGGCGACGTGAATGGGGATGGCAAGCTCGACCTGGTGGTCACCAACTGGGGCTACTCGACCGTGAGTGTCCTCTTGGGGAATGGGAACGGCACCTTCCAGGCGGCGGCCTCCTATTCCACGCCAGCTTCCCCTTATCCAAACAACGCCACGCTTGCCAGTTTGAGGAGCAACGGCAAGCTGGACATCGTTATCGAGGATTACGTTTATAGCGTCAGCGCTCTGCTAAACAACGGCAACGGAACTTTCCTGGGTTCATTGCCCGTCTACAGTCCCACTTCTCCCTCCTCGGTGCAAGGCATCGCGGTTGCGGACGTTACAGGGGATGGCAAGCCGGATCTTCTGGTTGCGGACGGTGGCAGGGTCGAGGTCTCTGTGCTGAACGGCAACGGAGACGGCACATTCCAGGACCCCAACAGCTACCCAACCGGTGCAGGCCCCGAAGGTGTCGCGATTGCCGATCTGAATCACGACGGCCGGCCCGATCTAGCTGTCGCAAACACTTATGGAAATGCTGCAGGCGGTGGTCCCCTCAGCATCCTGCTTAATCAAGTCACGCAGACGGCGACGCTCTCGGGGACGACGGTTCCGGGTTCCGGCAATCACGCGGTCTCCGGCACATATTCCGGCGATACGAATTTCGCCGCCAGCACTTCGAACTCGCTGCAACTGGCGGCGAGCCTGGTGGCTTCTACGATTTCGTTGCAGGCGGAGCCTAGCTCGACCGTGATGTGGGGTCAGCAACTGAGCGTGAACGTAACGCTGAGCCGTCCGCTGACGTGGGTTCCGGCGCAGACTGGGACGGTGGGCTACTCGATTGATAGCGGGGCGGTGACGCAGGTCGGCCAGAGCGGCGGCAGTGTTTCAATCCCCATCAGCCAACTTAGCGTTGGGAACCACACGATTGCTGTGACCTATGTGGGCGACCAGTACTACAAGGCAATTGCCGCACAAAGCATCTCTATCAGCATCATCAAGGCTAACCAGACGATCACCTTTGGTGCGCTGCCTGGCGTGACTTATGGAGTTGCGCCGATCACGCTTTCCGCGACATCGACTTCCGGACTGCCGGTGAGTTTCTCCATCACCTCCGGCCCTGGAACACTGAGCGGAACCAATAACAGCCTGCTGACGGTCACCGGCGCGGGCTCCATTGTCATCGCGGCAAATCAAAGCGGCAACATCGACTACAACGCCGCAACCGCAGTGCCTGAGACGCAGACTGTAGCCAAGGCGCCGCTCACCGTTGTTGTGAATTCGGCTAGCAAGGTCTATGGCGCGGCTCTTCCCACATTCGGTGGAACGATCACCGGCCTGGTAAATGGGGACACGGTGACGGCAACTTATAGCTCAACCGGTACTGCGACCTCGCCTGCGGGAACCTATCCAATCACGGTAACTCTGTCAGGGTCGGCAGCGGCTAACTACGCGCCCACCATCACCAATGGCACGTTGACCATCACCAAGGCTGGGCTGACCGTAACTGCCAATCCTGCAAGCCGTAGTTATGGTGCAGCTAATCCCGTCTTCACAGATATCGTCACTGGATTTGTGAACGGGGATACGCTGGCAACAGCGGTAACCGGCGCGGCCAGCCTTACCACGACGGCTACCGCGGCATCGCCGGTCGGTTCCTACACGATCACCACGGCAGCCGGAACCCTGGCGGCCGCCAACTACACTTTCACATTTGCGAACAGCACGCTAACAGTCAACAAAGCGGTGCTGACGGTAACCGCGAATGCCGCGAGCAGCACTTACGGGTCGGCGAATCCAACCTTTGCGGACACGATCACCGGGTTCTTCAATGGGGATACCGTATCGTCTGCCACGACAGGCGCGGCCAGCTTGACGACGACCGCGACAGCATCGTCGCCAGCCGGCGTCTACACCATCACCGCGGCAGCCGGAACCCTGGCCGCCACCAACTACACTTTCACGTTTGTCAACGGAACCCTCACCGTGAGCAAGGCTGTGCTGACCGTAACTGCGAACGCCGCCAGCCGCACCTACGGAGCAGCCAACCCGACATTCACCGACATGATCGCCGGCTTTGTCAATGGAGATACGCTCGCAACTGCTGTTACGGGTGCAGCGAGCCTCACCACGACTGCAACCGCATCCTCGGCAGCCGGCACATATACCATCACTGCGGCAGCCGGCACGCTGGCAGCTACCAACTACAGCTTCGCCTTTGTGAATGGCGCCCTCACCGTCAACAAGGCGGTGTTGACTGTCACGGCGATTAGCGCCAGCCGTAACTATGGCTCGGCCAATCCAACCTTTACCGACACCATCACCGGGTTCGTTAACGGCGACACGGCTGCTACTGCCGTCACTGGAGCGGCGAGCCTGACCACAACCGCCACAACGACGTCCGCGGCCGGCAGCTATACGATCACTGCCGCGGCCGGTACCCTGGCAGCCACCAACTATACATTCACGTTTGTCAATGGAACGCTGACTGTGAACCCGGTGGCGCTTGTGAAACTGTCAGCGACCAGCCTCGCCTTCGGCTCATCGAACGCAGGCACGGCAACCGCTTCGCAATCGGTAACACTGACCAACACAGGCGATGCGGCACTTTCAATTTCCAGCATCGCTGTGACCGGCGCGAACGCTTCCTCTTACGCGTTCACCAACACCTGCGGCGCCAGCGTGGCAGTGGGAGCCACTTGCACCATCACGGGAGACTTCGATCCGGTGACGGGTGGCTCGCTGCCCGCTACCATCACCGTCACAGACAACGCACCCAACTCGCCGCAGAGCATCGCGCTGACGGGCACGGGCCTGGGGCCGGCGGCGACACTTTCGGTCACCAGCGTGGCATTCGGGTCAGAGCCAGTCGGCAGTTCTACCGCGACGGACTATATCGCACTCACCAACACCGGTAACGCGACTCTGACGATCACCAGCATCGCGGTGACAGGGCCAAATGCGTCTTCGTTCCCATTCGGAAATGGTTGTGCAGCCACTCTTGCGGCGGGAGCCAATTGCAGCATCCATGGGCACTTCAATCCCACTGCGAACGGCCCTCTGACAGCGGCTATCACCATCGTTGACAACGCCGGCAACTCACCGCAAACTGTCGCGCTGAGCGGCACGGGCCTGGGGCCTGCGGTTAGCCTCTCGGCAACCAGCCTCTCGTTCGGCTCATCGGCAGTGGGAACCGCAACCGCCTCGCAGTCGGTGACCCTGACCAATACCGGCCAGGGCACTTTGTCGATCACCGGCATCGCCGTAACCGGCGCAAACGCAACCTCGTTCGCGTTTACAAACACCTGCGGCACAAGCGTGGCAGCGGGAGCCAGTTGCAGCATCACCGGGGACTTCGACCCCACTACCGGCGGGGCGCTTGCGGCATCGGTCGCCATCACCGACAACGCAGGCGGATCACCGCAAAGCATCGCACTGACGGGCACAGGCCTGGGGCCGGCGGCGACGCTGTCAGTCAGCAGCCTGTCGTTTGGCTCTGAGGCTGTTGGGAGCTTTACCGCATCGCAATCTGTAACTCTCACCAACACCGGTAGCGCCGCTTTGTCGATCACCAGCATCGCTCTAACAGGGGCGAATGCGTCCTCGTTCACATTCGCAAATTCCTGCGGCACAAGCCTGGCGGCGGGAGCCAATTGCAGCATCCATGGGCACTTCAATCCCACTGCGAACGGCCCTCTGACAGCGGCTATCACCATCGTTGACAACGCCGGCAACTCACCGCAAACTGTCGCGCTGAGCGGCACGGGCCAGTGAGCGTGGGTGGCCGCAAGTGACGAAGCCCACACCTTCTGACACGGCCGGATCAGCTCGATCCGGCCGCTGATTCTGCTGAGTGTGTGACGTGGGTTTTTCTGCCCGTTGTATCACCGATCGTGGGAGCCGGAATCAGGCTGATTAGCCTCGGGAGCAGAGGTTGGACCTGAACCGGCTGCTGTTCTCAGACACGCTGCACGGCGGCGTAGCCAATTCCAATGTGCCGGGACGCGAAGTGCCGTCGCTGCTGAATCTCTCCGATGACTACACCAGGGACGAAGTCATCGCCATCCTCCAGAACGGCCGCACACCGCCGCTGGACAATACCAAGGGACCAATGCCACCGCTTTACATGCCTGCCTGGCAGAGGGCGCTCAGCCAGGAAGACATCAATTGTGTCGCCGACTATCTGTGGTCGAAAGCAGCAAAAGAAGAAGGAAGAAGCCTGGTAGCATTCGCCGGCATCTTGTTGATGGCCGGGCAGGATCCTCCGCCCACGGGGGAACCGCACCGGAGGCCTAGCCCGCACCAACAACCTTGAAGGTTCTGCTCAAGGATATGAGCGGGGCCCAGGTGGATGAGGTGATGGAACAGAGGAAGGCGCAGTTGAGCATGGACTGCAATGCATGCCATGCCAACAACAAGGAAAAGATAGATGTCGATGGCCGGCCCTTGCTGAACTTTGCCGACGGCTCCAAGCCGGAGAAAGCGACGGCCCACGTCATTTACACCATGACCGAAGAGACCACACCAGGTTCATCGCGAAAATCGATGGTTCCGGAATGCCAGTCACCTGCGGAACCTGCCACCGAGGCCACGTGGGCCCTGAGCCGATGACCTTTCCGTCACAGGAGCCCTGTGTTCCTGCACAAAATGGCCTCGACGCAACAGGATCTACGAAACAGCCGCAACGCCCTCGCAGTGGACAAAACCGTAGCTGCCGAAAGCGACTTTTCGGCAGCTACGATCGAATCGTTTGCTGTGGCTCAATAGGCAGGTTGTTCATTCCCGCTTACTGCCCGTTCCCGCTCAGCAAGATGGTTTGGGGCGAGCCGGGGTCTGCACTCGTGATGGTGATGGCGGCGTTGAGCAGGCCGGTTGTGGTGGGGGCGAAGTGGCCGTGGACAACACAGCTTGCGCCGGATGCCAGGCTCGTGCCGCAGTTGTTGGCGAAGACGAACGAGGATGGATTGTTGCCGGTGACGGCGATGCTCGCGATAGCCAATGCTCCTGTTCCAACATTGGTCAGCGTGACCGATTCCGACACGCTTGAGGCGCCAACAGTGATCGTTCCGAACCAGAGGCTGTTGGCCGAGAGCGTCAACTGCTGCGTGACGCCGGTTCCGCTCAGTGCGATGGTTTGCGGCGAGCCGGCCGCGTCGTCGGTGACGGTGACGGCCGCCGACATCGGGCCGGGTCCGGTGGGTGCGAAGTGGCCCTGAATCACGCAGCTTGCGCCGACCCCCAGGGTTGCTCCGCAGCTGTTGGCAAACACAAACTGAGACGAGCTTGCGCCGGTGACCGCGATGCTGCCTATGTTTACAACCGCGGTGCCGGTGTTGGTCATGATTACGGATTGAGATGCGCTTGTGGCGCCCATATCAATCGAGCCGAAGTTGAGATTGGTAGGCGTGGAGCCGGCCGGGAGACTGGGCGAGGAGAAGGTTAGAGGAGCCGTGGCCGCGACTCCGGTGCCGCTCAGCGCGATGGTTTGCGGGGAGGTGGCGTCGCTGTCGGTGATGGTGACGGCCGCGGTCTCGGCGCTGGTTGTGGTTGGGGCGAAGTGGCCGTGGATGGTGCAACTGGCTCCGGCCGCGAGGCTTGCTCCGCAGTTGTTGGCGAAGACAAAATCAGACGCGTTGGCGCCGGTGACCGCGATGCTGGCGATGGTCAGAATCGAGTTGCCGTTGTTGGTCAGCGTGACCGATTGCGATGCGGCGACGGTGTTGACAGTGACCGAACCAAACGCCAGGGTGTTGGCCGACAGAGTAGCGGATGACGCGACTCCGGTGCCGCTCAATGCGATGCTTTGCGGTGAGCCGGCAGCGTCGTCGGTGATGGTTACAGCCGCGCTGGCCGCGCCGATGGTTGTCGGTGCGAAGTGGCCGTGGACGATGCAGCTTGCTCCAATAGCCAGGCTGGCGCCGCAGTTGTTGGCAAAGACAAACTCGGATGCGTTGGCCCCGGTCAAAGCAATGCTGCCGATGTTGACCACCGCTGCGCCCGTGTTGGTTACGGTTACCGACTGCGCTCCGCTGGAGGAGCCGACATTGGTTGAGCTGAAATTCAAGCTGCTCAGTTGCAGAGTAATTGCACCTGTCGGCGCTACTCCGGTGCCGCTCAACGCGATGGATTGCGGGGAGCTTGAGTCACTGTCGATGATGGTGACGGCTGCCGTGGCCGGGCCGGTTGCGGTGGGTTGGAAGTGGCCGTGGATAAAGCAACTCGCCTGGGGCGCGAGGGTGGTCACGCAGGTGCTGGCCATTACGAACTGATCGGCGTTGACGCCGGTGACGGAAACGCTGCTGATCGACAAGGGAGTGTTGCCCCTGTTGACCATGGTGACCCATTGCGACGCGCTCCACGTGTTCACTGTGGTGGAGCCGAAGGAAATGCTGTTGGCGGAGAAAATTACTGCTCCGGTTTGCGCGGAGCCGGCATCGATAGCGCCGGCCGGGCAGGTCGGGTCGAAGGGGAAGCCGCGCTGATCTGTGGTGATGCCGGCGGCGGTGGCGTTGGCCAGGGTGCCGGCGCAGATGGCTGAGGATTGAGACAGCGGGAGCATGGTTTGAGTGGGGCCGCCGTTGTTGCCAAGCGGGGCCAGGTTGACGGCTGTGCCAATCTGGTTGCCGCCGTTGTCCACAACGCTTCCGTCAATGTCAGCGTTCGTTGGCGCCGTGTTGCCGGAGACGATGCTGTTGGACAACGTGAGTGTGCCGGCGCTGTTGAGGATGCCGCCGGCGTCGGATATTGAGGAGTTCCCGGAGATGGTGCTGCCTGCTACCGTCACCGCTCCGCCGAGATTCGAAATCGCGCCACCTGAGCCGATCGAGGAATTCCCCGAAATCGTGCTGTTGGTAACGCTCACCGTTCCGCCCGACTCGTTCACGATGGCCGCGCCGCCGCCGGTATTGTTGGAGACTGTGCTGCCGATTACGTTGAGCGTGGCGGTATAGTCGTTGAAAATGCCGCCGTTTCCACCCGGCGCCGAATTTCCTGAAATCGTGCTATTCATCAGCGTCAGCGTCGCACCGTAGCCATTATTAATGCCCCCCGCCCCGCCGCCGCTGAGGATACCGTCGGTAATCGTGAGGTTGGCGATCAACGTATTGGTCGCGCTGTTGTTCACGGTAAACACAGGTGCGTTGTTCGTTGCACCGCCCCCGTCCACCGTCACCAGGTTGGTGAGCAAAGCGCCACTGCCGCTGGTTGGCCCAGTGACTGTGGTGA
>Ga0302154_10003049_pt1 | contig 12376 bp, 8 predicted proteins | sample I_Bog_N2_3_FD_193507 | JGI IMG/M metagenome (GOLD analysis project Ga0302154, IMG submission 193507) | Peat permafrost microbial communities from Stordalen Mire near Abisko, Sweden - I_Bog_N2_3 | ecosystem: Environmental > Terrestrial > Soil > Wetlands > Peat | place: Sweden: Abisko, Stordalen...
GGGACAGTCCGGTAGCGGCGGCGGCGACGTGCACTGTTGACATACTGCTGGCTCCGGGGCCCGGTCAGCAGGGTACGCTTACCGGCCAGATCGGTATCGCGAGCAATGCAGCCAATTCGCCGATCGTAGTCAACACGACGGGCATTGGCGCACCACTGGCCATTTCGACGTCCAGCATCTCCGTGGCGAGCACCTCTGAGGTGGTCAATACACAGGTTACCGTCACCGTGAAGCCGAAGGCGGGAACGGCGACACCGACGGGACAGGTCACCGTGTCGTTCACGACGGTTACGGGCGCAACCGGGAGCGTCTCGGGAATGTTGAAAGACGGCTCGGCTACGCTGTCTCTGGCGCCTGTGGCGGCGGGAAACCAGACATTCAACGTTACTTACCAGGGCGACCGCGTCTACGGCAGCTCGACAGCGACCTCGACGGCAGCGGTGGCGAAATCCGCCATTTCGAAACTGGCGTTGCCTGTGACTCCGCCGTCCTACCTGCCGTATGTGCTGGAGGCGGACGGCTCAACGCCGTATGACGGGTCGGCGCAGTATTGGGAATATAACTTCACTGTGACGGTGAGCGCGGCGGCTGGTCTGCCGACTGGGACGGTTACCTTTATGGATGGCTCAAGCGTCGCTTGCCCGGCTCAGTCTGGCCAGGCGGTGCAACCGCTCAACCCTGCCGGCCAAGCCACCTTCGCGACCAGTTGCCTGCCGATGCCCCAGAATGTGACCTACACTCCGATGGTCTCCACGCACACCATTACCCCGGTATACGGAGGCGACGCCAACTATCTCGCCTTCACCGGGCAGCCTTCCACCTTCATTGTGGTGCGGAGCCCCGCGGTGGCCATCACTTCGTCGCCGTCGTCGCTTAGCGCATCGGCAGGGACCCCGGTCTCGGCGAATTTGACGCTCACTTCGGTGCTTGGCTATGGATTCGCCGGGAAGGGTCAGCAGCTCAACGACTATAACTTCCCCGTGACTTTGGCATGCAGCAATCTGCCGCCCCACTCCTCATGCTCGTTCAGCTACCCTACCCCCGATCCGAATATCGCTACCGCGGTGGACATTCCCTGCTCGGGAACCACTGCAGCCGCCGACGACTGCACTCCCGGGAAGGTAGTCGTGACCGTCAACACCAATGTTTCAGTCGGCACCACGAGCCAGCTCGCGGTGGGCTCTTCGGTGGCCTATGCGGCTATGTTTGGCCTGGGGATGGTCGGGCTGTTCTTCCGCCGCAGGCTGGGGCAGAAGGGGCGAACGGCGTTGATGCTCTGTCTGATCGCGGTGAGCGGGGCGCTCGCGGTCAGCCTCACGGCATGTTCCTCAACCACCAACCTGAGTCCCTCTTCGGTGCTGACTACGCCGGCGGGAACTTATGCGGTGACCGTCACGGCGGAACAGGTTGGCAGTCAGGTCATTACGTTGCCTACCGGTCCGATCACCATCTACGGCAGTCAGAACCAGGTTTCGCTGCCCTTCACCCTCAGTGTCACGGTTAAGTAGGTCTCTTCGGGAGAAACTTGCAGCCCCATCTCACCGCGCGAGCGGTGGGATGGGGCTGGTTTTTGGTCATTCGATCAACCTGGAGGGATGGGGCAGTGCGGTCTTCAAAGGATTGATCGCGAAGACAGATGGAGTTGGAATTCCCCAGGGATGGCAGTGATCCGGTCTATACGGCTGCGATTTGGGCAGCGCCCGCCTGGGCGGCGGGATTGGAGCCATTTCGGGTGCTGAAGCGCGCCACTCCGCAGCCAACCAGGGGGGCGCGATCCTGAAGCTCGGAGATGCGCAACTGAAACGCGGCACCCTGAAGCTGGAGCTGGGCCACAGGCAGGAAAAGCTGCGCCGCGCGCGAGATGCCGCCGCCAAGCACGACGACATCGGGGCGAAAACCGGCGAGCGCCGTTCCGAGCAGCCGGCCGAGATGTTCTCCGAACTCAGTGAAGGCTGCCGCCGCCTGGGGATCGCTGGCGGCGGTGGAGGCGAGCGTCGCGACTTCGCGGGTGAGGCCTGTGCGCCGGCTGTAGCTGCCGCGGATGGCTCTGGAAGAGACGAAGTCTTCCGCGATCGCGCCCAGGTAGGGCAGATTCCATATCTCTCCGCCGGGCGGGACGCCTGGACCCTCGACTACCAATTGCCCGCCGACCGCAAAGGCAGAACCGACGCCGGTACCGAGGGTGATACCGACTGCGCGGACAAACCCACGAGCCGCTCCGGCGCCAATCTCGCCGAGAAGGTAGGCATCGGCATCCTTGAGGAAGCTAACTTCATACGGCAGCCAGCCGAAACGGCCGGCCAGAGCCTGGCGAAGATCGACGCCGTAGAGATAGGGGAGCTTGTGGCGCATGAAGCTGATGCCGGCCGCGAAGTCGAAGGGGCCCGGGATGGCAAGCGTGGCTCCCCGCACGGCTGCGAAGCCATTGGCGGCCTCGACACCGAGCGTGTGCAGGAGATCGACGAATGCGTCGCTGGTCTGCGCGGCGGGGTGCTGGGCGCTGAGGACTGTGCCGAGGCGAAAATCCGGTCCCGCGCAGACAGCCGCCGAAACATGGCTGCCCCCCACGTCGTAGACCAGGACGGGACTCTCGAACGCGTCGACCCTTTGCACGCCGCTCACCTTTACAATGGGACCGTTCCCATCTCAAAAGAGATTGCTACCATTTGTATCACAGACGCATTGGGAGCGTGGGAGACGCGGCGAGAAAATTAATTCGCTTTACCTGCCCGTCGCGAGGTCTCTACGCGATGCTCTACTTTGGTTCTTTATGCCTCAGCGGTGCGACTGTCCGCCATGCGACGCCGTTGGGGAACGGTCCCATGGGAACGCACAGGTAGCGAACTAATGCGTGAGTACCGGTGTGCGGTGCCTGCAGCCGCAGGACCGGCGGAGGACGATCTCGACGGGCAGAACGATGCGGTTGCCGGTTTGGGGCGTTTCGCCGCGCGCTATGCGGTCGAAGAGGAGATTGGTGGCAACGCGGCCCATCTCGAGCGCCGGTTGCCGGACCACGGTGAGAGAGGGCGAGGTGAATTCGGCCATGTCGAAGTCGTCGAACCCGGCAAAGGCGAGATCGCCGGGAATGCGCACCCCGAGGTGGGCTATGGAACTGAGGACGTATCGGGTGGCGAGCGTATTCGAAGTGAGGATGGCCGTGGGAGGCGTGGGCCCCTTGAGTTTCCCTTCGAGAGCCCGCAGAGTACCTTCCTCGGAATCGCAGCCGAAGAAGGCATCTTCCTTGAGACCAGCGTCCTGCAGGGCGCGGCGGTAGCCGAGGAATCGGGTGTTGATGGTAAAGAGGTTGCGGCTCAGGCCCATGAAGGCGATGCGCTGGTGCCCATGCTCGATGAGGTGCTCGATCATGCGGCGGGCGCCGGCCATGTTCTGGACGAGTACGCAATCGACGGTGGGGTCGGGCACTGGACGGTCAAACGCCACCACGGGAGTTTTGCCGAAGAGAGCACGGGTGAGGCGCGTCTGGCGGAATTTGGTGGGAATGACCACCACGCCGTCGACGTGGCGCTCGAGCATGCGTTCCGCTTCGGCATACTCGGTGTCCGGATCTTCGGCGGACGTGGTGATGATGACCGAGTAGCCATGCTCTTTGGCGACGGTGGTGACCGCGTGGGCGCAATTGGCGAAGAACGGATCGTACAGATAGGGAATGATGAGGCCGATGGAGTGGCTGCTCTGGCCGCGAAACGCGCGTGCGAGCTCATTGGGGCGGTATTTCAACTGCTCGATGGCCGTTTGGACGCGCTTTGCCGTATCGGCGGAGACGTGCACCGCGCCGCTTAGGACGCGCGAGACGGTCATGGTGCCGACACCAGCCAGGCGGGCGACATCGCTCATGGTGGGCTTGCGATGAACCACCGGCGAACGATCCCGCGGCTTCGGATTACTGGCCGGGGGACTCTCGGGAGGCTGGTTTTCAGAGGGATCGGACAATTGGATTTCTCCAGAAACAGTTCAAGTTAAGCGGACCCGGTCTGAATCCTGAAGGGGAGGTAGGGGGTATCTCCCGCCGGCTGAGCTGATTTGCTGGGCAGTTGCGGGAAAGCAGCCCAGGAAAATCGAGGAACGCGGCCAAGCCAGGATTATACAAGAGCGAGTCTCATAAATCTAAGCGGCTCAACAACAGCGTGAAAATCGCGGTGGTGGCGGACGAAGAGCCGGGTGGCCCGCAACAGGGAGATGGCGACCTTTCGGGCATTGGCGAAAGAGGGACGATTTGCGGCGCGAATGGGGCTGGAAGCAGCGAGTTCCTGTGAGTTCCGTTGACGGGCGATTTTCGGAAAATGGTATCGTTATCTTCGCACGAATTCCTGGCACAAAATCAGGATTTCGGGTGCGCTGGAGTGTCCCCAAGAGACTCGAATTCGTCGATTCGCCAGGCTGGTTGCGCGCGGTTGCGCGGACGGCAAAGGGTACGGACACTGGTCTGTACCCTTTGCCGTTTGCGGGGCTTCCTACTGAACGACCGGCCCGAAGGCGACGCCGGCTGGGGCGTTAAGGGTGGTGGTGTTGCCGACGAGGAATGCCTTGGGCGCTTCGCCGGCGTTTGCTGGGACCAACTGAGTCTTGGGGAAAGCGGCGATGCCGAAGGGAGCTGCCGAGCTGGCCGCGGCGATCCCGCCCAGATTGTCGAAGGCGATGCCGTTGGGAGCGACCAGGCTTTGGCTGCCGGCGACCGCGACGCTCTTGAGGGTGACGGCGGGGGTGGGATTGCCGCCTGTTGCGAGCTGTGCCGGAGTGAACTCGACCAGAGTATTGGGAGCGTTGGCGTTGCTGGACCAGAGGTCGCCCTCGGCGTCGAAGGCCAATCCCCAGGGCGCCTGGATGGACCCGGCGCCATCGTCCTGGAGGACCTGGTTGGGGGCGATTTTGTGCGTGCCGGCTGAGGTGGGCAGGGAGCCGGCGGAGAAGCGCTCGATGGTGGTGCCGGCGTTGTTGGCCACGTAGAGGTTGCCGTTGGCGTCAAAGGCGATTCCGAGCGGCCCGTTGAAGGCGGTGCTGGAAGTGACGGAGATACTGGGAGCCGCTTTGGCACTGGTGGCCTGGAGTTGGCCGGGAGCGAAGACGAAGACGGCGTTCGCGCCGTTGTCGGAGACCCACAGGTTGCCCTTGCCGTCGAAGACCGCCTGCTGCGGGAAGGTGAAGCTGGCCGAGCGGATGGTGATGGCGGGCGCGGGGTTGTCGACCGTGGCGAGGTTGGCGAGCTGGGCGGCTGAGAACTGAAAGAGCGCGGGGGCGATGGTGCCGCCGGCGGCGACTGTGCCTCCGTCGATGACCCAGAGATTGCCGTCGGCGTCGAAGGCGACGCCCTGCGGCGCGCCGAAGACGCTGGAGTTGATGGCGAGGTGAGGCGCGGGGTCGGCCGTGCCGGTGGTGAGCTGTGACGGAATGAACTCGACCACATTGGCGCCATTGGCGACCCAGAGAGCTTTGTCGAGGACTTTTGTCATGGAAGGGAGGGCGACGCCGTGGCCGCCGCAGCCGACGCATCCAATGGCGGCGGTGAGGGCGAGCAATCCGGTGAAGGCGGCGGTGAAGCGAATGGTGCTGCTGAAATTGAGAGTCATGGGGTGCTCCTTCGGTTGAGGCTCGGTCTTGTAAGGCCTCTGCAGGGTTAAGCGACTTGAGGGGCAGGATTCCCTCATGGGTTTTGCAAGAAAGAGCACGGGAGTGTCGCGGCGAGCGACTTCGGGGAAGGAGTTGCTTTCCCTCGCGATGCCCGAGTGCGCGATCGAGCGGACATTCAATGGCCCGCGCAGGACGAATTCGGGGATTGTATCCGCGCGCGGTCCTTCGTAGAATCGGAGGCAACGGCAGGCGGATGGCGGCAGGCCGGGAGGTAGATTACGATGGACGAGTCCCCGGCGGCGCAGGCTTCCTCCTCGCAGGGCATCACGCGGCTGCTGCATCAGTCGCAGGGCGGGAACAGGGCCGCGTTCGATGAGCTGATTCCGCTGGTGTACGAGGATTTGTATCGGATGGCCTCGCGGCGGCTCGCGAACGAGCGTCAGGGGCATACGCTGCGCACGACGGAGATTGTGCACGAGAGCTACCTGCGGCTGGTGGGCTCGGATGTGGACTGGAACGACCGGGGCCACTTTTACGCAATTGCGGCGCAGGTGATGCGGCGCATCCTGATCGACTACGCGAAGAGCCGCAGACGCGAGAAGCGCGGCGGCGAGTACGAGCGGGTGCAGATCGACACCGGTTTCGATTTTGACGCGCCGGCGCGCAACGATCTGCTGGAAGTGAACCAGGCGCTGGAGCGGCTGGCGCAGCGGGACAAGCGCAAGGCGGGGATCGTGGAGCTGATTGTCTTTGGCGGCCTGACCTACGACGAGGCGGCGCGGGCGGTGGGGATCAGCGCGGCGACTCTGCACCGGGAGCTGAAGCTGGCCAAGGCTTTCTTGCAGCGGGAACTGACGGCGGCGCGTCCAGCGGCCCCATCGGGAATGGCCGCGCGAGGCGGCGAATGACTCCGGAGCCGGCGGCGGGCGCCGAAACGCTGCGCTGGCAGCGGGTGGAGGGGCTGTTTCACGAGGCATTGGAGTTGCCCAAAGAGGCGCGAGATGCGTTTCTGGCGGAGGCCTGCGGCGAAGACGCGGAGCTGCGGGCGGAGCTGGCTTCGCTGCTGGATTCGCCGGAGATGACCCTGGGCGGCCTGAGGGGCGCGGTGGCCGAGACGGCCGAGGCGCTGATACATGCGGAGGCCGAGCCGCTTAGTCGGCTGGGCGCTTACCGGATTCTGAGGACGCTGGGCGAGGGCGGCATGGGTACCGTTTACCTGGCCGAGCGCGACGACGACCAGTACAAACGGCGGGTGGCGATCAAAGTGCTGCGGGCGGCGCTGAGCCGCAGCCCGGAGTTGCAGGCGCTGTTTCGCCGCGAGCGGCAGATTCTGGCCGATCTGGACCATCCCAATATTGCCCGCATGCTGGACGGTGGGATTACGCCCGCCGGGTCGCCTTACCTGGTGATGGAGTACATCGATGGCGCGGCGCTGGACGCCTATTGCCGGGACCGGAATCTGGGCCTGGACGCGCGGCTGGGGCTTTTCCGGACGCTTTGCGAAGCCGTGGCGTATGCGCAGGGGCACATGGTGATTCATCGCGACCTGAAACCGATGAATGTTCTGGTTGGCCAGGATGGGGCGCCGAAGCTGCTGGATTTTGGGATCGCCAAGCTGATTGCGCCGTTTGAGCCGGGGGCGCAGGTGGGAACCACGCTGCAGACGAAGATGCTGACGCCGGATTACGCGAGCCCGGAGCAGTTGATGGGGCAGCCGGTTTCGACGGCCACCGACGTCTACGCTCTGGGTGTTTTGCTCTTCGAGCTGCTGACCGGGGAGCTCCCCTTTGGTCTTTCCCGGCTGAGCACCGCGCCGGAGAGCGGCAATCGATTCAAGAGCCGGGCGGAGCAGGCGCGCGCCATTTGCGAAGACCCTCCACAGCCGCCCAGCGAAGTTTGCCTGCGCACCGGCTGTCTGGTGCCCGCTGAGGCGCGGCGACTGCGCGGCGACCTCGACTGCTTCATTCTGAAGGCGCTGGGCAAGCGGCCGGGCGAACGCTACGCCGGCGCGGCGCAGATGCTCGCCGATCTGAACCGGTATCAAAAGCATCTGCCGCTGGAGGCGGCGCGGCACAATCTCGCCTATACAACGGGCAAATTTGTCGAACGCCATCGGGTTGGAGTGATTCTTGCCGGCGTTGTCGCGTTGCTGATTGTGGGATTCGCCGTGGGCATGGGCGTACTGGCGCGGCGGGCGACGGCCGGGGAGGCGCGGGCGCGGCGCGAAGAGGCGTTTCTGGCCAGCATCTTCCAGACGGCGACTCCGGAGGGTGCCAAAGGCGGGAAGCAGGACACGCGGCAGATGCTGGACCAGGCGGTGGTCCGGCTGAAGACCGAGTTTGCCGGCGACGCGCAACTGCAAGGGGCAATTGCCGAGAACATCGGCGAAGCCTACATGGCGCAGGGCTTGTACGACCAGGCCGAACCGCTGCTGCAACAGGCGCTCGGCCAAATTGAGGCCACAGACGGTAGAGCGAGCAAGGGTTACCTGGCCGATCTGGCGAATCTGGCCAACAACTATCGCCTGAAGGGCCAGTATGAGCAGGCCGAGCCATTGCTCCGCCGCGCGCTGGAGATGAACCGGGCGCGCCACCCGGAAAAGAGCTTTGAGGTAGCCCATGCGGAGAGCATGCTGGGCGAATGCCTGTATCTGGAGGACAAGAACGCCGACTCGGAGGCGCTGCTGCGGCAGGCTTTGGCGACGGAGCGCTCGATCGACGCGAATCTGCAGGACGGGACGCGGGGTTATCTGGCGCTGGTGCTGGAGCGGCGCGGGGCGTTTCCGGAGGCGGCCGACCTGTTGCGCGAATCGACCGAGATCAGTGCGCGTTTGGAGGGCCGGGAGAGCGCGGACTATCTGATTTCGCTGCACAATCTGGCGGGGGCGGAGATCGATGCGGGGGACCTGGACGGGGCGGCGCGCTCGGACCGGGAGGTGCTGGACACCCGGCGCAGGATTTGGGGACGCGACCACCCGGATACCGCATATTCGCTGAACAATCTGGGCTTTATCTATCTGGAGCAAGGGCGGTGGCAGCAGGCTGAGCCGCTGCTGCGGGAGAATGTGGCGATCACCGCCAAGCTGGCGGACGGGACCAGCCCGCGCTACGCGATTGGACTGGCAAACGAAGGACGAGTTGAAGAGCAAAAGGGGAACTTTGCAGGCGCCGCGGACTTTTACAACCGCGGGCACCAGGTGCTGGTGGCGGCAAAGAAGACCGAGAGTCTGATGGAGGCCAAGATTGAGGTCTACCAGGCGCTGCTCGAGACCGATCGAGGCGATATGGCGGGCGGCGCGCGCATGGCCGAAGAAGCCGTGGCCCTGCAACGGAAGCTTGGCGGGCCGAACGATCTGGCCAATCCGCAGCTTTCTTCGGGCCTGCTGGCGCTGGGTCAGGCTCGGTTGCTGGGCGGCGATCCGTCGGCGGGCGAGGCCGCGTTTCGCCAGGCGCTTGCGATTCGCCAGCAGACCTATCCGGCGACTCACCCGGAGGTGCTGCTGGTTGAGGCGCGCTTAGCTGAAACTCTGCTGGCGGAGCGCAAGGCCGCCGGCGCGCTGGAGATGGCTGAAAGCGCCCTGCGCGCTGCCCAGGCCGCGCCCTACCCGATGCCGCAGTGGCGCACGGCGGAACTGAACACCGTGAAGGCACTGGCCCTGGCGGCGGGGGGACGCACCGCCGAGGCCGCTGCGCTGGCAGCGGCGAACGAGCCCGGCCTGGAGAGCTACAATCAGCCGGCTGTGCGCCAGTACCTGCTGGCAAGGAGCCGGGAGATCGCGAAGGCTTCCCCGGCGCAGGGACGATGATTTGAGAAGCGCGTTAAGCTGCGCTTCGGGTATCAAGCCTATCCAGCGCGCCTATCGAGCGCGCGTATCGAGCGCGCGTATCCAGCGCGGCGATGAGGTGTCGGCATCGGAGAAGCGGAAGACATCCGAAGAGGCCGAAGCTGCAATCGATGAGCCGCCAGCCGAAGGGGATTCCGCGGATTTGTCCGGCGATGAGCGCGAGCGGCAGGACGCCGGCGCAGGCGATGAGGCCGAAGGTGATGAGCCACTTGTTGCGGACCGGGTCGCGCCAGGGGCCGATGAAGGCGACGGCGATGACCAGGTGGGCGAAGGCGAGCCAGTCGGTGCCGTAGGCGAGGAATGGGTAGGTGTGGTTGGTGCTGGCCAGCCCGTTATAGACCTGTGCAATCCATGGAAGCAGATGGGCCCACTCTGCCGCAGGGCGGAGGGCACCGTTCTGCAAAAGGGCCCGAATGAGACGAAGTTCGGTCTCCAAGGGAAAGGCGGTGACGCCGCTGACAATCAGACCGGCCATCACAATGCCAAGCCAGAAGCGAATGGCGCGGAGATGGTGGTCCTGCGAAAGAACATCGCGGCCATCCTTCGCATTGATCGTTCCAATAACTCGACGAATTGCCATCTTGATTCAGCCTCGATCAGTGCAAAATTACGGATTCGTAGCAGAGTGCGTCATTTCAGGGATCCCCCTTCGTCATGCTCAATATGGAGACGGAGGACCAGCGGGGAGGTTCTGACTGCCCCTCAGCTTACCCGCAGTGCCTTGGTACCAGTCCACCTTGCGTGTAACGAACATGACCGCGGCCAGCACGAGGAAGAGCAGGAGCGAGCCGAGAATCAGGGCATTGTCCTCCGAAATCAGCAATCCGTAAATTGCCGCGTAGACGCAGGTAAGCATGGCTCCGAAGCCCAGTCCTCGCCCTGTGCTTCGCAGCACGTGGGAAAGATAAAACGTTAGCAAGCCGATACAGGCGACACTGGCGATCAAGTACGCCGCGGCAAATGCCAGGTGCTCGGAAAAGCTTACGAGCAGCAGGAAGAAGATGGCCAAGCCAAAGCCGACGAGCAGGTATTGAATCGGGTGAATCGGCAACTGCTTGAGCAACTCAAAGATGAAGAAGCCGCCGAAAGTAAGAAGGACGAAGAGGATGCCATATTTGATCGCACGGCTACTGAGGCTGTATGGATCGAGCAGCGTTGTCAGGCTCACGCTCATAAGGTCGACAGGTCTGGCTGGGTTGGCATCGAGCTGCGTTTGTGTGCCGCTGGCCAAAGAAGAGACTTCCCAGACGGCGTGGAAGCCGGTGTTCGCCACTTCCCGTGTTCGGGGTAGGAACTGACCGCCAAAGAGTGGCGATCCCCAGTTTGACTGCAACTCCAGCTCGTTCGCATCGCCGACGGGAGCGAAGCTGAGGGTTTGGGTTCCGGCGAGGAAGAGGTCAACAGCGAAGTCGATCCGGCCGTTGAGAGAGGTCGCTCCATGGAGCGGCACACGCAGATTGGGCTGCCACCCAGTCGTGGCGGGCGCTCCCTGCAGCATCGTCTCATCGACACCATTCACCGTAACCTTTGGGCTTCCAACAATGCCGCGCGTGTCAGTTACAGAGAGCGCCAGGTAGGGCTCTCCCCACACAACGGTGCCTTCGGTAGGGGGAGCAACAATGTCGAAGTGGCCATTCAGCCGGCCATGTAACTCGTAGACTTCCACCTTGTACAAGCCGTGCCGGCGCTCGCTGGGCAGTATGACGCCATGCGTGTTCAAGTCGCGGGGAAAGCTTGTAGCGGTGAGATCCTGCTTGCGCACGCTTGTTCTTTTGATCCCTTTGTCATCCGTCTCGGTGGATGTGACGGTCTGGGTGTAGGGACGCACCAGCACTGGACCGATGAGGGTCTGTGGACCGGCGTAGCTTTCTTCGATGGACTTCACCGCCTCATCGCGGAACCTCTGCCGGTCATCGATGATTCCGCTCACCATGAGGAGAGCGATGAGGATCACACCGGTAAGTCCGGCAATAGCCAGGCCCTTCAGAAACAACATCTTGTTCATCGCGGAATCTCCTTTTGCTCCTCAGCGCGTTATCTTACACTTCTGTGTTTTGGAGGGGCTATCGCTCCTCTCATGCGCGCAGCTATCGGTAACAGCCCCTCGTCAACTGCCGGTTGCGGCGAAATCAGGGTATTGCACAGACGAGGCCGGAACGCAGCCAAAGCGCCGCTCTCTTCGCTGGAACTCTTCGAGCGCGGCGTCGAGGTCGGCGGAGTCGAAGTCGGGCCACATGCGGTCGGTGAAGATGAGTTCGGCGTAGGCGGACTCCCAGAGGAGGAAGTCGGAGAGGCGCTTTTCGCCGCCGGTGCGGATGAGGAGGTCGACGTCGCCGGAGCCGGCGGTGACTTCTTCGGCGAAGAGGGTGGTCAGAGCTTCTTCGGAGAGGCGCGGATGGCTCTGGGCGGCTTGGGCGACGCCCATGGCGGCGCGGGCGATGGCGTCGCGGGAGGAGTAATCGAGGGCTACTCGGACGTGCAGGCGCTGGCCGGAGGCGGTAGCGCGCTCGGCGTCTTCGATTTCGCGGAGCAGGGCCGACGGCAGGCGGTCGCGGCGGCCGATGGCTTCGAGCTGGACGCCGAGCTTGCGGAAGCGTTCGCGCTCCATGCGGAGGAAGGCGCGTAGGAGCCAGAAGATGCGGGTGACTTCGCCGGGAGGGCGACGCCAGTTGTCGGAGGAGAAGGCGTAGAGGGTGAGGCGGCGGATGCCACGCGCGAGGGCGTGCTCGACGACGCGGCGGGCGGCAAAGCCACCGGCGCGATGGCCGGCGATGCGCGGGAGGCCGCGCTGAGTGGCCCAGCGGCCGTTGCCGTCCATGATGATGGCGACGTGGAGGCATTCGGGCAGAGGGTCGGGGGATTGACTTTGCAGTGTAAAGTTCTTAGGCGCGAAAGTTGTACTTTGCATGGTAAAGTGACCTCCGAAAAAAAGGGACTACGCTTTCA
>Ga0302154_10003051_pt1 | contig 12368 bp, 13 predicted proteins | sample I_Bog_N2_3_FD_193507 | JGI IMG/M metagenome (GOLD analysis project Ga0302154, IMG submission 193507) | Peat permafrost microbial communities from Stordalen Mire near Abisko, Sweden - I_Bog_N2_3 | ecosystem: Environmental > Terrestrial > Soil > Wetlands > Peat | place: Sweden: Abisko, Stordalen...
GCAGGGTCAGGCCTCCCGTGCATAGACAGACGGGATGGACAATCTTGATCCTGCGAATCGCGGGGTGACTGTCGCTGTGGAAGCAGGTTGGCTCACCCTCGCTCAGATACAGCCGGGTCTCGTGCTCAGCCAGGTGACCCCGATAGATCAGCATCGCCACGAAAGCGGCCAGCGTCGTCGCCCAGATTACGATCAGGAAAGTGAGTGTCATGGTTCCCCCTCAAAGGTAAGTCCCCCGGTCCGGGATACCGAGCGGGACCACACAGTAAAGATGTTGCCGTGTGGCATCGGAGGTAGGCAGGGCCTTCGAAAGTCAATATAGGCCTGCAGGGCATCGAAAGCTGTGTCATACAGCACATGGGCACGTGGTACCAGGTTCGCCGCAGACTGTTGGCCCGGTTTACATCACCCGCAGCAGCACATAGCCCGCCACACCCAGCCCCACCAGCACCAGCAGCAACATTCCCAGCAGAAACCACGCTGCCCCGCGTCGCGCAGCGTCGCTGGGCTGGGTGATGCCGAAGGTCCGGAAGAAGGCGGCGGCGAAGGCTTCCATCAGCTGCATGGGTCTGATGGTACGCCGCGGCCGTCTGCTTGCCTGCGCCAGAGGAAGCCTTTGTTACTCTGCCTGTGTGCGCAGCCAGGGAATCTACGTCGAAATCCTTATCGAAAAAGATATGGACACAGTCTGGCGCCTGACCCAGGCGCCGGATCTGCACCGCCGCTGGGACCTGCGCTTCAGCCGCATCGAGTACCTGCCCAAAGCGACTGCGACAGAGCCGCAAAAATTTCTCTACGAGACGCGGATCGGCTTCGGCCTGGCAATTCGGGGCACAGGGGAGAGCGTTGCGACGCGCGTTGCCCCCGGTGGCGATGGGCAGACGACCTCCTCGCTGAAGTTTGCCTCCGAGGACTGGAAGTCGCTCATCCAGGAGGGTGCCGGCTATTGGAAGTATGTCCTGACGGATGCAGGGCTGCGGTTCTTTACCTGGTATGACTATCGCGTCCGGTTCGACTTGCTGGGCCGGATGGCCAATTGGGTCTTTCGCCCCTTGATGGGCTGGGCGACGGCCTGGAGCTTTGACCGGTTGCGGCTATGGGCCGAAGACGGGCAGACTCCGGAGCTGTCGATGCTCTTTGCTCAGATCCATGCAGTCGCGAGGGTAGCCATCGCCGCGATATGGATATGGCATGGGCTGGTGCCGAAGCTGATCTTTCGGCAGTTCGACGAACAACGGATGCTGGCAGAAGCAGGGCTGCCTGTCTCACTGCTGCCGTGGGTAGGCGCGGCGGAGGTGCTGTTGGGGCTGACGATGCTGATCGCGTGGCGGCGGCGCGCTGCCTTTCCGCTCACGATGGCGCTGATGGCGCTGGCTGTTGTCGCCGTCGCCGTGCGGTCGCCCCAGTATCTGTGGGGCGCGTTTACTCCGGTCACGCTGAATCTGGCCGTCATTGCGCCGGCCGCCAAAGGAGATGGAATGATGCCGGAATTGCAATCCATCTACCAGCGGGCGCTGGGCAGCGAGTTTCAGAGGCTGCATCCTGAGATTCAGCGGCGGTTTTCGCTGACGGCCAAGGGTGGGCTGGCGTCCATCGGGCGAGGCACCATGGATCGCATCTGGCACGGCGCGGCCTACACGCTGCCGTTCCTGTACGTGGGAACCTGGCGCAGCATCATGTTTCCGGAGCATGGCCGGGATGTTCCGTTCACAATCGAGAACTATGCCTACCTCGATCCGCTGGGGCGTGAGACGGTGAGCTGGGTGCGCACGTTTTCCACCGCAAAGCGCCGCCGCTTTGACGCCTACATGATCTACAGCGAGGAGCGCGGCTGCATCGTCGACTACCTGGGAACGCACCAGCACCTCGCGGTGGATCTGGATGTCACCGTGGCGGAGAACGGCGGCCTGCGGATCCGTTCCGGCGAACAGCGTTTCTATGAGGGTCCGGTAGCGTTCCAGTTTCCGCAGTTCTTCTCCGGAGTTGCCGACGTCTGCGAGTGGTATGACGACACGGAACAGTGCTTTCGCATTGAGGTGAACGCGCACAACCGCCACTGGGGGCCGCTCTTCGGGTATGACGGACGCTTCCAGGTAGACTGGACGCCCGTTCCGGAAGGATTTGTCCCTGGGGAAGTTCTGCCCAGGCGCGTGGAACCCCGGGTGTGAGCCGGCCGGCAGAGAACCATTTGTCGCCAAGTCCTGCACCCTGGGGCCGGCATCCAATCCAAGGCTCCCCTTGCTGTACGGTGGGTGGCAGACTAGACTGAAAGTAGAATCGGTAAGGGATTGCAGCCGGTTCCAGGAGACAGATCATGGCGACAGCAGCAGTGAACCCAGCAGAAACTTCAGGCGTGGAAGTTGTGGGCGCGGAGGTAGTGAACGCCCAGGCAACCTCCAGCGCGCCGGTCGTCCTGACCCCGGCCGCCGTGGCCAAGGTCAAGGAGATTATGGCCACCCAAGACCCTGTCCCCGCCGGTCTGCGCATCGGCGTGGTGGGTGGCGGATGCTCCGGCTTCCAGTACTCCATGTCGTTTGAGAACGCCGCCGGCATGATGGACAAAGTCGTCCGCCTGGAAGACCTCAAGGTCTTCGTCGACGCCACCAGCGCCATGTACCTGAACGGCTGCACAGTTGACTATGTGGAGACCCTTGAAGCCGCCGGCTTCAAGTTCGAAAACCCCCAGGTCAAGTCCACCTGCGGCTGCGGCTCCAGCTTCAGCGTCTAGCGCGCAAATAGATTCACTGCAACGGCCTCGCTCCGGCGGGGCCGTCTTGCTGTCGGGGTATGACCCCGGGAGTCTTCTTTCCTTGCGCTATAGGTTGACCGCAGGAGCGCGTCCCCCCTGAAGGGGTGTATGGACTCGGGCCGGAATCGTAGTACAGTGTGGCCCATGCGTCCCCGACCGCTTCCTTTGTTACCCTTGTTTTTCTTCGTGATGGCAGCTTGGCCCCAGAAGGCTTCCGGCTTGCCGTCATCGCCGGCGCAACCGCAGGCCGGTACATCGCCCACCCCGGCCACCGTCGATACGCACCCCGCCGTCAAGCGCGAGTTCGAGCCTGCCTTGAGCTACTTTGAGCGGGGCCGTGTGGTCGGCTTTCCCTCCGCTACGCCCGGCTCGCACTATCTGCTCAAAGCCACCTTTCAGATTCCAACTCCCTCCCATGGCCTCGCCACTGGCCGCTATGAGGACACCTTCGTCGATGCCACCCACTGGCGGCGCGAGGCCTGGGTCGGCACCAGCCATCTGGTACGCTCCCGCGATGCCGACAAGCGCTACGCCGAGGCCGACGGCCCCGACGCCGCCGTGCTGTATATGGTGCTGCGCGTGCTGGAGCCCATTCCCGCCCCCGACACCTTTGACAGCTCGGTCTGGAGCATCCGTCATGACACCGTCGGCGACGTCGCCACCACCCGTCTCGCCTACGGCCCCGAGACTGCCGACGGCGACCTAGTGCCCGGCCAGTCGCAGGGGTTCTGGTTTGACTCCAGCGGCAGGCTGCTGCGCGCCTTCACCGGCGGCGTGGATGTGCTGCGCTCGGACTTCACCAACTACAACGGAGCGCAGATAGCCCAGACCTCGGTCGTCCGCGTCAGCAGCGGCGGCGTCGCCATGCGTGTCAACGTCAGCAGCGTGGCTCAGCTCACCAGCAGCCCTCCGGAGTGGACCTTCGTCATCGCCAACCACGAGTCACGCAGCCCGGTCGGCGATACCATCCGCTAGCGGATCCCATCTCCTTCAATGGATTGTCATCCTGAGCGGAGCCCGCGATCAAGCCAATCCTGGCCACACCCGTCTAAGATGGTGAGAGACAGCGCGCTCCATGAACGAATTCACCATCAAACTCGCCGACGAACGCGGCCGCGTCCAGGAGCAGATCCACGCCGCGGCCACCGCCGAGGAGCTGCGCTCACGCTTTACCCAGGCCGGCTACCTGGTCTACTCCGTCAAGCCTCGCTCGGCGCTGGGCCGCACCGGCAAGAAGAAGATCAAGCTTGAGCCCTTTCTGGTCTTCAACCAGCAGTTGCTCACCCTCATCCGCGCCGGCTTGCCCATCCCCAGCTCGCTGGAGCTGCTGGCCAAGCGCCAGAAGGACCCCGGCTTCCGCGCCCAGATGGAGGACGTCGCCGCCCGCGTCAAGACCGGCCAATCCATATCGGAGGCCTTCGAGGCCCAGGGCACCGTCTCTCTGGTCTACACCACCACGCTGCTGGCCGGCGAGCGCTCCGGCAACCTGGAAGAGGTGCTGGCCCGCTTCCTTGAGTTCCAGCGCGTCGCTCTCACCTTCCGCAAGAAGCTGCGGGCCTCGCTCATCTATCCGGCGTTCCTGGTCGTCATGGTGATTGGCCTCTTCATCTTCCTCATCACCTTCGTCGTGCCGCGCTTTGCTGACCTCTATAGCCAGCTCGGCACCAAGCTCCCTACGCTCACTTTGCTGCTACTCTCACTCGGTCAGAACGCCCAGCACTACGGCCTGTATATCGCTCCGGTGATTGCACTCGCCATCTATCTCATCGTCCGCTGGTCCAGGACCGACTCCGGCGCCGCCACCGTGGACCGCATCCGCATCGCACTGCCCGTACTGGGTTCAGTGTGGGTGAAGTACCAGGTGGGTCTCTTCGCGCGCACCCTGGCCACGCTGCTCACCGGCGGCCTGCCGCCCGTGCCCAGCCTGGAAACCGCCGCCCGCTCTATCGAGTCCCGCCAGATCGCCCGCGCCGTCATCACCTCGGTCGAACGCATCCGCGAGGGCCAGCCGCTGCACAGCAGTCTGCTGCAGACCGGCGTCTTCCCTGAGCTGTCGATTGAGATGATTGAGGTCGGCGAGGCCTCTGGAGCGCTGCCGCAGATGCTCAACTCCGTCGCCGAGTTCTTTGAGGAGGACGTCCAGACCTCGCTCGCCGCCATCATGAGCCTTATCGAGCCCATCATCCTCATCGCCATGGGCGTCGTCGTCGTCGTCGTCCTGATTGCGCTCTACCTGCCGATCTTCAGTTTGAATGGCGTCGGCGGGCAGTAGGTGGTCACATGGACATCAATGTCAAGAAGCTCATGTTGACTCTCTTAGAGCGCCAAAGGGAGTATGTCTTAGAAGATTTAGAGGAGTACGGCGAAGCGATGGTCGCAGTCTTCACTGTCGATGGCGAGTCATACGTTTCATTTCCTGAGTTTGAAGATGAGTCTTCCAAAATCTCGGCATATTCGGCGATTGTAGCAACGGCGAAATCCAAGAACGCCGTGCTGATGATCACCGTCAATCGCGCGAGGACGAAGGCGAACCCAACGGAAACCGAGCTCGAGAACTACCGCTGGGGAGATTTCGATGCAACAAACTCGCGCTCTTGCATCCTGCTGACCGCCAGTGGTCCCGGGCTGCAAAGCTGCAGTCTCGAACTGGGCTTTGACATCAAGGACGGGAAGGGTCACTTCGACCGGGAACCAGAGATTATGAATAAGATTGAATTGAACCTCTTGCCTGATTGGCCTGACGCTGTCACTATGACCATGGTATCATGACCATAGTGAGGTTGCGATGGGTTCAAAGCTCAATACGAAGACGATGGCTGCCGGTGAGTTCAAGGCCAAGTGCCTGGCGGTGATGGATGAGGTGCAGGCCAAGCGTACGACCGTGATAATTACCAAGAACGGAAAGGCTGTCGCGCAGATGGTGCCGGTTGTGAATGCTGAGGAACCGGATCCAATCTTCGGATTCATGCTTCGCAAACTCGGCAAGAATGCCGGCGAGGTAAAACTGGGCGACGTGATGTCGCCAATCTATACCGATGCCGAATATGAAGAGTTTTACCGCCGTAAGGACGAAATGTATGGTCGTACAGGCAAGCTGGTCGCAAAGTGATCCTGCTCGACACACAGGTAGTGCTCTGGCTGGCGGTCGCGCCAGATAAAATCTCACGCCGTGCCGCGGAGGCCATCGGCACGGAGAGACGAGCAGGCGGCGTCGCCATCTCGGACAAGACACTGTGGGAGTTGGCGATGATTCTGATCCGGAAGCCGATGGAAATAGATCTCGATCTGAGAGAGACTTTGGAGGCAACGGAGCGAAATTTTATGGTGCTGCCCATCAATGCAGCCATTGCCGAACGCAGTGTTCAGTTTAAGAGGTCTTTCCCTGCGGACCCCGCGGATCGACTGATCGCGTCGACTGCCATTGTGCATGGCTTGCCATTGGTGACTGCGGATGCCCAGATTCGCAAATCGGGCGAAGTTCTCTGCATCTGGTAACAAGTTGTAGCAATCAGGAGTCTCACCACCATGGCCACCATCCCCGTCGCCGTTCCCTATTCCAACGATGCTCTATCCGAGACTGAGCGCGCGCAGTTGCTCGCCCGCCGCTACCACGCCGAGTTCGTCGACCTAAAGAACTTCAAGATCCAGCATGAACTCTTCAAGTCCGTCCCCGTGGACATGATGTTCCGCTACAACTTCGTGCCGCTGGAGCAGTCCGAAGGCCGGCTCGCCATCGCCGTAGCCGACCCCTCCAAGCTCATGGTTATTGACGAAATCGCCGGCCTGCTCGGCGCCCGCATCGTCACCCGTGTCGCGACCCTCAGCCAGATCACTGACCTGCTCAAGAAGAACGAGCAGTCTCAGCGCGTCCTCGACGAGGCTAGCGAGGGGCTCGCCTTTGACGTGCTTTCCAACGAGGAGAACGCCGAAGAAAACATCTCCATTGAGAAGCTCACCAACGACGACGACATCTCCCCCATCATCCGTCTCGTCGACACCACCATCTTTACCGCGCTTGAGCGCCGCGCCTCCGACATCCATCTCGAAACCAACGACGACAACCTCATTGTCCGCTACCGCATCGACGGCGTCCTCCAGCAGGCCATGGCCCCCATCGCCCGTGAGCACCACCAGACCATCCTCTCCCGCATCAAGGTCATGAGCGAGCTGGACATCGCCGAGCGCCGCGTGCCGCAGGACGGCCGCTTCCGCGTGCGCTACAAGGGCCGCCTCATCGACTTCCGCGTCAGCATCATGCCCACCGTGCATGGCGAAAACGCCGTGCTCCGCGTGCTCGACAAGGAGTCGATGTCAGAGAAGTTCAAGCAGCTCTCGCTCGATGTCGTCGGCTTCGCGGAAAAGGACCTCACCCGCTTCCGCCGCTACATCAAGGAGCCCTACGGCATGGTGCTGGTCACCGGTCCCACCGGCTCCGGCAAGACCACGACGCTCTACGCGGCGCTCAATGAGATCAAGTCCGAAGAGGACAAGATCATCACCATCGAAGACCCGGTCGAATACCAAATCCGCGGCATCACGCAGATCCCAGTCAACGAGAAGAAGGGTCTCACCTTTGCGCGCGGCCTGCGCTCCATCCTGCGCCATGACCCGGACAAGATCCTCGTCGGCGAGATCCGCGATGCCGAGACCGCGCAGATTGCCATCAACTCCGCACTCACCGGCCATCTCGTCTTCACCACGGTCCACGCGAACAATGTCGTCGACGTGCTGGGCCGCTTCCTCAATATGGGCGTCGAGCCGTACAACTTCGTCTCCGCTCTGAACTGCATTTTGGCGCAACGCCTTGTGCGCACCATCTGCGACTTCTGCGCGCACGAGATCACCGTCTCCGACGAGGAACTGGAACAGAACGGCCTCAACCCTGCCGACTGGCAGGGCTTTAAGTTCCGCGAGGGCGCCGGCTGCATTGAGTGCGCCGGCACCGGCTACCGTGGCCGCTCGGCCATCCACGAGCTGCTGGAACTCGACGACGAGATCCGCGAGATGCTGCTCGAAAAGCGCCCCGGCTCGGAGATCCGCAAGAAGGCCAAGGAAAAAGGCATGATGTTCCTGCGCGACTCCGCACTGGACCGCGTCCGTGCCGGCGTCACCACCCTGCGTGAGATCAACAAAGTCACCTTCATCGAAACCGGACGATAGAGCATTTTCCCTGTGGATGTAGTCCAGGGAGAATGGTTCTATGGGCGTTTTCCTCAATGAAAACGCCACTGCACGGCTCTCTCGGGATATCCATCAACAGGGGAAATGCTCTAAGACCACTACTTCTTCTTCGCCTTGGCCTTCACCTTCGCCGCCTTCTTCGCAGCCGCCTTCGCCGGAGCCAGCAGCGAGACAATCGCCGTCCCGATCGGGCTGCCCTGCCCTGTGCAGGCATCCCAGCCCGGCCCGGCGGTAAAGCCGCCGTTGTTGCCGCTGGTGATGTCGTGGAAGGCCTTCTTCGCGGCCGCCGTGTACAGCGTCGGGTTGATGAACCCCGCAGTCGTCTTGTTCTGCGCGTTGGCCAGCGCAATCAGCCCCGCCCACAGCGGCGCTACCGCGCTGGTGCCACCGATGACCAACGTCTGGCCGTCCACACGAATGCTGTAGCCGCTCACCGGATCAGCGTCTCCGCAGACATCCGGCACACCGCGTCCGCCCGTCGCGGTGGTCGCCTTGGGCACACCGGCGTTGGCCTGCCATGCGGGCAGCGCGAAGACCGTGCTCACGCCGCCGCCGGTTGCGCCCTCCTGGGCGGCCAGCTCATTCCACACCACTTCGCTCTGGATCACGTTGCCTGACCCCGTCAGCTTGGTCCCGCCGCAGGCCATCACGTGTGGGCTGGAGGCAGGGAAGTCCACATGGTTCGCCGTGCCGCTCACGCCGTCCGTGGAGCCGTCGTCGCCCGCCGCCACCGTAATGGTCACACCCACTATCGCTGCTGCTTGGCACGCCTGGTCCAGCGCCGTCAGCGACTGCGCCGTCCACGTGGACTCCGGGCCGCCCCAGCTGATTGAGATCACGCTCGGCTTGTTGGTCTTGTCATGCACGGCCGTCGTAATGGCGTCAATAAAGCCCTGGTCGGTGTTGGGCGCAAAGTACACCGCCACTGCCGCTCCGCTGGCCACCGCCGCGCACACCTCAATATCCAGCATCACCTCGCCATCGGCGCCGCTGGCCGTGCTGGGGCTGTTCTTGCCTTTGTCCACGGAGACCGCGGTCACCTTCGGCGCGGTCAGACCCAGCGTCTTGAAGTACGCCGTAATATCCGTCGCCCGGTAGCCGCCGCCCAGCTCGATCAGCCCGATCGTCTGCCCTGCAGCCGACACCTTCGGATACTGGTATAGCTGTGCCACCTGCACCGGCGTGAATGAGGTGCTGGCAGCGGCCTTGGCAGCGCGGAAGTGCGGCTTGGCCTGCGGACGGTTGTCCAGCCCCAGCACGGCCTCCACGTGGCCCTCAAGCTCTGCGGGCAGATAGATGGAGCCCTCGCGTACGCGCAACCCTTCATGCTGTTCCAGCTTCACGCCGAACGCCTTCTGCATCGCCGCCGCACTGCCGGTCAGTTGCAGTGTGCGCGGCCCGGGGCGGTTGGCGGTCTCCACCTTCAGTCCAAACTCCTTCGCGAACGCCTTCACGATCTTCACCGAGTCCGCGTTCGCGCCGTGCTTCTGCGCATACGCCGCGCGGGTCAGCCGCTCCGTCGGTCGGCCACGCTTCATCACCAGTGGCGACTTCCGCTTCAGCAGCACGGAGACCGTAATGCTGCCGCGCGCCGCGGTCTTCTTCGCTCCCGGTTCCGCGGTTGTGACCGCAGCTGACTTGTGGCTGCCGGCCAGTTCAATGCGTTGCTGCGACGAAAATCGAGTAGAAGCTGCCATAACTCCTCCATTGGGTCCGCCTCTGCTCTTGTGGCAGCGCGGCCATGCAGATTATCTGTTGAGGCCCGTGGATCGATAGAACGTAGATCGATGGAACATGGGTCGATGGAATTGGTAGTCGAGGTAACTGGTAAACGCTACCATACTCCCATGGACCTGAACACCCTGCAATCCGCGCTGCGCCGTCAACACCTGGACGGCTGGCTCTTTTACGACCACCACCATCGCGACCCCATCGCCTACCGCATCCTCGGCCTGGACGAAAACTCCTTCGTCAGCCGCCGCTGGTTCTACTTCGTCCCAGCCACCGGCCAGCCCCGCAAGCTCGTCCACCGCATCGAGTCCCTCAAGCTGGACTCCCTCCCCGGCAGCAAGCGCGCCTACTCCAGTTGGCAGGAGCTGGAGGCCGAGCTCGAAACCCTGCTCGCCGGCGCGACTAACATCGCCATGCAGTACTCCCCGCGCAACGCCATCATGTACGTCTCCATGGTGGACGCCGGCACCGTTGAGGTGCTCCGCGGCATGGGCAAGCAGATTGTCAGCTCCGCGGACCTGGTCAGCATCTTTGAGGCCGTCCTCACTGAAGGCCAGATCGCCACCCACTATGCCGCGCAGAAGAAGGTGGACTCCATCCTCGCCGCCGGCTGGCAGCGCATCGGCGACAGCGTTCGCTCCGGCGCGTCGGCCATCGGCGAGATAGACGTCGTCGACTTCTTCCTCCAGGCCTTCGAGCGCGAAGGCCTCTTCACCGACCACGGCCCTAACTGCAGCGTCGGTCCCAACTCCGCGGACTCCCACTACGAGCCCACCCGCGAATCCTCCCGCACCATTCGCTCCGGCGACTTCGTGCTCATCGACATTTGGGCCAAAATTGCGAATGACCCCACCGCTGTCTGGTATGACATCACCTGGACCGGTGTCGTGGGCCGCGGGCCCACCGAGCGCGAAAACCTCATCTTCCACACCGTCCGCGCCGCGCGCCGCGCCGCCGTTGCCGCCGTGCAGTCCGCCTACAGCGCGGACCGACCCATCGCCGGCTGGGAGCCCGACGAGGCCGCGCGCTCCGTCATTCGCAACGCCGGCTTTGCGGAGTTCTTCGCCCACCGCACCGGCCACAACATTGCCGTCGAACTCCACGGCAACGGCGCGCATCTCGACAACCTCGAAACCCACGACGAGCGCCTCCTCCTGCCCAACACCTGCTTCTCCGTCGAACCCGGCCTCTACTTCCCCGGCGAGTTCGGCGTCCGCAGCGAGGTCAACATGATTACCCATCCCGGCAGCGCTGTCGTCACCGGCCCCAGCCAGACCGAGCTGCTGCGCATCTGAGCTTCGCCAGCATCAAGGCTGATAGAATCGTTCCGATGGCAACCACGCAGCAAGCATCCACTACCAGGCCGGCGGCAAAACGTATCTCAGGGGAAAGCTCCACCGTGCCCGCGCTGGTTCTGGTGGCGGGCTGGCTCGTTCCCGGTGCCGGCCATCTGCTGCTGGGCAAGTGGGTGCGCGCTCTGCTACTCTTCGTCTCGGTGCTGGGCATGTACCTGATCGGCCTCGCCCTGCAGGGCAAGGTCTATACGCCCAACTTCGGCGACATCCTGGACATGCTGGGCTTTCTCGGCCAGTTGGGCATGGGGCTGCTGTATGTACTGGCGCGGGCCTTCGGCTGGGGTGCCACCTCCATGGTCAACACCCTCTCTGACTACGGCACCAAGTTCCTCATCGTCGCTGGTCTGCTGAACATCATCTCCGCGGTAGACGCGCACTCCTTGGCCAACGGCAGAAAGGCCTCCTAGGTTCATGCTCTCCCACTTCAGCGCCGTGCTGCTCTTCGCCTTGTTTGCCTCCGTGATCTTCGGCATCACCCAGCGCGCACAGCCCAAAAAGATGTTCCACTTTGGTGCCTACTGCTTTGTGCTCTTCGTCGGCGGAGTCATCGCGGCCAGTTGGCTCATGTGGGCCATCAAGCACTAGCGCAGTTCTTCTGTAGAACCCAAACTGTGTCATCTCGACCGGAGCCAAACGGCTTCATCGTTTGGCGAAGTTGAGAGACCTGTAGCTTGTTTGGGATGCAAATGCTTTAGGCTATGGGGGAAATTGCTTTAGCCGCGCAGGAAACGCCTACGGAGGCGTACTCCCCGGCCCACTCAACCCCGTTGTTCCCGTAGCGCCCGATGCTCCGCTCGCTCCGTTCGGCTTGCCGTTGATGTCCGTCCCAAACGCGCTGGCGTTGGTGGAACTCATCCCGCCCCCGGTGATGCTCACTCCCTGCTTCAGCAACTCGATGCGCGGGTCGTACCAGAACTCCCAGGTGTCATACGTAGTCTGCTGATTGGGCTCGGTGATGCTCTCGCCAGTGCGCGCCGTGCTCACTCCGACGATCGGCCCTCCCGCCGCCGAGTCCCCAAACATGCCGGCGCTACTGCTGCCTGTGCTGCCCGTGCTGCCCGTAGCGCCACCCACCCCCGCGCTGCCGCCGGTCGTGGTCGTCAGGCTGGCTCCGCTAAAGCCGCTGGCCAGCGCCGACGTCCCCCCAATGGTCGACGTGCTGGAGCTGCCCGGCGTCCCGCCAATGGGCGTTCCTACGCCTGAACTCATTCCCTGCGCGCTGCCCAGGTTCGCGGTCATCCCAGCCAGCTCCTCGCCGAAGAAGCCCTTGATCGTCGTCTTCTGCTGCCCTTGGTGGATCAGCTTCCAGTCGCTCTTGCCGGTCAGCGGGTCCACGTACTCCTGCCGCAGAT
>Ga0302154_10003065_pt1 | contig 12336 bp, 16 predicted proteins | sample I_Bog_N2_3_FD_193507 | JGI IMG/M metagenome (GOLD analysis project Ga0302154, IMG submission 193507) | Peat permafrost microbial communities from Stordalen Mire near Abisko, Sweden - I_Bog_N2_3 | ecosystem: Environmental > Terrestrial > Soil > Wetlands > Peat | place: Sweden: Abisko, Stordalen...
CCGAAGGCGTAGCGGCCGGCCGCCGCGGCGCGGCCGACCGCGAGCTTGGCGCCGCCCGCGAGCCGGCCGAGGCCATAGCCGGCGACGAGCAGAGCGCTCGCGGCGCCGAGCGCGAACATTGTCATCGTCAGCATCGACGCCACGACCGAGCCGCCGCTCGCGGCGAGCGTGAACGCCGCCCCCAGCGTCGGCCCAGCACAGGGCGCCCACGCGAGCGCCAGCACCATCCCGAGCGCGAATTGTCCCAGAAGTCCCGAGCCCGGCAGTCTCTCCGCCAAAAGATCGGACAGGCCCGCCAGCGGGCCCAGCGCGCGTTCGGTGAGCGCGTCCAGGCGCGGCAGGATCATGACGACCCCGATAAACAGCATCAGCGCGGCAGAGCCGATACGCACCACGTCGGCCGAGCCGAATTCAACGCCGAGGCTCGCCAGCGCGCCGCCGACTATGCCGAAAGTCAGCGCCAGACCGGCCGCGAGCGCCAGCGGCGCGCGCGCGTCCCGCGCCCTGCCGCCCGCGATCACGATCGGCGCCAGCGGCAGCACGCAAGGGCTGAGAATCGTCATCAGGCCGGCGAGGAAGGCCAGCCCCAGCATGGCCATCACAGCGCCTTGTCGAGGACGTCGGTCACGGAAGCCTGCGTCATGCCCCAAGACATCCGCCCCAGTTCCTTGCCGCCCTTGAACGCAATCACGGTCGATCGCGGGCAATTGAATTTGGCGACGATGTCCTTCTGATTGTCGTAGTCGACGCGGAAAAATTTCACGCCGTCATATTTTTTGTCGGTCGACAATCCCTCGAGGATCGACTTCTGCATGTGGCATTGCAGGCACCAGGGCGCGTAAACGTGGACGACGACCGGCCTGCCCGAGGCGATCGCCTTGTCGACCTGGGCGGGATCGTAGGGCTGGAATTCGAAGGCCCGGGCGGGCCCGGCGAGCAGCGCGAGCGCGGCCAGGGAGGTGAAAACGGCGCGGCGAGACAACATCGGCTTGGCTCCACGGAGAAACGTGTCCGAGGCCTATTACGTCGCGCGACCGCCGCCGGATTGCAAGTTCAGGCCGACGTCAGTTCGACAGGCAGATGGGCCAATTGCCTGAGCGTGTTGTTGAGCTTGCGCACCGGCTCGCCCGCGAGTTCGATACGCCTGAAGCGCGCGAGAAGCGCGGTCAGCATCATTTCGCTTTCCAGCCGCGCCAGCATCTGGCCGACGCACATATGGATGCCGGCGCCGAACGCCACATGACCGCTGGCGCGCCGCGTCACGTCGAAGGTCGCCGGCTGATCCCATTTGCGCGGGTCGCGATTGGCGCCGGCGAGGAACAGCAGGATCTTGGCGTCGGCGGGAAGGGAGATCCCGCCCAGTTCGGTCGGCCGCGTCGTGGTGCGGAAGAAGGTCTGCACGGGGGATTCCCAGCGCAGGATTTCGTCGAACGCGGCGCGGACCTGGCCGGGATTTTCCCGCAGCTTCGTCCATTCGTCGGGATGGGCGGCGAAGGCGTAGAGGCCGTTGCCGATGCCGATGATCGTAGTGTCCAGGCCGGCGGTGAGCACCGAGCGCACCAGCAACGGCGCCTCGTCGGCGGTGACTTCGCCGCTGTCGACGGCGGCCCAGATCGCCGCGCCGATGCCGTCCGGTGACAAAGCCTCACGCCGGCATTGGGCGTTGATCCAGCCGACGACCACGCTTGCGCCGGCCATGGCGGCGTCGAAATGCTTGTTGCGCGGCCCGAAGGCGTTGAACGCCAGCGCGCCATAGGGCAGCAGGTTTTCCAGGCCGTCCGCTCCCAGTCCGACCGCGCGCGGAAAAACCTTCAGCGGATAGACCTCGGCTATCTCCGTGATCGCGTCGTAGCGGCGACGGGCGAGCAATGCGTCGGCGAAGGTTTCCGCAGCGTCGCGAAATGATTCCCGCAGCCCCGCCATCGCCTTGGCGGACAGGGCGCGGTTGAGCACGGTACGGCTGCGCGTATGCAGGGGTGGGTCGGCCTCCAGGATAAGGCTCGGCGCGCGCCAGGGTTTTTGCCGGCGGAAATCGTCGAGCCCGACGCCCGCGCCCGAGCAGAAGGTTTGCCAGTCGGTCAGCCCTTGCGTCACCTCCGCGTGGCGCGCGCTGGCGTAAATGCCATATCGCTCCAGCCAGACCACGGCGCCGGCCTCGCGCAGCCGCTCGTGGAACGGGTAGGGGTCGTCGAGAAGGCAATCGTCGAACGGATCGACGTCGGATATCGCGACTTCGGCCAAGGGCGTTCCTCCGGAGCGGCTGTCGATCCGCCTTGCCTACCACAGTCGAGTGACGCCAAAGGCGTCAAATGGACGCTCGTTGGAAACGAACACGAGATTTTCCACTATCGCCTGCGCGATGAGCATTCGGTCGAACGGGTCGCGATGCGGCGCCGGCAAGCAGCCCGCGACTTGCGCGTGGCGCACGCTGATCGGCAGCCCGACGAAGCCCTGATTCGCAATCACCTGATCGAGGTCCGAGACGATGGCGGCGACTCCGGGCAATTTGCCGATGCGATGCTTGGTCGAAATTTCCCAGGCGGAAGCGGCGCTGACGAATATGCGGTTCTGTTCGTCGGCTATCGCGGTTCGCGCAGCGGGCGAAAGCGCGTCGTCGCCGGAAAGCCACCAGAGAAAGCTATGCGTATCCAGCAGCAAATGCACTTCGTCATTCCCAACCGGCGAGTTCCTCGTCGGGTAGGGGATCGAAAAACTCGGGGCCGACGCTGACGGTTCCCCGCAAGGCTCCGAACTGACGCTTGACCGGCCGAGGCTGGAAAGGCACGAGTTTGGCGATCGGCTGCTTGCCTCGCGCCAAGACGATTTCCTCGCCGGCTTCGACGCGCGCCAGAAGCTGCGACAGCGTCGTCTTCGCGGTATGGATCGTAACGATGGTCATGAAGATGATCCTAGCTAACGCAACTTAGCTAGCTCGCTCGAACGCTTTTGTCGAGGGCCGTCATGACCCTTCAGAACTCTCCCGGGCTCCTTTATATGCGGCGCTTGCGTATTGTTTCGACGCTGGCGTCGCCGACATACCAATCCCCCGCCGCGACTTCCTCGAACACCACCCAGACCGACGTTTTGGCCGTGCCGGTCTCCTCATGAAGGGCGTCGGCGATTTTGGCGGCGATGCGCGCTTTCTTGGCTTGCGAGTCGTCGGCGATGGTGTCTGCGACGAGTTGGATGTGGACGAAGGGCATGGTGGTTTCTCGCTGCTGTCGTTTTAGGCGCGAGTATACATGGCGCCAAGGCGCGGGAAATAGCCGCCACTCGGGGCAGCAACGGGTTTCGATGTTTTGCCACCGTTGGGCCCCCGGTGATTCTCTGGAATCACCGGTCTTGAGCTTCAGTACGGCGAGCGCGCCTCCCGTAGACGACTTGTCATGCCCGTGGAAACGGTCATCCAGAGCGCAGAGCGCTAACGTTTTTCCTTTCGGCTCTTTGCACGCGTAATCGCGCCGACTTAACTTCATTCCGCAAACGCCGGAGGCTTGTTAAGGTCACGCATGCCGCGAATTGTCATCATTGGAAACGCCGGTGGCGGGAAATCCACGCTTGCCCGGGCGATTGCCAGCAAAAAGCGACTGCATCACGTCGAGATTGACCGCTTGCTTTGGCAGGAAGGATGGCAACCCACGCCGACTGAAATTTACGAACGTGAACATGCGGAAATCATCAACAGCGAGAATTGGGTCCTCGAGGGTTTAGGCCAACGGGCGTCCATACCGGAACGACTTGCACCGGCAACGGAGATCATTCTGATCGATATGCCGCTTTGGATGCACTTCTGGCTTGCCGCCGAGCGGCAGATCGCCTGGGCAGCGGGCAAACTCGAATATCCGCCCGGCGGTGTTTCGCAAATGCCGCCTACGCGGGAATTGTTTCGAGCGATTTGGGAAGTCGAACAGACATGGATGCCAGACGTCAGGGCGCTGTGCGCCGATGCGGAAAGGAACGGCAAGCCGGTTATCCGACTGGCGAATGTCGAAATGCTGAATATATTCACCGACTCCGCATAAGTGTCTGCCGTTGCTCGGATATCGGATATAGGGTTCGTTGCGGTCACGGTCGCCGCGATCTGGGTGTGCGACATTGTCTAGACGTCATTCCCAACCCGCGAGTTCCGCCTCGGGTAAGGAATCGAAAAATTCCGGGCCGACACTGACCGCTCCCCGCAAGGCCCTGAATTGCCGCTTGATCGGCCGTGGTGGGAAAGGCGCGAGTTTAGCGATCGGCTGCCCACTTTGCGTCAGGACAATCTCCTCGCCGGCTCCGACCCGAGCCAGACGCGGCGACAGGGTCGTCTCCGCGCTATGGACCGTCGCGTTTTTCATGAGGATGGCCCTGGCTAAAGTAACTTGACTAAGTCGGATGTGTTTGTTGCGGGCCATGACGATCCATCAGCGCTTCGGTTCCCCGTAGCGTTCGAGCATCGCTCGCGAAATTTCCGGCGACGACGGCCACAGGCCGGCCGGCGCGCCGGGGTTGCGCCGGTATTTGTCGAGCTCTTTCACGTCCGGCTGAACCGGCCTTTCACCGTCCATGAAGATCACGCCGACGGCGTCGCTCGGCAGCGTGGCGATGAAGCTCTCGGCGTCCTCGATCATGGCGCGGATACGACGATGCAAGCTTGGCGCATCAATTGGCGCCTCGGTCGCCAACGCCCGAAATTCTTCCGCCGCAAAGCGGCTATGCCGAGTGATTTCGGCAAGCATCTCCTCCGGCGTGGCGCCGGGAAATTTGCCGACAGCCGCGCAGACAACGGCGCCAAGCGGCAAGATGACCTCATGAATGGTGACCAAATCGACGATGTCGCGCGGAACTCGGCGATCCGCCGCTGCCGACGCCTTGTTGGTCGCCAGATCGACGGGATGCAGCACGTAGCCAAACAATTCGTCCGGCTGCGTCGGAAAGAAACGGAACGCGGAGTCCGTCACCCATTCTAGCGGCATGGCTTCGCCAAGGCGCGACACGATGGCTTCGCGTTTGCCTTCCCGCTCGCGCCCCCGCGCGACGTCGTATCCCGCCGCCGTGAGCGCTTCCCGGTCGGCTGCGGCGGCGCTCTCGAGCGTGGCCTCGGAGTCGTGAAAAATGTCGATGTCGGCGGAAAATCGCGGGCCGTCGCGATTGATGGCGACGCCGCCCGCAATATAGCTGTCGGGGCTGCGCTGCGCCGCCAGCGTCCGCAACACCTCCGATTGAAACTTAGCGATGGGCACGACAAAGCTCCTCGATCCGCTCAGCTAGCCGCCGTCCCTCCATCCGGCCATGGGTCCGCAGCGCCGCGGTGATCGCCAGGGCGTCCGCCGGGGTCGGGTCCTCAACCGGGCGCATGTTCCATAGCGCGCGCACGCCATATTCGGCGAAGGCGCGACGGTAGAGACCGGCGAGGTCTCCTGACAGCGTTGGCTCCGTGCTCATGCCGGAGAATATAGGGTATCCGGATCGAACGGGCAAAAACGGCGCCCGGCCCGCTACCGCCCCGGCTTCTCGCCCCCGGCGGCGGTTATCACGGCGACGATGATCAGGCCGGTAAGCAGCAGTCGTACGCCCGCGCTGGCCCCGTAGGTGTTCAGCATCGTCTGCAACAGCACCAGAAACAAGGCGCCGCCCCAGACGCCGGGGGCATTGGCCTTGCCGCCGGCGACCGACGTGCCGCCGATGACCACGACGGCGATCGACAGCAGCAGATATTCATTGCCGATGTCGACATTGGCGCCGCGGAAATAGCCGGCGAGCAGCGCGCCATCGAGGCCGCCCAGCGCGCCCGAAAGCGCATAGGTGGCGAAGCGGATCGGCTCGACCTTGACCCCCGCCAGCCGCGCGGCCCGCGCGTTCTGGCCGATGGCGAGCACGGAGCGGCCGTAGATGGTGCGATGCAGCGCGACGCCGGCGAGAATGGCGAACAGGACGGTGAGGATCGCCAGCAACGGCACGCCGGCAAACTGGATGTTTGTGAAATCGGCGAAGCCAGGCGGGGGCTTGATCTGCAAGCCGCGGCCATAGGCGATGTCGATGGAGTGGATGACGAAGCTCGCCGAAAGCGTGGCGATGATCGGCGGAATACGCAGCGCCCAGATCAGCAGATAATTGACTATTCCCACCGCGAGACCCGCGCCCAAGGCCGCAAGTAGGCCGACCGCGACCAGGGAATCGTCGCCGTCCATCACCTTCATCGCCACGGCGCTGGCGAGGCCGATGTTGGCGGGGAGCGATAGGTCGACGTTGCCGGGGCCGAGCGTGATGACGAACATCTGCCCGATGCCGACGATGACCGTGAACACGGCCAGCGACAGCGCCGCGGTCAACATGCCGCCCGCGCCGTGGCCGCCGGTGAAGACGATGGCCGCGATCCAGACCAACGCCGCTCCGGCGAACGACCAGATCCAGGGCCTGCGAGACAAAAGGTTCATCGCGTCCGCCTCTGGCTGATGAGGACGCGGGCCGCGAGCACGATGACCAGGATCGCGCCATTGGCCGCCACTTGCCAATCCGGGGGAATGCGCATGAATCCGAGCAATTGCGTGGAGGCGAGGGTCAGCGTCAGCGCGCCGATCACCGCGCCGACCGGAGAGACGATGCCGCCGACGAATTCGCCGCCGCCGAGGATGACGCCGGCAATCGAAAGCAAGGTGTAGCCGTTGCCGATATTGGCGTCGGCCGAGCGGGTGATGCCGACCAGCGCCATGCCGGAGAGCACGCCGGTGAAGCCGACGAGGCCGAACAGAATCGTCTTGGCCCCGAGTAGCGACCATCCGGCGCGTGAAATCGCGGTGGCGTTGCCGCCGACACCGCGCAGGATCGCGCCATGGGAGGTGCGCATCAAGCCGAGCCAGGCGATCGCTGCGACGATCACGGCGGCGACGATCGGCAACGGAACATAGGGCGGCTTGTAGCCCATGATCGCCTGCAGCCAGGCGGGCGCATGTCCGCCGGGTTTGGGCAGCAACAGGATCGCCAGACCCTGCCAGACGAAGCTCATGCCGAGCGTCACGACGATCGAGGGCAGGTTGCGCCACTGGATCAGCGCGCCCAGCGCCGCGTACAGCGCGACGCAGAGCGTCAGCAGGGCCAAGCCGAGCACGGGCGTATCGTCGAGAAAGGTCGCGGTTACGCAACAGACGAAGCCGACGAAGGTGCCGATCGAAAGGTCGATGTCGTTGCCCGTCATCGCGAACATTTGCGCCACCGTCGCCAGCGCGATCGGCACCGCGTAGTTGAGCATCAGCGTGAAGCCGAAATAGCTGATAACGCGAGGATTGAGCCAGGCGATGGCGCCGAGCACCAACGCCAGCGAAAGCGCCGGCAGCAGCGCGCGCGCCCATCGGCGAAAATCCAGGCGGCTCGTCATTTCAAGGCGCTCCGGCGAACGAGGCGTGGATGACGCGCTCTTCCGTCAGTTCGTCGCGGCCGAGTTCGGCGACGATCGCGCCATCGCGGAACACATAGACCCGATCGCAATTCTTCAATTCCTCGGTTTCCGTCGTGTACCAAAGAAACGTTCGGCCCCGCGCCGCTTCCTGGCGGACCAGATCGTAGACCTCGAGCTTGGTCGCATAATCGACGCCGCGCATAGAATCGTCCATCAGCACGATGCCCGCGTCCGACCCGAGCGCGCGGGCGAAAAGCGCCTTCTGCTGGTTGCCGCCGGAAAGCGACAGGATGTTGTTGCCGACGTCGGGGGTGCGGATATTGATTCGCGCCTGCCAGCCTTCCGCAAAGGCGCGCTCCTTGGCGAGCGACAGCAACGGGCCAGCGGAAAACTGGCTGAAGGAGCGGACGCCGATGTTCTCGGCGATCGACCATTGCGGGAACACGCCGTCGGACTGCCGATCCCCGGCCACCAAAGCCACGGGAGCGTAAATCTCGGCGCCGGCGCGCTTGCGGCCGCCCAAGTCGAAGGCGGCGAGCAGCAGATCGGTCTGGCCGTGGCCGGCAAGGCCGGCAAGGCCGATGATTTCTCCGCGTCGGGCGAGCAATTCCCTGCCGTCGCGCTGGCGCTCGGGGCGGATACGCACCTGCACCTGCACCGGCGCCTCGCTCGCCTGGCCTGAGCCTCGGGCCGCATCGGCTTGCCGCGCCGGGGCCGCGACGCCGCCCATCGCGCCGATCAAGCGGGCGCGGTCGAATTTGTCGGCAGCGTCGGCGAGCACGACCTTGCCGTCACGCATTACGATGATCCGGTCGCAGGCGGAGAGCACTTCGCCCAGAATGTGTGAGATCAGGGTGCAGCTCTGGCCCTCGCCGACGGCGCGGCGGATATGTGCGAGCAATTGACCGGCGGTATGTTCGTCGAGCGAGGAGGTCGGCTCGTCGAGAATGACCAGCCGCGCGGGCTGATCGGTGACGGTGAAGGCGCGGGCGATCTCGACCATTTGCCGGCGCCCGAGCGAAAGACTCGCCGTCAGGTCGCCCGGTGATACCCCGTGACCCGGGAAAATCTCATCGAGTTTTTCGCCGATCAGATTTCCGGCGCGCCTGCGCCAGCCAAAACCACGAAGCCCGCGATGAAACACCCGGGCGTTCTCCGCCACCGTCAGATTGGGGCAGAGCGAGAGTTCCTGGAAGACGCAGCGGATGCCGAGCGCCTTGGCTTCAGCCGAGGCATAGCCCTTCGGCTCCGCGCCGCCGATGACGATGCGACCGCGATCCGGGGCCACGCCGCCGATCAGCACGTGCATCAAAGTCGACTTGCCGGCGCCATTATGGCCGACGATGCCGACGCATTCGCCCTTGCCGATCTCCAAGCTTACGCCATCGAGCGCACGCACGGCGCCGAAAGACTTTTCGACGCCATCCAAGATCACCAACCGCGAATCGGCGTCCGCCGTCATCCCCGTCATTCCCGGCGAACGCCCGACCTTTTACCTTACTTCATGTTGGCCTTGATGGCCGCTTGTGATTCCGCCAGGGTATATTCATGGCTGGCGACGCCGCCCTTCTCGATGTTGGGCAGTTCCTTCTCAAAATCGGCTTGGGTAAACGCGAGATACGGCACCAGCAGGTCATGCGGGATGTCCTTGCGGCCGTCGAGCACCTGCTGGGCCACCCAGAAGGCGAGCGACGAGACTCCGGGCGCGATCGAAGCGGACCAAGTGGTGTAGCCGTCTTTGGCCTTCTGATCCTTCCACCACTGCAATTCGTCCTGGCGGTTGCCCATGATGATGGTCGGGCGCGGTTTTCCCGCGGCGGCGAAGGCCTGAGCGGCGCCGTAGCCGTCGCCGCCCTGATCGACGATGCCGACGACGTCGGGCAGCGAGGGCAGCACGGTCGCCACCGCTTTCTGCGCGGTCGTCTGGTCCCAGTCTCCCGTGACCGAACCGACGATCTTGAAGTTGGCATGCGCCTTCACGGCTTCGAGAATGCCCTGATGGATCGCCTCGTCGATTGAAGTGCCGGCCAGGCCGCGGATTTCCAGCAGGTTGCCGCCCTTGGGCTGGAACTTCGCCATCTCTTCGACTTCCTGCACGCCCATCGCCTTGAAATCGACGACGACGCGATAGGCGCAGGGCTCGGTGACGATGCCGTCGAAGGAGACGACGACGATGCCGGCGTCGCAGGCCTGCTTGACCGCGCCGTTCAGCGCGTCGGGCGAACCCGCGTTGATGACGATGGCGTTATAGCCCTGAAGGATGAGGTTTTGAATCTGCGCCGCCTGGGTCGGCACTTCCTTGTCGGCAGTGGTGAATATGTCGGAGGCGCCGACAGCCCCATCCTTCACGGCCTTCTCTGTCACGGCGGCGTAGCTCTTCAACATCGCCTGACGCCAGCTATTGCCCGCGTAATTGTTGGAGAAGGCGATTTTCATCTTCGACGTATCGGCGTGTGCGACGCCCGACAGCGTGGTTCCCGCCAGCGCGGCGGCGCTCAAAATCGTAAGCATGGATCGCATCGACTATCCTCCCTTTAGAGACTGTCGCCATCACGCCGGGTTCGATCCGGCGGCAGCGGACATGATAGCGCTAACATTAGGCGATCGAGTCGGATCGATCAAGTGCGACGGCTTGGCGGACAGTCTGAAAGTTGGAGGAGGGGCTGGTCAACCTTGGTCCTGGGCTTGTCGAAGGCTTCCCGGCTCGCAGGGCCTCAGCGTCCGATCGCCGCCATCACGCCGGCAAACTGGCAGGCCGCCGCCGCGGCTACGAAGCCGTGCCAGATCGCGGTCTGGAACCGCAGGTTCTCCCAGACATGAAACGCGACGCCGATCGAATAGAGCAGCCCTCCGCCGAGCGTCAGCGCCGAGGTCTCGACAGGCAGCGCCAGGAATAGCGGCTTGATCGCCGGCAGCGCCGCCCAGCCCAATGCGAGATAGATCGGGGCCGCCAACCGGTCGAAACGCCCGGGAAACGCGAGCTTGAGCGTCGCGCCCGTCAGCGCCGCCACCCAGACGAAGACGAGCAGCGCGGTCGCCCACAGGGTCGCCGGCGTTTGCGACAGCAGCGCGGTATAGGTGCCGGCGATCATCATGTAGATCCCGGCGTGGTCGAATCGGCGTAGCAGTTCCTTGGCGCGCGACGGCGGCGCGGCGTTGTAGGCGCAGGAAAAGCCAAACATCAGGAAGAAGCCGGCCGCGTAGACGCCCATGGCCATGCCATCGCTCCAGCGGCCCAACAGCGCGATCTTCTGGAACATCACCGAAAATGCGATGACCCCGGCGACAATCGCCCCCAGATGAACGGCCGCGTCAGCGATTTTCTCGCCTTCGCTGAGCAGGCGGGAGGGGATGAGATCGCGCGGCGAGGGGAGCGTCATGGCGGCAGAATGAGCCGGAATCGCCGCTTGCGCAAGACGGGGGTCTTGCTCTGGTTTTCCGCGTTCAGTTGCTGACCTCAAAAGCAAGGTCGACGCGACGCCCGCGCGTCCTTGACGGCCTTGGAGCGGAATGGCGCGGTCTATCCACGGGCGACCCAGGAACGGCCGCGCCCCTCAGCGTCTTGCCGATCGGGGAGCGGTTGCGGGATTGCGCGGCGAAGGGCCACGCGTTCCGCAAGCCGTCACACACCTTCCGCCGACTTCGACCGTTCCGCGCGCTTGCACTCGTTCGAGTCGAGGTGGGTTTTGCGCAGACGCACCGACTTCGGCGTTACTTCGACCACCTCGTCGTCCTGAACGCAAACGGTTGCGCGAATTTGATCCGGCGACCCGATTTATGCGGCGTCCAGAGTCGCTACTATGGATTCAGCGAGGGCGTCGGGAGCGAGGCGGGCGCCGTCAAGGGCTTGCAAGGTCTGAATGCCGGCGGGAAGTTCGCGAATCCGCATCGCGTCTTGCGTTGGCAATATTGGGATGATCCGCTTACCGAGCGCCCGCGCCGCGCCGACCTCAAAGAACGCAAAGTTCGACTCTGCGGTGCCCGGATTAGGGGCGAGGTAGACGACGGCGTCCGCGGCTTCAAGGGCGTCCCGCAAGGCCTTTTGCCAATTGTCGCCGGGCAAGATCGTTTCGTCGTCAAACACATCCGCGCCGAGGGCGCGCATTCTCTCGCCCAGTACTTTCGCAAGCGCGCGGTCGCCGCGCGCGTAGGACAGGAACACTTTGTGAGCCATGGCTACCCTCTTGCCGCCACTCTCGCCTTCAGATCAGAGAGATAATCATCGAATTCGTCTAGACTGGCAAGGTTCGTCGGGCCGAGGATCGCGACGCCGCCGTGCTCCTTGTCAATTTTCTCGATCGACAATCCATATAGTACGCCCGTGTAGCGTTTGCCCTGACCCCAAGCCGAAGCGATTTCCACCCAAACCCAATTTCGGTCGATGGACCAGGGCGTAAGAAGTGCGACAAGTTCGTTCGCTTCCCGTATGCCCTGTTCCACTTTGTCGAGGATTCGGTCGCCTTTTTTGATATCATAGAAATCGACGAACGGCTCGGCGCCAGCGGCCGATATCAAGCTGGCCATTTGCTTGGCGATCCAGCGGTCGTGCCATCCGTGGGAAATGAAAACGCGATACGTCATAAAAAAAATCCAAAGGCGGCGGAACTATAGCTCCGCCGAACCCATGGTCAAACGCGCGCCTTCCCTTACACCACTTCCGCCGACTTCGACCGTTCGGCCCGCTTGCGCTCGTTCGGGTCGAGGTAGGTTTTCCGTAGGCGGATCGACTTAGGCGTCACTTCGACGAGTTCGTCGTCCTGGATATAGGCCAGCGCCTTTTCCAGCGTCATCTGGATCGGCGGGGTCAGGCGGACGGCTTCGTCCTTGGAGTGGGTGCGGATGTTGGTGAGCTTCTTGCCCTTCAACACGTTCACTTCGAGGTCGTTGTCGCGGCTATGCTGGCCGACGATCATGCCCTGATAGACCTTCCAGCCGGGCTCGATCATCATCGGTCCCCGGTC
>Ga0302154_10003072_pt1 | contig 12322 bp, 7 predicted proteins | sample I_Bog_N2_3_FD_193507 | JGI IMG/M metagenome (GOLD analysis project Ga0302154, IMG submission 193507) | Peat permafrost microbial communities from Stordalen Mire near Abisko, Sweden - I_Bog_N2_3 | ecosystem: Environmental > Terrestrial > Soil > Wetlands > Peat | place: Sweden: Abisko, Stordalen...
ATACGGCCCGCCTCTGAGGTTCCGATGGGGATGGTTCAGGACAATGCGAACAGCCTCGCCGAGAATAATGAATTCAATCAGTACCAAGGCTAACACATTCGGCATCATGAACATGCAGACGAACAATGTCCTATCTGATTGAATTTACGGCGTTAATCGCCCCGTGATGCCATGCAGCCGACGATTTTGACCGTTCTCTCTTCTATCCCTTGAGGAGTTCGTATGTTGTGAAGATGGCCGGTTGGTTCAACGCCTCTTGTGATGAGGATTTGAAACCCGGGTCCAGACGGGACGTTCCCACGCCCGTTGGCCAGTAACGGAAAGTCGAAAAAACCCTTAGACACCTTGCCTCACCCCTTCCCTCGCGCCCCTGAACCCGCAATTGAGCGCTGGTGGTGCATGCAATGCATGCACTTTCCTCGCTTTGCAGAAGCTTTCACGAGCAAATTTGTATGCGAAAACGGCTTATTTGCGCACTTTTTGCATCAAAAACACCTTAAAACAGCCTTATTTGCACTATTTGTCACCGGCTAGCCGGAACACATTAGCACCTGCTAGGACGTCCGCTTCAACGGCGCAGCGTACGCATATTACGTCATGTCATGCGACGCCCCAGGCGCAAAGTTCCGGTCTTGAAAGGGCCGAAATCGCACTGGGCAAGCTTACTCGGCCGCGCCGGCGTGAACCACAAACACCTGCTGAGGCGAATCGACTTCCGCGGCAAATCCGTTCACCTTCAGCTTCAGCGATTCGATCGCCGCCTTGTGGTCGAGCGGCGCATCGAAGCTCAGCTCGTACTGGTTCTGGAGCCGCAGCGCCAGATCGTCCAGATATGGCTGAAAACTCACCGGATTGCCCATCGCAAACCCATAGCTTCTGCCGCCGGTGGCCTGGGTCACCTGTACCAGCAGGCCCTGGCCTCCATTGCCCGACATCTCGCTTGCGGAAGAGTCGGCCCCATTCCGCCCGTTCCAGTAAATCGAATAGACCACCAGTCCCGCGCGAACTGAGTCGTTAGCCGCGGCCTGCACATAACTGTCGCCTGGATCGAAACGCGGGTTGTAGGGATCGACGCCGTCGGTCACCAAAACCACTTCGCGCCGCGCCTTGCGTTCAGTCGAAGGCCAGTTCTTCGCCAGATCCGAGAGGCAGAAGTAGGGGCTCGAACTGGTCCCGGTTGGCAAATGCAGATTCTGAAGCACTTGCGCGTGATCTGAGGAAAGCGGGCCAGCCAGCGCCGCACGTCCATTCTCCATGTATCCAATCCCCACCTGTGTGTTCGGCGGCAGGCTCTGGACGAAGTGCTTGATCTCGTCGAACTGGCGGCCCAGGTTATGCGCCGAACTGTCGATGAGCACAACCAGTTCCAGCCTGTCTTCGGCGCCGCGCAGCGGTGTCCAGCCGGTAATGTTGGAGTCCTTTCCATTCACCTTGACGCCCAAATCCTGCTGAGAAATGTTCGGGGCCACCTCGGTGTGATGCTTCGAGAGAATCGTTACCACTGCCTGTCCATGACCGTCCTGCGCAGACACATGCGCGGCCATCGGCGCCGCCAGGCATGCAACCAAGATCGCCGTTCCAGTGGATTTCACGTGAGTCAACCTCTATTCGGTTAGACGCGCCGCGCCATGAACTGGTCCCAAACAGGTCAGTCGCCTCCCAGAGCCTTTGCAAACGAGTAAAAGAAGTCCAGCGACTTCCAAAACGAATCCACCGGAAGCCTCTCGTCCCGCCCATGCGCGCGCTCATCGTCCCGTTCCAGCGCAATGGCCGAGTACCCGTAGCAAGGAATCCCAGCCTGTGCAAAATAGATCGAGTCGCTGGCCCCGTTTTCCATCACAGGAGTCACCGGCACGCCGGGCCATATAGCCTCCGTCAGCCGCGTCAACGGCCCAAAAACCTCCGCAATCGCCCCCGCCGGGACCATGGCCTTTCGCTCGGGTGCTGTATCGGACACTTCACCAGCGTCGGAGACATATTTCACGGTCAGCTTTGGGTCGGCAAAGATTTCAATCAACTGCTTCCTGATCTCCTCCGGCGAGTGGCCTGGAAAGATGCGGCAATTCACATTGGCCTGCGCGGTTTGCGGCAGGGCGTTGTTGGCGTGCCCGGCAGCCAGCCGCGTAGCCACGCACGTGGTGCGGAAGTTTGCGTTGAAGCTCGGCTCGGCCCCCAGCCGCGTGGCAGCCTCCATATCTGGCGGGGAGGCGAGAATCGCTCGAATATCCGCGGCCGTCTGCCCTGTCTCCTGACTTGCAAGATTGGTAAAGTACGTCCGCGTCACTTCATTCATCTCAAAAGGAAACACATGCGCAGCCAGCTTGTTCAACGCCGACGTCAGTTCATAAATCGCATTGTCGGGCCGGGGAAGCGAGCTATGGCCTCCGCGATCGATGGCGGTAATTTGAAAGTCGGAGTAAACCTTCTCGGTAGCCTCCACGTCCGCCACCACCGCGCGCCCATGGTCCAGTTCCACCCCGCCCGCATCGGGATTGATGACATAAGCCGCGTCCACCAGATCGCGGTGCTGCCGAACCAACCAGTCAGCTCCGTTGAATTTTCCGCCCTCCTCGTCCGCGGTCAGCGCCAGTATCAGATCGCGCTTCGGCTTCCACCCCTCGCGATGGAGCCGCAAGAACGTGACCACCAGCGCAGCATCGGAGTTCTTCATATCCTGCGTGCCACGCCCGTAGTAATACCCGTCCTTCACCACAAATTCAAATGGATCGGTGGACCAATCCGACCGCAGGGCCTCCACCACGTCCATGTGGCAGAGAAATAGCACCGGCTTTTCACTCGACGTCCCCGTGGCACGGAACCGCACCACCAGATTCTGCTTCCGCGCGTCCGGACCCAGCAGGTGAACATCCTCGGCTGGAAACCCGGCTTCAAGGAAGCGCTTCTGCATCGCAGTGGTCGCGGTCGTTACATTGCCAAGTGGGGTGTCCGTGGTGTTGATCTCGATGAGTTCCTTGAAGATACCCAAAGCCAGCGCGCGATCCGCCGCCGACGCCGCCCGTAGCCCGCTGGTCGCGGAGGAACTGGCAGGCGACTCGGCCTGGGCCGGTAAGCTGTGGATGAACCCCGAAAACCCAAGGCAAACTGGCAGGAGGAACGAGACGATAGGCGATTGCAAACCAAGAAAGCGCATGTGCGCATTGTAAGGTGGCTGAGGCTCCTCTTGGCGTGGAAAGTGGACATACAGCATTTGCGCGCCGACAGAAATCGATTTATCGTGGTGCCACGTCTAAATCGAGGTGCAAAATGCAGTTCAGGCTTCTTGCTGCCGCTTCTCTCACCGCCTTCACGTTCGCCGCCGCCGCTCAAATGCCCGATAAGCCCATCGCCCGCCCCAGAATCACGGGCATATCGCACATCGCGGTCTACACATCGAACCCAGCGGCCACCGAGCACTACTACCGCGAGATTCTGGGCGCAGCAAAGCTGGCCGACCCCGAAGACCCCAAGGGCGTCCGCTATGCCCTCAGCGCCACGCAATTCATTGAGGTCCTTCCGCTGCCGCCGGATTCGGGAATCAATAGGCTGGACCATACGGCCTGGAATACCAACGACGCGGAACTCCTACGCAGATATCTTGGTTCCAGATCGTGGAAGGTGCCATACAAGGTGGAAAAAGGCGCCGACGGCAGCCGCTGGTTTGCTGTAAAAGACCCTGAAGGCAACAAGGTCGAGTTCGTTCAGCCACCCGAATACCCCAAGGCGCCAGTCAATCCCAATGTCATCGGCCACCACATCATCCATGTCGGGTTCCTGGTCCACAGCCGCGCCGTCGAGGACACGTTCTACCGCGATCTTCTTGGTTTCCGCCCCTACTGGTTTGGCGGCATGGTCGAGGGCAAAGTCGACTGGGTCAGCCAGCAGGCCCCTGACAGCCACGACTGGCTCGAATATATGCTCACCAGCGGTCCATCCGGTTCCGGCATCCCCCCCACAATCTCGCAGCACAATCTCGGCGTCCTCGACCACTTTTCCATTGGCGAGGTCTCGGTTTTCGAGGCTTACAAGGTGCTTCAGAATGGCAATCGTCTGACCGGCGTGCATGACGATCAACCAAAGATCGGCAAAGACGGCAAGGGTCAGTTCAATCTTTACGATCCCGATGGCATCCGTGCGGAACTGATGAATTTCCACGCGACCGATAAGCCCTGCTGCTCTTCGTTTACTTCCGACGATCCAGCCCAGTAGACCAACTATCTGTTGCAGCTTTTGGTGGAGCGATCATGACGAAGTGGGAAGGATTCAGCGCAATTGTGTCGTTGGCCGCAAGCCTCGCTTGCTGCGCTCAAGCAGTTCCGGCCCCAGCGCCTGTGCAAGTTCCGGCTGCCGGTACAGCCAAGCCCACATTTGTCATGCCGCCGATATACGTGGACGCGCCGCTCGGTGAGATTGCCCGCATGACCGGCGATGGCGAAGGAGCTTACAAGACGCACCGATATCGCGATCTGTTTGGCGAGCAGGCACATCCAGCCGCGGAAAGCCGGGCCAAGATCGAGAAGGCTTTCCTGCAACTCTTTCACGGAGACGGGCAGGAAGAGCGGATCTACTTTGAAACGGGAAGCAATGAGAACGGCACGCTGGCCTACGTAACCGACTGGGCAAACAACGATGCCCGCACAGAAGGATTGAGTTATGGAATGATGATATCCGTCCAGTTAGACAAAAAGCGGGAGTTCGACGCGCTTTGGAACTGGGCTAAGACTTACATGCTTGTAACTGACCAGCTGAATCCTTCCGTGGGTTACTTTGCGTGGTCGATGGGCACGGACGGCTCGCCGCGTTCGACGGGGGCGGCGCCGGATGGGGAAGAGTACTTCACCATGGCGCTCTACTTTGCAGCGCATCGCTGGGGAAATGGGCAGGGTATCTATAACTACCAGGCTGAGGCGGACAAGATCCTGCGCGGCATGCGGCACCACCCTGTGCTGACCGGAACGGGACCATTCCGCATTCATCCCGAGGATGCCCCGTTTACCCAGCCCGACCATCCATGGCCGAGTCCCAACAACTACGACGCTGAGAGAGAGGCTGCGGCAAAGGGTATGCTATGGCCCCCCAACTTCCGGTTCAATCGTACACCGCGCCCCGAGTCGATCGGGCCAATGGTGGATGAAGAGCACTTCATGATCAAGTTTGTGCCAAACGTTGACGGGGGGACGACCGATGCGAGCTATCATTTGCCGGCGTTCTATGAGCTCTGGGCACGCTGGGGTCCGGTAGAAGATCGCGCGTTCTGGGCCATGGCGGCGGATGTTAGCCGGGACCTATTCTCCAAAGTTACAGGGCCGGAGACGGGACTTACTCCGGACCGGAGTCATTTTGACGGGACATCGGTCGTTGGCTGGGACGGGAAGCCGACGCCGTTCAGTTACGATTCGTGGCGCAGCGCCAGCAACTGGTCGGTCGATTACTCGTGGTGGAAGAAAGACGAGCAGGAAAGAGTGCTGAGCGACCGGATTCAGAGATTTCTTTACGGGCAGGGTATCGATAAGTTCGTAGATCGCTACACGCTGGATGGCAAGCCGCTCTCGGCCAGGCATTCGGTTGGCATGGTGGCGACAACCGCGGTGAGCAGCCTTGCGGCGACGAACGGGATTGTTGAAAAACAATTCGTGGATGAGCTTTGGAACACGCCGGTCCCATCCGGCGAACAGCGCTACTACGACGGATTGCTTTACCTGATGAGCATGATGCATGCAAGCGGCAACTTCAGGATTATCGAAGCGCGATAGGAAAGAAATCCCCTTGCAAGCTTCGAGAATGGCAGCAGGCTGGAGTTACAGCCAACGCCTACCAGCGAATCAGAGGCAACAAGCTGGAGTAGTCGTCGGTCCATAGGTGTACGTTCGGATCCTCGGCTGGTTGTCTCAAACGCGCGGCAACTTCAGGCTGTGTAAAGAATTCGGAACTCGAGGTGAGCAGAATCCATGTGGCCGTGAACTCGCCGGTTTGCTCGTTGGCGAAGCTCGATACTCGGCGAACATTCATGCCTGCGGCCCTGGCTTGCAGCGTAATCTCGGGCTCAAGATCCACATGTTGATTGGAAATGTGAAAAGCAAGAATGCCGTCCGGGGCGAGATGGCGCTTGTAGAGGGCAATGGCCTGCGTGGTAAGCAGATGAAGCGGAATGGCATCCCCTGAAAACGCATCGATAACCAGGACGTCGAATCCCATCGGAGGTTCGCCGGCAAGGGTAGCCCGTGCATCTCCTTCCACGCTATCCACCTGTGCGGCGGAGTCGCGCATGTACGTGAAAAAGTGTTGGGCGATAGGGTAAACGGCTGGATTGATCTCATAAAAGCGAATCTTATCGCCAGGATGGCCATAGGCCGCGATCGTGCCCACGCCTAGACCAACAACGCCTACGTTCCGAGCGCGTCCCTTGCAGCAAAAGCGCAAAGCGAGTCCCACGCCGGAGTCCTCAGCGTAATAAGTGGTGGGCGTTCTTTGTAACTCCGGAGAAAATATCTGGTTACCATGCTGAATGGATCCGTTCGAGAGAGTGCGCATGGCAATGCCGGGATAGGCGGAAAGCGTCTGTCGCACGCGAAGGCTGCCATAGAAGTTGCGAATTGCGAAGAGCGTATCCCGATGGTAGGCCACCCGCAGCATGATCACCAACACCAGCAGCAGGATACTCGCGGTAGTCCACAGCAGGCGCTGCGCCCAACCGCTGCGCCAGGTTACAGCGAGTGCGAGCAGAGCGGTAAGAAAGAACGTAATTGCCAGGTCGTAATTGAAGGAAAAAACAAGCGGCGATGCAATTCCGATGAGGAACGAGCCGAGAGCCCCACCGCCGGCAAAGAGGAGATAGAAAAGTGTAGATTCGGAGTTTCGTTCTGGGCGCAGCGTGTAGGCCTCGGTGTGAAGAAAGAGGCAGGAGAAAAGGACCTCCACAAGAAAGAAGATGAGGCCAATTCGCAGCGGAACCGACACGTCGACCTGCGACAGCATGTAACCCAGGCCGGCCAGCATCACAACAACAAAGCGCACAAGAATGCCCCGAGGCAGGAGCCCGGGAAACTGAAAGGCAAGAATTAAAGTGACGAGATAAACGCCGAGCGGAAGTATCCATAACATTGGAATAGCCGCTATGTTCTGTGTAAGATAACTTGTAACTGCACTGAGTTGCATGGCTGCGCCCATGGGTAACAATACCCAAAGACACTTGTGACTCAGCGGCGATGGTGTTAAAGCGGACTCGTCCTCTGCATTCTGCTGCGCTTGGGCATTTGCGGCCGAGCGGGTTCGCCAAGCCAGGATCGCCGAGACGAATGCGAACGCAGCGAAGCCAAAACACCACCCGAGTCTCTGTGCCCTCAACGTGAAGTGCGGTTCGATAAGGGTTGGGTAAATCGCCAATGCGAGCAGCGATCCAAGGTTTGAAAGGGCGAAGAGGCGATACGGAATGTCCCGGGTCTCAATGCGTGCAAGCCATACCTGCATCAAGGGGCTGGTTGCGCCGAGCATCAGAAAGGGCAGTCCGATCGAGATTCCGAGCGTGAGAAAGATCGAGGCAATGGGATGAGCTGAGCTTAGGCCGACGGTCCGGCTGGACCAGATGACTGCGGACACCGTGGCAAGCAGGAGCAGGGCGAAATGCGAAATCCAATGCGAACGATGCGCGAGCCAATGCGCATAAAGATAGGCGACCAGGAGACCAGTCTGGAAGAAGACGAGACAGGTGATCCAGACAGCTGCGGAACCGCCAAGCGTCGGCAACAGTTGCTTGGCCGCGATGGGCTCGGCTAAGAAAAGAAGGAACGCTGCCAGAAAAACAGCGGCAGCAAAGAGGGCTCGTAGATGGGGCATGGGCAACCTAATAGCATCCCTTCGCGAAAGGGCCAGCATTGATTCTGGTTCTCAATCAGGGCGGCCGGATAGCTCTGTTAGATACTGACCGCCGCAGGCAAAATATCCTCCACATCAACCCATTGTGTGGGGTAGTTGCCGGTGTAGCAGGCCGTGCAGTATCCGTTATGCTCCTGGCCGTCGCAACTCCTCAACAGCCCTTCCAGGGATAAGTAAGCCAGCGAGTCGGCCTCGATGAAGCGGCGGATTTCTTCAACGGACTTATTGGCTGCTATCAGGTCCCGCTTGCTTGGAGTATCCACTCCATAAAAACAAGGCGAAATTGTCGGTGGACAACTTATACGGAGATGAACTTCTTTTGCTCCCGCTCCGCGAACCATGCGCACAATCTTTCGGCTTGTAGTCCCTCGGATGATGGAGTCGTCGATCAGGATGACTCGCTTGCCTTCAAGCAGGTTGCGAACGGGATTGAGCTTGAGGCGGACGCCGAAGTCGCGAACACGCTGCTCTGGCTCAATGAAGGTTCGGCCCACATAATGATTGCGGATGAGGCCCATGCGAAACGGGATGCCAGCATGCTCAGCGTAACCCAACGCTGCCGTTACTCCGGAGTCTGGCACCGGGACGATCACGTCGGCTGGAACTGCGGATTCGCGAGCCAACTGGCGGCCCATCTGGTCGCGGCTCTCCTGCACCCAGCGGCCAAAGATTCGGCTGTCGGGACGGGCAAAGTAAACGTGCTCGAAGATGCAGCTCGATTGCGGAAAGCCGGTTGCATATTGGCGGCTGGTTACGCCGTCTTCCGTTACCATCACCAATTCACCGGGGAGCACGTCGCGCACAAACTCGGCGCGGAGCAGGTCGAAGGCGCAGGTTTCCGACGCAAAGACTACGGTATCGGGCCCGTCGGGGTTACGGATGCGGCCCATCGAGAGCGGGCGGAATCCGCGTGGATCGCGCGCGGCGAAGATGCGATCGCGGGTCATCATGACGATGGAGAAAGCACCCTCGACCTGCGCGAGCGAGTCAGCTATGGCGTCGACCAGCGAACTGGCGCGGGAGTGCGCGATAAGCTGGACGATAATCTCGGAATCGCTCGTCGTTTGAAAGTACGCGCCGGCACGCTCCAGGCTCCTGCGCGCGCTACCCAGATTAACGAGGTTGCCATTGTGGGCAATGGCGATCAGGCCCTTGGTGGAGTCGACGCGGATGGGCTGGGCGTTGAGCAGGGCCGAATCGCCGGTGGTGGAGTACCGGGTGTGGCCGATGGCCATGGAGCCGGGAAGCTTTTGCAGCACATCGTCGGTAAAAATCTCTGACACCAAGCCCATGCCCTTGATGTTTGCAAGGTGCAGTCCGTCAGCAGTGGCAATGCCGGCGGATTCCTGGCCACGATGCTGGAGAGCGTAAAGGCCGAGATACGCCTGGCGGGCGGCGTCCGGATTGCCATGTATGGCGACTACGCCGCATTCTTCGCGGAGCTTGTCGGTGCTGCGCGCACGGCGGGACGCGGTCTCGCCGCTTGTACTCTGTGACGCTGCGAACAGTGTGTCCGAGGCGTCGATCTCACTTTCCAGTCCCTGGAAGAGGCAACGGATCATGCGGTCACCTCACCGCGCAGGGTTGCCTCAAGGGATTCAGCCCAGGGTCTGCGCAGGCTGGCGAGCGACGCGGAAATGAACGGCTCGCGGTCAACACTGATCTCGATGCGCTGACCGCCTGTGGTGCCGATGCGGGCGGCAAAGAAGCTGTATTCCGCCGCCAAGGCTTCGATTTTCGCCACTTGGCTGTGTTCGGCGGTCACCAGCATGGTCGAGGCTGGTTCGGCAAAGATGCCGAACAAAGGATGGGCCATCAGCGACTGATCCTGTTCGACACTTGCGCCTATGTTGTTTGTGAATGCTGCCTGGGCAACGGCAACAGCGATGCCCCCGTCTGAGATATCGCGGGCTGAGTGAAGCAGCTTGCGCGCGGCCAGCACAGCCAGAAGAGTGTGCAGATCGGCTTCCGCATCGAGATCGAGCGGCGGTGGCTGGCCCCAAAGACCGCCAAGGACCGCATGTGCATATTCAGAGGAACCGAAGGCTGCCAACTTGGCGGTTGCCGAGGCTTCAGGATCCTCCGCATCCTCCAACGCTACCGGATCGTGCGTCGCTTCAACCGGGTAATATCGCATGGGCTCGGGTTGGAAGGGCACTGTGAGGCTGGGATCAGGTTCCTTGCCCCTGGGGATGGGCCATAGCAGAACGATGGCATCGCTTTCCTGCTGAAAATCTGCCGGCACAGCATTCGTTACATCTTCAAGGATGCCGACAATTCCCAGTACAGGGGTAGGATAGATGCCTTCGCCGCGAGTTTCGTTATAGAGCGATACGTTACCGCCGGTGATGGGTGTGCCCAGTGCGATGCAGGCTTCGGCTATGCCGTCGATGGCCGCTGAAAGCTGGGCCATGATCTCCGGCTTCTCGGGGTTGCCGAAGTTCAGGCAGTTGGTGGCGGCAACGGGAGTTGCGCCGGTACAGGCCACCTTGCGGGCGGCTTCGGCCACGGCGTGCATTGCGCCCAGCTTGGGATCGAGGTAGGCCCAGCGACTGTTGCCGTCGAGGGCCATCGCAAGCCCGCGTTCTTTGATCCCTGATCCCTGATCCCCGATCCCTGTCCCCTTGATCCGCATCACCCCCGCCTCGCCGCCCGGGCCGATGACGGTGTTCGTCTGGACCATTGTGTCGTATTGCTCATGGACCCAGCGCTTGGAACAGACGTTGGAGCTGGCAAGCAGTTTCTTCAGGTCTTCGGTATAGTCACGATCCTTGGATAACTCGGCCAGAGCGTCTGCGGGAGGATCGAACGGCACGGGAGCTTTCCAGGTGCCGACCGGCCGATGGTAGAGCGGAGCGTCGTCGGTGAGGGATTTGTTTGGAATGTCGGCAACAAGTTCGCCGTGGTGGCGGATGCGCAGTCGCGGCTCCGCCTCCACGGTTCCCACGATGACGGCATCAAGGCCCCACTTGGAAAAGACGTTCAGAACCTCGCCTTCGCGCCCCAGGCTCGCCACCAGCAACATGCGTTCCTGGCTCTCGGAGAGCATGATTTCGTAAGCCGTCATGCCGGTCTCGCGCTGCGGAACCAGATCGAGCTCAACATCCAGGCCGACACCGCCGCGCGCCCCCATCTCGCAGGTGGAACAGGTCAGCCCGGCTGCGCCCATGTCCTGGATGCCAACAATTGCGCCGGTCTGCATGGCCTCAAGGCAGGCTTCGAGCAGCAACTTTTCCATGAAGGGGTCGCCCACCTGAACGTTAGGGCGTTTGGCCTCGGTGCCCTCGTGGAACTCTTCGCTGGCCATGGTTGCTCCGTGGATGCCGTCGCGGCCGGTTTTTGCGCCAACGTAGATCACCGGATTGCCCGTTCCGGAGGCCTTGCCGTAGAAAATTTCGTCGATGCGAACCAAGCCGAGAGCGAAAGCGTTCACCAGCGGATTGCCGCTGTAACAGGCTTCGAATTTTGTCTCGCCGCCAAGGTTAGGCACACCGAAGCAGTTGCCGTACCCGGCAATGCCGCTCACCACTCCTTCGACAATCGAGTGGTTCTTTTGAGCCAGCTTCCTGTCTTCCGCGCTTTGACCAGTCTCTTCGGCTATAGCGCCAAATCGAAGGGAATCCATCACGGCAAGCGGACGCGCGCCCATGGTGAAAATATCGCGCAATATCCCGCCGACGCCGGTAGCCGCGCCCTGAAAAGGCTCGATATAGCTGGGGTGGTTGTGAGATTCAATCTTGAAAGCGCAAGCCCAACCGTCGCCCACGTCGATAATGCCGGCATTCTCGCCCGGACCCTGTACAACGCGGTCACTCTTGGTTGGGAGCCGCTTAAGATGCACGCGGCTTGACTTGTAAGAGCAGTGTTCGCTCCACATTACGCTGTAGATGCCGAGTTCGGTGAGCGAAGGAACGCGCCCCAGAGCTGCGAGGATTCGGCTGTACTCATCTGCGGTGATGCTGTGCGTGGCGAGCAACTGCGGGGTTACCGCAACCGGCTCGGGAACAACCTGTCCAGAGGTAGCGAAATTCATCACGGTTGCCTTCATTGTCGCACGGCATTCACACTTCGCGGGCCGGAGGATGGTTGTGGAAAGCCAAGGTCGGTACTCCGTTGGGCACATCTTGCGCGCCGCAGCCAGCGAAATAGGTCTATAACCGCGCGATGGTGGAACGACTAGCCCATAGCGCGACATCGAAGAGCTGTGCGATACTTTGAGAGCGGATTCCCACCCGGAGCCGGGATGGCGGAACTGGCAGACGCAGCGGACTCAAAATCCGCCGATCGCAAGGTCGTGGGGGTTCGACCCCCCCTCCCGGCACCAACAAAACAAAGAGTTTATAGAGAAAATGGCCACTCGAAAGCGAGTGGCCATTTTCGCCTGGTGCCTGTTTTGGTGCCCGTTGTGTTATTCAGTGCCTGGGCGTGTTTGGCCGGTGCCGGCGATGCGCTC
>Ga0302154_10003073_pt1 | contig 12322 bp, 8 predicted proteins | sample I_Bog_N2_3_FD_193507 | JGI IMG/M metagenome (GOLD analysis project Ga0302154, IMG submission 193507) | Peat permafrost microbial communities from Stordalen Mire near Abisko, Sweden - I_Bog_N2_3 | ecosystem: Environmental > Terrestrial > Soil > Wetlands > Peat | place: Sweden: Abisko, Stordalen...
AGTTCCTGAGATAGTCCGCATCAACCGATGCCATCTGCTCACGAAAGTGCTGGGAGGTGGCCTGCTGACTGGAATAATAATTCACGTCGGTCTGCACGATCTGTGTGAGGCGAGCAACGGTATGCTGCATCGTTTGGATATTTTCGAAAGACTCAGCAGAATAAACTTGCGGGTTGAGCGGATGCTGTCGTGCGTCAGCAACCTGCTTTTCGTTCTCGCTGCTGTTCGCTGCCGTCTGGCGGATCAATTCAACAATAAGGCGTGTCTTCGTGGGCTCAATACTAGTCAACGGAACGCTGGAATTCGCCAGATCCATATAGCGATTGTGATGAGCAGAGGATGAAGCGACAAAAAGAGTTGTCATGAAGCTACAGATAGCAAGAATGGCTGCGACGATGACAAATTTCGCAGTACGCTTGACACCTCTATCTTGGTCAGGCTTGCGAAAGCGCAGTAGCAAAAACGCATTCATGCCGATGAGACAGATAGCCGCTGAAATGAGGGCGGTGCTCTTAGTGATGTCGCCGGGACGGAACTTAGCGGTCAGGACAATTACGATTGTGACGTTGACGCAGAGCAAAAGGAGCAGGTGCAAACGCTCGCGTTGGATGGTCACGTCAGTAGTCATTTACTAGCCCTTGAAAAACTCGCTCCGCTTGCGGCTATACAAGAAGTACACGAACAACCCGATGATGAGCCACACAAAAAACCGCAGCCATGTCCGTGCCGGAAGCCCCGCCATCAGCAGCAGACAGAAGAGCACGCTCAGCGCTGGAATCAGCGGCCCGAAAGGCACGCGGAAGCCGCGATGGCGCTCCGGATCTTTGTAGCGCAGCACAATCACGCCAATCGACACCAGTACAAACGCAAACAGCGTGCCGATGTTGGACATCTCGGCCAGCGTGCCCACGTCAAACAGTCCAGCAGGGATGGCCACCAGGACACCCGCGACGATGGTCGCAAACGCGGGCGTGCGGAAGCGCGGATGCACCTTGCTGAACGCGTCGGGCAGCAGCTTGTCGCGCGACATCGCAAACCAGATGCGCGCCTGCCCGTACTGGCCTACGAGGATCGAAGAGATCATCCCCGTGATCGCGCCGAAGAGGACCGCCAGCCTCACCCAGTGCAGCCGGTGCGCTCCCGGCATCAGCGAGACCCGCTGCAGTGCGTTCACCACCGGCGCGCCGTCGCCGGCTACCGACTTCCACGACACCATGCCGGTGAGCACCGCCGCTACGCCGATATACAGGATAGTGCAGACAATCAACGTGGCGATGATTCCGAAGGGTACATCGCGCTGCGGCTTGCGGCACTCCTCACTGGCGGTGGAGACTGCGTCGAAGCCGATATAGGTGAAGAAGATGATCGACCCGCCGGCAAGAATGCCGCCGATGCCCGTCGGCGCAAAGGGGTGGTAGTTCGCGCCGTGGATGAAGCTCATGCCGAAGAAGACAAACGTGAGGATGGCACCGATCTTCACCAGCACCATGATGTTGTTGGTGCGCGCGGACTCGCGGATGCCGCGTACCAGCAGCACGGTAAGGATCAGCACGATGAGGAACGCCGGAATGTCGAAGCCGAAGTGCAGTCCCGGCGCGAAAATGTCTTTGCCGGCCAGGTCCTGCGCGCCCAGCGGAAGGTAGGCGGGCTCCAGCCACTTAGGGTCAAGGTGAATGCCGAACCAGTCCAGCGCGTTGACCAGGTGCGACGCAAACCCCACGCTCACGCTCATGTTGGCGAACGCGTACTCCAGGATCAGGTCCCAGCCGATGATCCAGGCGATCAGCTCGCCCATCGTCGCGTAGCTGTAGGTGTAGGCCGAGCCCGCGATGGGGATCATACTGGCCAGCTCCGCGTAGCACAGCCCGGTGAGCGCGCAGACAATCGCCACCAGCACCAGCGAGATCACCAGCGCCGGACCCGCACCGGGCCGCCCCGCGACGATGCCGCTGGTGTGGTGCAGCACACCCCACACCAGGTCGATCACCGGGGACTCCGACCACGTGGCGGTGGTGGCCGGGTTGCCGCCGATGGCCGTGCCGATGACCGTAAAGATTCCCGACCCGATGACGATGCCCACCCCCAGCGCGGTAAGCGAGATGGGGCCGAGCGTCTTCTTGAGCGAGTGTTCGGGACGCTCGGAGTCGGAGATGAGCTTGTCGATGGATTTGGTGGCGAAGATTTGGCGGGCCAGGGCGCGCTCCTCGTCGGTTGGATTTACAGGATTGTCACGATTGTAAGCGGTAAGCCCCAGATGGGGCGCTGCCTGCAAAAAAACAGCGGGCGGAGCCGAAGCTCCGCCCGCTGGTGAATGCTGCGTATGGGATTATCGCTTGCTCTGTCCGCGTGATGCCTTCTTGATCTTGGCCTTGTTCTCGCCCCGGGCGCCGGTGCGCGGAGCCTTGGGTGCGGCCTTCTTGCGGGCGGTGCGCTTCAGCTTCTTGCGCTCCAGCTTGTCGGTGGTGGATTTGGTATTTGCCATTGCGTGGGGGTCTTCTTTCAGAACTCTCAAGATATGTTCGGCGGCCGGATCAGAGACGTTCGAGTTGGGCGAACTTCTCGACGAGCTTTTTCATGCCGTGACTACTAAATTGTACGGTAAGCTTGGCGTCTTCGCCCTCGCCTTCGCGCGCGAAGATCACCCCTTCGCCGTACTTGGGGTGGCGGACGCGCGCGCCTTTGCCCAGCCCGGTGCGGCCGGTGGGGGCCTCGATGTGCAACTTTGGCCGCATGGTCAACCTGCCACCCTTGCCAAAGAAGGCTGCGGTGTTGTCCAGCGGGCCTCCGCTGGCGGTGGGGCCGGCACCGGGTCTGCGGCTGCCGAAGCGCTGTGCGGCATAGGTCCTGGCACCGCCGCCCGCCTCCTGGCTCTCATCTTCGTAGCTGTAGTGGCGCTCGCCGCCGTAGTCGTCGCCGCGCTGGGGATAGGGCGTGGCGTAGGCATTACTGTACGACTTCGGCGATAGGTCCTCAATCAGCCGCGCGGGCACCTCGTCCAGAAAGCGCGAGGGCATGGAGCTCTCCGGCGCGTCGCTGCCGTAGCGGCGGCGGTAGCGTGCGCGGGTGAGCAGCAGTGTGTCCATCGCTCGCGTCATGCCCACATAGCAGAGGCGGCGCTCCTCCTCCATCTGCTCCGGGTCCGTCAACGTTCGCGAGTGCGGAAAGAGGCCTTCCTCCATGCCTGCCAGAAAGACCAGCGGAAATTCGAGGCCCTTGGCGGCGTGCAGCGTCATCAGCGTCACGCGCGCCTCGGCGGAGTAACTGTCAGCGTCCGAGACCAGCGCCGCGTGATCCAGGAACTCGGCCAGGGTCTCTCCGCGCGCGGTCGCATCCTGCGCGGCGTTGGCCAGCTCCTTCAGGTTCTCAATGCGCGAGAAGCTCTCCGGCGTGGCTTCGTCCGCGAGTGCGCGGAGGTAACCGGAGCGGTCGTTCAGAAATTTGATCAGCTCCGGCAGCGTGGCCGGGCCGCGGGGCTTGCGGAAAGCCTTGTCGTCCACAGCGGCCTGCGCATCGCTTGCGGAGCTCTTGAGCGCGATGGGAGCAAACGGGTTGGCGTCGGCCGTATTCTCCGGTGCGATGGTACTCAACTCCTCCGTCGGCCCAAAGTCGAAGTCGAAGTTGAAGCTGGTATCGAAGTCTGCGTTGGCGTCGTTGGGGATGAGCGGGGTCTCGGCCTCTGCGCCGAAGTTGAAATCGGCAGGGTCTTCGCTGGGCTCCGAGTCCTGGGCTCCGAGTCTTGCATCGGCGAGCATCGCGGCCGCGAAGTCCGGTCCCAGCATCGCTCGTGCGTCTTCGATGAGCTTGCGAAAGCTTCCGAGCGCGGCGAGCGCGCGCGCCGGCAGCAACTGCTCTTCGGCGGCGCGCTCAATCGCGTCCCATGTACTCACGCCCGCGGTCAGCGCAATACGCTCCAGCGTCTCCATCGTCGTCTTGCCGATGCCGCGCGGCGGTGAGTTCACCACCCGCCCCAGTGCAACCGAGTCATGCGGGTTCTGCACCAGCTTCAGATAGCTGAGGATGTCCTTCACCTCGGCGCGGTCGTAGAAGCTGAAGCCGCCCACCATGTGGTACTGGATCTGATAGCGGCGCAGCGCCTCCTCCACCAGCCGTGACTGCGAGTTGGTGCGGTACAGCACGGCGCAGCGCAGCGTGTCTTCGGTCTCGCCGGCGGTCTTCAGATAGGTGTTGATGCGGTCAGCGATGAACAGCGCCTCGTTCTCGCCGTCCGGCGCCTCATAGTAGCCGATCAAGCTACCGCCCTCGCGCGTGGTGAACAGCGTCTTACCCTTGCGCTGCAAGTTCTGCGCCACCACCGCCGACGCGGCCTCTAGTATGTTCTGCGTCGAGCGGTAGTTCTGCTCCAGCCGGATCGTCTTCGCCGCGGGAAAGTCCTTCTCGAAGTCGAGGATGTTCTTGATGTCCGCGCCGCGCCAGCTGTAGATGCTCTGGTCCTCATCGCCCACCACGCATACATTGCCATGCGCGCCAAGCAGCTTCATCAGCTCGTACTGCGGGCGGTTGGTGTCCTGGTACTCGTCGATCAGCAGATACTTATAGCGCCGGTTGTAGCGCTCGCGTACCTCAGCAGAGGACTTCAGCAGCCGCACGGTCTCCAGCAGCAGGTCGTCAAAGTCCAGTGCATTGGCCTTGGCCAGCTCATCCCGATAGATCTTGAAGATGTGTGCAATGCGCTCCTCCATCGGGTTGGTGCTGGCTAGAAAATACTCCTGCGGGTCAATCATGTGGTTCTTCGCCCAGCTGATACGGCCCAGCGCCACGCGCGGCTTCAGTTGCTTGTCGTCAAAGCCCAGGCGCTTGATGGCGGCCTTCACCACGGCCTGCTGGTCGGTCTCATCGTAGATGGCGAAGGTGCGCGTCAGTCCCTTGCCGCCGATGCGCAGCGCTTCAATGTCCCGCCGCAGCACGCGCACGCAGAAGCTGTGAAACGTAGCCAGCGTCGGCTGCGCGAGCGTGGAGTGGCCCAGGATCTTCTCCACCCGCTCGGCCATCTCCTGCGCCGCCTTGTTCGTAAACGTCACAGCGAGGATGCTGTCCGGCGAGACGCCGCGCTCTTGGATGAGATAGGCGATGCGGTGCGTGATCACGCGGGTCTTACCGCTGCCCGCGCCGGCCAGCAGCAGCACCGGCCCGTCCACCGAAAGGATGCCCTCGCGCTGCTGTGGATTCATGTTGGTCAGGAGGTCGGGCACAGCTTCTATTTTAGTGGTTTGTTCACAGTGGATGCTCGGTCCCACACTTGCAGGAAAATCTTTGCAATTTACGGAACCCGTGTGCCAGGCCTCGCGTAGAGAAGAGTGCAGCGCGCATTCTGAACCATGGCAGAATGCCCGCGGCACAGGCAGCAAATTCAAACCCGAAGTGAGGAAGTGCAATGAACCGTCGGAATGTTGTGGGAACCATGGCGCTGGCCGCTGCGATGTTGGCAGGCCCGGCAGTGTGTGCGGAGGCGGCAGTGCCGACCTATACGCATGGATCGATACCCAAGGCTCACATGGTGAGCTTCAACCTGCGCAATGACTCTGCCGCGCCGGTTAAGCTGACCGCAGGCGGAAATCTGCTCACGCTCGCGCCCGGAAAGCTCGTCAAGATGAAGCTCGAAGTCGGCGACAAGATCGTGACGGAAGAGGCGACCTCGCAGTACTCCGCCGGGACGGTGCTCTCGGTTGTTTCGAGCGCGCTCTCGGACGCGACCGTCGTCATCAAATAAGAGGGACGGGCGGTCCCTAAGCAACACAAGCTGCGCGGGAGTGTGCGTTGGGCCACGCGGGTCCAATGCCGCTCCCTCACAACTTTAGGAGACCGTCATCTCGACCGAAGCCCCCTGAGCGAAGTCGAAGGGGCGCAGTGGAGAGAACCCTGTCTCTTGTCTGCGACAACAAGCATGCCCCGGGACAGGGTGTGCGTTACTTTTCCGGGTTGCTTTCCGCCTCCCGCCGCAGCACCTGCCGCAGCAGCCCCATCCACGTCATCGCCTCGCGATGCGTCGCTCCCAACTGCAGCACCAGTTGGCGCACGGTCGACTCGGCCGCATTGTGCGGATAGCGCCGGCTGTAGCCGGTGGCGAGCATCACCTCCAGCAGCAGAGCAGCCAGCCGCTCGCGGTCGCCCGAGGTCGCGGCGGCCTCATGCAGCGCGGGCAGTTCGCGCGAACTCTCAAAGCCCGCGCGCGTCAGCTCATACAGGCAGACCGCCACCGCCTGCCCCAGGTTCATCGAGAGATGCCTTGCGTCAGCTTCGCCCGCCGCAGCCGGATCGAAGAGCGGAATCGTGGTCAGCAACCCGCAGTGACTGAGCTGCTCGTTGGTCAGCCCCGTCTTCTCGGAACCGAAGAGCAGCGCCACACGTTGCGGTGCGGTCTCCAGTGCCTGTAGCATTCGTGGCGCCGCCGCCTGCAGCGGTAAGACCGGCTGTGTCAGCTCGCGCCCGCCGATCGCCGTGGTTCCCATGATCAGGTGACAGTCCTCAATCGCGGCGGCGAGTGAATCGAATCGCCGCGCTCGCTGCATCACCTCTGCGGCGGCAACAGCCGCAGGATTCTCCGTGGAGAGCGCCTCCAACTGCGCTGCTTCAAACGGCGCCGCAAACTCGTTCACCACGCGCAGATCGCCGAAGCCGAAGTCGCGCAGCGCCCGCGCCGCAGCGCCGATGTTACCCGGATTGCGCGCGCCCACCAGCACTACCGTCAGCCGCGCCCGCGCTTCAGCAGAGAGCATAGAAACAGAGTGTAGAGGATAGAGCGTAGAGAGTGGCCGATACCGAGGAGTGTTTCGTTAAGGGCACGGCTTCAGCCGTGCCGTAAGAAGTGCAACGTATCTTCGGCTTTAGCCGCTGAGGTACGCTTTGCTTTTCGGGATCACATACTTCTGCCGAATTGGCGGAGACCAAATAAAAGGGCCGGCAGATTCGCCGGCCCTTCGAAGTTCTGCAAGAGAGCCTGACTTAGTGCTTCTTCTCCTCCTTCGCAGGAGGCGGGTTCTTCGCGCTGTTGTGGTTCTCATTGTGAATCTGGCCGCTGTCGCGGTTCTGCTCGCGATTCACCTGTTGGCGTTGCTGCTGGTTCAGAGCGCCGCCGTTCGCAGTGCGGTCGTTGTGTACCTGCTGGTCCACGTGGGCCTGGTTGTGGTCTGTCCGCGCTGCCTCGCCGCTGGTCATCTGGCCGCTGCGCAGGCCCTGCGCGGTGCGCTGCTGCTGGTTGGCCTCGCGGTTGTCCACGGCGTTCGGAGCAACCGTCCTGCCGTTGTGGTTCTCGTTGTAGATCTGGCGGCTGGCGGCGTTCTGCTCTCCGTTGATCTGCTGGCGCTCCTGCCCGGTCAGGCGTCCGCCGTTGGCGGTGCGGTCATTGTGTACCTGCTGGTCAATGTTGGACTGTGTGCGGTCGGCGCGCGCTGCCTCGCCGCTGGTCATCTGCCCGCTGCGCAGTCCGTTGGAGATGCGCTGGTCCTGGTTGGCCTCGCGGCTGTTGGGGTTGTAGCTGTGGCCCACCTGGCGGTCCTGCGCGGTCAGCGGCTGCGACGCCGCATGCTGCTGCGCCACGCTGTGGTACGCATTCACGTTGGCGGCAGCGGTGGTGCCCGGCCGGCCGTGGTTGAAGGCCGCATACTGCGTGCGGTCCTGCGCGGCGGCCTGGAAGTGCTGCTGCTGGCTGGCCGTGGGCTGCAGGTGCGCCTCGCCGGAGAAGCGTGCCTCCTCCGGGCTGGGCTGGCGGTTCACGCCGCCGGGGCCGTTGAACGCCACATGGTTGTTGTTGATGATGGTGTTCTGGTGGACGATGGTCACGTTGTTGTAGGCATTCACCGGGTGGTAGCCGCCGCCGAAGTTCACCACGGCGGTGTTATAGAAGAAGCCGCCGCCGCGCCACTCACCGCCGAAGAAGCCGATGCCGCCATAGCCAAAACCGTAGTTGATGCCGCCGTAGTAGCCCACGTGCGGTCCCCAGTAGCCGGGGTGGAAGCCATAGAAGCCGCCCGCATAGCCCCAGTACGGCGGCGTCCACAGATAGCCGGGCCGCGGCGCCAGCACCCACACGCCGGGGACCCAGTAGTAGCCCGCGTCCCCGTAGGCCCAGTAGCCGGGCGTCCAGATGTAGCCATCGCCGGGGATGGCCGGCTGCACGTAAACGGGGAGCGCGGGCGGCGCGAAGCCCACGGAGATAAAGATGCCGGCGTGCGCCTGCGGTGTCCCTACAGCCAACAGAGGTAGGGCCAGAGCTGCGGCGCTCATAAGAGAGCGGAAAGACTTGCGGAACGTCATGGGGGATCTCCTGTTTCCGGCGCTGTAGCCGGACCCGGAACTCCGGGGTCGCTCCATAGGAACACAGGTTGATGGAGCGAGTTGCAGGAATCTGTTCGGAGGCCGGGTGCCCCATCCTCGACGGACAGTCTCATCGTCCGGCAGGGTGGGGTGCCTTTCGCCTCGTGCCAAGAGGCGTCAGCCGTTCTGATCCAGCGCCGTGGCCACTTCCGTCACAATCCAGCGACCGCTGAATCCCTTGCCTCGCAGCTCGGCCACCAGGTGGCGCAGCCGCTTGCCCTCCTGCCGGTGGGCGTCGTCATCCGGCGTAGGCGGCCGTTCACGGTAGTCCACCAGTACGCCGCGGCGGTCCGCAATCTGGACCCAGCCGTCCTTGGCCAGCACGCGATAGGCATGGGCGACAGTGTTGTGGTGAATCCCCAGCGACTCCGCCAGCTCGCGCACGGAGGGCAGCTTCATGCCCGGCTCCAGCTTGCCGCTGACGCACAGCGCGCGAAGCCCATCCACGATCTGCCGGTAGACCGGAACCGGCCCGTCCGGCGCCACACGAATCTCCATGGCATAGCTCATCGTCAAAAGTCCCCCTGCAATTTCGTCCACTGTACATAGACAATGTACAGCAGGTCCAGGCCTAAGTGCAATGTTTTGCGAACTTTAGCAAAAATGGGGGAGGGGAGGGTGTGGAACCCGCTCCGCGGAGACGAGCCCTACACTGGAGAGACGCGCTACGAAGAACGTCAGGAGGACCCGATTGGCCGACAGCTTTGCCCAGACCGTCAAGCAGCAAACGGACATCGTCCGCATTGTGGGCGAGTACCTGAAGCTGCGCAAGAGTGGCGCGAACTGGTCGGCGCTGTGTCCGTTCCACAAAGAAAAATCCGGCTCGTTCTATCTCTATCCAGGAACGGCGAGCTACTACTGTTTCGGCTGCCATGAGCACGGCGATGTCTTCACCTTTGTGATGAAGATGGACACGCTCACGTTTCCGGAGGCCGTCCGCGCGGTCGCGACGAAGATGGGCATTGCGTTGCCCGAGCGCGAGTTCCACTCCCCGGAAGAAGCCCACAACGCTGGCCTGCGCAAGCAGTTGCTGGACGCGCATGAGGCAGCAACGCAGTACTTTCAGCAGAGCCTGCACTCGCCCGAAGCTGCCCGAGCGCGCGAGTATCTGAGCGGCCGCGGCGTCACAGCCGAAGCCATCAAGACCTTCCGCATCGGCTACGCTCCGGAGAGCTTCAACGACATGCGCGAGCGCCTGGGCAAACACTTCCAGGAAGACGTGTTGCGCGCCAGCGGCCTGTTCAGCTCCAAGGAGCAGGCAGATGGCAGCGACGGCCAGATGTATGCGCGCTTCCGCAAGCGCATCACCTTTCCCATTGCGAACGAGCAGGGCAAGACGATTGCCTTCACCGCGCGCTCTCTGGACAACTCCGAGCAGGACGCGAAGGCCGGCCCGAAGTACCTCAACTCGCCCGAAACGCCGCTGTACACCAAGGGACAAGTCCTCTTCAACCTGGACAAGGCGAAGGCTGCCATCAAGGCGCAGGACGCGGCGCTGCTCGTCGAAGGCCAGATGGACTGCATCAGCGTTTTTATGGGTGGCATTCAGAATGTCATGGCCACCAGTGGCACGGCATTCACCGAACACCAATTGCGATTGCTCAGTCGCTTTACAAGAAATGTCGTATTGAGTTTTGACCCAGACCAAGCAGGTGCTACGGCGACGAAGAACACGATCCTGTTGATGCTGGGAGAAGGTTTCAAAGTGAAGGTCTATAGGCTCGAGGACGGCCTTGACCCGGATCGTTTCATTAAGGAACGTGGCTTCGAAACGTATTTCAAGGCCATTCGTGATGCGAAGTACTTTCAGCAATTCATGATCGATCATGCTCGAACTACCTTTCCTGCTCGGACGCCCGACTCCAAGGTCAAGGCGATCAACATGCTGCTCCCATACATTCGTCAAGTACAGAATCCTGTTGAACGCAGTCTCTTTGCAGAGGATGCAGCTCAAAAGCTAAGCATCGATAGCGCGCTGTTGTTCAAGGAACTGAAGCAGGCCGCACAGCAGCGGCTCGAAAGCGTACGCGCACCGCAGTCTGAAGTGTTTCCGGAGATGGAGCAAATAGTCCTACGGGCGTTAGTGCTGCCAGAAGCCGATTCGGCTCGCTCTCTAGCTGTCCAGCGCTTAGGCGAAAACGCAGAATGGTATAACTCGCTTCCGATAGCACCACTCATTGAGGCGCTGATGGCTGGCCCTGTCCCTGATAACCCTCTCGAAGCTGCGCCTGACCCGGTCTTGAGGGCATATCTATCGAAAGCATTGAATGTCGCTTCGGATAAGCGTGCATTGGATTCGCAAATCACCACCGTTGAAGTTGAGGGTGCGCTAAAAAGGTTAGAGGAACTCTACCTTGACAGAAGGATAAGGGAGCTAAGGCTTGAAATGGCGGAAGCGGAGCGCCGTGGCGACCAAGTGGTTCTGCTGCATCTGGCACAGGAGAAGCTCCGGCTGGACCGGGAGCGCAAGCGGTAGCCGCTGCCCGGCGCGCTCCATTGGTAGAATTGCGGCCATGCCGTTCAACCGATCTGTTTCGTCATCCGCTGCCCTCCTCTTCGTCTCCGTCGCGCTCCCGGCGCTCGCGCAGCGCGTTTACACCGCGCAGGACTACACGCAGGCCGAGCGCTGGATGGGCTACAACGTCAACAGCATGGTCCAGCACACGGTCAGCCACGTGGACTACCTTCCTGATGGCCGCATCTTCTACGGCGATCCGGTGAAGGGTGCGACGAACTACATGCTTGCGGACCCGGCGAAGGGCTCGCAGGCTCCGGCCTTTGACAACGCCAGGCTGGCCGCGGCACTGACCCTTGCGAGCAAGCGCAAGGCCGATCCAGCGCATCTCGGCGTGACCGAGTATGCGGCGGATGCAAACGGCGGCTTCGCGGTGACCACGCGCGCGGGTCTCTTCCACTGTGATGCTGCTGTGACGACCTGCACTCCCGAGCCCGCGCCCAAGCCGCCTGTCCCGCAGCCGGAGAAGCCCGGTGGTCAGACGCCCGCAACACAGCCGGCTCGGCCGCCCGCAGGACGCCGCAGCGCGACTCCCGCTAATGCGTCGCCGGACAAGAAGCTGGAGGCCTTCATCCGCGACCACAACCTGTGGGTGCGCGTGGTCGCTACCGGAGCGGAGCGCCAGCTCACTACGGACGGCGTGGAGGACTTCGGCTACGCGACGGACAACGCCGGCTGGCAACACTCCGACGCGGCTGTGCTCACCTGGTCCGCGGACTCCCGGAAGATCGCTACCTTCCAGCAGGACCAGCGCAAGACCGGGATGATGTATCTGGTGCCGACGACGTATCGGCATTCGCAGTTGGAGGCATGGCGCTATCCGCTGGTCGGCGACAAGGACGTCACCATGATTGAGCCGGTGGTGATCGACGTAGCCACGGCGCAGATGGTGCGGCTACAGACCGCGCCGCTGGAGCACCGCAGCATGGAGTGCGATGACGTAAGCTGCGACGGCGATGGCCGCTGGAACGATGTAGAGTTCTCCCCCGACGACGCGCGGCTGGCCTTCGTGAAGACCTCGCGCGATCATAAGGATGAGACCGTCTGCATCGCCGAGACCTCGACCGGAGCGGTGCGCGAGCTATACCACGAGCACGTGGACACCTACTACGGCTGGCAGGCCAAGACCGACTGGAAGATGCTGTGGTCCGCCAACGAGTTCCTGTGGGTGAGCGAGAGGAGCGACTGGGCGCAGTTGTATCTCTACGACCTGACCACCGGTGCGCTGAAGAACCAGGTCACGCACGGCGACGGTCCGGTCTCCGAGGTGAAGTACGTGGACGAGAAGAGCCGTATCGTCTACTTCACCGCGACCGGGAAGACGCCCGAAGTTCATCCGTACTACGAACAGCTCTACAGCGTATTCCTGGACGGAAAGGAACAGAGGCTGCTCACGCCGGAGGCAATGGACCACAAGATTACGATGGCCCCGGACGGCAAGACGTTTGTGGATGTGTACTCCACTGTGGACACGCC